>Ga0307517_10010458_pt1 | contig 12985 bp, 6 predicted proteins | sample 23_EM_MG_FD_194515 | JGI IMG/M metagenome (GOLD analysis project Ga0307517, IMG submission 194515) | Populus trichocarpa ectomycorrhiza microbial communities from riparian zone in the Pacific Northwest, United States - 23_EM | ecosystem: Host-associated > Plants > Roots > Unclassified | place...
AAGGAGAAAGCAAATGGCAAAATATTTGACATGGCTATTTCATAAAATATCAACGATTCTTTTTTTTTTTGGAGGGTAATATGTTATATATTTAGGTGGCCTTCAACTGCCAATTTGTGGTTCTTGCCAAAGCTTAAAATACTTTCTCAATCCATTACCCTTTAATTGTTTATTTTGTTTTTTATCTAGATCTTGATATTTACATGTACTTCACTGGACTCTAATTAATCTAGTTAAACCAGGTTAATTTACTAAAAAATAAAACTCATTAAGCAATGATATATTTTATTTACAAAATTAAAACTCAAAATCTTGTTTAATTGAAGGAAGCACTGAAACATGTAAACCAACTATCGGTATCGTTTAGTTTAATTTGATTAGCTGTAATAAGAATTTGGGGTGTGGTAATTAGTGTGTTTGGGAGTATGGTTGTGGTAATTTTTTAAAGTATTTTTTTATTCAGAAATATATCAAAATAATATTTTTTTATTTTTTAAAAGTTATTTTTGATGTCAACGCATTAAAACTATCTAAAAAACACTAAAGAATATTAATTTAAAAATAAATTAAAATTTTTAAAAATGCAAGTTGGGCAATGGTCAAACGGTCAATTAGTAAAAGGAACCGAGAGGACCCCACTGCTGGTGCTACTTCTGTTGTCCATGTCCACAAAATATGAAAATACTGATAATTTTCCTTGTAATAAAGAGAGGAGAGAGAGAAAATGAAATCAACGGCTTTTGTGTGTTTCCGTGAAGACGTTTAATCCTGTGTTTTTGTCTGTTTTTTCAATTAAATGTACAAATGTACGTACGATCACTGTCCTTGTAATCAAACAATTATTGGTCTTCCGATTTCAATGATTAAAGGGCCATCAAACTGAGCAAGAAAATCAATGATAAAAGAGAGGGTTCAAATCAGCGTGTATATGTAATCTCTTCCTGACAACAGGGTGAAAAAAAGTTGAAGGTGTGCACCAAACCAAACCTGGGGCTGACATTTGTTTCCTGAAAATATCAAATGCTATGTGCTAACGCGTCGCACAATTGACACTACTTGCAAATTGACAAGCAAAAACGAGAAAATTTCCAGTAAGTAGGTAGATTACTTTGGCAAAATAGTTTTTACAGATAAACATCAAAGTAAATGTTCTCTTGATATTTACTGATAATTACTGAGAGCATTACGACGAGGAAAAAAAAACAAAAGGTATATTGGTATATTATTTACACAGACATAATTATCGAAGAAATAAACATGAAAGTGAAATTCATCCGTCAAACAACACCCCTCTTCCCCTTCTCTATTTCTTCTTCTTACTGAATTAGCTCTACAACAAATAACAAAGTCCTCTATTTTATTATAAATCAATCTCTCACAAACAAATTCAGTCACCTTAAACTCAATTTGCGAGTATCCCTCTTCTGATTCAATTTTTTTAGGATTTTCCACATCAAGTAAGCAAAACTATCTATTTTTTATTTAAACTTCATTTTAAAAAGTTCATTTTATTGCATTTTTTATAGTATATTTAATTTGTTTACGTGTTTACTTGTTTTATAGTTTTTTATCTCATAGAATTTTATTTTATAAATGTATGATTTATACATGCTAGGGTTTACTTGAAGTTTTAAAAAATTAAATTTGTTTGTAATTTAATAAAATTCATTTTGAATTTGTGACTTAGGAGTTATGTAATGAAATAAATAATGACTTATTTAATGGATCCATTTTATATTTTGTCAATTTTATTGTTGAGCTAAAAATTTCATTAAATGTATAAGAATTTTAATTTATATAGATAATTGATAATAATTAGAATACTATTAAAATATATTGAATAAGTTTTATTTAAACCAATGTTAGCTAATTTACTTAGTTCAAATAATTAATTAATACATGTTGTCATGATCAATTTTCTATATAGGTTTGATATAAGTAATGGACTGTCATTTATGGATGTATCAAGATTCACCTGAAAGATTGCACGGGATAGATTATTGTAATGGAGTTGAGGGTTTTGTTAATTATACACTATCTAATCCAAAAAAATATTAGTGGATGCGGTATTAGATGTCCATTTAAAAGGGATAAAAATAAAAATTTTCTCAATCCAGATGTTGTAACAATGCAATCTCTACAAGAAGGGTTCATGGAGAAATACTTGTGTTGGTTTGCACACGAAGAACCATATGTTCCTTATAAGACCATGGTCGAAAGGATGGTTGTGTTAACTTTTAGTTTGCAATGTGCATAAGTTATAGATGACAATAATAATCCTTATAGGAATATGATTATAGATACAATGAGAATGAATCTGAGTTATGCAGGTGAATGTCCAATAATAGATGAAGAATCATATACAGACGCGACCAGGTTTTTTGATCTTTTGAAAGACTCTGGCAAATCATTATAGGATGGGTGCACGAATAACAGTAAATTATAAGTCATTACACATGTGTTCACCATTAAATCAAATCATGAGTTGAGTGAGGCCGATTACGACATGATTTTTGAATGGGCGATAAGCATTGTTAAATCCATGATAAAACCACTTGGCCTAGGATACAAGAAAGTCAGCATGTGTCTAAACTTTTGCATGTTCTATTGCCTTGAAAATGCAGAGTTGACCAAGTACAGAACATGTGAGCATGCTCATTACAAACTCATAATCGGTAGGGAAATGACTCTTGCCACATATAGAAAGCTTGGATATTTTCCAATCACTCATAGACTACAAAGATTATTCATGTCTCCAAAACCTATTGAGCAATGACATGACATCATTCACATGATGCGATGGATGGAGTCATGATGCACCCATCCGATGGTGAAACCTGAAAACATTTTAATAAGGTGCATCATCCGTTTTTAATAAAATCAAGGAATGTACATATTTTTTTCAGGTTTATAAATGTTAAGGCTACCTAAACGATAACATCAACGATGAAATGGTCGATGGAAGTGTAATTGTTTCAATGGAATCAGGTTTTCAAAAATCCTGAATGGAAATCAATGATTGATGCATAATTCAGAAAGTTCAAGGTTAGTATTAACTTAAATAATTTTTTTATTATATTAATTGGATTAGTTTATTAACATTAATGAACTAATTCTTTTACAAATTTGAGTTGCAAGGAAAAGTTTTACTAGGATAGGACTAACAACATTGTCGCAAGGAGCGATGGAGAGAATCACGCTACAACTAGGAAAGAATGAAATCAAAATAAATATTTTTTTTATCCAAATATTAAAATTTTATTTTTCATTTAATAACCGATAATTCATTTCTACCATATAAGTTGTGTGATTTTTGGTACAAGACTAAAAAAAGCCAAAAAAACATGCTAAAAAAAGAGAGCTTCCGGGATTGAAAAATGTGGTGGTTTAGAAGGATTTCAGAACTCCATGTCTTAAAGGTTGTATGGACAAAATATATTTAGCATGTGACGTCCGATCATTTCATGTAACGGTCACCATCTAGTGCTGAGAACCGAAACATGCATATTCGCGGTTCCATTACCATGCATACTGGCGGATCCATTTTGTTTATTTTGCATGTGAAATGGATGGTAAGATTCTTTTTTATTACATCCATTTTTTTAATTGTTGTTTTATATGAATATGTTTAACCAACAATATTTGTTTCTTGCAGGATACGATTCTTGGACACGAACCAAGACCGATTGAGCTTTTTGTGGAGACGTACGTGTGAAATGTTAACCATCGTAAAGGGGTGCAACAACTCTTGGATAGCCGAGCTCAATACTTCGTGGTATGTTGGATTTCAACAATTGCTTTTCTTAAGTTATTATTTTTTTGAATTTGATGAATTTGTTTTTTTGGGAAACATATAACACCTAGTTGCAGGAGAGATACAAGAACGATCTTTCGACCCATCTGGAACTATGATTGGAGGAAAGATTGTCAAGTGGACCTGATAGAAATCGGGTTTACAATATCTCAAACACTACAAGAAAGGACTCGTTGACGACCTAAAGTGTTTCAACTATTGGATGCTCGCAATTGTTTTCGAGAATTCAAACTCAAGATTTCGATGCGATTTTAAACCAAATAATTGAAGTTTGGACAACCCACTTTGTTGTTGAGATAGAATGACTTAGTGTTGAGACGGCTGAACTTCAACAATTATATATGGAACTGAAATCACAGATGGGTGATACGTGTTCTCCCCATTATTGACTTCCCAGTCCCGACAAAGACTCGTCTCATCCTCCTCCTCCTCCGGTTCACTCTCTTCTAGATGAATTATATTTGAACTGATAAATTTTTAAATCTATAATGAATATTTGATTTTTATTTTAATTTAATTTCTTTAAAATATTTTCTACTCAGTTTATTAGATCTTTTTTAAAAAATCATTTTAGTAAAATTATTGACGGTCTTATAGATGAATTAAGTTCGTCGGTATATTTTAGAGAGTTTGAAAAGAATTAATGGAAATGTCACTGCCACTATTTAATCACCAACAAAATTAAATTTTCGGTAATATTAAAAAAATCACCGATAAAATTATAAACGGTGTTTTTTACTAGTGACATGCATGTAATATTTACCGATAAAAATACTGACGGAATAAAACGGATAAATTTTTTAATATTTTACATGTTGCATTACCGATAGAATGACCAACAAAACAGAAATCAACGAGAAAAAGGTTTTCATACGGACAGTAACTATATATGAGCTTATCGTTAAAAATCATGTCGACAGAATCATTGTTTAACTTCCGATGAATTATTCCACTAGGAAAATGTAGAATTCTGGTAGTAGTGTGATAGTTATTGATGATTCGTAGACATCCATCTCCTATAATGATTGAATGTAGACAGTAGCTAGCTACCTAGGCAGAGTTGTTAGAGGATGTGCTCCGTTGGCTAACATACTTCAAATTTCACTGAAGGACAACCTCAGATACTTACTAGCTATGTGCGTTTTAAGTGTCGCCTTATTCTTCAATTTCTTCCGTTGGTTTTAGCCACTTCACCTCATCATTATGGTGATAAGAGGTCAGGTGGGGTAAGTAAACATGATGATCATGACAAGTGCATTTCTTGCAGCTGTGGGAACCTTAAGTGGATGTTTACTGGATTCATTTAATAACATTTCAGCAAGCTCAACAGATGTAGACATGCTTTTTTAGGCGATATAAAGCTGAGCTCCCCAACTTTAAATCAACTTCTTATCTCTGTGTTTCTGCTGACAAAAGTTCTAATGAAGTGGAAGTCGCTTGATTGCGTGCAAGCTGAAGATAAATATTCAGTATCCTTTTAATCCGGGCAGCATTTCAAGCTCACTTAGTGATTGGCACGTCATTCTTTTTTTACTTTTAACTGTTGAGTGAATCCTCCGAAGATCACGAACTACATCAATCTTGAGTGGACCAATCAACAATCAACCGCATTAACTCAAATTCTCAATCATTGAATAGCAAAATTATCGGTTAAGACTTGTATTTGATTAATGGTTTAATGAATTTTATCAAGAAGGTTCTATGGTGTAGTGGTTAGCACTCTGGACTTTGAATCCAGCGACCTGGGTTCGACTCCCGGTAGGACCTTTTCTCTTCTTTCATTTAAATTTTTCATTAATTTTCGAGTACTTTCTCACAGCCCTACAAAGCCGGAAATGGAGCACTACTATACTCTCCATATCTTCAAAAAAATCCCCAAATCCAGGTGTTTTCCACTTCAAATCTCGACCGCCTATCTCAGCGCAATGTCTTATCACGTGACTTCCCCGCCGAATTCGCAATTGCTCTCCAATCCCTCGACCAAAACCCTAACGCGTTTGTCATCATCCTTCTTCTCCGGAATCGACATCAGAACTCTAAACTCTATCACCAACGATTCTGGCGACTGACAAGACCTAAAGTTCATGCAGACGCGATCACAGCGATCGAGCGGTGCAGGAAGCCGGTGATCGCTGCGATAGAAGGAGCGTGTATTGGTGGCGGTACTGATATTGTGATAGCCTGTGACATTTGGTTCCGCAGTAAAGATGCTTTCTTTTCGGTGAAGGAAGCTGGTTTGGGGTTAACGGCGGATTCATGGACATTACAGAGGTTGTCGGGGATTATTGAGCTTGGTAATGCAATGGAATTGGCCTTGACTGGTCTGAGGTTCTCGGGTCAGGAAGCCAGGGATTTGGGTTTGGTTTATCGGGTTTTTGGGTCTAGAGGGATTGCACGCGGGTGTGAGAATCACAGCATTTATTGGTTTTAGCTTTTACCGTTACAAGCAGAGGGTAATTTGGATTTTTCATTTGTTGGTTTTAGCTTTTACCGTTACAAGCAGAGGGTAATTTGGATTTTTCATTTTTAGGTTTTACCGTTACTAGCAGCTGTAAAATTTAGAAAATAGTCCAGCGGTGTGTATTTAAAACTCCCTCAAACTGGGCAGGGCTGGGTCGGGTTAGGTTTTTCTTGGTATGTACTTATGGGTGTACATAACTAGTATTTAATTTAACTAACCTTAATAATTAAACTAATATTTAATTACATGGTTATTAAAATTATGTTCTTTCTAATTCATGATGCTATAATTGGCATGAGGTTGCTGACAGTGTCACTTTACAGGCCATTTTCAATGTTTTATTTTATAATTTATTGGTTTTGATAGGGAGGAGAGTCCTCAAACGTACATACAGTCTTCTGTAAAATCAAAGGCATAAAAAACTCTATCTTTCCCCAACAATAAATATTATTTTCAAGCTCTGCAAGTGATCAACCATCACTTTACACGTTAATTGAGACTAATTCTCTTTTTCCAACGACATTAACTATATAAATCTCACATCAACTCGGTATATTTAAGTGATATTTAATAAATCTTTTAAAATACTAATTTCAATATTTAAATCTAAAAAATAAAAGAATAACACCCCCCTTCTTTAACCATTGGCTGCATGGGGAACTGTGCATGCCCTCTAGAGTGAGATTGGGGCCACCAACAGAGCATGTCCCTCTAGAGTGGGCCTCGGCCTTTTCTACAGAACCAGCCAGGAAGGAAGGACTGGAACTTCAAATTGGGCCCAGCATCTTATACTAAACCATTTATGTCCAGGTCAGTCCTGAACCATCGATTGAAATTAAGAGGCCCCGAGTGTTCCTAGAGCCCATGTCTAGCTGATCTATGTTGACAGCCCTCAAAATTTGATTCTACTTTTCCAAAATTACCAGCCAGTTTCTTGATCAATGAATTAAGCCAGCAGTTGCATCTTGCGCTGAGAAAAAGTGCTTGCCCAAGCAGAAACCCGGAAAAGCAGGAAAAAAGGAACAAGCAGAAAAGGAAAAGTTAAGACAGATGTAATGTAATATTCGCTTTTAAAGTTGGCATTTGTACCATGGAGGAGAGTTATAAATCTTTTATACGTTGAGGCTAGTTTTATAGGCCGCGCCGCGCTGCAGATAGAATTTTAAAATTGAACGTTGACAAAAAAACATTCAAATGACTATAAAAAAAAGAATAAAAAAAGGTTAACTATTACAATTCATAGTTGACTTTTTCCCTCTCCTATGTCACATTTTTATTGTTTTTTTTTTAATATTTCTTATACCTCAAATTGCCTTGTGTGTCCATGATTTTTAAAAACATTCAATGGTTCATCAAATGTAATTTTTTTGCAAAACCAAACTATAATTATAGTAAAAATTTAATGATAAAAAAAAATAAAAATTAAATTTAATATAAAAAACAAAAAGCCAATTTGCTATTTTGAAGAGTCAATGCGGAGATCGAGGAGAGAGAAAAGAGAAGAGTAGGAAAAAAAAGAGCCTTTAGAGCCGCACAATCGATTTTCTGTCACCGCGCGCCACCTTCCAAGCAAGACCTTGTCGAGACTCTTCCAACATCACCAAAAAAGGCGAGATTCTGAGATCGGAGGAAGTTGCACGTGTTGCCTTTTTGCAATGGCTTCCCTCATATGCTGGAGTGTGTGTTATACGTGCCAATCAATTTCTCACTGTCTGTAACTTCAATCCTTAACCTGGCAAAAACTGGGTTAAAATATTTGTTTTAGCTTTGAATTCAACCCCGGATCTTCGATTGTCTTGAATAAGTAAAATAAGATTTCATTTTTTCAAAACAAGCACTAAATAGGTGTTGGAATTTGAGAGCGCTGTATGCAAAACAAATAATCAAGACTGAAGGCCAATCAACTCACTTGGCAACGATTAAATAAGAAGGAATAAAAAAGTCCTAGGGCAATTTGTTTTTTGAAAAAAAGGCGAAAGTGGAAGAAAAAGAAGAAGGGAGATGCTTATGAACCTGGTTTTAGTTTTAGTGTTTTTGTTAATGTCAATGTTAATTGATAATAAAGCTAGCCAGGGTGTTCACATGACCAGAGGTACCATTGTTTAACTTGATGCTGCTTCTTTTGAATCTTTGGAGGAAGTTTCGTTGAAGAGTACTGTTAATATTGCTGCCGATGTTTTTTTTTGGTTTTTATGAACTTCACGAGATTCAAAGCCTTGGAAATTAGCTGCTTTTCTGAATTTGGTGGTTAATTAACAACTTGTGCACGGTAGCTGGACCAAGAAAGGGATGATTTCGAGTACGATCTGTACATTTTATGACCCAACAACATTTGTTTACCATTTCCAACTAATAAAGAAGAGGGATGCTCCTGTCTTTTAAATTTCATCAATCATGTTGGAACTTTATACTTAGAAAATATATATATGGAGGATGCAGCATCTTGAATTTGAATGTCACTTGAACGATTGGCCACCACTAATTTCCACGTGCATGCGTCTGGTCTTTACATTATTTTACACTGGCTTCCATTCACAAGTCGCTTGGAATATTTTGCAGGAGCACGGAAATCTTGACTCAATCTCTCTCATGAAATATAGAGTCCGGAGTGATCTAAAACATGGAGATTTTGTAAGGTTTATTTGCGTAAACGACTCTCTTTTCTTTAGAGAAGAGAGAAAAAAAGGGATGTTTGAAAGTTCAGGTCGATGAAATGTTAGTTTGGAGCTTGTGTTTATGCTCAAACTCAGCCATTGCCACTAATTAAGAAATTGAATTTCTCTTATATCAATTCAAGAGGGAAACCTGTCATCAAATTAACGGAGAATTAGGTATAATCTATGAATATAAGGCAGGCAGTGACATTGATTAAGCTAATTCGCTCTACTGATCAACCCAGTACGTGATTAAATCCTGGATTTTACTGTACCACTTGTCATGGGCTATACATGAAGAGAAGTTTGCCAAACCAAAATTACGAAATTTGAGCAATGAGAAGGGTTAATGAAATATTTAGCAACAATCAATTTCAGAATGTAGTAGTTGTCTTTTCAGTTTGGTTTTACAAGTTGCTCGGTCGCATCCGCCGGCCATTTGCTGGATTGGATGGAACCCTATCCCATGTGTCCCAACCTTGCGGTCGCCAGTCTGATTGAGGCTTACGTGTGGAGGTGGAATAGCGTATAGACCTATGGAAGATGTCCATTTATGCAATTTGTGTGGTCCTAGTCTTGCTTTAATTATGTTCAGTCCCCAAAACCCTGTCTTACCTGTTAGTGAAGAAAGACAGCTCTTCCATTGGCATGAGGTATACATCTAAAAATCTGCCGTGTCTTTCTTCCTGCGGCTTGACAAGCACCCATTAGAATTAGCGTTAAATCGAAGAAATTGTGCGCAAAAAATTACCCCTACGAAAAAGCAATGACCTGTTCAAGGTATCACCATCAATATTGAACAAATTAACAGTGTATATATATATATATAAACACATATACGCTTGGGTCAACTTTGAAATCCATTGCGGCTTTGAATTTCTCCACTTCTTGTTCTAGAATTTCAATTCTATGGAGGTTTCTTTACTCTTGTGCGCGATGAATATTTATGTATTTACAATATTGTTTATGCCCATATGTGTTTGTTCATTTATCATATGATTGCTTATCGCTACTTTTAAACCCCATGACATATAGCTTTCATTTTTTTATTGTTCTGGGAAAATTGGTGTGATTAAGGCTCCACTTTAAACATGGCATATGATGCGAAAAGGAAGGAGAGAAAAAAAAGAGAGGGATTGTAAAGGAATGATTGGCATCAAGGACTAGAGCACTACCTGGCTAGTTCTTCATCACCTCCACATCCCTTTTACTTGTTGCAGCTCTTTTTCAGTCAATAATTAAATGAAAAGATCACCTTATAACGTTTTTGAAAAGATGAGCTTATAATGTGCTCGGTTACATGTAGTTGTTGTATTTTATTATTCAAAATAATCAATTTCTTAGCACCATTTATATTTTGAAGACTTAACTCTTCGTTCTGCATTGCCATGTAAATTATTTTTACAAATTTCTGTTTTTTTTAAAAAAAAAAATTCTTAGTCTGATAAATTGATGTCAAAAATTTAAAATATATATATATATATTATTTTAATGTATTTTTAAGTAAAAAACATTTGAAAGGAACAAGAATACTATTTATTTTTATTTTTATTAAAAATATAAGCACCTTTTCTTTTGTTATTTTTCTCTCAATGCGTTGCACATACTCTTCATTTCCATCTTATATTTTTCCAAGTATAAAATTCTCATACTTTTCTACAAGAACCCAAGCCATCAAATCAATCAATCTAGCAGAAATTAGCCCACTCCCTGAAACTCTCTCTCTCCCTCCAATTATGTCAACATTAGAACATGCAAGGTCTATGTGCAGTCCAATTCCATGGTATTGAAATGCTTCTGAGGAGGGCAATCCTAAAAAGGTTAAATCCAATACTAAAGGGCCAAGAAAGAAACAGGAGGGAGGAGAAGGAAGGCATCCTACCCTAAAAAAACCAAACTAAAGGGCCATATAATATTATACAAAATAGTATGATATGGAGGAAATAAAAGCTTGGTAGGTTATAAAAATCAAAGCAGCACACAAAGAGATTTTCCACTGAACAATATATTTTACTCAAAAGACAATAATTGCAGCCATTGACGTTTCCCTCATACTCCTTAAAACTCTCTTCAACACCCGCACGCAAACTCCTTTGACTCTGTCAGACAAAAGGGGAAGGCAAAGGAGAGCAAGAAAGAAAAACAGGGAATACAAGGGCTTAAAATAAATAAATCGCCGCAATTTAGCTTACGAAAGCCAATTTTCCTTCCCACACTAGATACAAGTTGGCCTAGCTCATTTGCTTGTAGGTATCTCAAGCCTTCTCTCCCCCCTCTCATCTTTTTTTTTTTTTTGACCCTTTACAGCAATTTGTTTTCCCAATTTAGTCCTCGATCGGTATTTTTAGGATCGTGGAAAAAGAGTTTCCCTTTTCCACACGGAATTAGGCATCTTCATTTGTCAATGTTTGAGGCCCCAGAATCTCAACTGCCCCACGCTAACTCGCATCTTCAATTATTATAACCCCTCAACCACCCCTATTATTTCACCACTACTACATTGATGCCATTCTAGCTTTATCTGCGCCTTGTATTTTATTATTTTTATTTCTTGAAGCCAAAAATATCTTCTTTTTAAATTGATTTTCCTTATGGTGCATGGAACTGTTGGAGTGCTCCTGTGACATGGGATACAATCACCACTCCTCCTGCAAGCTTTGTTTGGTTCCTTAGTTTATTTGAACCTCGAGCTTCTCTTAGCTTATAAAAACTATGGTAACTACTAATCTTAAATTAATTTGATGCTTATGATCAACTGGCCCTTGGACATCATTTTCGGACAACCCCCCCATATCTTACAATGTTTTCTTAAGGAATAAATATCTACCTGCAGCATCCTTGCATATTGTGCTGTCTCCAAAAATAAAAAACATTTTACATGGGTTCTGCTGCAAAAAAAAAAAAACAACTGCACTCGCAAGTTGGCTGTAATAAATTTAGTTAGATGGTTATTTTTTTAATTTTTACAGAAAATAAACTCATGTTGCTCATTTACAAGTGAGATTTCCCTTCTCCACATGGCTGCGTGACTATTTTAATTAGAGAAAAACCTCTCCATTAAAATCATCAACTACAGATTGAATTGTAATTCTTTCGAACTTTAACAAAAAATTTTGGGGAATAATGATTAAGAAAATATGATAAGAAGAAACTTTAAAATTAAATATCCATGGACGACTGAATCATGATCTTAAACATCCATCGAGACGATAACCATCATATTTTCTTAACGTTTAGCATTATTTTCTTGATAAATTGATCATAGCTAGTAACATAATTTTATTTATGAATGAAGAAGCAAGAACCCAGAACTTACAGTTCGTGAAAAACTTGGTTTGAAAATCTGTTAATTAGATGAACAGGTAGCAAATAAATGGCTCTCACTCCATTAAATTCAATCAACGATGGGGGAGTTTTATTGAAGTTTTAATTGTGGAGTTAATTTACCACATGAAGCGCAAAAAAAAAAAAAGTGTATTTCTTCTCAAGATAACACAGGGAGAAAGATGGGATGCATTGACAGTATTAGGTTCATAAGGGCACATTTGTCCTTTCCCTGAGATAAAGATTCTCTTGAGACGATTACTCCTATAATTTTCCATCTGATCCAAAGTAGTGAGACAAGAAGATTTAGAAAATCTGGAAATGGGGCATCACTTGAAGGTGGCTCTTTTGTCAGTTACCCTGAACCCGACGTGGGTGTCCGTCGTTTTGGAAGCAAGTAGGTCCCTTATCTTTATTCCCTCACCCACCTCACTCAAGGTCACACAATATCCAAATGACGAAAACACCCTCTCCAAATCCATCCCCGATACCTTCTTTTCTTCATTAATCACATTAACTTCTCTCATAAAGTTTCTTTTCTGACATTTGAATGGGAATAAATCAAGAAGTATCTCTTTTCTGCTCTAATCTCTCTCATCCTCTTCTCATGTGGGAGGTGAGTTTTGAATTTTTACGACCTCAATATCAAATCCTGCTGAGAAAGTTTCTTCCGGCGAGTGTTTTTTGGTGCTTTTCGAGATTGTTTTTTACTTGAAATTAAGTTGAAGTAAC
>Ga0307517_10010459_pt1 | contig 12984 bp, 8 predicted proteins | sample 23_EM_MG_FD_194515 | JGI IMG/M metagenome (GOLD analysis project Ga0307517, IMG submission 194515) | Populus trichocarpa ectomycorrhiza microbial communities from riparian zone in the Pacific Northwest, United States - 23_EM | ecosystem: Host-associated > Plants > Roots > Unclassified | place...
TAGTGATGGATTTATCACGAGCTATCTTATCATATTCATACGAGAGTACGGACATTTAAATACACTAATAATTACCGTTTGCTTTAAAATATTCTTATTAGAGCTGGCCCATCATACATATATATCTCGGAGGAGAAGAGAAAAAAAGCAATGGAAATTAAGTGAAAAGACACCTTACTAGTAAAATCTTATTTAAAAAAAAACATTTTAAAAAAATTAAAGTTTTATTTTATTTTTTATTTCAAATTAATTATTTTTATATTTTTATATCGTTTTAATGTGTTAATATCAAAAATAGCTTTTAAAAAAAATTATTTCAATATATTTATAAATAAAAATTACTTTGAAAAATAATGACGATATCAAATACCATTTAAATTACATATGCATGATCTAATGCTGATTCTAAAACAAAACCTGCCCTCTCATTTTAAATTGGAAAAAAAAAAAACAGTGAAAGCACTATAGCAGAAATTGTTTTTTGAAATGAGAACAGCTTGCCTTGAGAGTGACTTTGTAAAGACTAAAGTGTTTTATTTATTTTATGGTTTCTTTTTTTTTTTTCAAAATAAAGAAATGTAACGAACAAGAGCACATATTTCAAATATGTCAGCCAATCTCAACTTTTAGGTGTCAGGATCTCAATGCATAAGAGCACACCTGATTTTTACCTTGAATAGGGCAAGCATCGGATGCCAGAGAGAGAGACAATCTCTTTGCAAAGACTTGACTTCTTGGACTTTACTTGATTCATCTAATACCGGGCCGCCCAAGTCATTCTACTTTCCATCAAACCACCGTTTTCCTAACCCTTCCTCGGGCCAATGGCGCCTGAGATTTTCGAGTGCAGGGCTCTGAGGATTCTCTGCTTGCAAAAATATATTTCCTTGCGACTTAAGAAAGGCAACATCGACGAAGAAGATGCAGCAGGTTGTGAGGTCGATCCTCTGCATTCTGGAGTATGATTACGCATTTCTTTAAGCAGATGACTAATATCCCAGGATTATTGAAATGCAATACACATAGGTGTGATTTGTATCTTTTAACTAACTCACACATTCTTGTGCTGACAGCTCTTCTGCTGCTTAGCCGACACCAACCTCAAGGAGGGAAAAATCTGTTTTCGAGCTCTACATCAATTACACGTATTCCCAGATCAATCGATATCATTTATAAGGATTTAATCCGGTGATATTAAGAAATACATCTTAATATGATTAAAAAAACCAGAATTTACTATATATTATTGAAGGGATATTATTCTTAATTAATATCAAGGTCAGATGAGTGCTTTTTTAGTGAGTGGAAAATGTGAGAGGAATGGAAATGAAGCAGCACCCGCCACCATAAACGCGAAAGTCAAAAGCGAAACGAAGAAAGTATCGGTCATTTTCAAGATAATAAAGAAGCAAAGCATGCCCCCAAGCATAGCCCAGAACAGAGTGGTCACGTACAAAGCATATATCAGAGTGCCTATCTCTTTCCATTGACTCTGTCTCCAGCTCTCATTCACAGTGAAAAGGTAATGGAAAACAAAGCCCATCTGCATAGCAATTCTCGTCAATCCGATTCTCCATGTTTGTGTGGGAACCCATTCAATCATATCATTGTGATGAAGTGAAACAGAGAAAGTCAAGCCAGAATTACCAAAACATGCAAGACTTTTTGTTGGTTGCATATGCAATTTAAGATTATAACGTCATGGATTTTAGTGGGGAATAGAAAATGGGCAACAAGGCTCAATCTAGACTCTTACCAGAAAAGCATAGCACGAATCATTTGTGTTTTTATCCTAAATCCAGATGGGCAAATCAGAGCAGCATAATTTGCCTTTGTCTTGTCTATGCAAACAAAAAACAACTTAATAGGATAAACAATCAATGGCAAGCATACAATAAGTGGGGAGCATAATCATTTGAGCGTTGAACACTTACCACAGCCATCAAAGCAACAGCAAGTTGGGCAGCCGGCATGCTTTTTTTTTTTAATGGAATTTACTAAGGACAGAAATGTAAGAACATGTCGACCAAGCCCATCAACTAGTTTGGAGCTGATTTCATGGGCTGCTTCAGGCCTAGTTAGGTCCTGCTTCATTCTTGCTGAAGCCCATAACTTTTTAAACTTTTTTTTTTTTTTTTGGATAAAAAAAGCTTTCGCAACCAGCTCGGGCTAAGGGTAGCAGATTAATGAACAGACTTTTGTTTTTTTTTTTATGGGTGTACAATGCGTGGCCCAAAGGAAATTACCCAAAAAATTAACGATTTTGAGCCCAGAGCTCTAATGGGCCAGATGGGCCAAACAAGGCAACCCAAATCTTATGCCAGCTTAATTTAAGTCAAAATAGCCCACCCAAAAGAGGATGTCCAAAAACTTCCTCAGGCAGCCAATTGTTATTATGCTATACAATAACTCGAGAGATTTGGGATATTCACTATCCATTCCCTCTCATTATAAATAAATTCAACTAAAAAATGTGGTCGTTTTAACTGCTTACATGGATAGTAAACCAGGTGAATAAAAAAGGGTCGAGATAAAATATTTTCATGTGCATTTATCTTTTATCTTTTACAAAGTATATCAATTTCTTGTTTCAATCTTTAATCAATATTAAGGATTGTTATTTGATTCACCAATTCTTATATATTTTTTTAATTCATTTTATTAAATAAATACATTATATTTCTGTTATTTAATTTTTAAAAATTATGATATAAAAAAATGCTTCTGTGATGCCATCTTTATATTTCCATTAAAAATCAACTTAAAATCATATCCACAACATAGCATGAGTGTGCTGATTAGTGTATTTGACACAGTCGATTTAATCCTTCACATGTTGCACAGTGCATCATCTTGGAAGATAGGATCTCTTGCCATTCAAAGTGTTCGGATACCTTCGATGAACAACATAATATTCTTGCAAGTGTATTATATTGCAGGCCTCCCACCCAACAACATATCTAGCTAGGAATGATTCTCATAATGGTTATGCTGTAAGAACAAATCTCCTCGATGAGCTATTTAAATTATTAGTGATGGCATTCAAGACCAGTCTCTTTGGGCCAGCCACGCCACTTACTGGGGAACAAGATCAATCACGAGCCTGTTCAAGGAGTGACTGGCATTTGATAACCATAGACAGACAAGTAAATGACAATTGGCAATCATATAAGTATTCAAGTTGCTGCAAATTAAAAAAAAAAACAAAAAACAAAAGATCTGGGTGCATGCATTTATAATTTTCTGAAATAGAAAGAAAAAAAACAGAGAGAGAGAGTTAACTAATGTTCATGTCTCCTGCAAAAATGCAAACAGAAAGAACGAAATTGCATAGAGAGAATCATCTTTGATGCTGGATGGAGTTATGGTGACAGTGGGCCTTTCACCTTTCAGCAGAGCCATTGGTAATGGCCTGAAACGAGATACACAGCTGCGAAAAACACAAAATATCCAGTTACAGCCATTTCTTTCTTTCTTTCTGTCTTTCTGGGTAAAAACGGGGAACTGATCGTGAGAAAAACAACACTCGTAGGATTTAAGTGGTAGAGTGATTAAGAACTAAAAACACTAAAACTGTTTGGAGAAATCTTTTCAAAATTCCTTTTGGAACTCATTTGGTATCAAATATGAATTTGGGTTTGGATATTCTCACATTCTTGGGAACAATAGAGGTAATATCTGTACAGAGATCATGTTTGTGAAATTAAAACTCTTAATAGCTCAACCACGACTTGTCTGGAAACTGGACGCAAACCCTGGCTGACTCTACCGTTCTCCTTCATGGTTAATTATATGAACGGAGAAGAGGCTGCAACAACGTGCGGCACGCCATGAAAAGATGATCAGGAGATCCCCTTTCCACTTGGATTAAATAATCCTTTTAGTTCCCATCCAAAAATAACAAAATTCTTGTGTGATCTCTGACTGATCATTTCAACCAGAATTTTATTTATTTTTAACTATTTTTTCCGGGAAGTTTTCCTTTTCAAACGGAGAAAAACTGCCCCCAAATCTTCCCATGTCATTGTCGAGCAGATTTTACAACTTTTTAAACCTCAATCCCGTCCTACTTCTCCACTTCAACTACTTCTTTTAGAATAAGCTAGCGATGTTTCCATTAAATGCTGCCGACAATTTTTTATGGAACCTATTTTCTATTTAATTATACAGTAATAAAAATAAGCTTATACAAAAAAAAGAAAAACAAGGGAAAATATGTTTTTTTTTAAATTATCTTTTCTAATTCATGCAATCTTTTTAATCTGACAGTAAAATTGTTTATCTATTAGCAGCATAGTTTATTGAACAAAAAGTAAAAACAATAAGAAAAAAAGTATTCACAAAAAACATAATGGTTTGAACTAAAAAGGAAAAATATATATTTTTAATTAAAAAACCTTATTCTCTTATTCGTTTGTTTCTTTTTTACTATGACAAAACATGTTTTATTATGAAAAGCCTTTTTTTTAAGTAAAATTTTATTACAATTATGAAAACAAGCTTCAATTAAAAAAAAATCATGAATTAGTCATTTTCATGCACCTATATAAGAAATATAAGAATAATAAATTATATAAAAACTTATAATAAAAAAAATAGATATTTGATTCTCATTCAATGTTAATGAGAAAATTATTTAAAAAAAAAAACCATAATTGACTAATACATAATTATCCATAAAACAATCAATAATATCATCACAAAAAGCCTTAATCTTCTAAAAAATAATTGAATAATCACTTAAATATTATTTTAATAAATTGATTTAAAGAGGTATTTTAAAAATAAAAAATAAAAAAAATAGATATCTAAGAAAAAAAACATGCATGCGGCCTAAGAAAAAAGCCCATGCATGCATAGGCCTGGTTTTTTCTCAATGCATCCGCCCTTAATTTTTTATATATATAGGAAATGACATGTCACTTGTCTAAACGAACGAAGCCTCTTCTTCTTGTTGATTTTCAAGCCACCTTTGAGGGTTGGAAAATCAATATTCGAGTTTCGAGATTTTATCACCTGAAAAATACTTTAAAAGCATCTTAGAAACTCCAACAAATCCATTTTAAGCCAAAAAAAACCTATAATCAATTAAGAAAATCCAACCAAATAAAAAACAATGTATGGGTATCGATCTATTTTTTTTTTTTACATGTTCAAAAGAAAACACCACCTCAATTAACCCCTTCTCTCCAAGACAAATATGTTGACTCCAAGATTGGCTCTTTTGGTAGTTGGGATATAGTCAACTAAATACTTTCTCTTTCCTCTCATTTTTTCTGACAATTCTTTCTCTCTTCTCAAATTTAAAGACCAAAACATGAAATAAATGAAGTTTGAGACTGCAACATAAAATTCTCAAAACATAAGGCCTAGGAATGGAAAAAAAAAACTTCAAGGATTAAATTATAGTTTTTTGCACCCCGTAAACAGTAAAGAAGAAAAGAAAAGACTAGATTTTTTAAAGTCTTAAATTTGATCCCTATAACAAGCAATTTATAAGGAGCTAATTTAATATCAGGACATTTTGTAAAACCAAATAAATTATGAGGTTTAAAACTATGCCAACATAATATGAGGATGAAATATAAAAAAAAATAGTTAAGTAACTATTGATGAGTTAGCTTTTTGGTTAAGATTTTTATAAATAAAATTCATCTTAAATAAAATTGATCTAGCGAACATGTCAGACTCAAAAAACTTAGACTTGACAGTCAATCAAGCCCAAGGTAACTTGGGTATGGCGAGCATGCATGACCCAAAGTATTTGGACTTGGCAGTCAGTCAAGCCCAAGCTAACATGTGTCTGGAGAACATGTCAGGCCCAACGAACTTGAACATTACAAAATTCTAAGGCTATATGTCTGATAGTGGATGATCATCTACAATAAAAAATGATTTTTTTGGTCTTCTCAGGTTTCTTAAAAAACAAAAGTTACATGGAAAAAATCTTCTCAGACCTATCCAAAACCAGAGGCAACCTTTTGGACTCAAGTTCTGAATTGAATTTTAGTTTTGAATCGAGCTTCTGATTTCTGGTTTTGAATTGAATCTTGGAAATGAGGGTGAACTTTTTAAGGAGTTATCAGAATATTTACCTAGGCCAATCCAGTAAATGCCAACTTCTTTGGCTTCTAATTTTTTGTTATGAATTGAATTTTGGAAATAAAGGTTGATATGTTTTAAGCGTGGCATGGTGTTTGGCAGAGAAAGCTTGTCTCTTTGTTAAAGTTTAGATCTTGACAGTTAAAACTGCTGATTTAATGATTTGTTTGTGTTTATTGGGCATGTGATCATACACTTTGCAATCAAAATCTTGTCTGTTTCATCAATTTCTGGGATTGGTATGATTCAAAGTTGGTTTTTTAATATTGTTGGTGGTCAATTTTTATTCTCAACATTGTTTTGAGAGTTTGATTTCACACTGGTGGTCAATCTTGTTCTGGGATTGGTTTGATAAGATAATATTAATGACTCTGTTTCAGAGAGCATGAATGTGATAGCGACCTTTAACTAGCTAGCTAAAATGGATATAAATGCTCTAAAGTCTCGAAGAACAGGCTCCGTTGAACCATAGCAATCCTGAGAATGGATCAGCATAAGATGCAACCGTTAGGTAAAAGACTCTCTCTTTTTGTTTATAATACAGTAAATATTGTAATAATTATAATCTCCACGGGAACAAATCTTGCCTCCCCGTATACGACAAACTAAAGGCAAAAAAAACACGCCAACCCGGTTTCTCCTATTATGGTTCTGGCAATGTGAAAATCACCATGGCAAGGACATTTTCCAAACCATCTCGGAAAATGTATACTGGCACCTGAAAGATGAACATTGACTTGGGAGCGGAAGACTCTTGACCGACTAAACTACGAAAATTGGAAAGCCCCCATTTTTACAAATTACAAGCAGTAATTAACAGCCCAACTAGCTGAGACCCGAGAGCAATTACCATTGCCATGATAGATAAAAAGGCGAAAAGGGCTTTCCACCCAATCCGAGAGCCAGACCATGCGTAAACTATCATCCAGTTCTCAAAGCAGATTTCATATAAAAAGTTTCTAGGATCAGATATGATATTAATCAGGATTCTCAAGAGAAGAGTCCTTGTCAAAGAAAGGTCCTCTCTGGGACCAGCAGCAAGGACAATTATCACACCCTGAAAACTTATTGACTGCTCTGAACACCCTGGGACCTCGTACACCTTGTAATGTAATGGTCCCAGAAATTAAAATCAGATAAAGGGAGTTCAAGGAAAGAAAATGAGGGCATCTTCTCTGTTGGCTTTCCCTGAGGCAGGCACACAAAATGTTAAATAGTGAAAGCAACAACTCACAGCTTCCACTGGCAAGAAACCAAGAACCAACTGCCAGCCAAAACACAAGCACGCATACATATAATTTTACAGGCTGATTAATTAAAGTCCTCGCCAACCCAGAATCAAGGTATACGCAAATCCCAGTTCTAACCCTGACTTAATTTGACCTTTAACAAAAAACACGAAATCCCTACTACAGCTACCTAGAGACCAAAATACTTTCCTCCTTCACTCCTTAGGCAAACAAGTGCAAGCTCCCAAAAAAACTGAGCAAACTTAGGCACCACGCTTCCTCCATTTTTACCCAAACTAAATAAAACAAAAATAAAATAAAACTCTGTATAAAGCAAAAGGATTTCTGAATTTCATGCATCAGACTTGTGCTCCGACTCCATGCTTACAACAGTCCCTTCACCCTCAAAAGAAGATGCAGGAAGCTTGCATCGTGTGCTCATCTTCTTTACTTCCTCACTTGAATATATGAATATCTTCTTCACCATCTTACAGAACTCACTGCAATTAATAAAATATATTTAAATAATCCAGTTACAGTTTTAATGGAAAGGAGGTAATCAAGTGATAATAGATGAATTTCTAAATCACTTACGGCCATGGATCATCGCCCACAAGCATCATATCGCCCTCATTATCTGTAAACACAACAGCCCATTTTTCACGCGTGGAAAGTTCTCCTCCAGTTTCGAACATTTTCTCCAGCTCATTTATAAGATCCTTGTACCCCTTCAACACAGTTAAATCAAGAGCGCGGCCAACAGCAACCCCTTGCATTTGCACCTTCTCAAAATGAAACAAAATTTTATTCATCACAAGCTCAGACAGAAAGGGAAGAGCCATAGAGGACATAACTTCAAATTTTACCTTGGTACGAGTTCTCGTGGAGGTTGTGGAGCCTTGCTTGCTTTGTGACTCCTTTGCCAATGTGTCTGGTACAACTTGCTTCTGTTCTTTTGAGGACATTGAAACATCCATGGTTTGAGCCTTCTCAGCCTCACTTGAAGCTGGAACAAGTCCTTGGGTTCCATTATAATCAACAATTGGATATGCAGGTTCCTTCTCTGGAACAGCAGCAATGCCAGAGTTACTTGTCAGATCAATTCCAAACAACCGGCAACCTACAGAGTTCTCGAACTTTCTCCCCCTCTCCACCTGCTCATTTATCAGGCCATTGCTTTGCCTTGATATAGAAGAGGCAAAACCAGAGATAATAGACTGTGTTTTAGCACATTTGTTGTCCGCTGCTGAATCTGGAAAAAAGTTGAGAGAGACGTTCATGTGAGATGAAGAAGGCCAGATTCCTTCTGGTCGTGCCCTTGAGTTACAGCTACCGTTATTATTGAGATTGCTATCAATTTCCTTCTGCCTCATAGACCAGACATGGCTTTCAGAGCTTTGGACTTCAGTAATACTCCCTCGTTGGACTAACTCACGAGATTGGGTTGGTCCATGGTACCAGAAAGCTGAAGCAGCTGGATTTGTTGTAATCTCTACACTCCAATTAGTGCATAAAGTTTCAAAAAAAAATATGGAGAAAAATAACAAATAGAGAAACCAAGACAATTATTCCACATACCAGATGTAGGAATATCCACGGATCGGGGCCTTTTGCTCTTCACCACCTGTTGAGTAAGATTTGGGGAAGCAGGAGCTGCAAAAGGCTCTATGTCCCATGGAGAAACTCTCTCTGGCCTTTGAATTGTTGCTGGTTCATCCCATTGAATCTGTATAGGAAAATAAAAGGGAAACAAGTATCAAAAACAAGACACTGGATATGTCAGCATTCACATACGAATTCTAAAACTGTAATCTACCTTCAACGACCGCCATATAGAACCAGACCACTCTGGAGAAATATCTCCAACTCCAACTATGGTGCCTGTGAACCTGATCAAACAGTTTCCACAAGAATTAATTATCATCTTAAAACAACCATGAAACCAGTAGCCAAAAATATATGGCAGAGATACCTTCTCTCAGGAGTATCCTCTCCCTCAAATCTCATCTTGAAGCGCATACCAACAGAAAATCCATTCTTAACAGCCTCCAGATATTTGTTCAGCCCAATGATATACTGGTTCGTCCTGCAGAAGAGCACAGAAAGTAAATTGAAGATAAACAGGATCAGATGACCACTTAACAAGCACGTGGCTTTACAGTAGTGAAGGCAATGATCAAACCTTGGCTTGTAGTACACAACAAAGAGAGTGTGTGTCAAAACAGCATGAGAGGCAGTCGCAAGCACTCCTAAATGCATGCTTTGGCTGGATATCACAGATGACGGAATGGAGCATTGCTGACGAGCAACACGCCGAAGCCCAACTCGCAATTCCCCATTATCACCTCTAAACATCATATACGATATAATTGTAAGCAGAAATGGAGACCTGAATTTGAACAATAAATCAGATCATTTGGGTCCAACTACCTAAGAAACACAAAAGAATCTCCTGCAACCAGTCTTTTGGAAGTGACAAATGTGCTCCATCCTGTTGTAAGCAAATGCCTCCGTGGTTGACCTAGTTATATAAGAAAAAAAAATAAAAACAAGTCTAAATTAACTCCAGTTTCTTAATGTGTTACCCATTTCAGTAAGCTAGAAAATAGCAATATTGCACAAAGCAAAATTGATATGGAACATTTACCTCTAAATATATGCTTGAACCGCCACTCATAGCCATGAAGATCTCTGGCAGCCAGTTCCTGAGTAGGCGTTGCTTGGCTCATGTCCTGATGAAAAGAAACGGTGGTAGTGGTGATTAATTACAAAATTTCCAATGAACATCCATCAATACATCTAAAAACCATTTAAGTTAGAGTTATCACCAAAGGAGGCAAGCATTCAGTTGCATGCTTTCGGAGAACAGAGAAACCTCCATGGGTGCTAGTATCAGAAGCTGTTAGAATTTTGCAAAAGGAATGAACTGTTTGCTTTGCCGGCTCGGGTGGACAAGGGTCTGGACTTGTAGGTCTGGTTTGCTGAAATTGAATTGAACAAAGAATGTAAAATAAGACAGATTGATTCAGCAACAAACCGAAAAAATAAAACCAAAAAGGAGAACATTTACTCACATCTACTTCTGGGTGCAGAGTAATCTGAGCATAAACCTCATCCGTGTCCTGTTCAGCCTAGAAATTTAAAGAAACCAAACATTAATAAGACAAAATAATAGAAAGCCTTGCAAGGAAAACATAAAAATGAAATAAGAGCACCAGAATTAGAACTACCAGAAGTTGAATGTTTACAACACGACAAAGGATCTTAGGAGGAAGATTAAACCGTGGGATTTGCTGGTTCAGTTCTTGATTTGTTGATGCTTCTAACTGCATAAACAATCCATAAACCAAAAACAATATAGGTGGAGGCTCAGATTTCGATCTAAGAGTTTTAAAACAATGAAAGCAGAGAAATGAAGTTAAAATATTTCCGGGAAAAGTAAATCAAAAGCTACATACTTGTTCCATGTGACCTTGAGGAAAGTAAAAAACTCTCTCTCCAGCCTTCGGGACATCCACCAATGGCCCTGCACATGCCTTCCATAGCTCTGAATACAGATCATCACCTGCTACACCCGTCAAAAGCCAGCCAAATTAAAACACGAAATAACAAGAGATTTGAAGATAACTTTTAAGTGGGTCTAAAACTGTCTGGTTGCTGAGAAAACCCGAGAAAAGAAGAGTGAACAACAATTTAAGAAACATAAATTTGGCACCATTATAGTATTTTCAAAGCAAAAACATCCGCTTCAGCAAATATTAATAATACCAACTCAAGTGGGATCAAAATCTTCAATCTTTTGTACACCAATTTTTATTTTTTTTGGTAGAATGCACAAGAAAAATTAACTGGTAGTACATCTCAAAGCCCCATTACTTTTCCTTTCTTCTCCATTCTCAGCAACTAGACAAAGCCCATTCATTTTCTTGGTCACCAAATTAACAAAAGATACCCATCCCCACTCACCTCTTTCAGCATGAGCCATCAAAACAGCCAGGCAAGCAAGGTCGTGCAAGAGAAGCCGAGAGAAAACAACGGAGTTAAGAAAGAGAGAGAATCCACTAATAAGATCGAAGCTGAACGAGAGAAGGAAAGAAAAGGGCTTTCAGGCAGTAAAGAACTACCCCATTAAATGAGCAAAGTCTAAGCAGGCATGACGGTTATGCAAGATTTCATTTTTCTTTCATAATTATATAGGAAGTAAGCAGTGGGGAGTGGCTCAGTCTCTCTCTCTCTCTCTCTCTGTTTCAGTTACAAAACTGCTTCTGTTTTTGACCTCGCATCCACACAAAAAACGCTGTAATTTTTACAACACACAAAAAGAGAGAGGGGAGTGTTTTGCTGCTGCTGCGGCTGATGATGATGACTTCTTGTTGTGATCTCTCTATCTATCTATCTATCCAAGGAATTTGAGTCGAAGTTACCAATATTTTTACCAAATCCCCTCAAACTAGATTAGCTCTCTCCTGCTGATCATGGTCGTAATCTCATTCTGGTCTCTCTCTCTCTCTCTCTCTCTCCCCCTCCCCAGTTACTCACTCGAGTTTCCTCCACTCTCTTCTTTCTCTTTCTACTCTCTAGTCCTTTTCTGCCTCTTTAGTCCTTTTAGCTTAGCTTACACCTTGTTTCTGATTTTTTTTTCTTTTTCTTTTTCTTTTTCCTTTTCCTTCTCACCAATTGCCGATTACTGCTGCATGAATAGCCACTAGCTAGTCACTGATCTATGGAGTATATAGACCGTACTACTTCCGCCATCGGCACAAAAAATGAGAAGGCATTGGTGAGGGATCCTAATTACTGATGCTAGTTGCTAGACCTTTTATTTTACCATCATTATAAGAGATTGTGGATTAGTGATTGTTCTGAACTGTGTTTCCACATGATTCCGATTGTTTTAAGAATATATTTATTTTTAAAAAAATACAAAATTAATAATTTTTTAATATAATTTAATGATTTTAATATGATGGTATTATAAATTAAAAAAATTAATAATTTATATCTAGTGTGCATGTATTTATGCATTGAAATGATGTTGATTTAAAAAATAATTGACAATGAACATTAACCTTTTTCAATGCAACATTAATTTAAAGAAAAAATGATAAAAATATTTATGAACATTGATAGAAGGACACGGTGAAGAAATGCAAGAAAGGTTCATGATATTGATGAAATTTATAGATTTATAACTTAATTAAGAGTTAATTAATCATTAAACTTAATTATAGATCACGTAGATCATGCGTGCCAACTTTTTAATTAAGTTAATTGGATATTAAATATGATGCATGCATGTATTATGTGAGATTGTCAGGAGCAATACACATGAACAATTTACAATCATTCAATTGATTTAAGTGAACATAGATGTGAATATATATATATAATGATTGATTGGTTCAGAATCACAATATTAAATTACATTGTGATTTGAATATGTATAGGAATCCTCCATTATCTACATGTAAAAATCAGAAAAGTAAACCATCTAAGTGGTGTTCCAGTGATAAGAGCTTGGGACCAAGAGGTTTGCTCCCTCTGTTGTCTCAGGTTCGAGCCATGTGGTTGCTCATATGATGGCCACTAGAGGTTTACATAGTCGTTAACTTCAAGGCCTGTGCAATTAGTCGAGGTACACGCAAGCTGGCTC
>Ga0307517_10010460_pt1 | contig 12984 bp, 7 predicted proteins | sample 23_EM_MG_FD_194515 | JGI IMG/M metagenome (GOLD analysis project Ga0307517, IMG submission 194515) | Populus trichocarpa ectomycorrhiza microbial communities from riparian zone in the Pacific Northwest, United States - 23_EM | ecosystem: Host-associated > Plants > Roots > Unclassified | place...
ACCATGAAAAAAATGCTAAGGTAACATAAATGTTTTTAAGAAATCGTAAAAAAAAAAAAAAAAAAAACTCAACACTTTGATTGAGTTTAATCAATTTAGTTAATTTAATAATACAAATAAAAAAAAATATAATGATAATAAATAACCTGACAAAGAAAAAAACTTAACCTTAGTTTAACTAAGTTAGCATGTCAAATCTATGACATGATCATGATACTAGAGTAACCCCGTTGAAACCAAATCAAATAAGATTTTGATGTTTAATTATCAAACAACTCAATATTTAAGAGAAAAACTTAAAAAAAAAACAATAAAAAAACCTGAGTTAACCACCTAAGCCGTCGACCATAGATATAGAATTGAGATAACACCATATAAAGAAAAATACAAAAAAAAAAAAGCATGATAACAAATTCTCAATAAATGCTGAAGAATAAAATTGATAAAAAAAATTAATTTATAAAAAAATTTAAAAAAGATCAAAGTCAACTTATGTTAACTTTCAAAATCCGTGATTTTGGTCATGAGCCCAAGACTAATCTCATGGAAAGAAAAAAAAAATTAACGAAGCAAAATTCTCAATCAAATAAATGTCAAGGGATGAAATTGAAAAATAATAATAATAATAATAAAAAGGATCCAAAATCAAATAAATAGCAGTAAAAAGAATGATGATCAAATTTCACATAAAAATAAATTGAAATCAAATATTGAGGAACGAAATTGAAAACAAAATTCAATTAAGAAAAAAAAAAACAACAATCGAAAGAATAAGGACCAAACTTAATATAAAAGTTAAATGAAACCAAATGACGAGGGACAAAATTAAAGAAAAAAATCAATAAAAAAAGATAAAAAATAAAATAAATAGTAATAAAAAGAATGAATACCAAATTGAATGAAAAAAATGATAGAATACCTTTATACATTGGCACGTTAGTGCGGAACTCGAGAAGAAAAGAGAGAAGAAATGAGAAGAAAAAATATCCAGTAGATTCCAATTGTTGTGTCGTTGTGTACACATGCCTAACAACCAAGAAGAGCATGTTAGGACACTTCAATTGAACCATGGAAGGTGGCATTTTACTATCTTATGATGCCCCACGCATTGTTTGAAGAAGGCGGAGGCTCTCCACACGCCGACACATATGTTGCACGAGCTAGCCACTTTTGATTTTTAGATTATATTTTATATTTATTAAAATATCAAATTGCTCCTCAATCAATTTGATTATAACTGAAAAACTATGATGGAAATACGAACAATCTCCTGGATGCTAGTTTAATTTTTTTAAAAAGTAATTTAGTCATTGTATTGTGCTTTAAAAATTTAAAAAGATTGATTTGTCCATGATTAATCTAATAATAACTAATAAGTCTTGTAAAAAGATTGTATTACCTTTAATAGTAAGTTGAATGTTTTTTTAAAAAAAATGCAAAATAATCATTTCACTATTTTAATTCATAATATGTCGAGTATCTGTTTATAGTGAAATTCCGACCTCTTTTAGGTTTTTATTAATGTTGCTGATGTCTAAGACGAAGAACAATTTGTTGAACTAAACATGTGACCACCCAATTTCACGTTTCATTGCAGGCTGAGCATGCATGAGAGTGTGAGAATAATGCATTTGGACTCTATAATATATAGTCATTGTCTGCTTCCCTTTACTATTGTGCCTAACAAATCACTCGAATCCTCTGGTTTCTACTAGTTTCGTGCCTGTGCCTCGCTGCGGGTTTAATTACTACATCTAGATGGAAAAAAGATGACCTCCTATATACAGTGCAAGCTCACTAAAACAACTACCGCGCGCCGATATATCTTCAATTTGTTTATTTTTTTTTGGATGATATTGAGATATTTCATAAACTTCATGATCAAATTGAACTTTACAAACCTGATGGAAATGATTGTAGGAGGAAATGGAAGATATAGGATATAATTAAAGTAAATCAAAAGTTTTAGATGAAAGTAAGAAAACACATAAATTTTGAGGGAATAAATTGAAATTTATCCATGAGTTATTATTAAGTAGCCGTGTACGTGCTGGAAATTCAACAAGAAACTCAAAAATGTACCAGGCGTAGACCTAGCACATTCTTTTCATTGCTGTCTATTGTTTAGTAACTTCATGAATCAGTATCCTTCTCATCTCCATATATATGGTAGGAGAGATATTAAATGAAGCAACTCTCTCTCTCTCTCTCTGGCTCTCTCTCTCTCTGAAAGAGAGCCGGACAAAAATGGTCAAACAAATCTCATTGTTTTGGCTCATCTTTGTCTTCTCCTCCATAACATTCTCACATGCTAGATCTCTCTCTCTCACCTTGCAGCCCCATGCTCCGAAATCCTTCAATCCCAAAAATATTCAGGTATGGAGCAATCGAAATTAGCATTTCTTTTGACATGATTTTTTATCCACGTTATTCAGAAAGCTTGTATAATTGCTTATTTTTCCTTCTTTTTTTCAGGCTGCAAAGAGCTGTCCATACACACTTGTTATAAAGACCAGCTGCACCTCTACAACTTACACCAGAGACAAAATCAGTCTAGCTTTTGGTGATTCCTATGGCAACGAGGTTAGTATGCAACCTAGTTTAGTTCTACATAAGATCTAATAAATCCTGGGTCTGGATTCATGTTTGCTTAGTTGCTAATGAGCTGTAAGAAAATGTAAAGAAACCAGCAGCACAAGAACAGAACATCTCTAGCCTAATCAGATTTTCATTGCTACGTACAGATCTTGACACCAAAATCTAAAATGAACCCATGAAAGGAAAATAAATTCTAGTTAAAGGGTCTGATCCGATTTAAAAAACTGATTAATAGATTGATTGATTCTTTTAGGTCTATATGAAGAGGCTTGACGATCCATCTTCAGGAACATTTGAGAGGTGTTCAACAGATACATTCCAGATAAATGGACCATGTGTTTATGATATCTGCTATCTATACATGCTTAGAACAGGATATGATGGCTGGAAACCTGAGAGCGTGAAGATCTACGGTCCATACACCAAGACTGTTAAATTCAACTACAACAAATTCCTTCCGAATGGGGTTTGGTATGGGTTTAATGTCTGTGTTCGTGCATCTCTGTCAACGGCAATTATGTAGACGACAATATGATCATGATGATGATTGTTGTTGTGTTTCGTTAAACACATTATGATAATAACTAATAATGGGCTTGTCATGTAGTTGAGGATTGACCTAGTTACCAAGACCTTGTTGATCATGGTTATTCTTGAGGGTTTATTTTCATGTAATCCTCTAATAAAAGCACCGAGAACCTGATTTTTAGTAAATTGAAGAAATTCATTTAATTATAGTGCTTGGACTCTTTTCGAGCAGCCTTGTGACATGAAGATAATAAAATAATTTATCATTTTTTAAGATTATTATATATAATTAGCATTTTTTTAAATACTCTTTAAATCTCAGTATGCTTGCCAGAAAATGGTGTTTTTATTTACAGTTAAAAGTTAAAACTAGTTACATGACCACGTTACGATTTCAATTTAATTTCTAATAAAAGATTTAGTGTCATGAAATATTTTAATTGAGAAGTAAAAAGATTATATTTATACTTAATACATATAGTGAATTAAAAAATATATAAACTGATAAATCATAAAAAAAAATATAAACACTAATTAAAAACAAAAATGAAAAGTTCAAATTTATAATAAGAAGTAAAAAATAAATACATATCTAAATATTTTATAATTATATAGACTACATAGAATCAAATCACGCTGGTTAATTAATGGTAAAATAGGTGTAATAAACTATGAAATAGAAGAAAGAACGAAGGCAACGAGACTAGATTCTTATCCTTAACTGGAAAACAGGGAAGGAAAGTCCTTCGAAGAGCAGAAATTTGCATTGAGGGAAGGCCATTGCCATTGATTTTCCGGGTGCAAAACTGCTAACACCAGAGATATTCTTTAAGTTAAATATAGTTTTTATTTATTCTACAATAATTAAAATAAATATTCAAAAGTGTTCAAGTGATTTAAATTCTGAAAGAAAGATTTACCTCTTTATTCAAAATTCTCATTTCTTATTTAGGCATTTTTCCTGTTTTTACAAAACACTAATTGTTTTTGTATCAACAACATGGTTTTTTGAATAAAAACTTAGAGTAATTAAAATAATTATTCATAAAAATTCAAATAATTTAAATTCATGAGAAAAAAATATTTTTTTAGTCAAAATCATATTTTTATTATTATTATAAGCATATTGTTTGAATAAAAGATTATCATGATGTTTCAACAAAATAAATATAAAAAATCATGTCTTGATAGTTTTATATAACTAGATGGAAAAATAAAAAAATAATTAATTCATGAAAACTATGTAAAAATTCACCATAAAAATATATATTTTATTATAAATTAATATTCAAGTACAATTTTTTTAATTACATATTAGATTCATATATAATTATTCCTGATATAATCCACTAATTTTTTAAATATCATTGTAATTATTTATCAAAGAGAATTTTATTTTAAAAATATATAAAAAACATTTATGAGTGGAGCGAATGAAGTTCATGTGTACTTGTTCTTCAAAGAATGACCCAGACAAACCTCGTTTTTTTTTGTTTTTTATGTTAAATGAGTGGATGATATGTCATTGATCAATATTGTGTAATAAAATAAATGACACATCATTTACTTAGAAAGATGACATGTCGTGTCTACTATAATGTATTCCGGTTATTTTTAATGATCGAGAAATTTAAATCCTAGTTATAACCAACATTTTAACTTGTTTTCATTTAAAGCACCTTAATATCTCCCTTTTAAATTTCAAAACACTTTCGAATTAGTCTAAATATAAAAAATCAAATGAAATAATCAAAGAACTTTTCGGACCTAATTATTTTAATGCCAATACATTAAAATCTAAAACTATAAGGATAAAAATAAAAAAAAACTTTTAGGACAAAATTGAACTTTTATGAATACTTCGAAGGCCAAATTAAACTGTTAAAGATTAAACGTAGAGAAATAGTACAATTCACATTTATTTGTGTCTTGGCATAAACAACAATAAAACACCAAGATCTTTATAATAACTAAAAAATATTAACTGGTTGTTTGTCAATATCTTAACTTTGTCAACTGACAAATATCAAATCTAATACAAATAAATATTAAGGGCATGCATTTGTGAAAATCATCAATGGATTGGCTACGTTGTGGAGGAAAAAAGAAGAAGTGTAACTCTGATATCGTATTTAAAAAGTAATAATTTTTTTGAATGTCTTAAATTTGATTGAATGTCTTAAAAAAAAAAAAGAGTAAGAAAATAGCAAGAGCATTTGTTAAAACGGCTTGAATTAATTTTTAGAAATTCGGGTGTCTTTTTCTGAAAAAATGGCTGGAAAATGTTTTCCGTTAAAAGAAGTTTCTTTTCTCTGTTGGCGCTTGTTTTAGTTATTTGGTGGTTGTAAGGAGCCCAAGTGTATATCATCAGATAACGCCTCACATGTAAGAAATAGTTTCCTTTCATTTCACTCCAATGCCCTTCCTATCCATGCCTAGGTAGTAGTTGGCACTTGGCACTTCGTTAACCAAGTGCATTAACGTCATTATAATATTTTCTAACACCAGTTTTACAGCAATTGTTTCTTACAATTTCAAAATCCCCTGTTTTCTCCTTGAAAAAATGATGGCTAGTGCTCCGCTGTCGACCTTGTGCCTTCTCCCTTCGCAAAGTAAGAACCTTTATCCTTAAATCCATTGAAAAACGCCTCTGGGTTTTTGAATTATAAGCTGGTTGTCTCGAATCTTTCATTTTTATTCTTGTTTAACAGATAGGGAAGTGAATGGATATGTGATGAACCTGAGGAGTTCATTCTATGGCAAAGTGATAGCTAATCAAATTCATATAAAGAAGGAAACTGGAAGTATACGGAGAGACCCTTTTGTTGCTGCTTCAGTGGTTTGTGATTATACTATCGAAATTTTTTATGTTTGATTCATTAGCTCCTTGGTAATTTAATGGGTGTGTTTCTTGGATATGGTTTACTTTCATTTAGATAAATTATTGTTTTTCAGATGTTTACCGTGGTTTTATTTTTTTGACACAGCTTGGAAGGAGAAAGACTGTTGTTCCTGAGCCTGATTACAGAATCCCAGTTGTCTTACTTGGTACGTATATAAGCACTTGATTTTGTGCGCATAGAGTATGTTGCTTGTGAAAATTATTTCATCAGGAGAATGGCTTGGAGGATTTGAGAAGCATTGTGGTATTAACAATTAGGATTCCACATTGAACTGACCTAGGAATTTTGCAAGTGGGGTATTTTGATCCCGGTTTCTCTTTTTAGTTAATGGTGAATAAGATGGAAAGTAACCAGACCAAGCAGTATAGACAGTAGTGGCATTTCACATGATGAATTGTATGTGTATGGATGTTAATCTTGTGGTCTTTGGATGAAAGGTTGGCTTGGACCAATTAGAGTCTGCATACCGAAACTTGCATTCATGCCTATTAACTAGCCTTATCTTTATTTTTTCTTGATTGGGTCAACTTGGATTTGGCTTTTGTTCTGTTGATGCTCCATGCCCAAGGGTGATTGGATTTTCAAAGGTTTTTGTAATGCCTGCATTTGTGTAATTAAAAAGATAAATATGAATTAGTAAAAGTTGTTCACTGTCTCTCCTAGTTTCTCATCGTCTGAAACTCTGAGGTTTCTTTGACAAGTAAAGTCTTATATATGATGTGATATTTCTGTTCAAACAGGTTTAGCTGGCGGGTTAGCATATACAAATAATCTATTGCCAGCTGCGCCTGCTGGTCTCCTTGGCTTGCTACTATTGTTCCAGACTACTAGAGTGAAATTTGTTTTTGACGACAAAGCTCTGGTTTGTTGACTTACTTGTACTAATAGTTATTTCTCCAAAAGTTAAGAAACAAAGAGATGAATCCGTGTTAATTTGGTATCTCTATTATAATCTCTTCACATCTCGTTCATTACACTTGGTCAACAGCAATGACATGTACTTTGAACAACCCTTTTTTTTAATGACCGAGTTAAGTGAGTTCTATAAGTTATAGGTTTTGATTGAGGCGATTTCAGATTAGTGATAATACATGCGTGCATGTGTTTGTTGGGGTAGCACTTTCGCTTTCCCATTGAAATTGTTTGTAAGTAGTTGTGCAAAAGGATTAATGACGCTTATATTTGAAATCTATTTCTACTGAATTCATTTGTTATGAAACTCAAATCAAGTGTAAGAAGTTTGCTGCTGTGAGTTTTTGAATGAATTGAGGAATAATTCTTGCTATCTTGGCATACTTAAATGGAAATGCACTTAGCTTCTTCTAAGAAATTTGATTCGTGTGGAACTCGATGAATATTTTTTTTTCCAACTTGCAGTCAATGTCAACTCATATCTTTTATGCATTGTATGCTGTTGTTGTTGATTTTTCATTTAGCTGGCATCTCTAGACTTCGTTGTGCTTTACAAGGACGTCATATTTGTGGTCATATAGGAGGTAAAAGTAGGTGAGCAGCTTCAGGAATCAGGTGAAAATGTCTTTGTGGGCGGAAAAAACCGTTGGAAGTAAGTCTCTCTGTGCTTCCTACAAATTTGAAGGATCAATGAAGCCTACTCACCCCTCAGTTTACTACAGATATTCGACATTTGTGAACTGGGAACTGTGGTGGCCAAATTTCCCGATTCTGGTGTACTTTAAAGAGACACAGACGAAACCTGAAGGACAAGTGCACTTCTTCCCAGTAATTTTTGTAAGTATATCATAGAAAATAAACATCAGAGCTCCAATGCATCTAGTTGCTTCTCCATAAGGGGAGTTAATTGGATCAGGTCCATACAATGTTCATAGCAGCTTATTACGTTTCGGTGTCCAAATTTTTTGATCAATGCTGTTTCTTTTATAAATAGAATGGTAAGCAACTCTACGACGTTATGGTGGAGAGAGCTGGTCCTTCAAAAACTAGTGGACCAAAATAATCATAAGGCTCGAGCTTCAAGGTTAAACCATCCAGCAATTAGTTTGACATTTGGTGCTGTAGTATCAACAAGGTATGCCAGAGTTTTCCAGTGCTTCTGCTGTTACTTCAAGTAGCTGCAACTGTATCTGGCTATTTGGTTAATGAACTCCATGTATAATTATAGAAATCAGAGCAAGAAATTATAGAATGATGGAAATATGTATATATGTGGATGAGTTGCTTAAATTATTACTCTACGATGTGAAGTCCCTCTCTCCCTCATGTCCATGTCGATTTCTGTTGCAGGAAACAGATGCTGCTCCTACTGATTGATTCTTGGCTGTGTAGAAACATGTCTGTATTTTGCAAGTCAGTAGAATTTTGCTAGATGTACATGGGTTTCATCAATAGTGGATGAAAAAATATTATATTAAAGTTTGCTATGAAATTTGTACAAGCAGGTTAATGATGTTGAGTTGCTAATGTAGATTGATAAATACTAAATATTATGAGTAATTGAATATCGATTAAATTCTATAATATTGCATGCGTATCAAGAAATAATCTTGGAAGCTATCTCTTCTCAAAGGATTGACAAGTTATTTAGTCTCTTCGACAAATAGATCCTTGTAATGGAGAAAAAAGGTTTGTGATCAAGATATCGGCATGTAATATCGAAAGTATTGGAAAACTTACTAATGTGTAAAAATAAATGGTACATCCATATATATGATGTAAAAAAATTACCTGAATTATTACATATAAGATAATTAAGTATAAGTATATTTAAAAATACGGGACATTACATTGAACCAAATTAAAAGGACTCGATTATCTCTCAATAAAGTAAACCTAAACTCTAGATTTTTTTTTAGGAAAATCAAAGCATAAAAAAGAGAAGAAAACACTAAAAACAAGGTGGAAAAAAATGTATAAAAATCTAAAAATTCAAGTTAGAAACTCTTCTTTCATCTTCTTTTTAAAGTTAATTTTAAAAGCTAAAAGATTGAAGAATTAATTCTCATATTTATCAACTTTTAATTAACCAATATAAATCAAGAATTAAATATAGAAAAACTAAAGATTTTTTTAATAGAAAAACCAAGAGTTTTTTTAGCTTAATTTTTTATTTATTTATAATTTATTTAAATGATGTTAATTAAATAAATTTTCAACATTTTATAGTTGGGAAATTGTTGTAATGTTGGGTGTTAGAGTAGGGTATATTTGAAAGAGTGAGGAAAGTATGGTTGGCGCATGTCTGATAATGGTGGGCTTTTTATTTTCCCTGGGTCAAATCCCCCAAGTTTATCCTTCTTTAGCTTACGTGACTTATTTGTTAATCTTTTTGGCATAATTTGTTGAAGTAATTATATGGAATAATTTGTTGTAGACTATTTATACTTTGGTGAATAGTATAATTAATTCCATATACTATTTCTATGGAATTAATTATACTATTTATTTCCAAAAAAAAGAAGAAGAAGAAGCACAGAATGCCTTATTTCTGTCATGAGATAGAAGGCAAAATCTTGCGGGTAGGACTCCACTTGTATACTAGCAGCATATATAAGTCTCTGATTTGCATTGCTGACGAAATTTTGAATTTTTTTTTTGAGATTTAATTTTTTTTATGTTTTTAAATTGTAATTTTTTTAAAATGAAAAATATATATTTAAATTTTTTTTTTAAAAAAACAATTATTATCCGACTTGTAAACACATCATAATCCTGTCCAGGTCAGAGGCAGCTGGCAATGAAAATCTGACCCCACCCATCACAAGTCTTTCAAAATAACAAGTTTCGAAAACCAGAATACGACCGAATGAGCATGTTCACCATCGCCCTTGACTCATTCAAGGAATTATGCGATGAGTGAGTTAGCGTCCGCATGAAACTTGCGTGGAAGATGGTAGCAGGCCAAGGTTAATTTCTTTATTCCTTTCCTTTTCACCATGGAAAATGACATCAAATTAATATGATAATACAGAATCTTTCTCGTTTGAATTCTAGGTTAATTGCTCTTTATTAATTATCTCTAGAAATCATCGAGCACAGATCAACTTGAACTCATTTTATATTCAGTTTAAAACGAAGACAAGGGTTGGACATCACCAAGTCAAGGGCTTTTTGAGGACGGAATCTTTGAGAGAAAATCATAACCTTTCTTCTTGTATGGAGCCGCATCCCTCAACCAAAATAAATATCACAGTAGCCAGGCCGGTGTAGTATCTTCCTTGATTAAAAATTCAAGCTATCGAATCGCCCTGTCAACTTCAGTTATGGCTATTTTATTCATTTTTATAAGTTTTGAAAAGAAAAAAAATTATTTCAGGGCAGGTCTCATCCGAGTTTAACCAGTTATGAATTCATGTAGGTTTCAATATCCTTTTTTTTTTTTTTATCGAAAGAAAATTCGATCCGCTTTAATAACTACCATAAATACTACCACTCATGATAGGAGAAACAACAGTCATCTGATTTTTGTCTAGAACTACGTACTGGCAGCAAACATTCCGGGCCAGGTAACCTTTAGAAATTGGCCTTTTGTTGGCTTCTCTTGATTCTTCTTTTCTCTGTGTTAAACTCGATCACTGATTTTAGATTCTTAGACTCGCCACAGCAGGAGCATTGAGATGGAAGTGAACAACAGGTATATCACAATAACGAAACACATACAGGGTTCGGCAAAGGAGTCTGATTTCGAGCTCAAGGTTGCACCTCTTGGATTATCGGTGGAGCCTGGTTCCAATGACATTATTGTGAAGAATCTGTGTGTGTCAATTGATCCTTACCAGCTTAATCGCATGAAGAGTTACAGCTCCTCACAGAAAACAGCACAAGCTGCAGTTGGTATCTCTCCCGGTCAGGTACGTACATCAATTTACAATGGTTTCAGAATGAATATCCTTGTTGGAGATTATTCAGATGGAGCAGTGAGTTATTTCTTTCTCCTTGCCAGCCTATTGATGCTCTTGGAGTAGCCAAGGTTTTGGTTTCTGACAATCCTGAATTTGTGAAAGATGACTTGGTTGTGGGGTTTGTTCACTGGGGAGAATATAGTGTAGTAAAAGGAGGAGGCATGTTAAGGAAGGTGGACCCAAAAACTGAACTACCGTTATCATATCATGCTGGAATTCTAGGTAATCAATCACCTGTCTTCATTTTTTGGAAAAATCAGAAATCACCAGCATAGTAATGATCATCAAGAACATTTGTTTGATTTGTTCACTGATCTTTTCATGCTACAGGATTAAGTGGACTAACAGCCTATGCTGGGCTGTTTGAAATATGCAAGCCCAAGAAGGGAGACAAAGTGTTTGTATCTGCTGCTTGTGGATCAGTTGGAAATTTGGTGGGCCAGTATGCAAAACTTTCTGGTTGCTATGTAGTTGGATGTGCTGGTAGCAGAGACAAGGTTAGGAATCTGGTTTAGTTTTGTATTTCAATCTGAAGATTTTTCGTGCTGGGATTAAAATCTTATGTTAGCATCATCTATTTAGGTAGCATTGCTAAAGGAGAAGCTTGGTTTTGATGATGCTTTCAACTACAAGGAAGAAACTGATTTGAATTCAGCTCTCACAAGGTTAGAAACATCAAAATCAATATTTCAGGTTGTGATGTCAACGAAAAAGGAAAAAGCTTCAGCTCATGAAAATCACTCAATGCGAAAACTATAACAAGTAAAAATTGGAAGTTGAACGTTGAGCATGTTCTACGTTGCTGCAGAGCATTCCATGTCTAATATGGACACTTCGACACTCCAAATACATGAAAATATAAAAGAAAATTTGAAAAATAGTCAAGTTTGACTATTTTTGCTTTTTCCTGATAAATTATATGAGCTTGCTTGTTGATTCCACATTAATTCCACAGGTACTTTCCTGATGGGATTGATATATATTTTGACAATGTTGGAGCTGACTTGCTAGAAGCTGCTGTTGCTAATATGAATCCCTTTGGTAGAGTAGCTGCATGTGGAACAATTGCTGAGTATTCAGAAGCTGCAAAACGAGCAGCACCAAATATGATAGATGTTATATACAAGAGGATTAAAATCCAAGGATTTTTAGCCATGGATCACATGAGCCTGCATTCAGATTTTCTTTCGACAACGACTGAATACATTCAAAATGGCAAGATTAAGGTGCAAGAGGACATTTCTATTGGTGTAGAAAGCATCCCCTTAGCTTTCATAGGACTATTCAGAGGTGATAATGTTGGAAAGAAGATTGTTAAAACTGCAGATGAGTAATTAGGAAGAGAAAACTCATTTTGTTTTTATGATCAATAAACTACAAAGAATATTGCGACATTGTTGATCAAATTAATTGTTGTCTTTTTTTCTCTCCTGTGAGATGAACGATATTTTGAGTATTAATTTTTTGGGATAATTACAAAAAATCTCCTAAGGTTTCATCACGTTTTTACTGCAAACGATGATCATTGCTGGAACTGGGTTTTCCAATCGCAATTTCTGGCATTACTTCCTTCCCTCGTCTTTATCACTTTTCCCAAATTTTCTTGAGAGGGGTGGGGTTAATTTTGACTTGAGTGAATTTGGTGTTTTCCACATGGTGTTGGAGAAAGGAAACTATGGTTACAAAAAGGCCTCATGCAAGGGGGAAAATGTAAGAGAAAGTTACAAAAATGACACTGCACAGTATCTCTCTTTTAGCTCTTTGTGATGATGATAAAGTCATGAGTGGTTCAAGTGGTCACCATCTCCGATGTTTTGTTGAAAACTAGAGCAGAAAAAAGTCATCACTGGACTTAATCAACTCTGTTGCAGTGACCAAGGATTTTTGGATAGCACAGCAGGAACACTAAAATGGAAGTGAGCAGCAGGTATATAACAATAAAGACTCACGTACAGGGCTCAGCTTATGAGTCTGACTTCGAGCTCAAAGTGGCATCACTTGGACTGTCGGCGGAGCCTGGTTCTGATGAGATTATTCTAAGAAACCTATTTGTATCAATAGATCCTGCCCAGATTAAC
>Ga0307517_10010461_pt1 | contig 12983 bp, 10 predicted proteins | sample 23_EM_MG_FD_194515 | JGI IMG/M metagenome (GOLD analysis project Ga0307517, IMG submission 194515) | Populus trichocarpa ectomycorrhiza microbial communities from riparian zone in the Pacific Northwest, United States - 23_EM | ecosystem: Host-associated > Plants > Roots > Unclassified | place...
GCCTATCCAAGCGCCCGTACCTGTAGGGGATGCATCGGTAAAAAGCCATATCATATCTGGCTTATTATAGTCGATCGGTCTTAGGACTTTGTGCTTATCTGCAGCTCGCTTGACCGCTTCGAAGGCTCCTTCCTGCAGATCCGTCCATAGCCATTCAGCATTCCCACTCAGTTCTCTGAGCGGGGCTGTGATGGTGGCGATGTGGGGAATGAACTGCGAGATATAATTAACCATTCCATTGAATCGCTGCAGTTCTTTCTGGCTCTCTGGCCTTGTCCAGTCCATTATGGTCCGGATTTTCTCTGGTGCAGGATGGATGCCATCATCGTCTATCATATGGCCTAGGATATCGAGCTTGGTGGCAAAGAAAACACTTTTCTTTGGGTTGGCATAATAGCCGGCGTTCTGCAGCTTACTGCAGGCATTCGTAACGTCCTTAACATGCTCTTCAAAGGTGTCACTGAAGACAAAAATATCGTCAATGTAGACCCATATGTTCTTGCCTAATTCGTCATGGAATAGGTCCTCCATAGTCCTCACAAAGGTTCCGGGAGCATTCATGTCTCCTTGCATCATGACCTGGCTGGTAAAGCCGCCGAAGGGTGTCTTGATAGTGTTGTACTTCACATCATCTGGATGTACTCTGGTCTGGAAATAGGCGTCACTGAGATCTATCTTGCTGCGGAATCGTCCTCTGGCTACCGCATTCAATATGGTGTTCTGTTCTGGGATCTGTGTGTGATCGGCCTGGGTGTTGTCATTTCTGAAGCGGAGGTCTACCAAGGGGCGGATTCTGCCATCGCTTTTGGCTTCCACGAACATGCTAGCTCCTCCGGGCACACTGGTCCTATGGAGGATACCGGCGTTCATCTGCTTGTTGATCCATGCCTTGTATTTGGTCATCAAGGCTTGTGGCGCTTTGAAAGTGGGTGTCTTTAAAAGCTTCGTCGGGTCTATGAGGCTTATCCTGTGCATTATCTTGCGTGCTGGGGGCCGTTCCTCCGGTACCTCTTTGACAAATACCTTGGGGAACATCGCCAGGAAGTCTGGTACTTCCTGTGGCTTCGTCATGGCTGATCTAGACTCTCTAGATTTTCCGTCACAGGTAACTCTGACCTTGTACTTGGAGAAGTAAATGCTGTTCTTTTGGCAATCGATGACCGCTCCTAGCCTTATGAGATCGTCCATACTGATGAGGATATCATAGTCTGATACTGGTGTGACCAGCATAGGCACCTTGTCGACTCTCATCTTGCCTAGCTGAATCATAACCTCAACAGAGAAGTTGCTAGTTGATCGCGATCCTTTAACTGCCATCTTTAGGGTGACGGGATTCTTCCTAGCTGTGTAGGGGATGTTGTGTGTTGTAACGAATTTGTTGGATATCAGGGTACCGCCAATGGTACCTGTATCTGCGAGGGCTGTGGCAGGCTTGCCATTGATGTTGATAGTGAATTCGAGTGCTTGGAATGGCCTATCCTTGGGCGTGCCTACTGTAGTCTTGTAGGTTCTGATGGAGCCGCTGCCATCTAGCTCCTCTGTGCTGTCTGTATCAGGCTCATATTCGCCTTCGCTGCTGTCTGGGCTTTCCTCAGAGAGGCGAACATGGTTGGTCTTAACTTCTTTCTTTGGGCATTCATTTGCCATGTGTCCGCTTTCGCCACAGTAGAAACAGGCTCCTTCTGCCTTGCGGCGGTCCATCTCAGCCTTACTTGGCTTGTTGGACTTGGTATAGGTCCTCTTCTTGGCCGGGGCCTTTCCTTTGCCTGTGTTCCTGGGCGTTGATGTTATAGAGGGTTTGCTGTAGGTACTCTCTTTCTTTGGTGTATGGGTTTTGCTGCTAGAAGCCTGGCTTCTATCGCTGCCTCTGTAGCCGCCAGTTCTATACATGGTAGCGTCATAGCGTTCTGCTACAGCCACCATCTGGTCCCAGGTATCTTCTGGTCTGAGCTGGGGCTCAACATTGCGGCGTAGTCTAGAGTCCATAGCGTCGAGAAATCGCTGTTTCTGTGCATAGTCTGATATGGATCCATTTGGAAGAGATCCTTTGAGGTCCGCTAGCTCTCCAGCTATCTTCGTTATGCGTGCTGGCTGTCCACCTGCTGTCTGGCGGACATTCTGCCACTTGTGATAGGTGTCATCGGTATTTGTAGAGGCTTCGAATAGCTGCTGAAAGCGGTGTGTCAGCTGCGGTAGGGTGAGGTTCTCTTCCTCTGTGTCTAGTGTCTGGAATGCGTTGTTTGCTTTTCCTTCTGTGTAAAAGCCGTAGTAGTCTGCCACTCCAGGGGTGTCATCATTCAGTCCAGATCTCGCCAGGTACTTCTTGACTGTTCTGAGCCATCGCTTGAGTTTGTCTGGTTTGAGGTCTTCTCCTTCACCGCTAAAGAAAGGCGGTTTAGGGGGCTTAGGAGGGGGCAACCTGGCCGGACCTGGGTCTGCCATGGTGCCTGTAGGTGGGTCTGGGGGTGGGGGTGGTGGATCTGGTCGTTCAGGGGGCTCTCTGGCGCTCCTGGATCTTGAGGGTCTTTCTGGTGTGTCTGGGATGAATGTACCAGGTAGTTGTTGCTCTCTATGCTCTCGGGAGGGTGCTCTAGTTGGTGTCTGACTTCCAAAGACTCCTAGAATGCTGGGTGCTCGCCACCTGCTTGTAGTGGGGCGTTCTGATGGGCGTTCAGTTTCCGAAGTTTGCTGGGCTGCTGCTCTTGCTGCTGCTCTTTCCTCAAGCCGCCGGGCTTCTCTTTGAATGAGTTCCTCAGCTGTGAGGTTGTGGTCTTCGTCTGAATCTGTATCTAGATCTCCTGGGAGGAGGTGAGTGGTTCTTGCTGGTGTATCTGTTGAGCCTGGCGTGGGCCCAGGGGTTGGTTCCTGTGTGGTTGGTTCTGGAGTATCGTCTGTGGGTTCTGCTGAAGGACGATTGTAGGCCCTACCGGACCTGGTAACGCTTCTGCTCCTGCGTTCTGCTATTGTGAATGTAGCACCTGAGCCGGGAGTTCCTTTCCCTGCCGCTCCTGCTTCTAACTAGTTATCAAGATATTGGGAGGGTGATCAATCCTACCAGGCTGTTCTCAATCCTGAGAACGAAGGGGTTTCACCTGCTGTAGGCAAAGAAATGTAACAGGTTTATTCCTGTCTAACGAAAATACAATAGGACCGGCGATAGACCTGCTAGCGCTGGTACTAAGGGAGGCTTCATGGGACCGGTAGCTAGAAGGATAATAGTTGAAGGACAAATAGAACTCAGGGATTGCTGTTCAACCAAGTGTATTTTTAGACTAAAGGTCTGTCGAAGTCTGCTGTCTCCTGCTAGCCAGGAGACTGGTTTTAAATACAAAACCCAAGAGCGATAGCCTTCCTGCAATCACGATCATTACCAGTAGCTGCGCACATACCGGAATCCTGTAATCCTGCAAGACCAAAGAAAGAAACAAACAAACAGTGCTCAGCCTTCGCCAGTGCTACATGACCATTCCATACCCCGAATCCTAAATATAAACTTCCAGTAAAGCAAACTAAACATAGCAATACGATAGCATAGCCTATCTGACTCAGAGACAGTGGCGGAGCAAAATCAAATCAAATAAACTAAATATAAATCAACTAAACATAGGAGATCCTGCACTGCCCTCTCCTGTGTACCGTTACCGGAACATGTACACATGTTACACTACAAAGGCAGCGATAGAAGCCAGGCTTCTAGCAGCAAACCCCAAACAACAAAGAAAGACAATACCTACCGCAAGGCCTCTACCATATCAAGGCCTAGGAATACAGGCAAAGGAAAGGCCCTAGCTAAGAAGAGGACCTATACCAAATCCAACAAGGCAAGTAAGGCTGAGATGGACCGCAGCAAGGCAGAAGGAGCCTGTTTCTACAGTGGTGAAAGCGGACACATGGTATATGAGTGCCCAAAGAAAGAAGTTAAGACCAACCATGTTCGCCGTTCTGAGGAAAGCCCAGACAGCAGCGAAGACGAACATGAGCCCGATACAGACAGCACAGAGGAGCTAGATGGCAGCGGCTATATCAGAAGCTAAAAGATTACAGTAGGTACGCCTAAGGACAGGCCATTCCAGGCAGTCAAGTTCACTATCAACATCAAGGGCAAGCCCGCCAGAGCCTTCGCAGACACAGGAACAATTGGTGGTACCCTGATATCCAACATATTTGTCGCAACACGCAACATCCCCTACACAGCTAGGAAGAAACCCGTGACACTGAAGATGGCAGTTAAAGGTTCGCGATCAACTAGCATATTCTCGGTTGATGTTATGATTCATCTAGGCAAGATGAAAGTCGACAAGGTGCATATGCTGGTCACGCCAAGGTCAGACTATGATATGCTCATCGGTATGGACGATCTTATAACGGTAGGAGCAGTCATTGATTGCCAAAAGAACAGCATCTACTTCTCCAAGGACAAGGTCAGAGTTACCTGTGACGGAAAATCTAGAGAATCTAGATCAGTCATGACGAAGCCACAGGAAGTACCACACTTCCTGGCAATTATCCACAAGGTATTTGTCAAAGAAGTACCTGAGGAACTACCGCCAGTAGGCAAGATAATGCACAGGATAAGCCTGATGGACCCGACGAAGGTGTTGAAGTCACCCACCTTCAAAGCGCCACAAGCCCAGATGACCAAATATAAGGCATGGATCAACAAGCAGATGAACGCCTGTATCCTCCATAGGACCAGTGTGCCCCTGTGAGCCCGCATGTATGTGGAAGCCAAAAGGGATGGCAGAATCCGCCCCTTTGTAGACCTCCGCATTAGGAATGATAACATGCAGGCTGATCACACATAGTGTTCGTTACGGGGCGGGGTGGGGCTGGTTTTCACTTTGTGACCCCGCCGTTACTCCGGCCTGGGGTCAACTCTTTGCCGTTCCTCCCCGCCCGGTATCACACGGGGCCCTGGCCGGGCTGTGGGGTGGGGCGGGTATTTTACTTTCCCCGCGGAGGGCCTAGACAGCCCCCGTCTTCTCGTCCCCCACTCTTGCCCCTGTGCGAGGCCCAACCTTTTCCTACGAGTGATATTCTCTGACTAAACAAATGGCAGGTTGAAATCTAAGGGTGTTTGGCCTCTCAATTCTGATCTGAAATCACAATTTGAGAACAGAAGTGGCTGGCCAAACACCCCCTAATTACTTCGTATGTCTAGTATGATGACTCCACTCTTTGGATATTCCATATAGCAATCCGGCAACTATCTCAAAAGATAGGATTTGAATATAGTGCTCACATTATCGTTATGATTTGGGCTTCTAGTTTGAGAAAAATGGTGTTTGGAAATCGCTCTCAGGATATGATTGTAAGCGTATAATCTAGGTATGTTTCTAAGTACTTCTAAGCATATGATTCCAGGCACATAACTGTAACCGTATAGTTGTATAGTGGTGCATGCACGATTCCTATCTTCCTGAGGATATGGTCTCCGGCTTATCATTTTGTAACAGGTTTATTCCTGTCTAACGAAAATACAATAGGACCGGCGGTAGACCTGCTAGCGCTGGTGCTAAGGGAGGCTTCAAGGGACCGGTAGCTAGAAGGATAATAGTTGAAGGACAAATGGGACTTAGGGATTCAGGGATTGCCGTTCAACCAAGTGTATTCTGAGACTGAAGGTCTGTCGAAGTCTGCTGTCTCCTGCTAGCCAGGAGACTGGTTTAAATACAAAACCCAAGAGCGATAGCCTTCCTGCAATCACAATTATTACTAGTGGCTGCGCACATACCGGAATCCTGTAATCCTGCAAGACCAAAGAAAGAAACAAGCAGTGCTCAGCCCATGCCAGTGCTACATGACCATTCCATACGCGGAATCCTACATATAAACTTCCAACAAAGCAAACTAAATATAGCAATACGATAGCATAGCCTATCTGACTCAGAGGCAGTGGCGGAGGTGAAATCAAATCAAATAAACCAAATATAAATCAACTAAACATAGGAGATCCTGCACTGCCCGTTCCTGTGTACCGTTACCGGAACATGTACACATGTTACATTCCCTTATTCTGAAAGATCAACCATCATTCCAAAGTCCTCGCTGTCATCAGCGCTGTCGTCGGTGTGCCATAGGAGGCTGTCGTCATCTGTGGGGAACTAGTCCTGCTCAGAGCTGCTAGAGTCATATTCCTCATCGTCATAGGGTTCCCAGAAGTCATCTGGGCAATCGTTTGCGGTACATGGTGTGGAGGAAACTTCCATGAGTTCCCATGAAGCTTTAATGTAGTGGGAGGTGATCTGGGGCGTTGGTTCTGCACTGTGGTTAGCGTCCCAGTATTCCCGTATGAGTTCCAGGGAGGGGTCGAGGTTCTCGATAGGTTCCCAGGAGTCGTCTGCTCGCTCAAAGCCTTTCCAGTGAACCAGGAATTCGTGCCTGGTGTTCTGGCGGTGGTAGTCGAGTATCTGCTCTGCTTCGCATTCCTCTGCATTGTCGATTAGGATGGGTGCTGGCTTATCCATTCTGCTGGACTTGAATCTAGGAGGATCGTTCTCTCTGTATTCCTTAAGGGAGGAGACGTGGAAGTAGGGTTTCTGGCGGGCCATTCTGGGCGGGAGGTGTATCTTGTAGTTGTCTGTGTCAGGTAGATGTTCGAGGACCTTGAAAGGTCCGAACCAGCGTGGTTCTAGCTTCTTGGATCGTGCAGGGTAGGAGGTATAAGGGCGGCCTCTAACAAGAACTCTGCTACTATTCTTGAAAGGTTCCGTTAGGGGTTTGCGGCGTTTGTCTGCCTGGACAGTCTGGCGGAAGGTAGCATGCTTTCTGGCCATGTCTACTTCCATTCTTGTTGCTTCATGGGCGTTTAAGATATCGTCCACAGCTGGTACCTTGCTGGCAGATCTCTGGACAGGGTTGAATATCTTCCAGGGGCGTCCATAGAGGGCATGGTATGGTGAGATGCCTAGGGATTCATAGGGGGCACCGTTCATAGCTGCTGCAATAGCTGGGAGGGCGCCGGACCAGATGTTCTGTCTGAGGTTAACGAAGTTTCTCATTAGCTGTTTGAGGGTATGGATCTGTAACGGGGGCACTCTGTAGGATGACGAATCCTAAGATTGCGACCGCACCGAAGACTCAAAGTAGAAGTAAGGATCAAAATCAAGATAAAGTTAATTCAAAGGAGAATCAAGCGGTAAAACTTAATATCTTAAGCCTGAAAGCTTCCCTCAATAGGTTCTCTCGAGGATCGTTGGTTATCAGAATAGGGTGTCTCTCACTTTAGTTAAGTAGAATAGTGTAAAGCCAGAGGACACCCGTCAAGCATTCTGACCTTTCATGAGCACCCTGCTCAGCTCAGGGCTGTCCACCGCACGCGCCTAGAGTGGGCTAACACTCGGAGGCAGTCGGACCGCTTGGATATTAACTATCTCCACAAATACGAAGTTCTTCCGGTGATGTCTGACCAACTACATCTGCATGAGCGAAAGCCCATTCCTATCGGTAGCATATCAGTGGCCGACCGACATACCCACCATAGAGATAATATCTATTGGGACTCACTGGCCCAGCAGTGGTTTCGTCTATACAAGCTGCGCAGTCCATCGGCAAATCTACTTGGCTATACTAAGCTTTTAAACCGGACTGCAGGCTCCGACGCTAAGAAGTCTCCTGCTGCTTGACTGCATGGGCACTACGCACAGCCAGCTATGCGGGACCCTCTTAAATCATGATAAGACTCACACCTCTAGAGTCCACTAATAACCCATGGTAATGCTACAGTTCACGGGGTAGCCGGGGACTGGCTTTGGGGTGGTTGTCCTGGAAGCCTTGCAGCTTCCCCTGTGAGCCCCAAGCCCTCTACTATTAACCATACAACTACCCGGAGCTCAAAGTATGCCCGTAGGTGGTTCCCAGGTGTTATCCAGGTGGCGCCCCAGGAGGCGGTCAAGCTCACACCCCTTATATACCCTGCCAACAGCTTCTGGTTGGTTGGACGGCCACAACTCATACCGTGTTGTGGGAGCCTTCCTATGGATCTCACTTTACTAGGAAGCACACAACTACACAGCCGTACCGTGCTGTCGCGCCGTACCAACGCTGGGGCCGCAGGGGGGTGTTAGGAATATCCTCTGCGGGTTACAGGAGGTTCGGAGCACTCCTGCTCCGTCAGTAGTCCGTTTCGTACCATATGAAGCGGCCCTATGACGATCTAAGAGCCCCACTATCGTGGGATAACTTTCCCCTACGTCCGCAGATGACTTTGTCGGTGAAGGTAGGGTAACTGGGGTACCTCAGTAGGGTAACTGTGGTCCAAAGGTAGGGTAATCATGTTTCCAAGGTAGGGTAACTTCATCCTATCATGCCTTTATTTCCTTGGGGAGTCCGCCCAACCACATATAATGTTGCCCCAGAGACCCGTGCAACGTTTCCAATGGGTCCTTTGCTTTATGCGAACATACCCTCCGAAGGTTACCCTGCCTAGTAGGGTAACTTTGGCCTACCTAGGTTACCCTGTCTAACCCTATGTCACCAAGTCAGTTTGTAGACACTTGTACCAACTCATGTCTACCGGTAGTAAACTATTATACTGGCCTATCCTCAATATGGTTACCACTTGGTATGCCATACGGGCTTGAGTCTAGTCCACTGTAGCTACCTATCTGTAGGGTCGTTACACTACTCCCCTCTTCTCTCGATCTGTCCGCAGATCTTAGCGTCGTTTTTTCTTTCCACGCATAGGTACATCAATAACCCGATGGTCTCTAGGTTTCAATCGGTACCTGTCATGGAAGTTTACCAAGGCCTGCATAGCAGTGCCTTCCAACATCTTGAACGGTTTCCAGGAGTTTTCCTCTGGTCCATACCCGTCCCAAGCAACTAAATATTACCCAAAGCGGTGAGGAAACTTTGACTTAGGATTTCAATACCACTGACTGTCTACCACCTCCGCGACAACATAACTGGGTTCCCTATCTACAATGTCTGGTGCCGGCATCGCCAACTGAGGTCTTCCGATAGGATCCTCGCGGTAAGGCGCCAAAAACCCGACATTAAACACTGGGTGGATTGTCCATCGGGCTGGCAATTCTAACTCATAGGCTCTTGATCCAATTTTCCGCTTGACCACAAATGGTCCAAACATTTTATGGTCAAGCTTTTCCATGGGCCTTGTGGTGCGAATGTTTTTTTCGGTTCAACATTACGCGGTCTGCTTTCTTTGCCCTGCCCTGGCTGACATCCATCAGTGTTACATATTCAGGAGAAGGCTGTCTTTTTTGATCAGGCCATTTCCTTTGTCTTTCTTGTGCCCGTTGTAGTGTCTCTCGGATTGCTTGCCATGTCTTTTCCCAATCCTTTACTACAAGCTCACTGTTTGGGTGTATTCCTTGATTATCTGACACCATCCCCGACCACTGTGTCTGAGGAGTGAATCCGTAATTAATTTCAAAGGGACTAGCCTTAGCGGATTCTGATACCGAAATGTTATAGGCGTGCTCCGCGAAAGGGAGTAGCGACACCCAATCATCCTGCTGATACGAACAGTAACTACGTAAGTACTGTTTCAGTGTCTGGTTAACCCGTGCAGTTTGCCCTTCGGTTTCGGGATGGAACGTGGTGGAAACATTTAACTTGACTTGCAATAGTTGCATTAGGCTCATCCAGAACTTGGATGTAAACCGGGTATCACGGTCAGAGATAATTGTTTCTGGGAGCCCATGAAGGCGCCAGATTTCCTTCAGAAAGATTAGAGCCAGTTCCTTGATGTGTTCTTCTGTTTTGAGGGTGATAAAATGTGCCATGTTTGAGAACGTGTCCACAATAACCCATATTTTCGTATACCCTTCTGATTTGGGTAGCCCCACAATGAAGTCCATGGATATGGAGGTCCACGGCCTCATAGGAACATCGATAGGGTCCAACAGCCCATACTTCTTGTGCCGGATGACCTTGTTATGTTGACATATGTCGCATGCGCGAACATATTCTGTGATCTGTTCATCCATCTTTGGCCAGTAGAAGTTCGCCCTAACCCTACCAATTGTCTTGTAGGTTCCGAAGTGTCCAGCCATGCGTGAATCATGTTCAGCCTCCATGATTATTCGTTTCAAGGCCTCGTCCTTGGGGATGTACCACCTGTTTTTATAACAGAGTAAATCCTTTATGATACTTAGACTTGTATCAACATTCTTCTCGCCCTTGAGTACCGACTTGAACGTATCCAAGTAGCTTTGGTCTTGGTCGACTGCTTTAAGTAGAGCTGTCCAAATGCGGACTGCAGCCGAAACCCTTGGCAGGACTGCAACACCTGTGGTCGCAAGATGTCCCGCTCCTGACCAATATACTGATACGGACGGAAAAAAGTGTAAGGGTCAGAATTACTCCCCCCTTCAGGGCAGGTAGTCCCTACGCCTAGACAATACATCGGCCTTTTCATTTAGCCTTCCCTCGCGGTAAAAAACCTTGAAATTGAACGATTGTAGGAATTCAGCCCAGCGGTGCTGTCTTCTGTTGAGAATCTTGATAGTATTAAAGTAATCCAAATTCTTATGATTAGTATAAACAGTTATCTGTTCTTCTACGGATCTCAACATGTATTCCCATTCTCGAAATGCAGCAACTATAGCCGTCATTTCCTTATCGTGAACATCATAGTTTACTTCAGCGGGGGCGAACTTTCGGCTATGAAAGGCTACTGGGTGCCACCGCTCATCTTCACATAGCTGCGATAAAACGGCTCCCAGGGCAAAGTCACTAGCATCCGTTTCCAACTTCGTTGGACGAGTTTCATCAAAGTGGGTCAATATTGGACCTGTTGTGAGGGGTCTCTTGAGCTCATCGAATGCCGCTTGGCAAGCATTGGTCCAATTCCACTTGATACCCTTCTTTGTCAGGTCGGTTAAAGGTTTTGCTATCTTACTAAACCCCTTAATGAACCGACGGTAAAAATTGGCAAAGCCCATAAAACTTTGCACATCAACGACCTTTTGTGGCGGTAACCACGCCGTAATTTCCTCAACCTTCTTGGTTGTCATTGATATTCCATGGTCAGAGATCTTGTATCCAAGGAATTCTACTTCTCTCGCATGGAAGGTTGACTTTTTTATGCTGACACATAGGCCTGCCTTCTGCAGCCTGTCCATTACTTTCCTTACCATAGCAACATGTTCTTCTATGGTCTCAGAATAGATTAGGATGTCATCCATATAGGCAATAACCCCTACATCCAACATGTCACGGAACACATCATTGATCATTCCGTGGAAAGTTGATGGTGTGTTACAAAGTCCAAAAGGCATGACAGTATATTTGTATAAGCCATACTGACTTTTAAAAGCCGTCTTCCATTCTTCCCCTTCCGCCATCCGGATCAGGTAATAGCCATTCTTCAGGTCCTGTTTGGTGAACACCATGGCTTTCCCGAGCCTACTACGTAGCTTGTTCATCAAGGGTAATGGATACTTATTCTTAATAGTAATCTTATTTAACCCTCGGTAATCAACACATAACCGAAGTGTTCCATCAGGCTTCGGTACAAACAGGATGGGAGCACCCATGGGAGCAGATGACCTCCGGATCTTGCCGGACTGTTCCATCTCATTGATGTACTCCTTTAATACCTGGAGCTCCCTAACAGTGAGCGGGTATATGTGGTTTCTGGGCAAGTCAGAGCCTGGGACCAAGTCAATGCGGTGGTCATACTCGGTATGCTTTGGCAAGACATTGATCTTTTCTTCGCTGAATATATCAGCGTAATCATGGTATTCTGGCAGCAGCTTAAGACTTATGTCTTCTCCATCTTCACTCGTCCAAAGGGGCATCCCACATACGAACATGTTGTTGGGATCCTCGGCTAAGAGTTCCTCGCAGGGAATAAACTCTATGCGACTCTTGCTTCGGAGACAATGGGTCTGACAATAGTCTGCGCGCCACTTCAGACTTTCCCTTTCCTAGTTGATATCTGGGTTGTGGTCCTTTAACCACGCCATTGGCAAATAACCGTCCAGGTGTCCTAGAGGCATATCAGCAAGCTCAAATCTCATTTTATTGGTATGGTCTCCTGTTGACATATCAACTGTCCTCGTATAGTGGAGACCTGAGCCAGGGATGTGATTCCCGCTTGCATCAGAAATAGGTGTCGGAGTTTCCCGACGCATACATGGTAGCTGGGCATTGCTAACCCAAGCGCTACTTAATACTGCGCCCGTAGCGCCACTATCCAACAATAAAAGAGCCTCCTCGCTCTGTGTCTTTCCATTGTGGCTCCATTCGAGCCTTACATTCACATGTATAGACCTAGTGTGTGGTGGAGGGCCTGCAAGCCTCAACCGCTTAGCCGGTCTTTCGTCGCTAAACATTGCTGGTTAGTATCAGGTATGTGGTGTTGTTTTCTAGGGATTACTGCTCGATATCTCTTGTCTTCCGACACAAGAGCGGCCACAGCGGGTCGTGAGTAGTTATCAAATGGGTACAATTACGGGGTTTCAAAATAGCTTGGGGGTTTACTATCACGCCAGCATGATTTCGGGTCCTTAACCTGTAACAATCCTATTGTTAGGTAGTTAGCCAACAGGCAACGATAGTTGTTTCCTATAGTGAACAAGTCTTCTTCTTTATAATAGGGCGTGGGGGAATACTATCTCTTCAGATAGTACGGAACTGGCTTGCTAGTCTTATCGATTCGTCGAAGGATACTTCCGCGTCAGATAGTAAGATGAGTGGATTGTCGTGCTTGATAGAACTATCACAATAGTCCTATGTTCGATCGGCCCGTCGAGACTATCACAATAGTCTCCGGGTTCTTGAGTCGTAGGCTTTGGTAGAGGAGTAAAAGTAATCGTATTGCAATATCTTAAGTATAGAAAAGTACTTAGATGGTTGCGTGAAGATCCTATCTCTTGGTCGTTTTCTTTTTTTCTTTTTTTTTTTTGTAATCAAATCTTATTATGTTTAAAGGTACAAAAGACTCATGCAGCGCTAGCTATGGAGATAAAAAACCTATAAGCAAACGTCATCCCGCCCGCTTCACCTCGTCATAG
>Ga0307517_10010462_pt1 | contig 12982 bp, 14 predicted proteins | sample 23_EM_MG_FD_194515 | JGI IMG/M metagenome (GOLD analysis project Ga0307517, IMG submission 194515) | Populus trichocarpa ectomycorrhiza microbial communities from riparian zone in the Pacific Northwest, United States - 23_EM | ecosystem: Host-associated > Plants > Roots > Unclassified | place...
CAGCGATTCGATCAGATGTTCGGGTCAGCCGACAAGGAGATCGACAATCGGATCTCGGGCGCGCAGCGGCTCAAGATCACGTCGGCGATGTACACGATCCCGTTCGCACAGCAGATGCTCGCGCTCGCCGCCGAGAATGAAGCGGTCGACAAGACAAGCGAGCCCGAGGCACCGGCGGTGGCCGCCGGAGTCGAGGAGACCGCGTATCGGGCCGGCATCACCGCGCAGCCGGCTCCCGAGATGATCGCCGCCGAGCTCGGTGTCACGCGAGATCAAGAGCTGGCCTAGCGGTGAGCGAGCGAAGCCCGTAGCATCGGGTGCCGTGACTGCCGGGCCGTATCGAGACGCAGCGAGCCACCTGCGCGATGAGCTGCGCCGCGCCTGGTTGCGCGTGGAGTACGAGATCCGGATCGGCTGGGCGCGCGGTCAGCTGACGACCACCGCGGTCACCTCCGCGGTGGCCCCCGCTCCCGGCGGCGACGTCGTCACACCCACCGATATCGGCCGGTTGTTCGCCGCCGCGCGCGGAGAACGCGGTGGCGACGACGCCGGCGCACAGCTCGTGCTCAAGCAGTGGCTCGAGCTGCATCGCACCGTCGAAGCGCGGCTCGCCGCTTCCCTGACAGCCGGCGCGAGCGGCGCGCGCTCGCCGCTCATCGAGCTGATGCGCGTGTTCGAGCTGACACCGCGCCAGTGGTCGACGCTCATGTTCGCGCTGTTGCCCGACGCGGATCCGAACCTCGTCCAGGCATACCGCTACCTCGCGCGCGACCCCAGCTGCCGCGGCCTCGACGGCCGGCTGCTCGCTCAGCTGGTCTACGACACGCCGGAGACCCGCTCGCTGATGGCGCGCGATCTATCGAACACCTCGCCGCTCCTGCGCTACCAGCTGATCGATCTCGCCCCCGGTGACTCGCTTCTGTTCCGCCGGATCCGTGCAGCCAGCCGGCTGGTCCACCTGCTCGACGGCACCGCGATCGATCTCGATCCCGAGCTCGCCGAGCTCGCCGAGCTGCGCGGCGGCGGCCCCCCCGGGGAGTTCCCGGCCGTCGCCGTCGAGCTGGCCACCGCCGCGCTGCGGTCGTCCGAGGTCGTGCTCGCCGTGCAGGGCCAGCGCGGCCTCGGCAAGAAGCTGCTGCTCCAGCGCGCCGCTGCCCACTGGGGCCAGCGGGTGCTCGTCATCGACGGCAAGCGGCTCGCCGCGATGCCCAGCGCTGCCCAGGCGCTCGCGATCCGCGCGCTGGTCCGCGAGCTGACCCTGCTCCAGGCGGTGCCCGTGCTCGCCGACATCGACGACGTCCTCGTGCGCGATGGCGACCGCGACGAGCTGCCCGCGCTGTTCGGCATGCTGCTCGACGGCTGGTCGGGGCCGATCGCGATCACGATCAACCGCGAGCGCATGCCGCGCATGCACCACCGGCCGCTCGTCCACCTCACGCTCGAGGTGCCGGCGCTCGGCGTGCGCACCGCGCTGTGGCAGCAGGTCGTGCCCACGCTCGACACGGCCGCGGCCGAGAGCCTGTCCGGCCGGTTCGCGATCCCGGGTGGCATCATCGTTGCCGCGGCGCAGGCGGCCACCGCCGGCCGGATGCCCGACGCCTCCCCACCCGGCGCCGACGATCTCGCCGTCGCCGTGGCCGCCCAGCTCCATCAGCGGATCTCCCGGCTGGGCAAGAAGCTGCCCACGCCGTTCGATCTCGAAGACCTGATCGTCGACGATGATACCCGGGCCGCGCTCGGCGAGATCGTCGCCGCCGCCCGCGAGCGCCGCAAGATCCGCGACGCGTTCAAGCTGCGCGGTGCGCAGGGCATCTCGGTGCTGTTCTCGGGCCATCCCGGCGTCGGCAAGACGATGTCGGGCACCGTGCTCGCCAGGCGCCTCGGCCTCGACATCTACGAAGTCGATCTCTCGCAGGTGGTGTCGAAGTGGCTGGGCGAGACCGAGAAGAACCTGTCCGATGTGTTCGACGCCGCGGAGCCCGGCCATGTCGTGCTGCTGTTCAACGAGGCCGACTCGCTGTTCGGCAAGCGCACCAGCGACGTCAAGAGCAGCAACGATCGCTACGCCAATCTCGAGACCAACTACCTCCTGCAACGCCTCGAGCGGTTCGGGGGCCTCGCCATCCTCACCACCAACCTGACCTCGGCGATCGACCTCGCGTTCAAGCGCCGGTTCACCTACGACGTGTTCTTCAGCTTTCCGAGCCCCGACATGCGCGCCGAGCTGTGGCGGCGCACCCTCCCCGAGCGCGCCCGCGCCGCGACGATCGATTTCGAAGCCCTCGCCGAGCGCTACGAGCTGTCGGGCGGCTTCATCAAGGTCGCCTGCGAGCGCGCCGCCTACGTCGCCGGCTCCAACAACGTCGAGATCGACGAGCCGCTGCTGCAGCAAACCGTCGAGCGCATGTATCGCGAGCGCGGCAAGCTCAGCACCGTCGGCCCCCTCGAGTAGCACGGCCACTTGGAGAGCCTCGATCGCCGTGAGAGATCGATGCTCGATAGCCTGACAAGAGGCCACGCGTCAAAAACTTGAGCTGTAGCCAGAGCTGCGCAAGGGTCACGTACTCAGCTGAGCTGTCGACGTTCCGTTTCGGGAGGCGTGAGCATGAGAGCGAGGATTCCGGGTCCCACAACGACGCCGTTCTATGCATCGGAGACGGTGAGGGCCGTCGCGGAGATCATCGTGGCGTTACTGGCAGGAACCTCGGTCGTATGGAAAGCGTCGACGGTAGGCAACGAGATCGGCGCCTTGGCGCTTGCCATCGTTGCCATCCCACTGATCGCCATCAACGGCGTGCTGCGCTTGATTGCAGCACGCCGCAAGGATCGCGACGCCAGTGATCGCAGCGACCCAAAGCATCTGCTTGCGCCGTTACGCGTGCTGTACGCCCTCGTTGCCCGGAAGAAACATCTCGGGCCGGACGATGCCAACAAGCAGCGCTTTCGAGTGACTCTGCATCGGCATCTCGAGGATCCGATCAACATGCACGAACAGTGCGTGCCGTACGTCGGCGGCAAGATGATCGACGCCAAGAAGATCGTCGGTCGCCGATGGACGAATCATTGCGGCATCGTCGGCAAGGTCATACGAAGCGGCAAGGTGCAGCGAACGCCGCTCGGAGAACATGTTGACGATGGCGACAAGTACGTCGCAGAATTGGTAGATCTGTACGGATACACCGAGGACCAAGCCCGCCAGTTGCAGCCAATGCGACTAGACTCCCTCGCGATTCCAATAGTTTCGGACGGCCAGGTGATCGGTGTGGTGTATGCGGATTCCACGGATCGCAACTTTTTCGACCACGATACAATCGAGCTGTGCATCCAGATTAGCGGGGCCATCGCCCAGCACATCGAGATGACCTACACGCGCTAGCGCAATGGAGATACCGATGTCTTCGGTCAAGCCGACAAACAGCAAGTTCATCGAGTCAATGGTCGTCGAAAAGACGACCCCGCGTGGATCGCGGATCATCAGTATCGAGCTCACGTCCGACGGACGTCGGGCGCTTACGGTGAAAGCCCCCGCCCAGGACGAGAAGTAGTCCGTTCGCGGTCTCGCCGCAGGTCACCGCGATGTCGGGGGCCGCCGGGTCTGGTGACGGCGGTCAGCTCGGTCGCCGGGCAGGCAGCGCGGTCACGGCGATCGCAGCTCGTCATGGGTTCAGCGTGTCATCGGATCGGCAGCAGCGGTAGGTTACTTCCCGTGTCGCCGCGCTATCAGATCACCTGGTCGACCCCAGCGGGCGGCTTGCTCGCTCTCGAGCCGCACGCCGAGGAGGTCGCGCGCCACGCTGGCGCGCTGGTCGCCGCTTACAATGATCCGCACAATGCTCCGCTGCTCGGCCATACAGAGCCGATGACCGCCGACGACGTGACAGCGCACTACGCGTCCGTGGCGAGCGACGGCGGCACCAACTTCCTGGTGTTTCGCGACGGCGCACTGGTCGCCGACGCCGATCTCCGGCACGTTGGCAATGCCGCGGCCGAGATCGCGTTCATGGTCGCAGATCCCGCCGCGCAGGGTCAGGGCCTCGGCACGAAGATCGCGACAATGGTCACGGCGTTCGCGTTCAGCCAGCTGGGCCTCGAGCGGGTCTACGCGTCGATCATTCCCAGCAATACCGCGTCGCGACGCGTGTTCGCCAAGCTCGGGTATGTGGTCGACGACGGCGCGGCCGCCCGCGGCTATGCCGATGATCCCGACGACATCGTCGTGATGATCGAGCGGCCCAGTTTCACCAGCGCACATGCGGTTGCGCTGGCCCAGATCCGGATCGCGATGCGATAGTCCGCGCATGAACCTCGCGTCGCAGGTGCTCGCCGGACTGATCGCCGCGCTGCATGTGTACTTCCTGGTCCTCGAGATGTTCCTGTGGACAGGACCGGTCGGCCAGCGCGCGTTCGGCCGCACGGCCGCCGAGCAGGAGTCGAGCAAGGTGCTCGCCGGCAATCAGGGCCTGTACAATGGCTTCCTCGCCGCAGGCCTGGTGTGGTCGCTGGTCGGCAACGACGTGATCGCGATCCCGGTCCGCACGTTCTTCCTCGCTTGCGTCGTGGTCGCCGGGGCCTACGGCGCAGTCACCGCATCGAAGAAGATCCTGTTCGTCCAGGCCATCCCCGGCGCCGTTGCGCTCGCGGTCACGTTCGCCGCACGCTGAGCGTCGAGCCGGGGCGACGGCGGGCGGATTGCTCGAGCTCGGACACTTCCCGGTGGAGATTCGTCACCGGCTGCTCGTGGCGGCTCGCAAGTCCGCGTAGCCAGAGCGCGCCACGCGCGGCATCGGGCTCGCATTGATCGCCTCGCATGATGGTCATGCTGTTCGCGCTCACGCTCGCCGCGATCGTGGGCCTGCTGTACCTGCTGTGTTACGGCGGCTTCGAGGGACCGGTCGACTGGATCATGGGCACCGACTCGCATGGCGACCGGGCGCGTCCATGCATCGCGCTCACGTTCGACGACGGGCCGCACCCGATGCACACGGCACCGCTGCTCGATGCCCTCGCCGAGCTCGCGGTCCCGGCGACGTTCTTCGTCGTCGGCAAGGATGTCGATGCCAATCCTGCCCTGGTCGCGCGCATGGTGCGCGACGGCCACGAGCTCGGCAATCACACTTACCAGCATCGCTACTTGCCGCTCGCCCGCTCGCGCAGCGTCGAGCAAGAGCTGCGCGCCACCGACGACGCGATCGTCCGCGCTGCCGGGATCGTCCCGGCGGTCGCCCGCCCGCCATGGGGTGGGCGATCGCCGCGCAACGTGCGCGTATTCCAGCGCCTGCGCAAGCGCCTCGTCTTGTGGGACGTCAACAGCTTCGACTGGAAGGGCAAGCCCGCGCGCCAGGTCGCCGATCGCGTGCTCGACCGCGCCCGCCCCGGCAGCATCATCCTGATGCACGAAGCGCGCGACGGCGGCGATATCACCATCGACGCCGTGCGCTTGCTGGTCCCGGCACTGCGCGCTCGCGGCTTCGAGCTTGTCACGGTGAGCCGCGCGATCGCCTGAGATCGCCGGAGCCCGAGATCGGTCGTCCGCGACGGACGCTACGAGATTCGCTGTCGGCAGCGCTCGTAGGTCGCAGGGGCACATCGCTTGCTTCTCCTCTCGGTAGGAGGTCGCACATGGAACCCAGAGACCCGAAGACGAACAAGCCCGGAACGGAGCGCGCACGCGACGAGCAGCGCACGGCCAAGACCGCGCGCTACGGAGGCGGGCCGTGGCAGACAGCCGATGAGCGCGGCGAACAACGGTTCGGGCACGCGCGCAATGATGACGCGGACCCCTCGGAGCTTGCGCCGCGAGAAGCCGAGAACGATGACGACGAGTCGCCGAGCGCGGCCGATCCAGACCTCGCGGCTGCGGAGGCCGCGGGCGAGATCGAGGGCGGCGGGCAGCGCGCGGGCATGGGACGCGGCGAGAAGCCGCGCAAGGTCAAGGCGCGGGAGCCCTGACGGAGCAGCGTCCCGTCCGGCGCCTCATGAGCCCGGTGCACGCACAGCGGGCAACGCCTCCGCGGCCGGCGCATCGCGAAGATGGGCGATCACCGGCGCGTGGTCGCTGGTGCCGACCTCGCGGTACGCCGCGCAGTGAACGGTTTCATCGACGAGCGCCCGGCTCGCGGCGATGTAGTCGAGCCGCCAGCCGATGTTGCGCTGGCGGAGGTTGCGCCACGGCGCCCACCAGGTGAACAGCCGATCGTTGTCGGGCTCGACATGGCGGCCGACATCGACGAGGCCGTACCCGAACAGCGCCTCGATCAGCGACCGCTCGGGATCGGACTGGCCGATCATCGGCTTGCGCAGGATGGGGTGAACATCCATGTCGGTGCGCGCGACGTTGAAGTCGCCGCACAGCACCAGGTACTTGCCATCGGCTTCGAGGGCGCCGGCCCATGCGACCAGCTCGTTCAGGAACTGCATCTTGGCGGCGAGATCCTTGCCTCCGTTGGGCACGTAGACCGAGCCGAGCACGATGTCGCCGATGGTGGCGACGACGATGCGATGCTCCAGATCGAAGTGCGGATGAACGAACGCCGGCGCGTCGCCGTACTTGGCCGTGCGCAGCAGCAGCGCGACGCCGGAGTAGCCCTTGTGGCCGTGCCAGTGCGCGTGATAGCCGGCCACCGACGACATCGGCTCGGGGACCTGCTCGGGAGACGCCTTGGTCTCCTGCAGGCAGATCACGTCGGGCTCCTCGCGATCGATCCAGCGAAGCACCTCCGAGAACCGCGCGCGGATCCCGTTGACGTTCCAGGTCGCGATCTTCACGCCTGCCGCGTAGCACATCCGCGCTGGCGCGGCCGCAGCGCCCGCGGCCGGGTCAGTCGGCGCCGCGCTTGCGATCGCCGTCGGCCGGGCCGAGCGTGCTGCCGCGCGCTTCGATCTCACCGGCGACCTGGCGCAGCTCGGGCTCGCGCTCCTGGGACTTCTGCGTGGCGATCAGCGCGCGCCCCAGGTCGTCGAGGCCGATGACCTCGGCGATCACCGGGCGCTCGCGCGGCTTGGCGAACCCGCGATACGCCTGTGCGATGCCGAGCACGAGGACCTCGTTGGTGCGTCCGAGCGCGGGATTGGGCGGGAACCACGCAAACAGCGCCGCGCCCTCGACGAGCTTGCCGACATGCGCGTCCTCGAGCGGGCTCGCGAGCCGCGTCACGAGATCCGCGATGCCCGTGCCGGTGTCGAGGTCGACCTGGACCGGCACGAACGTTCGCGCGAAGCCATCGCCCTCTCGCACGATGCCGACGAGCGCGGCCGGCGCGCCACGCGTGTCCACGGTCGCGCACACGGCGCCCAGGTCGATCGTCCGCACGTCGAGCCCTGTCTCGATCGGCCGCGCCAGCTCGATCAGGCCGAGGCCGGCATAGCGGCTGAGCCCCCAGTTGCCGACCGGAACCGTCGCGGATCCGTCGAGCATCGTCGCCACGGTGAGCTGTGCTCCGACGTGTGGTCGCAACAGCTCCGCGTCGGTGGCGCCGATCGTCTTACCACCGGACGTCACGAGCGTGACCGGTCCTACCAGCACACCGTCGACGAGCAGCGGTGCCACCGAGCGGAGCTCACGTGCATCGCGATCGCGACCACTCACTTTGCGAGAGTTGCACGACCTTCGCCACGTTCTCAACTGGTCGCGACAGCGTCACCGTGCGCCTTCGCTCAATCTTTGTTTCGCTCCGTGCTTCTCCTCAAAGGGAAGTTACGATTGCCAGCCGTCTCAGCACGGCACGCAGAATGCAGTCCCACAGCGACATGCCCCCACAACGTGAACCCACTTTACTTGGTGCCAGCTCGGCGGCGGGTGCCGCCGTGACACCACGTGTCCGGAGGTATCGCATCGTCGTCGGCATCGACCTCTCCGAGTACTCGGAGATCGTGATCGAGCACGCGCTCGATCAGGCTGCGCGCCACGACGCGCCCGAGCTGCACTTCTTGACCGTCTGCGAACGGCGGAATCACTCCACCGAGGAGTGCAAGAAGGCGTTATGGGAGCAAGTCTATCCGGAGCTCGAGGCATTCAATCGGCACGGCACGGACTGGCGCGCGCGGCTCCACGTGCGCCGCGGCAAGGCGGAGGTCGAGATCGCCGAGCTCGCGGCGGAGATCCGGGCCAATCTGATCGTGATCGGGCAGTTCGGGCTCCATACTTCGCGCGCCAGCGACAAGAACCTGCCCAACCGCGTGCTGCAGCAGGCTGTGTGTCCCACGCTCGTCGTCGGCTTCCCGGCTGCCGTCGATACTCCGCAGTGCCCACTGTGTGCAGCAGTGCGCGAAGATACCGAGGGCCAGCGCTGGTTCTGTTCGCAACACACCGGCGACCACGGCCGCGATCATTTCGTATCGCCGATGACGACCTGGTCCGGCGGCACGCTCCTGATGTAGCCGCGGTCAATCTCGCGTCGGGCTCACCACCGGCAAGATCGGCGCGTCGTCGGTGTCGGTGCCCGCTGTCACCCGCCCGTTGGGGGTGCCGTTGTACGCGAGCAGACGCAGCGAGCGCAACATGTGCTCGGCGGCGGCCCAGTCCGGGGTCGCAGTCCGGAGCGTCACGACGACGCCGCCGTCGATCCCGAGGTCAGCGGGAGCGAGCGCGAGCACGTGCAGGTATGGCAGGTCCGCCCGGCGGACAGTGCTGGCGCGGAACCCGCTCGCCCCCGGGAGCGACACCGCCACGGTCGCCGGCCGACCGCGCACCGCCGTCTCGCTCGACAGCACGTCGCAGGCGCGCTCGGCGAGCAAGCCGTCGCGGTCGATGATCAGCGCCGCGGCGAATACGCTGATCTCGAGCTCGCCCGCCGCACTGCCACCCTGCCGCAGCTCGCGGCACTTGAGGACCTGCCCCTCCTCGACCTCGCCGACCTCGGGCGGTACCTCCAGCTGGAAGCCGAGCGATCGGCGACCCTGTGGCTGGCGACGAACTAGCACTCGCCAGTAATTCTAGGGCCATATATGTAAATTTACATGCACAAATACACTGAGTAATTTCAACGGGCTGGTGAACCAACCACGGCCAGAGTTATGCTCAGTGCGATGGCAGGTGGCGACGACGACACAGCGAGCCCGGCGACCGCCGCGGACCGCCCTGGTGTGCTGTGCGCCGCAACGCTGGAGGATGGCGCGAGGGCTCGTGCGATTTCGCCCGCCACGCGTGTGCGTGCCGCGGACGAGCCGAGTGGTACCGATAACGGGCTGACCGTCGACGCACCCGGGCCGCCGACGTGGGACGCAGCGCACGATCCGACAAGCGCGCAGTTGACTCCATCGCTCTCGCTGACCACCGCCGCGGATGCCATGCGCAACGAGGAGGTGGACCGCACCCGGATGTTCATCCGCATGGGCTGGCTGGTCAGCCTGGTCGCGCTCGCCGGCGCGCCTCTGCTCCATGCGCCGCGCGTGATGAATATGCTTTTTGTCGGAGGGCTGACGCTCGGTATCCTGCTCAGCATTCCGTATTACCGCGCGTTCGCCGACCCCGCGCGCTACACCGAGCGGGCGCTGATGTTCCTCGCTGTGATGTGCCTGGTGAATGCGCACATCGCGATCCTGTACTACGGCGTGTTCACCGTCGCCTCGGTGATCGTCGTCATCGGCATCCACTTCGTCGCTCGCACAGGGGCCCAGCGCGTCGCGCAGTGGATCCTCGCCCTCGCGATCACCCTGTATGCCATCTGCGCGCTGCTCGTGATCAGTGGCGCGCTCGCCGACCCCGGTGTGTTCGCATCGGATCGGCCGATGAGCACCGGAGCCCAGCTCGCCGGCGCCGGGTTTGTCCTCGGCATCTACGTGCTCGCCTACGGCACCGCGCGCGCGTTTCGCGGCGCCTCGCTGCGATCGATCGAGAGCCTGACGCGCGCGACCCGGCTCGCCTCGCAGCGCGAGGCGCTCATGGACGAGCTGCGGCTCGATCTCGAGCGCGCGTTGCGCGCCGGAGGCCCCGGTCGCTACACCGACCACACGATCGGCAGCTACAAGCTCGGCGTCGTGCTCGGCCGCGGCGCGATGGGCGAGGTCTACGACGCCGTCGACCTGACCACCGGCGAGCCCGCAGCCGTCAAGCTCGTGCGCCGCGACCTCGCCGCCGATCGAACCCACGTGGCGAGGTTTCTCCGCGAAGCCAAGGCCAGCGGCGCGCTCGACTCGCCCTATGTCGCCAGGGTCCTCGAGACCTCCGACCGCGATCCGCCGTACCTCGCCATGGAGCGCCTGCGCGGCCACACGCTCGCCGAACAGCTGCGCAGGGAGGGCAAGCTCGCACCGCAGGCGATCACCGAGCTGATGCGGCAGGTCGGTGCAGGTCTGGATGCCGCGCGCGCCGCCGGCATCATCCACCGCGATATCAAACCGCAGAACCTGTTCTACGACCGGATGTGGAAGATCCTCGACTTCGGGGTCGCCACGTTCTTCGAGGACAGCTCCGGCACGCTCACGCAGGGCGGCATCGTCGGCACGCCGAGCTACATGGCGCCAGAGCAAGCTCAGGGCAAGCGGCTCGACGGCCGGGCGGATCTCTATGCGCTGGCCGCCGTGGCGTATCGCTGCATCACCGGCCGCCACCCGTTCTCGGGCACCGACACGCCGGCGCTGCTCTACGCCGTCGTGCACAAGATGCCGCCGCGCCCCGGCGAGACCGCCGATGTCCCCGCCGACATCGATCGCTGGTTCGCCCTCGCGCTCGCGAAGCTGCCCGCGGATCGATTCGCCACCGGCGACGAGCTCGCCGATGCGTTCGACGCGGCGATCGCCGGCGCGCTCGACGCGAAGCTACGCAAGCGCGCCGAGGTGCTGCTACGTAAGCTCGCGTGGGCGTGACCCGCACCTGCGGATTCGCCGCCGTCCCCCGCTGCGGCGAGATCGCCGTTATGCTGCGCTCCGTGGAACGCGCCGTGATGACGACGCTCACTTCCGCGGCCGATGCGCTGCGCGACGAGGAGGTCACGCGCACCCGGACGTTCCTGCGCACCGGTTGGGTCGTCGCCGCGGGCGTCGCTGGTGCGATCTTCGCAGTCCCAGGCGACCGCCGCATCGCCGCCGCATTGCTCGTCTGCCTCGCGCTGACCGGGCTCGGCAGCCTGTGGATCTACCGCGACCTGCGGATCTCCGCGCGCACCAACGTCCGCCGGCTCGATGCTCTCGCGTTCGCCGCGATCGTGTGTACCCAGCTCGGCGTGCTCTACGTCGGCATCTTCTCGGCGGCGCCGCTCATCGTCGCGCTCGGCGTCCTCTTGTTCTGCCGCACCGAGCACCGCGGGAGCGCGATCGCGGTCTACATCCTCGCCGCCGGCGCGCATGCGCTGGTCGCCGGGCTGGTGATCTCCGGCACGATCGACGACCCCGGGTTCTATCCGGTGCGCCGCGCTTGCTCGGTCGAGGCCCTCGTCGTCGGTCAGCTGATCATCCAGCACGGCTACGGCCTGTGCTTCTTCCTCGCGCGGCTCACCCGCCGCAGCTCGCTGCGTGCGATCGAGAACCTCCAGCGCGCCACCCGGCTCGCTGCCCAGCACGATGCCCAGGTCGCCGAGCTCCGCCAGGACCTCGATCGCGTGCTCAAGATCGGCGGGCCCGGTCGGTTCACCGGGCACGTCGTCGGCAGCTGGGAGCTCGGCACGGTGCTGGGCCGCGGTGCGATGGGTGAGGTCTACGAATCCAGACACGTCTCCACCGGCGAGGAGGCCGCGGTCAAGCTGCTGCGCCGCGAGCTGCTCGCCGACCCGCGCCACGTCGAGCGCTTCCTGCGCGAGGTCCGGATCGCCAGCTCGATCGAGTCGCGCCACGTCGTCAAGGTGCGCGAAGCGTCCACGCCGCTCGATCCGCTGCCCTTCCTCGCCATGGAGCGGCTGCGCGGCGCCACGCTCGGCGAGATCCTGCGCGGTGGACCGTATACCGGCGCCGCTCTGAGCGACCTGGTGCGCGCGCTCGCCGAGGTGCTCGACCGCGCGCGCACCGCCGGCATCGTCCATCGCGACCTCAAGCCGCACAACCTGTTCCTCACCGACGCCGGCACATGGAAGGTCCTCGACTTCGGCGTCGCCCTGCTCGGCGAAACCTCGGGCACCCTGACCCGAGGCGCGGCGATCGGTACGCCCGCGTACATGGCTCCCGAGCAAGCCCGCGGCGAGCAAGTCGACCATCGCGCCGATCTGTACGCGCTGGGCGCCGTCATCTACCGCTGCCTCACCGGCCGTGTTCCGTTCGTCGCGCGTGACACCCCGGCCCTGCTCTACGCCGTCGTTCACATCATGCCGCTGCGTCCGTCGGCGTTCGGCCCGATCTCGCCGCACACCGAGGCATTCCTGCATATCGCGCTCGCGAAGGCTCGCGACGCCCGCTTCGAGTCTGGCGCGGAGCTCGCCGCGGCGTTCGCCGCCGCCGAGGCACACGCCCTTCCCGACATCCTTCTGCGCCGCGCCCGCAAGCTCGCCCTGCACCTGCCGTGGACCGAGCCCGACGTTGCCGACCGCAGGGGCTGACCGACGTTCGCAACGGCGCCCCTTTCCAGAGAATCATCCGCGGGGCCTCGCAACAAGGACGCCCGGGATGGGACGATCATTGCCATGGCGAACGCGGGCTACTCCGGCAAGGCGCTGCCGCAGAAACTGGGGATCAAGGACGGCCACAAGGTGGCGGTGATTGGCGCGCCGTCGGGGTTCGAGCTCGGAGCACTGCCGCCGGACGTCGCGGTCGTCCGCGGGCTCGCAGGCAAAGCACCGCTCGACGTCCTCGTGGTGTTCGTGACCAGGCGCGCGGATCTGATCGCGCGAATCGCGAGCTGTCGGCCGCGGATGCAACCCGCCGCTGGCCTGTGGATCGCCTGGCCGAAGCGCGCCTCGGGCGTGACCACTGACATCACCGAGAACACCGTTCGCGAGGTCGCACTGCCGACCGGCCTGGTCGACAACAAGGTCTGCGCGATCGACGAGACCTGGTCGGGGCTCCGGCTCGTCATCCGCAGGGAGCTGAGATGATGGGGACGGTGTCTCTTTTGTCTCGT
>Ga0307517_10010464_pt1 | contig 12980 bp, 9 predicted proteins | sample 23_EM_MG_FD_194515 | JGI IMG/M metagenome (GOLD analysis project Ga0307517, IMG submission 194515) | Populus trichocarpa ectomycorrhiza microbial communities from riparian zone in the Pacific Northwest, United States - 23_EM | ecosystem: Host-associated > Plants > Roots > Unclassified | place...
TACGGAGTGAGTTGAGATAGGAGGATATGATGCTTTGTAGCCTCTCCAAATATAGTAAGAGAGGTAATCGGCTCACTTAATGAATGTATATTACTCCTCGACTTCTAGTTATAATATGTTTTTTTTTTAAAAAAAAAAAAAGGGACTTGGAGGGAAGATGGGGAGAGAAGATTTGAGTGTTTTGAGCAAATAATTTTCTAGTTTAGTTATTAAAATCATTAAAACAAAAATATTTTTATTTCTCTTATTTTTTTATCTATTTAATAAATATTAATACAAGTGGGTTGAGATAAGAGGATATGATGTTTTGTAATCTCTGCTAGACTCCTAGTCATAATATATATTTTATAAATAAATAAAAAAATCAAAAGAGATGAAATTTGCAGGGAAGGTGGGGAGAAATGATTTTTGTGTTTTCAGCAAATGATTTTCTAGTTTAGTTATTGAAATTATGAGAACGAAAATATCTTAAAATTATATTTTAACTTCTCTTTTTTCATATGTTTATTTATTTAATAAGTAATTACTTCATTTTTTGCCACATGTAGGACTCAATGTCTCACAATGTTAGTAGTTAACGTTGGTATGTGATGAGGTGTGTCCATATCCGCAGCATGGTAGGTCCACCATGAGGTATTGTCCCACATGGTTTCTAGTGGGTTTTGTCCTTTAAAAAAGATCTCGCAATGAGAGAGATGTTCTTGGTGTCATAAAAGCAACCAAGGTCCTGGTCTCCTAACTGATATGGGATAATGGTCCTCATCAGAGCCCCCTAAACGAGGGCTTGGGTAGAGCACATGACTCGTTTTTACAGACAGCGCCAACTAACGGGGTGTGTCCATATCTGCAGCATGATAGGCCCGCCACAAGGTATTATCCCACATGGCTTCCAGTGAATTTTGTCTCTTAAAAGACGCCTCACAATGAAAAAGATGCCCTTGGTGCCATATAAGCAACCAAGGCCCTTGTTTCCTAACCGATGTGGGATAATGGTCTCATCAGTATGGATTTCGTTTCCACTTAAGAATGAAAAGCATCCCTTCTTCTGTTCTCCTTCGAGACGTGCCCAAGCTCAGTCTTTGTCTTGCTGAATGCTAGATTTCTAAACAAGAAGGTGAAGGGAGAATCACTCAATGGAAAGAATCAAAGAGCTCTAACAAGGTCTACAATCAGACTAGTCAATTTCCTCATAAGCTAGAACTATGAGTTCCACGTAGCCATGAACCTCTCCCGTGAAAACGCTATATAATTCCTACTGATCACCACTGTAAAGATGAGGTACAACATTTGCATTTGCATTTTGGAGGTTTCCAGATCATCAAACAGACCCCAGCAGCCACAATAAAAGCAATCAAATTGATGCAGCACAGGAAGTTGATATTTGGGATTTTGATTGATTGGCAATATGGAACTTTAGCTTTTAAAGTTCAAAGATCCTGAGCAACTATAAAATGGTAAAAATATTGTGTTTAAAAATGATGTTTCGAACACGACTAGCAATAAGAGCACAACAGCCACTGCTTCCTCCTAACAGTTTAGATATCAGTAATGATGCCTTGACAAGCTGCCTAATCGATCAGCCATTATTTCCGTATACAATGTTTTGATCATGCTGAGCATCTGTTATTTTCTCTATAGCCATGTTAGCAAAGTTGCTGCTAACAATATCATTGATGATGCATGAAGATTCCTCAAGGAACTCGTTGCTCCGGTCGAGCCTGTTGGCCCTGTCACATTAATTGCTCAGTTTAGTCATAGAAAATAAGAATAGCATGGATAATGTGTTTGAGATGTTCATATCAAGAAAAAGAAACAATTTAAAGAGCAATCCACTCTCATGATCATGCACATGTTTTATACACGCAGGTATATCAGCAAAATAATTGAATTACCCATGTCTAAGATGCACGATGCATCTCAGGTCCTTTGCCCCAGTTTTAAATGAAAACAGCTAAAAAAGTTATAACATTTCCACCTCATAATAAGATAAGCACGAATCAAGAGCACGTTGCTGGTTTTCATTTTCATATTCATGGCTTCGGTATGATAATCTAGTGGTGATTTCTTAAGTACTCTTGATACCTGTCTGAGAGCCCATATGCTTTGTAACTGTCGGAAAAAATTGGAAATTGTGTGGAGCCAAAAATAAAAAATAAAGGAAATTGATTATATAATGATGAATGATACCATTAGTTTTTGGCGAGGCTGAACTGCTAGGTGGTGGTGGTGGCGGCACTGGCGTTGGCGGTGGCAGTTGCACTGAAGGTGGAGATAGTAACATGCCGAGCAGAAGACCAATGCAATCTTCTCCGAAAGAGCCTGGTAGAAAAATTAAAGTGTGAGGCCAATATAATCTAATGTTCAAAATCATAGTCATGGAGCCTCACAACAAAGTTATCACATCACTTCCCCACAGAAAGGTCAATGTTAAATCTCCGAATCACTTGATAATGATAATTGCGAGATTCGAAATTATTTTCCCTTCTCTGGCAAGTTAATCACCACATGGACACCACCATGGTTTAACAATGGTTGAAAGATGATAACATAATTTGGTTGCCAAGGGAAGCCTGGCATACAGAATTTAGAACTTGGTTTCTAAATTGTTATGAGCAAACACATACAGTATTTTAAAGAAGCCAGAGCATAGGTTCAGCCATTTATGGTGGAAAGGAAAGTGTCTTACATTGTTTAAAACAAGCTAAGTCTGTCTCGTTAAGGAGATTTGAAGAACCTTCGTTGCACTGGCATATATGTCCAGTTCCATTAGCCACACAAGTTCCATCACCACACCAAACAAGGTTACAGGCTGCAAAACAGAATGTCTTGGTTTAAGATCCGTAGTGTTCACAAAATCAGTGACAAATATGCTAACGTTCAATGATATCTACGGTTTGAGAGATTGAACGGTGGAGGTTGAGAAGCTGCAGGTGGAGGTGAAGCTCCATTGCCACATCCAAGATCAATTGTGCCTGCATGTATATACACAGTCATCTGGTTGTTGCTCTTATCTTGCCATATAAAGATTCAAAAACAGATATGGGATTGGGATTTAGTCTCTATGGAATCGAAAAACAAAAATAAATAAAAACAAAGCATGACACTGTGAGAACAGCTCATAAACTCTTCAAGTACTTAAAAATCCACGGTATACAAGCACAAATTCTACTTCCTGACGCAGACATTACCATCATCATTCAAACGATCATCAGCACCTCTCACTCAAAGATACACACACAGATAGGAGTGAGAGAGAGGAACTCACAGTTGGGAATAACGCAAGAGGGAAAGGTCAAAGGGCCAATCTCTTTCTTCGAACCAGAATTACATTCACATTCAAAACCTAGCAGTGAAGCATTAGAAGCCTTGCATGTTCCGTGCCCACAATTTATCAATGCACACACATCACCTGTACACATAAAAAGAAGGGAGAAAATCATCACCGCCATCAGTATATAATCAATCAGAACGTTTAAACCACAAGTAATTCCATAACCAAAACAAATAGAACTTTCAACACAATACTGCACAAATAACCTGAATTTCTTTGGGGAAAAAAGGTCTGATACACACACACACATATCGTTGCATGAGCATGAATTACCTTGTAATGTACTACTTACTGTCACAGCCATAAGGAAAAAGAGAAGAAGATGGATTTTGAATGTCCCCATGTTTTGGAATATGGAAAGAGCTTGGTGGTGCCTTCTGAGTATTTAAAGCAGGTTTTCCCAATATAAAAGCATTGATAAACTCACTATAGTCCTATTCTTCTACTAAACTTGGGGCATTCTAGTCCTTTTCAGCGAACCCTTTTTTATTTATTTTCTTTACTATATTAGCTTCTGTTTTTCAGAATTATATGGGATCAGGCATGCTTTTTACCATTTTTGTATTCTTTAAGAATTTAACATTCCTCATGCCAAAAGATACTACTTTTACCATAAGTATTTGCTTTTGATAAGGATTTAGATAGATATAGTTCATCATTTATGAAAATGTAAATCATTTAAGTAATTTCTTCTCTATATTTTCACTTGAAAAACTTAAAAATAAAAATCAGCTCCGAACCGGTCACGGTCTAAAGGCTATTTAAACAATGGTCTAAAACCCCTCACTTAATTAAAAATCTTCAAAAATAAATAAATTTTCTGAAATAAAAATTATATTTACTTAATAAAAAAAACTTCAAGTTGAAAATACATAATTTTGTTGATGTCCCTTCATAGCTAAAGATGGTTGGACCTTCGAATAATTCGATGAGATAACTCCCTGCAACACTTTTAAAAATGAAATTAAACTCCCAATTTCGATGATATATGTTAAGCTGCCCAAGTTTATTATTGTAGCAGTTGTACTTTTCCTTAATGTGTTGCACTTGGGACAAGTGTGGCAACATGGTGTCATGGTAGACCAATGTAGGGTGCCCTACAGGCGAGACAAGCAATGCAGGGAAGGGAATAGTCTTTCTACGTCGATTTTAGCCACGCAGGAGAGACAAATTCTGTGAATGAAAAGGCTAAAATAATTGAGAATATCGTTCCAGCTTAATTTGCTTGTCAATCCTTGCAGGCAATCAATCAATCCCCTTTCTTTTATATATATTTAGGCAGTTGTTTGGAAATTTAACAATGATTGTAATTCAAATATTTTTTATTCAGAAATATATTAAAATAATTTTTTGAAAATTTATTTTGGATGGAAATATTAGATAGTTCCACCGGCATGTAGATAATTATTAAGCACATTTTCCCTTTACAATGCTCTTGTGATATAAACAAACAGTGATCTTATGATATAAACAAATAATCCAAATTATGTGCCGCGACAAGATGGAGCATAAAGTTGTATTTAACTACTCAAATCCCTTCTTGGGAGATCCATCTTCTGACATTTCTGCGGATTGCTAAAAAATGTAAGATTAATTTCTCTAACATGATCATGTTTTAGGTCATCATATAAATTTTCACAGTTATCAAATTCATCTAATTTAAATGCATGCACGACAGTTTTTTCTGTTTAATTAGCGAAGAGGAATGCTGGACAACCTGCAGCAAGGAAGGAGCATCTGTCAAGTAGTTAAGCATGATTTTAGTGTATTGGTTATATCAGCAATCAATCCTTGCCAAATGGGCAAAAATATTTGGTAAGGAATTTCGATTACATTACAAAAGGGAGGTTACAGATGCAAAATAGCAAAATGATATCAGCCCTTTCCAACAAATGGGTTACAATCAATGAAATCAATGCCAAAATACTATCACCTCCGGTGAAAAACATTTGATGAAAATACCAACCAGGAGTCTCAAGATGGGTTTCATTGCCCTTACGCTGATCCAAATTCCGTGAACCACTTCTCATGCTTCTCAATATCTGCTTGGGAAACACTGCGCTGAACCTTCCGCAAGGCCTCTTCAAAATCACACATCGCAACAGGATCCTTTGAAATCTCATCCTTAGGCATGTTCTTAATTTCATCTCGTGTCTTTCCTGCTATCTTGCGTCTCATGCCATTTAAAGAAGCATCCCTGCAAACATTCGTTAAATCATCTCCACTGTATCCCTCTGTCCTGTGAGCAACTTCATCAACATTTACATCGGTTGCCACCTGCATGATAACATTGTTAATCAATTTAGCACTTTGCTCCACACTCCAGAGTGAAGGCATCATATAGACTAGCATGGTTGAGAGTGTCATTTGCAAGGAAACTTTGCAGCAACAACACCAGACACAGCACAACAAGGGAAAGGAAACAAACCCTCTACATAAATCAAGGATCTTATTCCTGGAAAGCAAACTTAATGTATTTTGAACAAAATGACAACAGGTCACGCAGACAGGATGAGTTTGTGATTCAGCCAGATAAGTCTTGAAGTGCAGATCATATGATCAAGAAATGAAAATATGAAGGCATTCTATAATCAAGGCATAATCAAAAATCATCATAATGGTTGCCGTAGCATCAATGCTGTCGCATGAAATTATGAAGATAGATCAAATATGCTCTCGTGAATGTTTGGATACAATACATGTTTTATGACCCCAAGTCAAGAGCATCTAAATGAGTAGCCTAAAGACATTGATCAGAAATTCTTGCAATAAATCTAAAATGGCTAATCATTGCACCTTCTGGCACGGCACTCTCTTTAGTAACAAATATCCTCACAGAACATTTACAAATGCCAGAGAATGCTATCTTGAGATTCTCATAAAAGACAAGTTCAAAAAATAAAAATAAAATTATTATGAGGCCTTTATGTAGATCATTAAAATTACAGCCCTTTCATTCAACTCTTCATTATTCACAACAATTGAGTGAAATTGGCACCAGACAAGTAAATCAGGCAAACTATTTGTATACCTCGGATTTTACTTATATCCTACTTTTTCTCAATAAAATCAAACTAGAACCAAAACTTTCACTTAAAAATAATTCAAATTGGAATTATGCAAAACCCCACTCAGCTATTGTCCACCTTTAGTTTCCATTTGCCACCTTATGGTGCTTAGCATGGCACTTTAACCCGAGTGTTCGCTCAATTACATGGTTTATTACCAAGTGAAGGAATTTCCTTCAAACCCATAATACAGATTTTTACTACATAAAATGAAATAAGTGAATTCCATGTTACAGTTTATTCATGGTGTTAGAGTGAATTTCACCTACTCTCATTCTGATATCACAAAAGGTAATGTTGTATTATATTCACAATTTTCATTTTCTTGACAGAAAAGGGGAACAGAACAAAGGAAAGAGCAAAAAATATCATAGATCAATACCACCAGGTGAAAAAGTAAAGTCTGGCCTAACCATAACAACATAAAGAATGAATTACCTTCATCCAGGATCTGTAATATATACCAAGAATCGAAATGGAGAAAGAACTTAATCTAACAATATGGCAAAATATAATATCAGCTGGCACAGTCAATTACCTCAACGGTTTTCAAATTGATCCTAATAAGCTCCTTACGACTCTCGAATTTTGGAAGCGGAATGTAAATACGCTTTTCCAACCTCCTCCTGCATTGCATTTACATCACATTAGATAAAGCCAGAGTAATGACAATGCTGTATAACATCTTGGGCAGATTGCCATTTAGCATAAATCTTAAGAATTTCAGAAGGCAAAAAATCTCAAATATATTTATGAGACGACAATCGACAAACCTTAGTGCTTCATCTATGTCCCAAGGAAAGTTAGTAGCTGCCAAAACCATCACTATTTTCCGACTGCCATCTTCACCAGTGGAACTATTGTTTACACCATCTACCTGGACCAGAAGTTCAGACTTGACCCTTCGAGATGATTCATGCTCCCCTGAAGCCCTGAACAATTGAAATCATACAAAACCACATTCAATCTAATAATAGAAAAAATATATGAATTTAACAATCAGTTCTTTCAAAGCAGAGCAAACAACTTCAAGAATTTGAATTCGTGAGAAGGAAGAAATCAGTGCGCGCGCGTGCGTGTGTGTGTGAGAGAGAGGGAGAGGGAGAGGTTAATGCACATCGAAGGAATATAAGAATTTAATGAAGACACAAACACTAACATGATGAAAGATGTAGGTATATAACATGCAATCATACAGTCTAATGAAACTTCAACCTTCATGAGAATGGATGAAAAACTCACCCCCTGGCATTGCATAGAGAATCAATCTCATCAATGAAAATTGTACTTGGTGCGTAAGCTCGTGCTAGATCAAATAAGCATCGAACCATTCGTTCACTCTCCCCACGCCATTTTGAAGCTAATGTCGCAGATGAAACATTGAAAAATGTTGTACCACACTCAGTAGCAACAGCTTTAGCAAGTAATGTCTTCCCGGTACCAGGAGGGCCAAACATAAGCACACCTTTCCAAGGTCTCCTAATTCCCTGCCCACAAAAAAATATAATTAAAACTAGAAACGAAAAGACCAGCAACATTATTTAGACAAACGATCTATGTCGATAAGAACATCTTCCAGCATATGGTAAGACATCATCTTAATTCCAGAAAACATGATGAATGGAATAACATAAAGAACCTAGAATCCACACATGATGAGAATGCAAAATACAATTGAAATACAGCTTCAACCATGTAAGAATACCTGGAAATATTCAGGCATCCACAAAGGAAGGACAACAGCTTCCTCCAGAAGACGTTTCGCTTCGCTTAGTCCAGCAACATCATCCCATCTTACTCCAGGACTAGTTTCCAAGACATCCCTTTCAAGCATCTCAGCCAAGTCAGGATCGGGTCCCTCATATTGCGGCCTCTTCTTTCCATCTTCAGCATCACCATTCTAACAATTGCACTTGCAGATTAGTTCACATGATGAAAACAATCTAGACATGAAATAACAATGATAAAGTATAATTCACATCATTCTTATTACATGGAATCTTACGTTAAATCACCATGTGTGACACCAAGTGAAAAAAAATGATATAGACTAAACATTCCACAAATCCTATAAAAAAATTTAAGTGAAAAGAGAAAAGACCCCATGAAAAGGTATTAGTGCAATCCATCTGATTATAATAAAAAAGGCATTATCAACATCTGAAATCAAAACTAAATTTGTTTGAAAAGGTATAAAGTAAAAGAGCATTGCATTTGTGGAGAACTGCTACATGGATGCCTGAGAAACATTTGAAGACCAACTCCTCATAGGATAAAACTTAACAGAATACAACCACATATATTTTTCTTTTTCTTTTTCTTAGATTAAAAACAAAATTTATTATTACAATGATGGAAAAGAATAATACACAAAAAGAAAATAAGACAACCTCCCGAATAGCAAAAAGAAACGTTAACCTAGTTCAAAATAATAGCACTCCAATCCCTATGTATATCTGCTAAAGAAGTGCCATCAAAAGCATGAGACTACAAAGAACCCAAGAAGACTATTGTATCCCACACCAGATGCTCTAATGAGAAATGGTAGTTAAAATCCTCTCATCCCTCTCCATCCAAATGCACCAAATGATTGATGATTGTACAAACAGCACATCTCCATAAAATATTATGATCTTTCTCCCTTCCAAACCCCACAAAAGAGACCAATAAAAACTCTTCTACTCCGCTCCAGATCACCTAAGATTCACTAAATTCAAGACCTTACTTAAGAAAAAGAGAGGGATATAAAGACTTTCCAAAAATAAGTAAAAGACAAAAAGACAACAAATTAAGCAAATTCTCTTCTACCACAAGTATTATTTCCTACTTGCCTATATTTGTTATTTATATTCAAATATATTATCACCACAGAAGTTCCAAATCTAACACAACATATCCCCAGGACCATCCAAAAGCTTAATAGTTATATAGAGTTTCTACCACATTAAGCTGGGATGAAAGGCATTTCCAGATGATAGAGCCATAAATTTAAACATCAAATTAAAATCACAACACAATATAAAGGTCATTTTTTACTGTCTGATCCAGTGTCTACACATGCAGCAAGTACAAAAATACATTTCCAGCCCTTTACCATAGCCCCCTCTACGGCCTTCGCCTATTTGCATCCAACAAAAGTCTATAACACAACATCATATGGAAAAGAATCTGCAAACTCTAAATGCAGGAATCTGCCAGTAAACAATCTTTCTTTTTTTCTGTGCAATAAATAGTGAAGAATGTTGCAAATACTTCTACTACCACGGATAGGAGAACTTACAGCTGAATCTCCTTTTCCTGGTTTTCCAGTGACAGTGGAAGTGGAAGTGCCTCTCTTTCCGGTTGTCGATGCTCTGACTCCCGAGTTTACCCTACCCGAACCACCCGTTTTCGCACCGCGTCCAGTAGTAGAAGTTCTTGTGGAAGCACCACGAGCCCAGACCCCATCTTGGGGAGATTTCCTGATACCCGCTTGAGCAGACCTGGCAGGCCTCCTGCTGGCAGTGTCCCGACTGGGGGGCCTCCAAACATCAGGATCATCGATGGGAGCAGCAGAAGGCGAAGGGTACTCATCCAAAGGCTGGAAAAGAAAGGAAGATTTAGGATGAATGGGGGGAGAAGCAACGCGCCTGGAAGCAGGAGCTTCCTTAAGAGCTCTCCTCTCAGCATCCAATTCTTTGACAGCTTGAGTCTCCTCGGAAAGGGATTTCTTGAGATTCATCCATTTGGTACGAATTAATGGATCGTCAAGCGTGGTAAGGTGCCTAAAAAAAAATATCGTTGTAGCATTCAATTTAATAATAATAGTAATAATTTACTAATTTAGATCCATAAATTTTCCATTTATATATAAAGAACAGAAAGGGGGGTGGGGCTTTAGGTACTTGATGATCTGAGCAATGGCGCCGTCGAAGAAGATAATGGAAGTGTCATAGAGGCCTCCAAGGGCGTATTCTCTTGCCAATTTCAAGTGATCTTGCAACCCACTTAACGCCGCCGTTGCTGTTGCTGTTGCTGTTGAGCTCCCACTCGCACTTCCCACCATTTTTCCTCCTTTTTTTTTATTCAATAGAATCCCTAATTGCTAGCCTTTCATATTACCTCTTAACTCAAGCCTCCAGCTAGTTTGGGCGATCGATCTCAGAGAAACACTCAATTGCTTTTGCTTCTCCTTCTAGTTTGTTTCTGCTCGGTTAGTTGGTTAGTTGACTCTTCTAGTCCTGGAGTTGTAATACTGTATAGTTTACCGTTGAGGAGGAGGAGACTGGCTGTGAGGTGAGGTGAGGTGAGGTGAGGTGAGCTAAAAAAATTCTTTACCGGTATAGATAGCATAATAAACGGGGTCGTTTCTCGCTCGTTGTGTTGTGGAGATATCGGAGACGATGGGGTGGGATCCACGAGAAATCAAATTAACTCGGAGATACGAAGAAAATGTTATTTATCTATTGTTGCACTTCCATCATTGAATTTTATTTTTTCTCGATTTCATCCCTACAATTTAATGGGATTTTTTTATTTGTATGCTCTTGAATTACTCGATTTCTCCTTAGATATTCTGACGTTAGATTGAAAACAGATGGGTGAACTTTAATTTTGATTTGTCCTTAAAAGATTAATTCAAATCTCAAGGACCAGAATTGATATTTTATGAAAAATCAGAACCATTCCTCCTTCCACCTCTCTCTATTGCTTTTCCGAAAAGGCACGGACAAATTCACTTTAATTTCTCAATTTTCACTTTTTCGTATTTAGTCCGTATTTGTTTGTAATCAACTTGTGGAATTTAATTCAATTCATAAACAAATTTAAATTCAATTAATAATTTATTGTAATTCTTTTATATTTGAGATAAATTACTAAACAGTATAATTAAATTAAATTGTATTATTTTGAATTTAAAGTACATATAAAAATAAATTGAATTAGCAATCTTAATTATTTTGCTCTTAATTTAAAATTCATTTCTTTTTGTCACAAGGAACTTTTTTTTATTATAAGGACTCTTAAATTTATTTAAAATTATATAAAATATAAAAATTTTAAAGAAGATATATATAAATTTGTCTCATATTAATTATTTGTTAAATATTTGTTGAGAAAAATAAATATTTGTTAAAGCAATTTAAATCAAATTAGTATTTTCATTGGAACGTTGAGAAACAAAATTCATTATTGTTTTGGCATAAAAAAAACATAAAAAAGAAAGTCAATGAAAATAGAAGAGGTGAGAGAAAGCTCTCGGATGATCAAATTATGACCACCAAATACTATGATTTTGATGTCATTGAGTTCTTATTTTAAAGGAGAATTTAGTGAAGGTTGTTTTTACCAACAATTATTCCTGATAAGTTAGATCAAAACTCAAAAACATTTTTAATTTTATTTGATTTTGAGTTTTTTATTCACTTGAAATCTGTTTTGTTGTTAGGAATGGGGTTTTTGGGGTGTTTGGGTCCAAAAACTTAAACTCTAATTTTTTTTTATCATTGGAGCAAACTATGTTGATAAAAAATGATTGCAGGAATATGACACATCTTCGGCATTATTTAAAAAAAATAATAGAGGTGGATGATGTATTGTTTTGTCATTAACATTATTTTTCAATAATTTTGGTCATTGAAAACTAAAGGAAGAGAGTGAAAGTCGCCAAAAAGGCCGTAGAGATAGAAGTGTTTGGGTCAGCCATATTTTGATCGTAAAAAAATATCAACCTTAGTATAAACAAGTTCATCTTCAAGAAAGAATTTTGATGGGGTGATTTGGTCTTTAATCATGCCGAAAAAAATAGATTATGACCTGCAAAGTTTGTTTAGATTAGATTAAATTTTATATTTTTAGATGGCTTTTTCTAAATTGAACTATTGAGGTTCATTTGATATATTTAAGGTATTGTAATTATAAAAATGTGTTCAAATTGGGATTTTGAAATCCAATATGTAATTTTCTTAATTTTTTTAAGTCATCGTAGGTTGCTATAATTATTAATTTGAAGTAAAGAAAAAAATAATGTTTTTTAAAGTATTTTTTACTCGGAAATGCATTAAAATAATATTTTTTTATTTTTAAAAAATTATTTTTTACATCAGCACATCAAAATGATTTGAAAATACTAAAAAATATTAATTTAAAGTAAAAAAAATAAAAAATAAATTAATTCTTTTAAAAATATTTTTAAAATATAAAAACAAATAATATCTTAATTGAACAGGATAATAAGTTGTTCGTCATCCATTAATGTTTTTTTAAAAAGAGCACCAACATACAATGTGTTGTTTGCTTATTATAACATACTCTAAATGGTGTGGGGGAATCATTGTTCCCCCCAATCCCACACACAAAACACTGTGGATTACAATAGTAATTCACAGTGTTTTTTTTTTTTGCTAACTTTTCTCTTTTTTTTCGTTTTTTTTCAAAAAAAAAATTTCAAAATTACTTTTTTTTTTCAACTTTCCTATTTTTTCTTTTTTTCATTTATTTTTTTTTTCCAAAATTATTTTTGTTAATTTTATTTTTTAAATATTGACCTGGTTAAAATTTTTGGTTTGTAATTTTTTTATTTAATATAATGTGAATTGGTG
>Ga0307517_10010466_pt1 | contig 12979 bp, 7 predicted proteins | sample 23_EM_MG_FD_194515 | JGI IMG/M metagenome (GOLD analysis project Ga0307517, IMG submission 194515) | Populus trichocarpa ectomycorrhiza microbial communities from riparian zone in the Pacific Northwest, United States - 23_EM | ecosystem: Host-associated > Plants > Roots > Unclassified | place...
CAATTCCCAATTAGACAATCATTATTAAAAAACACAATATTTAATAAATTCCGAATCCATTCATAATCATGAAATTCATTAAATATCATGTTTTAAAAATTGCAATAAATATAAACTGTGTTATTCTGCTAATTTTTTTAATTTTTTAATTAATAGTGCTAATTTTCAAAAAACAAATAAATTCAAACGCTTGTGTTCTGATAAAGTTAAATCTGCCCAGGCACCCAGCAAAGTGTTATCGAGCAAGCATGTACATTCTTATCGATGCACTCTGCGCATGAGAGCCAGACGATTCTCTTTTCTGTCTCTTCTGTGTTAGTAATATTTATTTTTTAAAATATTTTTTAAATTTATTTTTAGCATTAAAACATCAAAACCATAAAAAAATATTAAAAATAAATAATTTTAAAATTTTAAAGAGCACTTGCCGCAAAAACAAAAAACTCTCAAAAATGACAGAACTCAGAAGCACGTCTTGAAAGTGAATTGATGCCTCCCGTCAGGACTCTGCGTCCCTCCCGTCAGGGGGTTTGCAGACCTGCAGGACTCCTTTTGTAATGATGGAGAGAACTAACAAATATTCTAACCTAGGTCTCAAACTGAAAGAAATAAAGAATTTATTGAAAAAACCAGTGGGGGCCTTTGGAAAGCCCAGACTTCACTGTTAATGTCTCAAACTCCAGATACATATCCACAACATGCTTAACAAGCCTCAACAATATCACACAAAATAATGTTGAACAAAACACACGACCATACCTCCACAGTGGAGAGTTTGAGAAAATAATATATAAATTTTTTTGGGTTCCAGTAATATACAAGAAATCCTTACTCAGTTCTATATATATACCCCCTCTCCTACCAAACTCCAAGTGTTGCATAAAACTAAGGCGACATCCAAGTGCAGAAAAATTGAAGTATAAAACATGATATCAAGCCGTCTTGTGGACCAACAATCAACTCTAGGTTTCCCATGGCAGGTAAAGTACTGTGTCGTGCACAATATTATTTGCATTTTTTCACCTCTGCCACTTTTTCTCTGTAACAAGCAGAATTTGAGCAGTTAAGCACAGTGATGATCATTTTCAAGATGATTGTCCCGGGGCGAGGACAAATGCATGCCCAGATTACCAAATTCCCCACCATATTAGCATCGCATCAGCAAATGCCATGATGGTTAACTCAAGTGGCATTGACTAATTTCACTTAATAATTAGGCACTACAGCCTCATTGGCAAAAATATACTAGACCTGTATTTGAGGTGAAAGAATTGCGTACCAAAATGAACCATCCAACAACAAACTGTTATGTTTCATGATGCATGATGGCCACCAGTGTTACACCATACAGAATGGACTCAAGCAATTTATGGTAATAACAGCGAAGATCCTCCAATAATAATAATAGTACACAATTGAACAATATCCTTTTAAGTCTTTTAAAAAAAATGCAGTTGGAGATTCCAAAATCCTATATCTAGTGATCTCATCAGATAAAGAAGACAGCATCAAAGTAAACTAAATAAAATCCCCAATAAGAGCAATATCTGTTAAATGAAAATGAAAACCTTTTCAAACACAGTGCAACACAGAATATAAATGAGTGAGAAAAAGGTCAGAGCATACCATGAACAACGTGGCTACCATTTCCCTTTGCACCGTGCTGTGCTTGAGACGTTGACCGCTGGATGCGTGGAGAACCATGCCTTCCATTTGCACCAGGTAAGGACTGCCTCTTCTTGATGAAATCTCTGTCCTGCACATCTGGGCTGGATCTTGGTGAGCTAATTGCATTCACTTTGGCTCTTGCTGATTCTGTGGCTTTCATGAAACGAGGGAGAGAAGGACTGCTGCTGCTGCTATCTCTTGGCTCTTGATCAGTGCTGTCAGGTTTTGGAGAACCAAATGAGTTGTGCCTCTTCCCATTCTTTTGATCTTTGGACAATTGTTCCACACTACTTCTCGCAGCAGAATCATGATTTGGGTTCGATGGAGATCTCTTACTTGCTGATGAAGACTTATGTTTTTGGCTAGAACTGCTTCTGTCAGCTCTGCTCTTTTTAGCTTTCACAGATAACTGACTTGAAGGTGTTCCTTGGGAGTCTGGAACAGTTAAAAGACTTCTGGGAGAAGCTTCTGGGGATGATCTATATGCTAGACCACCAGTCTCAGAGTTCAGCTCTCTCTGGACATCGGATACACTTCTCTCTGGATTCATCTCCTCCTGTGTGGAATCAGCAACAACAATTGTATTTGCTGATTCACCTTTGACGACCTCAAGTTTCTCAGGCTGATTCATGTGAGACAAATTAGAAACTGGATCCTTGGATGAATCCTTGTCTTTGATGTCCTGGTCTTTTGCTCTGTTAGGATTACAAGTTTCTTCCTCTGAAACTTTGGCTTCATGCTCGAGTTCTGCAGCTCCAACTTCAAATGCATCAGGTGAATCAAGAGTGGAAGTAACAGAAAGTTCAGTACCACATTCAGAGCCACCATATTGCACCCTTGAAATGTGGGAGACTGAGTTTTCTGTCATGTCAAGCTCCTTTGTCCTTGATTCAGTATCTATCCCAGATATGTCTGTGTTTGATTCAATTCCACTATCTTCATGCGAAGAACTAGATGATCTATTCAAACTGGCTGTTGAACCCAGCCCCTCAAATTTTGTCTGGGAAGCAATGAAAGCAGGATTGCTTGCCTTCATTGATCCATACACAAACTCCTTTTCTTCAGTATCCAATTGTTCAGCCGCTTCCCTTTTCATAGATCGTTTGGGTTGATCAGGTTGTTCACCTTCTAATTCTTGCTTACAAGGAAGAGAATCAGTCACTGTTTTATAATTCACTTCAGATTCAACAGTTTGATTCGGAAGCGAATTTATAGTTATTGAGGTTTCTTCTGCGTCAGATTTACCGATCATCTCAGGTTGAGGCTGCTCCAAAATATCTCCTGCTAAAGGGGAGTTTGGATGGCACACCTGAAACTTGAAGTCAGACACATCAGATTTTATCATGTTCTCTTCACTTTCAGATGGCAAAACAATTTCCTCCATATTAGATTTTGAATCTCCCAACTCGCAGAATCCTTCAGGTGGGGCTCTAGTTTGCATTGGAGAGGTAACATTCTCACTCTTCTCTATTTCTAGTTGTTCAGTTATTAAATCTGGTCTGGGTGTTGGTTCTGCTGATGAAACAGACATCCACCTCTCCAACCATTCCCAACCAGAGTTAGGTTTAGAAGAATCACACTTGATGTGGATAGGCTTCCTCTTTGGTGTTGACTCCATCAGCTTTAATTCAAAGCAAAAGGTCAGTATTTTTGGATAAGCGACATAAACACAGTTGCAAAATACACAGCAAAAGGAATCCATTTTTCCATACCTGATGAGCGAAACTATTTCTAAGCAGCTTCTCAATGGAAATGTATGTTGTGGTTGGTTTGATTACCGAGCTTTCCTTCTGCTGAAAGCAAAAGGGAAAGAATAATTGTATGAGACTGATGATTCAGGAAGAGAATTGCAGTCCATGAATTGTATAAACAGATTTTTTTACCAAAAGCATTAGAATATATGTCGATCTTCCTTAACGACAGGAGGGCAGAAATTTCTCCTACATGTAGATTTTATGATAGCTATCACTTATAGTGGGAATAATACAATAACTAGAATTTAAAAGAAAAGTTGCTGGACATCCTAAGGTAACTCATTAACCTCCAAGTAAACACTTTGAAACATTGGTTTAGGATGTCATTTCATACTTGCCTTTGAAGAATTCACGATTTCTATTATATTCCAAAGATGTCTTTAGAACCAAAGCAATACTATCCGAGTGAGAACATTGATTTGGCATGCAAAATTTAGGATCAGGCAGAAAGTTTTGAAGACCTAGCTATTTCATTTGGCCAGGGGGTTGTGCCAGATTATTGTGAACGAGAACCCTTAAGCAGAAACCTTAGTGAAAGCAGAGACATTTTCTTAAAACAAACTTATTTGAGTTGAGTAGCATTACCAAGGTCTTGGATATAGGATTGCCATGCTTCCCACCAACCTGCTCTTCCCACAAACGAGCACAACGAGCACGGACAAGAGCTTGCATTTTAACAATGGCCTGAACACAACGTAGGGTTCCAATGGCATGCTGCCTGACAAGGTGACCGCGTACAGCCGCTTGCAACTTAACAATATATTTAAGCTTGAGGAGTTCTTTTTGAGCCTGGAAGACAGTTGTGAAGAAGTGTGAATAAGAAAATTACCAACAAGCATGCTCCATTATCAAACATTTCCTTAACCACAATAAAATTACCAAAAAACCCCTGACAGCAGCCTGTATGACAATAACAACAGACTCATCCACATGGTCATCAACTTCATTTTCATCCTTGGTTACAACAATGGTCTCTGGTAATTCCTGTTCTGTTGAAGTAGATAACTGTGACTTCTCTGACAGCTGTGGTTTCTCAGACAGCTGTGGTTTCTCATCAGTGCATTGTATCACAGCAATTTTCTCTGGAGCAGGAGGAATACCTGGTTGTTGGAAGTTTAGATTTGTGGATTCTGGACTCTCCTTATCCACCGAAGAAGGGGTGGTTTCTGAAATGATAGTGTTGCTGAGAACTCGATGACGGGCAGATTTCTTCCGGAAACTCCATCCACGCTTGTCACTTGAACCCTTGCTCTGAAATGAAATTTAAATAACATCATCTAACTGATACTACATTAAGACAGACTTCCTTTTACTCCAACCTGTATCTGTAACTCCTGATGGTGAATCACTTCTCAAAAAGCCTTGTAGGCTTAGAAACCAATAGAATTCATATAAAATAGGCATTTTTCAACCAAGGAAAATCTTATAATGCCTGATCGACACCGGCAATTGCAAATTGCAACCCATGATCCACAGAATTTCCTTGAGTCATCCATGATTTCAGTCATCCATATCCATGGATCTTACGTGTGTCCATCCTAGTTCAAACTTGAATCAGTCAAAAATCACCATGTCATACTACATTTACTAGTTACAAATTAAATTAGCTTGAATAAACCTTAACTGAATCAAATATAAAAGATTTAATAATCGTGATTAAGAACAAACAGTGGCTACAAATTTCTGCAACATTCTATGATTTTAATAGACACGGTAATTAAGATTTCATGACCGTTACACATCAAACTTCATGGAACGAAAATTCAAAGTTTCTAGGATCTTTGACACGTTCACACACTACTTACTATTTCCAACAATTTCTCAGCACCAAACAAAAACAGAACGAAATTAGCAACAACCACCATCTCATAGCTACAAATCCACGAATTTAGCTCAAAAATCACCACTCAAACTCACAACATGTGGCAAGTATAAAAAAGAAGTAGCCGAACATAGAAACAAAACAGTAGAAGGACAAAGAAAGTGATCATGGTTGACCAGTCAGATACCTCAGGGAGTTGAAGATCATCTCTCCCAGCAGAATCGCTGCCGCAGGTGATTATTTTGAAACAGGAAGTGGATCTTCCCATTTTTATGTTTTTTCTTGTTTTCTCTCTCTAAAAAAACTTACTCGCTCGCCCACTCTTTCTCTCTCTCTATTTTAAGACTATCCTGTAACCCACCTATATTCGAGGTGTCTTGTTGGGAATTGTAGCAGAGAGAAACACGGACATCAACATCTTCCTTAAATTTAACTCGTTCTTATTTTGAAATCCGCCAATTTATCGTCGAGTCCGTTTGCTCTCTTTGCCCTGTGCGTTCGAGAGAGAAAAGGCGTTAAAAAGGCTGTCAGGTACTAACGCTTTCTTTTTTATATAGAGATTTCTTATTTTTATGTTTAAAAATTACTTTTTAAGCTTTTTTTTTTGTTTTAAATTAAATTTTTTATAATTTTAAATTATTTTAAAACACTAATATTAAAATATATATATATTTTTAAAAAAGCAATTATCACAATCTCACACATTGCCTTAATATAGTTATAAAACTCTGATAAGAGGATTAACTTAAAACTGGCTGATTTAAGAACTAAATTAGTCCAACATCAAAGAAAAAAAAATCTTATTAACTCGGTAAACAACTACTTTATAAACCAGTCAAAACTCAACACTTGATCTATTTACTTTAAAAAAAATTAATTAAAATAATATTATTTTAATTTTTAAAAAATAAATAGAGTTAATTTAAGCTAATTCTTTTTGTCAATAATACAGGTATTATCTCGGGTCAACCCAATCGGGTTTCAGAAGTACGTTGTTTAGTGGTTTTTTTTTTCTTAATCCATTTTTCTAATTTTTAAATGCTAATCAATTTATCTAGCCGTTCGATCACGAGACTCGCGAGAAGTTACTTAAATTTACAAGAGAATTTTCTTGTTAGTTGGAAGGTTGCCGTTTTATTTACTTCATCGGGGTATTTAGCGACAATCATTTGTCGTATTTGGTTTATAAGACTTCATGTTTTAGTCCGATCTGGGAAATCTTAGCTGTCCTTGACTTTTGTATCGCAGTCACATCTACATTAATTATTTTCAGATTCGTGACAATGGAGCCACTAGGAAGTTGTAATTACTGAGGCGGGTTTGGGAACGCGAATGCGGTTGTGTTTTAAAAAAATTTAAAAATTTTATTTTACTAAAATTTAATATAATTTGTATGTTTTGAATTGTTTTGATGTGATGATGTTAAAAATAATTTTTAAAAAATAAAAAAACATCATTGGCATGTATTTTAACACGAAAAGTTATTTGAAAAGCACCCGCAACTACACTGTCGAACACGCTCTAAGTCTATCACTTGGTTTAGTATCTTTCTTTGTATGGATTTATGCCAGTGTTAATGGATTCATGAAATCACAGCTTGAAGGAGATGGAGATTCCAGTGTAGGCTGTAGCTATGCATGTTGATTTGATTTTGATGATGATGATGAGATAGTTGGTTGGGCCGATGGTCGACTCCTGGTTGAGCCGCGACCCAGTTAAGTTCCTTTTCTTTTCTCTTTTCTTTCAACAACATATCTTGAATATATAGCAACTCTACTTTGGGAGATAGCAGAGAAGAAGGACTGTTACCTTAGGGTGCTTTCTTTTTTCAATCACAAGTTACCAGTACATGACAACTCTACTCGTACTCGGAGAGGTAACAGATAAATAGGGCTGTCATCTCAGGTTGAAAGATTTTTCTAGATTTTTTTTATTTTTTTACGGATATAAAATGCAGGTTTTAGCATGATGGAGGGGATTCTAGCTAGGACAAGTGTCATCATACCAAAGACCATTCCATTCTTGTCCTGGTTTTTCCTCTTTCTTCTTCTTCTTTTTCTAATTGAAGCCTGTGTATGGAAGAAACTTTCGATCTCCTTCTTTGAGGAAACTTCTGTACCTCTGCTTCCACATTCAAAAAATCTCTCCCTTTCTGATAGCTTTTCTATTATTGGTGAAACAAACGCAGCAGCATCTTTGATATAGCATAAAACTCAGCGGAAAACATTAAAAAATTAAATTTAAAATGTAGGTTTTGCATAGTAGTTTTTACATGTTTTTTTAACTAAATTTTCTAAATATTTCTTATTAATTTTCTTTTTATACATGTTTTTTCTATATATAAACTTCGAGTACAATTTTTACCAGATACGTATCTAAATTCAACTAACTTTAATTAAAAATATTTTTTAAATTTTTTTTTTTCAAACCACAACTATAAAAATTACTTCAAAAACAAACATACTTAATCTTTTTTCATTATCACTGCATGAAAATGTTAAACTAATTTTGGTATCAAAGTTTTTTTACAAATAATAGTTGTCGTCCATACAACAATTATTTTTTAAGAAAGGTCAGATTCAGTGCCCTGAAATTTAAGCTTCATCGGATTTCTTGGTACAGAAGTATGTTCGATCATAGTGTGTTTTATTAGTTTAAACTATGAGTTTTATTGAAAAAAAATAAAATTTCTCTCCAGATAAAAAATGATCACTATAAGTTGTATTACAAATATATATAACCTGAAAGTATATCGTAGCATAGCACAATTAAATGTCTTTAGACATCTCTTATATCGGTGCATAGGTACATATATGCACCACACGTGTTTAATAATATGATAAATGATATTTTTTAAAAGTAATTTGTAATTGAAAATATATGAAAATAATAATTTTTTATTATTCATATCAACACATCAATTATAAAAAAAATATTTTAAAAAACATTAATTTAAACTATTTTCATATAAAAAGTATTTTAAAAATCAGAATTTACGATAATAACAAACTAATACTACAGGCACGCTCTCAACCCAGAATAAATCACTCAACCAATCACCACTCGCTCATCATGATCCAATTATCTGCTGAGTTTAGGTGTTGACAGTGCATTGGTAACTAAGAATGCAAGATTCCTTTCCCATGCTGCCCCTCCCCCAAGACTTGATCCTTGTAGTACAATACTTTCGATGAAATCCAGCAAAAATACAGCTTCGGATAAAACAAAAGAAGAAGAAAACATGGAGAGGATAATTTTATGCGAGGGTGTAGTTATCATTAATATTTGGAAGGAAAAAAGAGAGTCAATGAGTGTGATTATCAGGATGAGGAGTGCGCATATCACCTCTCGGACGCTACGGCCTACGAGCATGGGCAGTTGCCAAAATTTTTATTAGTAAATGCAAAAATTATCCTATAAATATAGTTATAAAATTCGGTTTAAAAATTTAATTAATTTAAAATTTGTATTAACTTGAATTGAATTTAAAAAACCAGGTTAATTTTGTTGAAAATTTAGGTTGAACCAATTAAAATTCAATCCTCAACTTATTTAAAAAAAATTATCAAAACAATGTTTTTATTTTAAAAAAAAATTAGAATCAACAAATAACCGGAGTTTTACTGTAGGTTAATCCCTGGCCAAGCTTTACCACCATGGACAGAAGAGAATGTACGAATAGGGTGGGGCCACCCACTCCTTAGTCAATAATGCAAGTTGTCGTGACTCGTGAGATGAATAACGTTGTTGAGAAATTGACACCTGTGTTTTAAGAACAACACAAGGTTTTAAGATTTTTAGAATCTAAAAACGGTGCCTTGAAACAAGGAAACGGGATTGTCTCACTGTGTGCGAGTTGTCTCATTACAGTCTGACATCATTTTCAGTGCGCTTAGATGGGATGTGTATATATAACTGACGAGAAAGATTTTTTTAAAAAAAACTAGCACATTTTAAAATAAAAATTAGTAATGAAGCACAAGTAAAAGATATTTTAGAAAATAATACAGTAAAAATTACAGTTAAGAAATGCAGTATTTTAAATCAATTTTTAAAATAGACTTGCACAAAAGAAAAAAATATGAAAGATAAGGTCTTAAAAGTAAATTGAAGTTTCAATAATGATACTTTTATTATTATTATTATTAAAAAGATTTCGAGAAGATTAATTCAATAAAATCAAGAAAGTTAATTAACAATATCTAGAATGAATCATATGTGTTGCCAAAAAAACAAGTAAGCCATTTATTTGGACCATTTGTTTAAAATATTGTATTTTTCAACTATAACTTTTTTTAAAGTCATGATTTTCACCTATATTTTTTACAAAATTACGCTATTAAAAAAATTGGCCGATGATGGTTTTCCAAAAGATATTTATAAACTATGTTAGAAAAAAAAACATTTACCATATCCAACATTACGGTTTTTACAAAATTACACTATTAAAAAAATTGGTCAATGATGGTTTGCCATAAAATATTTAAAATCTTAAATTAAAAATATTTAAATTATTTAATTCATTCATCTAACTTCAAATTTAAAATATTAAAATTATCAATTATTTAAGTATCTAAATTATTCGAGATTTAATTATTTTCTCAATTATTAGTAAGATCTAAAGCAAACATAATAATGTGCATCAGTTATTTTATTTTTTTTCATTTTAGTTTGAATTTGAATTAAAAAAAGATAGATTACAAAGAACTTTTTTTTTCCTTGGTCCCACAGTACCTACCATATCCAACAGTTAATTAAAAGGACAAATAATTTTGAGCCACAAAGCCATCCAAGGTTCTAAACGGGTAAGTAACCAAACTATATTGGCAACTGATTAGTCTTCACCCGCCACGTGGAAGACTACCTGGATGACATGTACGACCACATGGTAACCCACTCACCATGATGATCTGCAATGGCATGCGATGTCTAGCAGCTGCAAGTGGGATACCATAGGACAAATTATCAGTGTGGGGACCTTATAAAATAAGATTCTATGGATCCGGCTAGCGCTGTATTTTTAAAAGTTTTTTTAATTGAGAAATATATTAAAATAATATTATTTTATTTTTTATTTTTACATTATCAGATCCAAATGGAAAAAAAATCTAAAAAATATTAATTCAAGTAAAAAACAATTAAAAAAACACTTTAAAAATCAAGATGTGATGTCAAAATAAATAATATTTTTTAATTAAGAATTAGTTAACAATCATTAGTTTCTTAAGCCATAATCAAATAACCATCATATAATAAAGACAAGAATTAATTGCACAATTATGACGAGGTTTAGACATGGCCACTTGCATCTCTTTCTGTAAATGACTTAGAGTGTGTTTATTTTTTAAATAGTTTTTATGGTTATAGTTTAAAAAAAAAAAGTTTTAAAAAAGTATAGTTAGTTGTGGTTAGTTGAATTTAGATACGTGTTTGGTAAAAATTATGGTTGAAGTTTATATGTAGCAAAAAACATGTATAAAATGTTTGATGGAAGTGTGGTTGCAATTGCTTTTCAAAGTGCTTTTTACTTGGAAATGCATCAAAATAATATTTTTTTTATTTTAAAAAAATTATTTTTGATATCAGCGCATCAAATTTATCTGAAAACACTAAAAATATATCAATTTGAAGCAAAGAAAAAAAATTCAAAATTTTTCAAATGCACTTTTAAAATGCAAAAACAAACATGGTTCTACGAAACTCAGTTAAAAAAGTATGTAAAAACTACTTCATAAAAACCGCGTTTCAAACTCAATTTTTTAGTGAGCTTTGCAGTACAAAACGCAGTTTGGTTTGTTGCCAAACACCTTGCTGCGTTTGTTTCACCGCAAACGCAAAAGCTGGTGAAAAACAAATGCAGCCTTAGTAACCTTCGAGCAGTTTAAGATGTGCGTGAGCTCATTTTTACTAAGAGACCAGAAGTTGTTTTTTTTTTTAATGAGAAACCATGGTTACTATTAATAGAATTAAGTCTATTATAAAATAAATAAATTTTAAAGGTTGCTTTTCGATTGACAGACAAGGAAGAAAAGGAGGAGTAGCTATGACATGGAATTTTAATGAGACCATTATGGTGATATAAGGATACTCTTAAAATCACATTGATATGGAGGTAAACGACAAAGAGGCTGACGGATGGAGGATTATAGGCTTTTACGGATATTTAAATGGGAATAGATGAATGAATTCTTGGGAGCTCATTAGAAATAGAAGGAGATTTCTGACTTTACCATGGGTATACACAAGGGACTTTAATGACATGCTTGGTGCTGAGGACAAACATGAAACTCATGATCATCTATAGGTTTTGATTGATGGTTTCTATTAAGTAGTGCAAGGGTGCAAGCTTATTGATCTTTCTCTTAAGGGTTATCCTTACACCTAGGAAAGAGGCATAAGGACCTCAACTAAGGTTCAGGAAAAGATAGACAAAGTTCTTTGTTGTGGGGTTTGGTTTTGAAAGTTTTTACATGGCAAGCTAATGAATTTGAAAACCATAGTATTATACCACAACCCTATCATGCTTGTTGTGTATAAAATTATTGGACCTCAACCCCATTATAACCCCCCGATTTTGTTTTGAGAATGCTTGGTTAAGGGAATTAGACGTATTTATATGACCAGGTATTCATAAAAGAAGTCTATTGACAAGGGCATCCTTGAAAGATTTATGCACTTCTTTAACCGACTAATGAGATGAGGGAAAGGATTGGAGAATAAGTTTAAGTTAAAAATCATTGCTATAATAGGTTAAACTCATTATGTGAGAGGATTTGAAGTTAAAGGAATTAGATGAAATATTTTATATGGAGGGCTAGTCATGATAGTATCCTCATGAAGGTGAGACTTTTCTAGGGAGGAATTCAGACGGGTGAATCATGTTTGTTTTGAGGGCATGAAGGAAAATCTATAAAACATGTGTTAGTCAAATGCCAATTTATAGTCTAGTACTGGTAGGAGCTAGGCTTGTACGTATCTATTTCTCACCTGGATAATCTGTAGGATTAGTTTTCAATTTGGTGCAGGTTTTTAATGGAGACTTGATGGCTAAAGTGGTGGTAACAGTACGAGCCGTGTAGAATCAATAGAATAACATTATTTGGAGGGACAAATGGTGTACCAGTAGTGCAATGTTGAATTATAGATTAGGTAATTTGAATAGATGAAGAGATGTCCAAAAAAAACTTGAAAGACATATAACCACTCTTAATAGGCAGGATCTAACTGAGTGCATGACGGAAAAAACCTGTTACATGGTACCTCAAGTGTAATCAGGATGTTGCCATCTTTGAACATGAACAAGCCATGGGGGGTAGATTTATTATAAAACATCAAAATGGTTGTATAGGGTAGCGTGAGTGCTAGAAACAAAAGGGGATCTTTCAGGCAAAAATGACAAAACTACTAGCTTTAAAAGGAATTATTCAACAACTCATATCTTTTAATACAATGTCAATCATAATTAAAGTGGTTGCCAAGATCGTTGTTAATGATCTAGCTCGTGGGCATAAAGACGACACAATATAAAATTATTTTATAGGATTGCGAAAACATTATCAATGAAGCTGAAAATTTTAGTATTAGCCATGTTTATAGAATGTAAAATAAAGTAGCTTATCAACTAGCTATAATTTCATGTAATTATGAGAGTTTTGTCTTTTGGCAACAATCCGCTAACTTTATTTGTCCTTTCATTGTTTTTTATGCTTAATAAATTCTCATATTAATTAAAAAC
>Ga0307517_10010467_pt1 | contig 12978 bp, 9 predicted proteins | sample 23_EM_MG_FD_194515 | JGI IMG/M metagenome (GOLD analysis project Ga0307517, IMG submission 194515) | Populus trichocarpa ectomycorrhiza microbial communities from riparian zone in the Pacific Northwest, United States - 23_EM | ecosystem: Host-associated > Plants > Roots > Unclassified | place...
GAGGCTTTGTTATTGATCCAATTAGTGGTTTTTGGGAGAGTGAATACCTTGAAAAAATATGCCGTGTCCACCTTCCACCTGAAACAATTGGATACTTTGTCCTTATGTCGAAAATGATATTGTGGACTTGTAGCATTCTTGATGCTTTCTGTTTGAAATGGTACCAGTTTTTGTCACATATGGATCCTGTGTTTATGCTGGATTGATCCATATTTTCTGTACATTTGATAGGAGTTGGCTCTCATTTTCTTTTAGGAAAACAAATCATAGCTCTCATGGGTGAAGTAATATGATCTATGGCAATGCCAATATGGGTGGTGATTTGGAGGAGTTTCTCCCTGTTGTATCTTCCTTTCTTTTCATCCATAGTTATATCATTTTTGTGCCAAAAACAAAAGAACTGGTGAAGGAATAATGCTCAAAGCATAAAATATAAACTTCTTAAGGCATGTTATGAAATCATTTGTACACCAACAATGGCATATAGGTGTTGAGTTTGTCACCTACTGTACTTTAAGTTGTGGATATAGTTTAGTATTCTTTGCTAAATTTACATCTTTAAACTTGCATGGGGAACTGTAGCTTCTTCTTAATCTAGTAACTGTGATATCAGACAAATGTCGCACTTGATGTACTAAAGAAGGCTAACGTGTCAGCTGCCATATTTGCTCCTGGATGGTTATACGAGACAAAGCAACCACCTGATTTTCAGACTGCTCAAAATCGGTAATCCTGTTGTATCTTTTTGCAAAATTTCATGAATATAATATTTTGGTTCTGATATGGCTTTATGTTGTACCGCTATAACATATGATGCTTCCTTAGCCTTCTATATCTCCTGCAAAACTTGTCTAGATTATGAACTGTGTTTCCTAATACCTGATACAAATCAACATCACTTTTGCGTTAGAAGTTTAGATGCTCTGAAACTTTTCTTTTGCTTTCTGGATAAAGAAAGATGATGATGCACTTTGCACAATGCTTTCTGATGTTGGCTGTGATGTTTTGTCTTAAGATTCTCTTAATGCTTTTCTCCTCTTTACTTGCATGCATGAACTCAATAAGGTCAACAAATATCTTGCATCCATACTTTTTGATATGGATACTGTCTTTTTCAGAGAAATATTACATTAAATTATATGTACTGGCAGCTAGAATAACAGTTTTCTCTTAGAATTCATTATCTTATTCCTTTGATTTGTGTAAATTTGTTCTTTGCCAATGAAACTGTTATCATCTGTTGTTTGCTCTGAACTAAAAGTTTTTTTCCAGATTGCCTGGAGTCATTAAATGACACTCCTTTGCTCCTCATTACTTTTCTTCTTGCAAGTCAATTTTCTTGCAAGGGTATGAATTTTGCATATGCATAGGTTAAAAGTAAAATATTTCCTTTTCATTTGGTACCTAAAAAATCTTAACACTATTTTTCTTTATGAGTTCAATTGTGATTGTGATGTACTTTGTGTTTGCAGTTGGTGGGAACTTGTTGCTAAATCTTGGGGAAGAGTAAACAATTATCCTAAATTACTACCCTTTTACTCAAATTTTGATCAGGTTTCAACTACATCCTACTCTTTACACTGATTTCCTGAAAGCTGGAATGAATAATTGTTGAAATGATTTTGCAACTTAGCAAGCACTCTTTCAGATTGTAGCAGAAAGCATTCAATGAAATAGGTTTAAGTCAAATAAGAATTATACATTGTGTTTTATCTTTCTGTAAGTGAGCTGGTGATAGGATTCCATTCTTCTCGATGCAGTTTCTGCATTGTCCTTGAGTAATCATGTGATTGCAATCATTGGGACTGATCTATGAATACTATTCATGATCGTCACAAGGGTGGAGGTCAAGCATCCTTCCAAGTATTAGTTTTCCAAGTACTGACAATCTTGATATTTTTCAGGGTCAAGGCTATCATATTTCTGTCGAGGGAAACCAACTAACAGATGCTCCTTGGAACAACATGTCTTGCCAAGGCTTTCAGGTGTCTTTTAGTATGTTTGGTTTGGCTTGTCTTGTTTTTTGATATTTATAGGAGCTTTCAGTTTTCTTTCATTTCACCATGTAGTTTTATTTTGTTATGGAATGAAGAAATTTTGGAGACTTCCAACTATCTCTCCAAAGTGCATTATAGAGAAACTTTTGATCTTTCAGGACAGGCAGAAGTCACACTTGCTATCTGTTATGAATTTTATTAATAATATCAAATGCTCAATATTCAATGAAGAGTGTATACATTCTCACAAAACATTGTGACCCTCACGTTATTATTAAGTCACAATTTATGATCCTTTCTGAGTTCTACCTGCATAGATGGGAATTTAATAAAGCTTTAGTGAAGGCACGTGAGTAGTATTTTAATTCATGTCCGCCAAGGAAACTCCCATAAAATCCCTGTAAAGACCAAAGTGTAGCTAAAATTACTACCATATCCCAAAGCAATAAGAAAGATAATTTTTGTTGCTGAGAAATTCTGGAACTGCACTCTCGCAAAATGCATTATACCATAGCAAAAATAGCACACCTCTCCAGCACTTGCCCTCTTTTTGTACTACCAAAGCCTGCAAACCCTGTGAGAAACATCTCCTCTATGCATCAGATGCACATTTTCCAAGCAAATACTAGATTCTAGCTTGTATCCAGCAATAGTGAGTTCAATCTTGTAACTCGTACAGCTGCCCCTTAAAGCTAATTATCAAAGATTTGTCCTGCTTATCTTTGTATGCTTTTGCTTCTGTGTTTATCTTTGTATGCTTTTGCTTCTGTGTTTATCTTTGTATGCTTTTGCTTCTGTACCATGGCTTTGTTTGGCCTTGCTATGTTACAAGTTAAGCAGCTTTTTGTGCAGCTTTTAAGGGTAGAAGTGTTTGATAAAAAAACTTGCTTTTATAAAAAGCTGGCATGCCAAAGCTGATTATAAGAGAAGCATTCCTTCCCCTGCTTCTCTTATAATCAGATAAAAGGGATGCTTTAGCACAAAAAAGGTGAAACAAACCCCGTGTGTGTTATGGAGATGGAGAGGCATATTTGGTCAGTTCAGTTGGCAAAATTTAGTTTTTAATGGTCTATCTGAAATATTCCAATACCTGCTATTATTTGAGCAGCCATCAGTAACATCATTGACACCAGCTTGTCACCATGTCTTATTTTTCTTATCCCTTCTCTTTTGGCAGCCTCGTCTTGAGTTTATTGATGGACCAACTCCAGATGCTATTCAATTCATTGTTGAGTAAGCTTCAGTGCTTATAATATTTTTTTTATTTACTTCATATTACAGCTACTTAGTAGTGTTGATTCCACTACATGAATAATAGCATATATACACGTTCATAATTTAGCATTTGTACAAGCCTACTAGGACACTTGCAATCAAGATTCCGATTGTTTTCTTCTTAATGTTGTTATTCAAAGATAACTTATTTGTGGTGTAGCTTCATATTGACAGAAAAACGGTATGTTTATTGCTCTGTGGGCCTAGTAACATCATTACTTCATTATAAGTGAACCATATTTTTGGATGGTAGCACCATTTTGAGACTTCCTTATGGATGCTTCTCATTTATGCTTGCTCTTTCAGTCCTCCATGAGACTTAAGCATGATAACGACATTAGAACATGCTAGTATCTTTCACCATTTTGAGATTGGTGGCCTGTTGCTAGCTTACATAGCCCATGACATGACATTGATACTACATTCCTTGCACCAATTTTGATTTCTGTATGCTGATTGTCACTCCTCTGACTTGATTTGAACATATATTTGCAAATGATAGCTTCAAGGAGGAATCTTATAATGGGGGAGGAAACATCACATTTAAAGGAACTCTCGAAGAGAATGTTCCTTTCACAATAAGGCTTTTTCAAGGAGAGCTTCTTTTGGACAACCTGCATCTCGTCCTTACATATTCTGTAAGCTTTCTTATTTGGTTCAAATTTGATGACATGAGAGTATTCCATAATAAAATGGCAAACCCCTATTTCGTATCCATCCTGTAAAGAACTCAACTGCCGTTAAAAAAAATTGAAATGAAATTGCTTGAGGTAAAATAGTAATTTAAATTTTGAAACAGTAATACTGTGAACATACAGTTCTTAAGAAAAAATGAGTATGGATAAGAAATATTTGAATGAGGTTGCATGTGTTTATGTTCCCGTATCTCTAGCTAAACAGAGTTTTATTTCTTTTTTCAACGGTTATCCAACTTTATGAATGAGGTGTGCCTGTCGATTGGAGACAGAATTTTGGGACACATTATGCAGACATTAAAACTGATAAAATAATTACATTATTTCTTCAATGTGTTTTCATCTACTTCCATCTGGTTTAGCTGTTAACACCTCAAATAATGCCAGGTGAAATCAAAGGGGGATTCGCTGCTGGGCCTCTCTCTTCAGTTTTCATCTGTATTGAGTGAGAAGATAATGGTACTTGTTGCACCATCAGAAATGAATGGGTTGTCGCACAAATTCAGTAAAATGATTATGCCAAGTCAAGTTAGCAAAATGGCTTCAAAATGGATCATAAATGAGGGTACTGTTGCAATGGATGGGTTCATGTTAACAGAAATCCATGCTGTGTGCTACAGGACGAAGTCTACACCTGGTGAATTGCGATCCGAATTCAGAGCAGATAACCAAGATAGTGCTCCAGCTCCCAGTCTCGCAGAGTATTTTGCAGTGCTTGGTCACATCACGATTAAAAATTTCTCAGGGAACTTATTTTTTCCTCCCTCAACTTCATGGCTAACCGAGAGTCAATATATTAAATATAGCTCAATTTCGCAGGGATTCAAAACTGTCAGTTTGAAAATCATTTGGAAACTGAAAGATGGAAATGATTTTCTGTTCCCAAAGTACAATATCTATGTAGAGAAACTAACAAAACAAGTTGATGGAAATGCAACTGGAACACTAGTAGACGCTAGGGTGTACCTTGGGGCGGCACACGTTCAAGCGTTTTATATGTCCGACCTTTCCATTCCCTCACATATCGGTAGTCTCAGATTCATTATCCAAGCGTGTGCTGCTGATGGGACCTGCCAGGAGCTGGACGAATCTCCGTATATGCTACTGGATGTTGAAGGTCAGTAAGCTAATTGCTACGATTTCCTTTTCCATTTGCATTAGTATTATTCCTTGAGGAACCGCAAATGGCATTGCTTATATCTGGCGAGTGCTGTATCATTTCAACACACAGGTTAAGATAAGAATTATTTATAATAAATTCCTCCTCTGCAACACGTGTTTCTAACTGCATATATTTACTCCTTATTTGCAATGAAAGATAAATTGTTTTTAAATTTCTAAACTGATCTGATGTCTGAGGTTACTAGCTTAACTGAAATTCCTATTTCACCCACTGACATATAACTACTAAAATTCCAACTTTCCTTAACTGAATCACCTACTTTCACTTTCTGGAAGTTAAAGATGGAAGTCCAGTGGGTAGGGAAAAGAATCTCATGTCTGAGGTTACTAGCTTTTTTCACTGCTGGCGTGCTAGTTGGCACCCTTCCTATGTTGTGTAGAAACATAACAGGCAGCCAAATAATGCACCGTAGAAAACAGAATGAAAAAAAAAAAAGAGGAAGGAATACCTTGTCAAACTTACAGATAGCATCTTTAGTAACAAAAGAAATAATCTAGATTACTGCCAAAAAAAAAAATCTAGAAATAACTATTTATTCACATTAAATGGGAATGTGAGTGCTGTACAAGCGGCATGTGGACGGCTCTCATCGTTTGGTCATGATGACATTTCTGAAAGTCCGGTGTCTGAAAGTGACTGCTCGCACGCAAATCACAGCTAGAAACTTGACACAATGAGGTTTAGTACATGTAACTTCCATGGTGGAGACTAGAAAGAGTCAAATTGATGTGAAAATAAGCAATGAATTGGAAAAATAATCAAAAGTTACATAACAAGACAAAGGCAGCTCTGTTTCACCTATCAACCTCGAACTTGGCTAGTTTATGGAGACAGCAGAGGATAGTGGAAGGATCCTGTAGTTCTCATTCGAGTGCTCGAGGATAATACATCCAAAAGCAAGGTGCTTGGTTTTCAAAAACCCTTCCCTCACAAGTCTTAATTAGTTAGTTCTACATGACTCTTAATGTCTTCTACTCCTAAGTCCTCTGGACTAGATTTCTTGGAGCACTTTGCTTCAATATAAGAAAGCTAAGTGATTGATGGGAGTTACCACTCCAGTATTAATTGATTCCATGCTAGTTAGTTTAGATTTTATGCTTGGAAACAGGGTACAAACTCATCCAATTTCCTCCTCTCACTCCACCAAGCAATAACAACACTCTCACAAGAGTTCATGTCATTAAGCTGAAAAGTACAATTACAATTTTATTTTATTTTTTTGTTGTTGCAGAAGGGATTGTCCTCCCTGCCATCATGGACCAATGTAGAAGCAGTCTTTATGTTCAAAAGTTATCTGGAATTACTGTGCATTTCTTTTGCCCTTCCTACGCAACTTGCTCAATCTGGACCAGGCTAGACATATCAGTAACTAATCTCCAGGTCCACTTTTTGTCAAGGCTAAAAAGGACTTCGCGGCAGTATAGATATGCAAATATTTCTAGCCACCTTCTCCACTTCCAGGAAAAAAAAAAATAAAGAACGAACAAACATGTACCGCATAAAACTTAAAAAATCTTTTTCACGAAATTTCATATTCATTGCACCACAGAAGCTGCGGTGGGGCCCCGAGATATCTGACCCCACAGGCACAATATACTCATCGAGTTTAAGGTTTTACACATGTTTTACCATAATCTCATTGCGTAGTTTAAGTTCGTCTCATTCATATCGTCTCTCTGTTCCTTTTCCTTACATGCTGATCAAGTCGACACTCGGCAGTACCACTCCGCTCTATTGTCGCGGTGGGAGAAAAAGAAAAAAACAAAATTAGCTGGCGGGCTTCATTAATCATCTAAACTAACAAAATATAATTAAATGATGATGATATTTCTCGTTTGTCACGGATTTTTATCTTAAATTTTTCTTTCTTTCTTTCCTTTTAAAAATACAGCTTCGATCTTGTGTCTAATAAACTGACAATTAGTCAAGGGACTGCGGCAAATAAATATATATTATGAAGCTTTATCAGGTAAGAAATGTTGGAGAGTGTTGTAGCCATGTTCTCCCTGCTCAAGATCTATCGACCCCATCAGATCTATGGACAGAGTCTTTCATCAGATCCATCAACCATATCAGGATGTATTTCATCAGATCTATTAACCCTATGAGGATATATGTGAGGAGATTTTTAAACTCGTTCGATCCAACTTCTATTTATCATTGGGAGAAATTCAGAAAATGCAGTCTATCTTTTTTTTTTTATTAATTATTGCAATGCTTCATTTTTTTTCAACCAAGTAAATTTCAACTCAACTCTCTATATGAACATTCATATTCTTTTTCTTTTTTTTTACATATAATTTATTAATGCTGGTCCCGGTAAGGTTTTAGTTATTTCCTTGTTGTTTGATGATATAATTTAATGGGTAGATCATCGTATTGATAACACATGCATCTAATTTAATAAATTATTGATCAACATTTCTATTAGAGAGTTCAACGTCGTTTAACAATTTATATTTTCATTTTAAAATGATTTCTGAAATGGCACCAAAATAATTTTAATGATCACATAATCACAAATTTAAATCCTAATATCCATATTTTTTTAATTAAATTTAAAAAATTAGATAAATTACTTAAATCATCTCGTGGTTTCTGTATGAACAACCGGTCGATCGCTTTTAGTTTTCTGAGAAATCAGTTGATAGATTATTTAGTTATCTATCTTGATAATATGTTACTTTTACTTTTAATCTTCTCTTAGTTTTTATCTTTTTTGTCGGTTGTTTTTGATCAGTTTTATCTGAGTAATTATATTTCTTAGAATATACCTCTCGTATTTTGATATAGTTTTTTTTCTTAATTACAATTAATCTTATCAAAAAAAAAGAGAAAGATCTCGCAGCTCTGATCAAATTTCCAGAGACTGTGAAACTGATGATCAAGCTCACAAATATACATTGAAATTTGAAGCACAAATAATCTGCTTATAGTCTCTTGTTGTTTTGCTTAACAAAACATGTTGTCTTCTTTACCAGGAAAAAGTAAAAGAAAAACCAATGAAACGTACGCGTAATGTCATCACTGACAACTAGGAAACTTCCAAAGTACATTGTATTAAGTGAAATTTGATCTCGTGATATTAATTAATAGTATTAGGAAGCCCTTGCGTTGTGACCATATCTCCATTGATACAGTTGCTTTCATTTAATCTTTTCTGTTTATCTTTCCCAAATACTGAGACATGCAATTCAAAAAAAAAAAATCTTGTTAAATATTACCAACCACCGAAGTTTCAAGGGACCATCCTATCATTTCATGTTGCCTTTCTCTATATTTATGACCCTACATGATTTTAGCTTCTTTTGTAGCTTTTCTTTACCCTTTCAAAGGTACAAGCTTTTTCATGGCAACGTATTCAAGTTCAGTGAAAGCAGGCATATTATATTGGCTAGAAAAGACATTTATAGTTACCAGGAGTTTTATATTTTAAACAATTCTGCTGCTATGTCCACAATAATCCAAAACATGTGGGTGCGTTGTGATCTCAGTGGAAATATTTGGAACAGTCATGGAACAGAACTTCTCCATTATTAATTTACAACCGCAGGCATAAATGACCTTTAAAACTAGAAGTTGCTGCCTAAGGGCTACGAGGAGTAGAGGATTTGAGAGGGCATGTAATATAAGTGTGAAGTTTGACCTGCAAAATGCTTCTACCTTAAACAAAGCTAGCTATCGAGGAATCTTTTTGAGTCAGTTGCTGCCTTTTGTCTTTTATTCTTCACCATTTAAAATATCAGTTTGATTCGACATATAATTGTGTGGAGAGATAGACCAACAAAGACACGCTGTTAAGAGCTCAAAACAACAACGAAAATTAGTCCCTCCTGTATACTTCCCATGAACTGAGCACTAAATTCCTTGTACAACCTTCCACTTGAACTTGGTAGAAGAATCTGTGATTCGATTAGACTTGCGGCTAGTAGAGAGGTCCAATTTTGTTCTTTTTTGCACCTGTTGATATTTACTAAATTTGGTGCCCAGCAACTAATTAACAGTAGGAATATATATGTATTTAAAGCGCCATAGGAAATTCAAACGGAAGCATATTAATTGTGCTTTTCTGCTGAACAAAACATTAAAAAAAAGGCCAATAAAAACAGAGAATGAAGGGTAAAATGCATAATCCATGTTTCCCTCATATGGGATTACCGCTTAATTAATTTCACAGGTATTTAATTTTAGCTGCGAAAAAACATCACAGTTCTTGTTGTGCAGAGAGCAGCTATTGCTAAATGCAACGCCTAGTAAAAGTCTTGGGCGCGCTTGCTATAGGTTTCACTGTTCAAAGCCGAAGCAGCCACCTCATTCAAACATACAGAAGCCTAAAACTATTATTTAACTCTCTCCTAAGATTCCACTTCAACGGGCCATAACTTGTTAAAAGTCGTCCTTGTTTTTGACAGATCATTGTTATACAAATACTATCTTGTTAGATTGATGATGACCTATATATACAGGTTTTTGGTTGTGTTTCGTCATCTTAAAAACAGGAGAGGTCCATTGAATTTTCCTTCGCTGGCTGCTTATCATCTTTCATCATTTATGAGAACCCTGTATTTATATTACTGTAAACAGCTAATTAGTCACCACAAGAATTTATGTCTGGATTGTTTGGGAGGCCACCGACCCCTAACTTTAATAGGTTACTTAACCCAAAATAAAACTTAAGCTTACTACTTCACCGGTCACATGCAAGAGTTGACCTCGTCAAGTCACCATTGTTTTAAGACAAACTATACTACTGATCTGTTGGTTGCAGTGTTATTTATTTATAAAGCGTATTCTTTAACTAACATCAAGTAAGGACAACCCTTCCTCTCTCCAGTTATATTACTCTGAGACCATCAAGTGAGCAATAAGGGATTAAAGCTAGCATCAAGTTCTACTAATTAAGAAATCATGTCTCCAAAAATGCTCTCTCTCTTGAGAGAATCATGAATTGCATTGCTTGAAGAGCCATAATTCAGGTACTGAGAGAGGCTATTTTGGAGAAGAAATGACTTGTCATCATCTGGGCCCATCTGTGAGGTTGGCATCACAGGTTCATGCTGCATCTGGATGCATAATATCTCTGCTTGAGCCACTGCAAGCTGCATTTGTAGCTGGGAAACCTGGTTTTGCAGGTAGGATATGGCTCCAACACATCCGTAAACTGGGTCTCTCACTCTCGCATTCGCTTCATACACCAAACTGCTCACTGCATCCGCTCTCTGATGAACTGGTAGCTCCTACTTAGCCAAAAAAGAAAAGGTTAATGTCTATTTAATTAAGATAACATGCATCTCAAAATCATTATTAGAGGGAACTTTCTTTTCTGGACCAATTGGTCGGCCACAGCACAACCAAGCTATCTTTATTAATTAGCATCTTTCATTTTCCCTACCAAAAGAAAACCACTCTCATTCCAGCACACATATGATATGTATACGTACATATATAATAACCACATATGTACCTATGATTAGAACTTAAAAAAAAAAGAGAGAGAAAATGACAGACCTGTAACATTTTGCTGACATTGCTAGCACCAAAGACTTTGTGGACAATGGCAAACTTGTGGGGGTCATCAGAAGGGAAGTAAGGAGAGAAAATGCAGTCCTTAGCGCATCGGCGTCTAAGTAACTTGCAGGAAGCACATGGTGAATTTCCACCCATTTTGTTTGTAAAAAAACTAGGTCTGTGAACTGTGAAGAAGAGGGAAAAGAGGAGGCAAACCTAGGAGTAGATGACTAGAAATCTTGGGAGAGAATGAGGCCGGAGTGGTATATTTATAACGGCTTAGAACAGATCGGATTCACAAACTGTTTAGGGACATCGATGATTAAAAAATAGGACTTTGGTACTGGTTGTAATTAATTATGATGAAGTCTTATATCAGACAGGAGAGTACTTGCACTTTCTTTTTCTTTTTCTTTTTCTTTTTTTCTTTTTTTCTTTTTGCAAAAAGTTCTTAGAGATTGAAACCAAATATGCATATTATTTTACGTTTTCAGTGATCAATTGATGAGCCATTTCAGACTGTTCCTTGGGGTATTTTAGTAATATCAAATGATTATTCTATGATTAGTTTGAGGAGGGTAGAAGCTCAGGTACTAGCCTCTCGATACTACTCCCCAACTCTTAGGACATGAACCGTAAATCAATTTAGGCAGTCTCATTTTTATAGAATGAGTTTTTTCTTAAAAGAAAAAAAATCAATTAGCTAGGTATGTATGATCATATATCTTGGTTAAGTGGCAAATGTTTACCCCTGTGCTTCTTGTGTAGATAGACCACCGGCCAAAAAATGGTTGTAATAGTACCTTACTTCACGTTTTTAGTCTTCTTCATCACCAGACTAGGAAATGTTGTGTTTGGTTTATTTCAATGGGAGAATTATCTTTTTTCTTTTTTCTCTAACTAGAAGGCAGCAATGATCGATTCCGCAGTCTAAAACGAAAATCGCTCATATCACAACAAACGACAAACAACCCTAGCTACACATGAAACAAAATCCTCAACCATGTACGTGTCGATCCAACTAAAACTCTACGTTCACGGGAATCCGTTCTGGGTAGTCATTACAAGTGTGCCTATATGTCTATTACACGAGGAAAATGCTATGGAACCAACGGTTCCAGATGCATGATCGCCGACAACGTCGAAATTGTGGTATGCACGGTTTAAGGTTTCCACGTTGTCCATTAATCATAATCGACTCTTCCTCCCACACGGATAGTGCTATAAATGTGAACCCATCTGGGCAATTCAATAAAGATTGTGTCTTTTGCAAGAAACATGTTCTAATTAACATGTATAGAAGCAGATTTTGCTCATCTCCAATCTTATACTTGTCTTGATATGTGAAACCCTAGCCAAGAACACGAGAGAGGAGAGGAAGCTCTGCAGAATGTTTGTTTGGACAGACTCATGCTTTAGTTTGACATAAATAGCCATACTAGCCGTTCAATTCACTCTCCCTGTACAGTCACAGGAAAGTTGATTTATGCATGTGCTGCCCAATGTTAGCTGTAATGTTAAGGTGTGCTGCTTAGCTAGCCGAGTTCTCCCCACATGGAAAAAATTGTACGGTCACATAATTCAGCCATCCAGGTGATGATAATTAGTCTGTTACCAGCTGTGGACCCTGTTAGGTCCAATTTTTTTTCATAAAAAAATAATGCTTAGATATGTTACAATTGCATTTAAATAAAAAAAATAAAAGGTTATAGACAAAATAGAATCGAATGAATTAATTTTATTTTAATTAAATAATAATAAAATAAGCTACGATAACAAATTAATAGATTAAATTAAAAAATAAAAGATGATTGTGATAACCTGGAAAAAAAAAATTCTAAAAGGGGATAATGATATAGTTCAATTCTCATCTTATTAAATACAAAATAGTAAAATTGGGTGAAAAAAAAAAACCTAAAAAAGTTGACCCAAGTTAGCGTGACTGGAACCTTGGTAATCAGAGCCAAGCCAACCCAGGTAATCCCACTAAACCCACTACTCATGTTATGAAATTTGGATAATTCAATGGAAAAGAAAATATAAAAATTCACCAACCTCATTTTTAAAAAACAATAAAAGAGAATCTACGTTAACTTTTCAAACTCGTGACCCGATTTATTAGATCGAAAGCATCCTATCTGTAAAAACCATGAAATACAATTCCAATTAATCAAATATTAAAGTATGAAATTGAAAAAAGAATTTCAATTATACAAATGAATTAAGAAAAAATAGAAATTAAAATGATGAGGATCAAAATTTAAACACAAAATAAATTTATTTTTTATTGAAAAGTGAAATTGAAAAGAAATATCAACTT
>Ga0307517_10010469_pt1 | contig 12978 bp, 6 predicted proteins | sample 23_EM_MG_FD_194515 | JGI IMG/M metagenome (GOLD analysis project Ga0307517, IMG submission 194515) | Populus trichocarpa ectomycorrhiza microbial communities from riparian zone in the Pacific Northwest, United States - 23_EM | ecosystem: Host-associated > Plants > Roots > Unclassified | place...
TTTTCAGCAGTTATGTGACTCGTGCTATGTTGTAGGTTAGATATTTTTATTTTTTATAAAAAAAATTGTACATACAAGTCTTTTTAATGAATTTCTGTAGTTTAAAAATTTAGGTTCAAATTTAAAAATTTTATATATTCATGTAATCAAATAATTAAATCGAGAACTGTGTATGAATAAATAAATAAAAAGTCATTAATGATAACTAAAAATAAAATTTGAAAAATCAAGATATAGGTTTGGATCAAGATATTTAATATTAAAAGACAAGATATTTACCCGGTTGTGTTTGCTAAATTTATTTATTAAAATATTTGTTTATTCAAGCAAATAATAATAGAAATAGAGACACAAATTAAATTAATCAAATAAAAAAAAGAAAATAACATCATGCAAGGCTGCACATATAATTAGAAATATTATTTGAAAATAAAATTTTTATTCTAAAAAATAAAGTTCATCCATATAAAATATAAAAAAATTATAGATAAATCAGAAAAACTCTTCTAATTTAAATGTATAACTAAAAGAATAATTATCATTTAAAAGATGCTCTTCGAACAAAATAAAAAAGAGAATGGGTATTAATTTAAACATAGATTAAAAAAATAAAGAAAAAAACCATAAAAAATCATTAATATAAAAAAATAATCAGTTAAAAAACACATAATATGAACTCCTCTCATCAAATAGAATCATTTGACACAAATATCATCCTTTCTGGTGGTCTAAATCTATATTAACGATACTTTTCTCTCTCTGGTTGGAATCCGGTGACTTTTCTCAACCAGGAACTAAAAAATAACAAAAATAAACTCTTGTATTAAAATTGAATTGGAAAAATATTGAGATGCTAAAATTGAATAATTTGCATGATTTTTAAAGTTTAAGGATCAAAGTGTATATTTTGCGAAACTTATGGCACCCTATCCATGCTTGGCATATTTTTTATTTTGATTCTTTTTTTTTAATTCTATCCTCTCTCATGAGAAATCAAAATTAATTGATCTTCATTTAAAAATAAATAAACAAAAAAAGTTTGAAAACCATATTAAAAAAAAAAACTCTTGCACAGCCTATAAGCATGAAGAGGGGAGCTTTGCAGAGTTAAAAACTTGTGCTTTTGGAGTTATACTTAATGGTAATGGTATCCATGATAGGGTTTTCAACTATTTATGGTTGAACTTGAATCCAAACCCAAAATTATTATACAAAATCAGTGAATTGCTACTAGTTCTGTTGATGCTAGAACTGGATCTCCTACTGTTGGAGCTGGAGTAGCTACATTGGTGTTGCTGCGTCGCTGGAGCTGCAACTGTTATGACGTGGAGAGTGAGAGGGTTTAGAGGAAGGAGATGCCAGGAGTGTTTATATGTATAGATGTAGTTTTTTTAAATTGTAAGGTTATCAATGTATTCCGGGTCGGGTGAAGGAGGATAGAGCAATTTAAAATCCAATTTTTTGAACATCATGTCCGGCCGGCACCAAGTTAATGAATAAGTTTCTTTTCTTTCATTTTTTTCTTTGAATTAAAAGATGAAAAACAACTTAAATCAATTTAGAAAAATATATTAAACATAACTTGACTCATTATGATCTTAGCTAGTGAACTCACTTTGCAGTCCAACTTGGTCCGTTTCTCCTTTCGAACTCTCAGCAAAAACTCATTTGGGATCTTCGAAAGGTAACGTACAGCCCCTCTTATCGCTAGAGCCGCAAGCAGATAAGGTCGTAAAATTCAACCCTAAAAATCTTGCCTTTTCTCTATTCAAATTCACTTGATTTTTATTTTTTTTGGGTGGGGTGATTAATTTTCTGAAATTAAATATTTCCACTCGCTAAAGCAGCGACAACATCACAAGCAAAGCTAATAGTGTTAAGCTAAAGAGTCAGACGTTCCGAAAAGCACTTTCATGCATGTAAAAGTATATGTCTGTACAATTGCATATACATAGCTCAGAGAGGTTCAATGAGAGTAATTAGAGCAGGATACACAATGAAGTGACTCAAAGCCTGGTTCCATGCTGTTAAAAAAAATTCAGCTTTCAAATTTATCAGTCAACTTTTTCATAAAGTCCACTGCCACGAACCTATGCTACTATAGCTTTATGTGAGCATCGGTTATTGTAGTTTGTTTTTAGTTTCAAAAATATTTTAAAAAAAATTTAATTTTTTTTGTTTTTTATTTTAAATTAATTTTTTTATATTTTTTGATATTATTTCGATGCGTTATATCAAAAATAATTTTTAAAAATTATAAAATATACATTTTAATTTATTTTGGAATAAAAAATAACTCCAACCGCATGTCTATACAGACAAGTTCGGACTCCCATTCCAGCACATTTGAAATTGAGACTACTAAAAGCAGTACCATTACCAAACAATAAAACAGAGATTTTCATCGTTTTTTTTTTAAAAAGACAGCGGCGAAAATGTCAATTTAAAGCAGCCTAAAAAGTAAAAAGACATCAAAGAACAGTATTAGTGGAAGGAATCGCAATGGCACAGGTCATTAGATACTTGTGTCCTTGAAAAAGTGTAAGAAAAAAAAATCAAAATAGTCTGCATAAAAATAACCCAACAACAGTTTTTGGCTTTAAGTCAAGAAGATCTTTCCATGGGACCAAATAGAATCTAATTAAAGCGTTCTTTCTCAAAATCTCACAAAATTCAAACTTCTTTAGCATACCTTAACAGCACAAGCTGTCTTAATCATGGATGAACAAGGTGTTTTCCAGTGTCTGGTAGGAGATATTTTACAAGTCCCATTTCTTTTCCAGAGTCAAAAATCATACCCATATTGCCAAGGAATGTGTCCTCAAAGTGGGACAGTGCGCATCTCCATCCAATTATACCTTCCACCGCCAAACGTAAGAACAAAACAAATGGCCTGATTATCATTTTCCCAGAGCCGAAAGGTGAGCTGATCAGTCCCACTAAATCGAATGAGCTCAAATGGAAGAAGCTTGAAGCAAGGTACAAAATAATATTAATGATCTAGCCAGTACTTAAGATGTGGGAATCAAACTGGTTATTAACAATATAAGCTTTAATTAAGCAAGTAGATGAGCATGTTGACTAAACCAAATTCTCGTGTGTTGGGAAAGCATTTCTAAACCTTTTCCTTCGATTGTTGAATAAGAATTTGCAATTGAGTAATCATTTCATTATCATCATCATCCCCTGTTGAACGTTCTCTTTTATCCACCATTAATGAGATTAAGCTGGACCCAGCCTGAATTAATAACAAAAAGAGTCTAAATACTGCTGGAACAGGAAAACTGCCTGTGGTTAGTTGTGGGTTTATTAACAATGAGGCCTTGCTGTCGCTTTATCTGCAACAAGGGATATTGATGCGGGCGTCCCTGAACCTGGATGCGGAAATTACAAGGGTCACGCCGCTTAACAATTTTTTCCTTCCATTTCTTTTTATGCAAAATCATCATATTTTTTGTTTAAATTAATATACAATCTTTACATTACGTTAACCTAATCACAAAGTCCGCATGCGCGGCGTGTCTCTTGCATCAAAAATCAATGCGTATTTTATAAGCGTTGTTAAGAAATCGATCTCAAGGGGTTAATTTAATGGTTAAAGAATTTTTATTTTATTTTATAAATTTAAATCTTGCACTAGCCTTCATGAAAATTCATTTCAACGCTGATGCGGGGGTGTTTTTTCAATCTTATATTCAATATTAGTTGAGGTGAAAATTGGTCTAAAAATATATTTAGTTTTGATATAAAAAAACCAACTGTTAAGACCTTAATTTATCCTTCCTCTCATCATTATATATAATAAATGAGTGACTGAAAGAAAAAGAAAACGAAAAACACTAACTAAAAGGTTGAAACTACAAATTCTGGGAACTATACAATTATCGTTAATCTACCAAAATTAAGTTATGCTCGGTATCCTCTCTAGCTAGATATATATAAGAAAAGGTGTTTGAATTTGAACTTCCAAAGCATTATTCTTCTGCCATTAATTTATTATTTCTCTGATTAGAAATCTCCCTCTTAATTTGCTTTTTTAAGTGTGCACAGAGCTATGGTTGCATGAATCTTTTTGTAAAATGATTATATATTAATTATATTTCCTTGCCATGCTCTTCATATGATAGTACTGTCATTTTGGCAAAATCCCTCAACGGATTTACGCCTTGATCTCCTAGCTGATGCGTTTGGAATAGCTCACCTGAGAGCTTAGTTTGTTCGGCTTTCATCATCTACTTTAAAAAATGGATCAATGACGACCTGTTGCATGCAATGGGTCGGAACTCTTGAGTCAAACCTGCAATCGCGCGCGCTAAAAAAAAAAATGTTTCTTCAACTCCTTTTTTGCTTAGAAATTCATATGAAACTGTGCTAGTTTCTGTAGATTAAACTATTTCTCCATATTGTTTTTTTTTTTAAAAAAATAGTAAAAATATATTGCTTTAATTAGCTTGAATTATTATTCAGAGAGAGAGAGAGACTTTAGTTTATTAAGTTCTAGTGTCATGTAAAGATAAAACAACGAAAGAAGAAACACGGTAAAAACAGAAATCCAAAACCAAGCCGGAAGCCCATAAAAAGAGAGAAGGCCCAGTATACAGAATAGGCCAGAGGCCCAAACAAGTATAAGTCCGGTCCAGTCAACGACATATCATTCACATTCATCTTCACTGGCTCCTTTTAGTTGAATGACATAGCATCCCCTCCAAACCTAAAATTGGCAACATATTTTATAGTCAGTGCTTAAATTATACTTATCATGAATTAATTATTTTACTAAGTATATCCATTATAAATAGCAACAAATATTTTATCCAACACAATTGATATAAATGAGCTTAATCGAACACAAACATGAAGAAAATCATACATATACTCTGAATTTATTCAAAATAACATACATGTCAGCATAGCTTTACAATTTAAAATTTAACAAAAAAATCATAAAATTATTCGAACAATAAATAAATTATATATAGGATTAAAATTAATTAGTTGAAATTGAATCGGGGAGGTTGGACCATGAAAAAACAATACTGGAAAAATAGCATGTATTGCACTTGTGTAGCATGTAATTTTCCTTGGAGGCTTAGTTCCACGCATTGTTGGGGCAGGGAGACACGCGGATGTGTCCTCGGCGTAAGAGAACTCTTCGTATTTCTATTGGTACCAACAATGACAGTCACCTTCACCTGAGGTGGGAGATCGACGATTGAGAATTTGGAGTCTGCTTCTAGAAAATTTAGACTATAACTATGTTTTCTTCTTTGTCTTGTGCTGGGGTCTCAGATGCTCTATAAAACAGTAAAAACTAAATTGAAAATATAATGTTAGGAAATTATGTTATTTCCTTCTTGATTTTGGACTTCTAAATAATTAAATTACATCTTCTTAACTTGTTTGATCTCTTTCAATAATTTTCTAATTTTTCTTGATTCTTTGATTTTTCTTTTCTTTTCCTCTTTTGTATATTCTTTCCTTATTATCTTTTTGTCCCTTGTTGTCTCTTACTTCTCAATTCACTCCCTAGACTCTTTTTATTTTTTATTATCATAATTAAATTAAATATCAAAAATTAAATTGGATTGAAAATATAATTTTTAAAAATATAGAAAATCTAGGTGTTAAAAATAAGTTACGATAAAAAAATAATTTTAACTAAAATTGTTATAAACACATTCTTTAACTCAAAGTTTATATATTATGAGTTTGTTTGGTATTGTTATGTTTTAAAAACTTTTTTTTATCCAAAGTGAAACACATTAAAAGATACAAATTGACCTTGGAAAACATTGTAGTTCCAAACTTAGTGACATTGTTTTTAAAATTTAAATTTTTTTTTAAATTTGGAATTTTTTTTAATTTCTCTCTCCTCCCTCGAAAATTATAGTTTAATCCTTTTTGTTCTTGATATTTCAACTCCGGTCCTTATTTCTTTAATTTTTAATTTTTTTCTTAACTCTTTTGTAGAAGTTTTATTTGTTTTCAATTTTATCATCACATTCCAATTTGCTATATATTATTTTTTTTAATTTGATCCTTATTCTTTTTATTTCTAATTTTCTTTCATGTACTCTTCTATCAAAGTTTTGGTGATTTTAATCTCATTCTTCATTCCAAATTGATGTTATCATGTTTTTTAATTTGGTCTTTATTGTTTTGATTTCTAATTATTTTCATAGATTATTTCTAAAAATTATTATTCTTCTCAATTCCACCCTTTAATCAAAAATTTATTTTTATTTTTTATGCTAATTCTTTACTTGTTATTTTGATTTTTTTTTTCTTTTAGCTAAATTGATTTTTCTTTTTAATTTCACCTTTTATTCAAATATAAATTTTATTTTGTATTGCAATTTTGATCCTCATGTTTTCAATTGCTATTTTTTAATTTTTTTTTATAATTAAAATTTATTTTTCAATTTCATCATTCAATATTTGATTGATTGAGAATTAGACTTTAAGAGTTTTTTAGATAGGGTATTGCGGGTCTATTGACTCGGGTTACGAATTTGAAAAGTTAACATGATTTTTTTATTAAAAAAATGCTTTATAAATTTTTTTATTTTTTTATCGGGTTATTCTAATTTTACAATCTGAACTAGGGGTGATCATTTTCGGTTCGGTTCGGTTTTTATCAAAAAAAAGTAACCAAACTGAATTTTTTTTAAAAAAAACCGAAACCGATTCAAACCGACCGGTTTCAGTCCAGTTCGGTTATTTTAGGACGAAACCAATTCAAACCGGTTTGGCTCGGTTTTTCTGTTTTGGCTCGGTTTTCTCGCTTTTGGCTTGATTTTCTCGATTTGGCTCGGTTTTGGTGGTTTGGCTCTGTTGACTTGGTTTTTTTCCGGTTTGCCTCGTTTTTTTCCGGTTTGGGTTCGATTCGGTTTGGTTTTTTGCTTATAAAATCAAACCAAACCGGCTTGTTTTTTCAAAATTTTAATCGGTTTGATCAGTTTTTTTTTCAATTTCTGTTTTTTCGGTTATTTTTTTCCCGGTTTTCTGAACCACGGGTTTGACAGAATATCTTGAGTTTGCTCGACTTTAATTACCGAAATTACAAGTTTATTACGTTAACTCGGGCTACCAATGACTTTTTTTAAATTATTTTTTATCCTATTTCGGTTTTTCATAAAATTGAGATATATTATTTATCTTATTTTTTAAAAAAAAAAAATTCTCGTTGAACCATCTATTCTCATTTCATAATCTTATAACCGTCCCGCCGTTACCTAACTCATCGATTAACCAAACAGGAGGGTCAATAGTTAATTTCACACCGTTAAACACTCCCTTGATGGCAATGTAGTAAGAAGTGGGGGCTACTACAGGGTTAGTTAACAACGGCGTGTAGCTTATTCTGCTTTGGTTATCCTTCTTCAAGGAAACGACGTCGCCGATCGTGAGATAGCTGGTTGGAAGAGGAGAGAGTGTGTAATCCATAAGGCAATAAGAGAAACTGTGACCAAAAAGACGGCCTAACTGAGAAGAGAACGAAATCAGCCCACTGACCAAGCCCATCACTTCATGGGCTCCATTAAAACTCGACCCGGTACACTCGGACCCGAGACATGAAACCCGCACCCGAATGCTAGGCTCCTGAGCTTCATTGCTCTCCCGGAGCTTGTATTCAAGGTGGTGGTTTCTTTAGAGAGAAACCCAGAAGTTTTGGACCCATCAGAGTAGACGTACTCGTATCTACAAGGGCTGTGAAGGGGAGTGTGGTTGCAGGGATTGGGGTCTGGTTGAGGGACGAGTTGACACAGAGAGCTGAGACAGCGAGACGGGGAGAATGTGGGGAGTGGCGAGCGAGGAATGTGGATCCGGGTTTGTGGGAGGAGCAGTTAGTTTTGCAAGCAGAGCATGTAACCCAAGTGAGGTCGCTGCTGGTATCTGCAACGAGAAGGAGGGTTTGAGGTGGAGAGCCGAGGCGGAGGGACACGAAGTATTGGCCAGAACCGGAGGAAGATCCGGATATTAAGGGGGATTTAAGGAAGGTGCAGTGGTGGTCGTGGCAGCGGCGTTGGTGGAGAAGAGATAGATGGTGGATATCTGAAGAGAGGGATTTGAGTGGGGTAGAAAATGGTGTTTTGTTGTGTAAAGAGAGTTTTAGGTATTCTGTAGTAGAGGTGGAGAGATCTACGAAGGCGAGGAAGAGAAGGAAGAAGAGGGAGAGAGACAACATTATGTTCTGTAACTCTGTGTGTTGTGTCCGTGAGAGAGAGAAGAATTAAATGGCCGTACTGCAAGGTGTCGTTCCGTTACTGTTTCGGAGATAGAGACAGTGATATAAATCTGTTTTTAAAATTGTAACTCGAGCTTTACTTCGGATTAATTTCTATTTCGAAAATTAAATCTGGGAAAAAAATTTTAATTTAAAATTTAAAATTGTTTTTAAATTTAGAAAAGTTTTCTTAATTTTTCAAACCTCCTAAAAATTATAGTCGGATACTTTTTGTTTTTATATTTTAACTTTATATAAATATGTTTTTAAAATAACTTTATATTTTTAATACATGATATAAGAGATGATGTGTTTCAACTAATAATATTTATTATTTTTAAAATATTATTATAAAAAACTTGTAATTTTAAAATTATTCAGGATAAAAATTATTATTATTATAGTTTTAAAACTCATCTTATAGAGAAGTAAAGCTCGAGTTACTTATCAAGTCCTAGATCATGGGTCGAATTAACCTGAGTCAGTATAAGAATAAAAATTATTATTATCATATTTTTAAACTCGATTTGAGAATAGAATCGGGGCAAGGTCTATGTTACAAGGGGGGTTGATCATTGACCCAAGTTAATGAAATGACAAAAATAGTTATTATCATAATTTTAAAACCCGACTTAAGGGTTGACTTGGGTCAACATAAAATAAAAGTGGTTATTATCACAATTTTAAAACTTAATTCGAGAGGATCAACCCAAGGTAAGACCCGGGTTACGGATTAAGAATGTCAATTTAGTAATAAAAATTGTTATTATCATAATTTTAAAACTTGACTTATAAGTCGACCGGGACAAGGTCTAGGTCACACGGCGAGAGGCTTAACATGGGTTGACTCAAGTCAATACGTGTATAAAAATAATTATTATCATAGTTTTAAAACTCAGCTTAGGAATCAACCCGGGGCAAGGTTCAGATCACGAGTTATGAGGGTCAACCCGGCTGACCTAAATTTTTGTTAAAAAATAATCAAAGCTGCGTTGTTTTGACCAATTTTTTTTTCAAAAAAGTCCATGGGATTTTTTACTTGTGTTTTATCTCGGGTTGACCTAGGTTTTTGACCAAGTCAGGTTGAGTCAATCATTCCTCTATTTTTTCTTAAACTCAGATTAGTCCAAGTCTGAGATTAACTAGTTAAGTTAGTCCTAGTTTTATAACTAAGTTTATTATAATATTATTAATTTCAACACTCAATATAAAAATAAAGTAGAAAAAATTATTTTTAAAAAATATATAAATTTGATAACAATACACATTAAGAGTAAATTATATTTTTTTTATATTTTATTTTGTTTTGTCCACCAATATCATACATAATACATAAACAATTATTTTGTTTTTGTACACTACATACTATCAAACATAATTCTATATCTGTTTTCTTTTTGTTTTAGTCTTCTATTTCAAGACACTAACCATACATTACCTAGTTTAATTAAATTGCTGGCTTTAAATGGGCTTATACTGTAATTAAAATGGCATTTGTGTTTTTTTTCTTAGTGATGGAAAATTTTATGGCATTGATAATATTTATATTTTATTTGTTTTCACAGTTAAAAAATATTTTTGTAAGGATTTGATTTTTTTTATTTTAAATTATTTTTTGGGTGTTTTTACATTATTTTGATATGCTGATGTTAAAAATAATTTTTTTAAAAAAAATATTATTTTAATTTATTTTCAAGTAAAAAATATTTTAAATAATAATCACTATTACAATACCATAGGAACTGTTAATTATGTTTTTTTTAAATAATAAAATTAGTTTATATAATATTAAAAATAAATATTTACTCAATATTGGAATATCCTTGATTTAGTTTTTTTTCTCTAAAAATTTATTCGATTCTTATCAAAATTTATATTTTTTCCTGCCAATCAACATGTTAATAATACTTCAAGTACTAATTGATTACTTTTGTTAATTACAAGGATTAAATCTATATTTAACTCTATTGTAAACGGGGGATGTACAAAGTTGAAGAGAGAGAGGAGACTAGAGAGCTCATGGGAGGTGGGGGGGCGCCAGATGCCTTCTATTTTTTTTACATTGTTTCGCGTGACAATCAATTTGTGGGATTAAACTGGTTAGGAAATCATGATTTGGATTTACCATCCGACTAGTCATCTACCTGCACGCGCAAATTTGTGAGTACGATATTTAGACAAAATGATTTTTTCATGGCCATTTTACCAGCCCACAGGGAATTGCCACGTGGAAATCAAGCTGGAACTGCTATTTTTGTGAGCATCTGGGAGGGGTTGGAGTAAGGAATGGTGTGCGTGGTGTCGTGGTCTTTGAACTTCGGTGGGGAATTTCTGGGGTGGACTAATTATTGCAGAATATGCACACCATAAAAGCTGCAGCTAGCTAGACCTTTCTTTCTTTCGTTCTTTCTTTGTTTTTTTTTTCGGGCTAGAGCTTAATTAAGAAATACTTTGCTCAAATGACCTTTATAACTAGAATTTGATCTGCTCAGATCCTCTTTTAGCTGTGTATCTTATTGCTTCTCGATCGGGAAAACAGAGGGCTGACGTCTTTTGTTCTAAGGGATCCATGAGTTATTCTAAAATCAAAAAGGGTTTTCAGCCTGCCACCTTTAACTGTGGGGTTGTGATGGAGATTTACTGCAAAGCTTGATTTTCAGTGGTTCTTGTGCTAGCCTCCTGGGCAGAGCATGATTGCTAAAGAGAGTAGGATTCCATTGCTCAAAAGCTCAAACAATTAATAATAATAATAAAACAGAAGAACTAAGGGCTTATTTCATATCGTTCTCAATTTTTTTTAAAAAAATTTCAAAACAAGATATGAAAACTTATTTATTTTTGTTTTCTGTTTTCAAAAAAAATAAAATTAACGAGAAGTTTTGAAAAAAAAAGGGTTTTAAAATTTTTTCAAAACTAGTTTTTGCTCTTTTAGCACATGTTTTCGAAGTTAGATCGGGTTCAAGAGTTGGAAAATAGATGGTGAATCATGCTTGGGGCGTCAAAGATTTAAGAATGGGACATGTTTCGGGCCACCAAGGACTGAGACTGAGTTCAAAGAGCACACAATCTAGCCAAGGGGTCAAGTTCAGAACTTTGAGGACTGAGTTGAGACTAAATACAAAATTAATTTTATGGTATTGTACTGAGATTAAGTCTATGGTATCCAGAGGTCGGGTCGTGGACACCTAAATCTTGAGCTTGAGAAATCTAAGGATTAGACACGAACTCAAAATAACTCAAACATTTGATTGAAATTAGATGCATTTAAAAAAAACTACAATAAAAAACTTGCAATCAAACAAACTCTCATTTTTTAAAAGAATTTAAAAAATCAAGAAAAAAAATAAAAAAAAATAAAAAGCAGAAATGATAGTAACTGGTACCTAAATAAATGTTACAGAAATCTTATCCAATTAACTAGCCATCATGCGAAGAAAGAAACCTAGCGACTTACTTTGAATTCATCAGTCCCAGTCGAAATATATATATAAAAGTGGTCAAATCACAAACAGGATTCATATTATATTAGTTTTTTTTAGTGAATTCCAAAAAAGTATTTTCTAATGTTTGTTAGTGTAATGAAAAATAAGTTGGAAAACATTTTTCAGTGTTTTGTTATGTCATGGAAAATAAGTTAGAAAATAACTTATTAATGTTTTATTTTTCTCAAGTTTATTAAAATAATGAGGAACAAATCTTACAAATTAAAAAGTTGAATGAGAATGAAATTGAAAAAAAAATATAATTTCATAAATTATCTTAAATAAAATAAATAATAATCAAAATAATAGAGATCAAATCAAAAAAATTAAAAATAAATGAAAGATGAAGAAATTAAAATAATAATAATTAACATTTCATAAATTATTGAGCTTGAAAAATCTAAGGATTAGAGACGAACTCAAAATAACTCAAACATTTGATTGAAATTAGATGCATTTTAAAAAAACTACAATAAAAAACTTGCAATCAAACAAACTCTCATTTTTTAAAAGAATTTAAAAAATCAAGAAAAAAAATAAAAAACAGAAATGATAGTAACTGGTACCTAAATAAATGTTACAGAAATCTTATTCAATTAACTAGCCATCATGCGAAGAAAGAAACCTAGCGACTTACTTTGAATTCATTGGTCCCAGTCGAAATTACAACAATATCTAAATCGTGTAGGAGAATTACTGTTATTTCATATGTAATTTATTGTGGATTACAATAGTAATTTATAGTATTTTTTTTCTTTTTTTTTCTAACTTTTCCCTTTTTTCTTTTTTTTTTCAAAATTATTTTTTTTTCATTTATTTTTTTTTCAAAATTATTTTTGTTGATTTTACTTTTTAAATATTGACCTGGTTAAAATTTTTGCTTTGTAATTTTTTCTTTTAAAATACTGTGGATTGCTGCGATGTTTTTCCACATAGTTTTTCTATTTTATTTCTTTATTTTTCAAAATTATATTTGTCGATTTTTTTTTAATATGGAGCTGATTAAGAATTTAGTTTTGTAATTTTTTTTCTTTAAAACATTATTGATTGCTACAGTGTTTCTCCGCATGGTTTTTTTTATGATTTTCTTCGAAATTATCTTTTTTAATTTTATTTTTTAATATTGAGCTGGTTAAAAATTACAGTTACAATATGTGAGGAAAGCACTGTAACTTTCCTCGAAAATTACTGTTGCTTGCTACAGTGTTTTTTTCCACATGGTTTTTTTCTGTTTTTGTTATGTTTTTCCCTAAAATTATCTTTGTCAAT
>Ga0307517_10010470_pt1 | contig 12977 bp, 16 predicted proteins | sample 23_EM_MG_FD_194515 | JGI IMG/M metagenome (GOLD analysis project Ga0307517, IMG submission 194515) | Populus trichocarpa ectomycorrhiza microbial communities from riparian zone in the Pacific Northwest, United States - 23_EM | ecosystem: Host-associated > Plants > Roots > Unclassified | place...
ATATCTAAGGGTATCTATTGTGGTCACAGAGTGACAATGTGACTGATGTTCCGATGGAAGGCTTAAGGCCGCATCATCTCCTACATCACGGTGCACGGACCATCTACATCAAACGCACGGACCATAAATATAGTCCGGCCTTCGGGTCGCTATAGAACGTGATCCGGACATCGGGTCGCTTATTAGCGTTACCCGGTCATGTGACCTAGAACTCGTAGGGCTAAAGGAAGCCTCCGGTTCAACAGTGGGACACTGGTAGCGACCACCCCATCAGCAATGCGCTTGCCGAGCAAGCGAGTCGGGTAGAAGATTTTGAATGGAGAACCCAACGCTTAGACTCAAGATCGACTCAAAATCCGCTCCAAAACCGACTCGATCGCCTTCTTGTCGAGCAACAGAGAGGGAGGGATTGCTGATGCCTCGGTCTCACGACATGTGGCAGGTTAGAACCATGGATAAACGATTAAGAGTCTACTGCTATTGAACCGCGGGGTGTATACGGGTGCGTTTGTGATGGTGTCAGAAGATCGAGGCGAAGAATGGATTCGAGATCCGAACGGCTTCCAGATCAAATCGGGCCTTCAAGCTAAGCTTCAGTCCCGTACCATCGTTCTCAATTTCCCCCCACTGGTTGCCAATCACTGTACAACTCTTAGCAACGAGCCTCCCAATGAATGCACCTCCGTCCGAATGCTTACTTTAAACATCATCACCGGCAACGCTCGGCAACGTACCAGTATTCACTTTACAAGTACTAACTGTAACAGATCGTGCCGCCTCCCGCATGGCGAGATTTCAGGGGCTTACAATGGAAACGTCCCCGTGGGCCAGGCCCTATGCAGTAGGTCCATATGGGAGCTGGAAATTAGATTGTAACGGCGCCAGGGGGTCAGTCCCCGGCTCCACCAAACCTTATGAGATTGAAACTCCCCGTCCGTGGGCGTAGAACCTTTTGAACCATTTTCCGCGCATAACCCTTGCCTCGAGGCGAATAACCCGAAGTCAGCGGGCAGAATCATCCGTGTCAAACCGGCGAACAGCGCTCGAGGCATCGCCGCCCCAAACATACGAAGGATTCCCTGTCGTTTGAAAACCGAACGTGTGATTTTTGCTCGATGTGTCCGGATGAATGTTTTTACGCCACAAAATACGCATACCCACCTTGGGCAGATCAAGGTGATGGGACCGAGCGGGGGGAGGGCAAACTCCGAAACAGCGCAGAACCTTGTGAATTACTGCCGTTTGTCAGATGGTGAAGACTGTCGCACTTCCCACTCGTACACAACCTTTGCTTACATGTGGAGCTCCAATGACGCTAAATCTGGGGAACTATTGCATATGTTCACGGCCTCGAAAAATGTGAACGAAGATTGTGCAACAAGAAAAGCAGAATGCATCACTCGTCAAAAAAGCCGTTGTATCGTGTGGTAGCACCCGCCGGGTCGGGACAATCGGGATGGCACCGGGTCCACCGTTTAACACCGCGGGGGTCACTGGTCAAGACGTACCGGACAAACAATCAGGAAGGCAAGAGGTCGCCGTTGACGTTGAGCGGAAATTGACAATCATATAAGCGCCTATCAGCGCTGATGGGCACCAATACGGCGTCACTGGGGATCACCCGCTCCAACGCTGTTTAGTGTGGATCAGTGCTTACCACCGCCGAAGTGTTGGAGGCCGACCTCAGTAGGGTCCAGACACTCGAATTTCCAGAAACCCCACTCACCTCGCGGCCCAAGATAGCTTAATGTGCGAGAACAAGTATATGTCCGCCAGCAAAATATTCGGATCGTGGTTTGTATCCGGGGGTCGTCGTTAAGACCTAAGGTAGGAGGGGACGAGGGCCGCGGCAGGCTGGGAGGATTCTCCTGATCGATCGGCCCAGTCGCAAGCAGCCGACGCCCCCACAAATCAGAAGAGGTATGAAGGATGTAACTACTCCAACAAACGGGAACAAAGCAGGGACACCAACCAACCAATCTCTCATGCAAATCTTCCATTGGGAAAAATTCCAAAAGCGCGCCGAAACTCACCGAACCCAGATATCGATCCCGTTGGGTTGATGGAGCACCCGGTACGAGGTGAAAACTTTATTCGAGGTGGTTGGGTCCCCTGCGAGGAGCCCATACCCAACTGTACCACACGTCACCTAGAGGTTGCCGGTCCCCACATAACGACTCGACAAAACCCAATGAAACAATACGGTACATGACAGTCACCTGAAACCTTTTGAAAACCGACAGCAACGCGGGCGTTGAGAAGGCGGAGATCAAACAAACTTGAGGGTTACGAGATGATCCAAGCGGGACCCGATGTTGGGCAAGGACACTCACCAGCACGCGTACGGAGGTCGAGCGGGTGGGCCGAGTACCCAGGGCCCCGGTCATCAACAGATGTGAAAACCGCAACACAGGCCCCACACCAAAGCGATCGCAGCGCTCTCCGAAGGCTGTCGAGATTTTAACGCAATATTCGAATGCGGTGCCGGATGACCCGCTCCCAGCGTGCGCTTCAGGGAAAGGGGTTTTTGGCACTTCATCATGATTGGGAACCAAAGTGGCCGCCCTGAGTAACAATACCGCGCCCTCCGTGGGCCTTACTGTTGGTAGATGTGTACAGCGCTCCGCCCACGCCACCCGGGTCAGGTATTGTGCAGGTCGAACTGGACGACCGCGATCACTTTTACATCCCGATAACATATCAGTGCGATTCCACTGGCGTCGGCCGCTCCGCGGGAGATGACCAAGAACCACACATGGATGGATTTCAAATGAAGGGCGGAGGTGACACAGGGTCCATCCAGGCACAACCCTTGTAAACGCTGACTCTTGAGTAGACAACAGATTGTCCGAAAATGCTATAAGCTCCGAACCAAGCGACTCTCCCGTCGTTTCACACAGATACCCTGGTGCCAAGACCCCACCCACCAGAGGTAAGTCCATTCTTGTGGCGGTAATCGGGTGCAAGCCGCCGGGACCGTTGCCGCGTTCGAGAAAATGATAGCATGAGGATGACAACCTGGAGACGGCAATTGGTAGTCTATTGCCAACTTGTCGTGTTGCTGAAGCATTCCACAAACAGAAGTATTTAGGTCAATACTGCGGGCGTACGGTCGTGATATTTGTCATCGGTTCAGGCGAGGGGGATGAGGGAGGGTAGGGGTAGACACCTGTACATTCCTGGGACTAAAGGTGTCCGGATTCCGGAACCACCAATGGAATTTACGAGCTCGGTTCTGGATCCTGGAGGTCTGTCTATTGAATACATCTATAATGAGTACATGCGTACCAAAATAAGCCAACGTGTGTGTAATGTCTGCCCCGTATCTGTCTCAGCCGCTGTGTGTTTGCTGTGGCTGAGTCAATAGAAGGGCAATGATGCGTTGGTCTAGGTTCCGCCGCAGGAGATCTACGTCCGATAGGCGTAGGTCCGAGAGGTTCTGGGTAAAAACCATCTTTACATGCGGATGAAACCAGATAAAGGGTGGTCGGGCACAAGGAATACCGAATCGGACACTGCGTGTCAGTTCTTCGGCGGAGGGGGAGGGGCAGAGATCGCTCCAGTGGACGCAGCTATATCATCTACGGTGCGTCGAAAGTTCTTCCACTTCGCAGCTCCTACTTGGAGTGAGTTTGCGTGATCGCTGACCGCATCCGTCGGCGCGTGTAATCTGAGGAAGGGGTTCGCGACTGCAGAGCGGTATGCCGTATGGAATGCTTTCATTAACTGGTCAAGGCAGGTTCAGAGTCAGTGTACGCGGGAGGCGGTGAACGGGAAAGGGAACGTGAGCGTTGGGAAGAAAGGTATTTTGAGCGCTTACGTTGACAACTTCCACGTCTTTGACCACAGTATCCGAGAGGGCGAGCGCAAGAATTATCTTCATCTTGGAGGCGGTAATGTATCCATACACTGCGACATCGTCCATCGTGTACAATAGTCCCAGGTACGGTTCCGCATTTTTGGGGTTTGCAGTAACTTGAGGGAGATGAGAGTGTGGTTCTGACACGACTCAGATCGACAAGGACTGACTGCGTTCCTCAAAGACGTCCAAACTTGTGTGCGCGATGTAGTGGTATTTTATGTCTCTGTTGTTCTCTCGCTCCTGACCGAACGTCCGGATGAGGATGGGGTGGTTTTGTGAGGAGACGAAGGCGACAGCATTGAGATAGACGAGAGCAGGCATGGTCACAGTCACTCCGGTGGTGACCCGTGACGGTCAAACCGAGATCACGCCGACGATTAAACGGGAGCCTGAGTTACTCCAACTCCGATGTACTGCGGTCCGCACTTATCGGCCAGCCACTACGGGCAGTCCACGTAGACTCATGGAAAAGAATAGCGTATCGAAAAGCAGCAGACGTAACATGACGAGTAATAAGACAAACAATCTCTATGCGGCTGAATAGTATTTCCAGGCGAGATAGGCTCCCATAACGCTGAGGGGAACGAAGTACATGATACTATAGAAAATTGGTCAGACAACGGAAAATGTGTGGGGCGAGGACTCTACACGTACCCCGAACCCTTCTCAACAGCGTTGTTCATGGCGGGGTTGGAAGCACCAGTGGCCTTTGTAGACTTGATTTTGAGGGCCTGTATTAGGTTGCCAACGTCAGGCGTGGCGGGAGAGGAAAAGGATTGAACAACGCACGCCGTCCTTCTCAAAATCACCAACGAGCATGGGTGGGAGGTATCCACGAGCCTCGTCCGAGTGTCCCACATCTTCGAAAGCCTCAGTGGCGTCACGACCTGAGGAAATAGTGAGATTACGGTGGCTAATTTCCCACTACAACTGTCAACCAACCAGCTTCGGCGAAGAGAACCTCGTCACCACCAGGATGCTGTTATGCCATCGTTGAGCTGACCGAGTAGAACACAATGTTGACTGTATTACCCACCTCGTCAATGAATTTTGTAACGTCGTAGACTGTATGCGCTGTCAGCAGGCCCATACAGCGTCTAGGAATTAGTGCTTTGCCTTACCCTTTCCGTTGATCAGAAGGTATAAGCTCTCCTTAGTGGTGTGAGCCTTGAGCTCATCGTAGGTGACGATTTTACTAGACATGGCGAGATTGTGGAGGGAGGGGTGGTCCAGGTAAAGAGGAAAGCGCAGGATGATGGGTGAGGCCGGTGAGGACCGCCGCGGGCGCTTGGTTACACACAAAGCCGACCAATCACAATGCGCTCAATATTCACATCCAACTGTCACACCATTTTATTCAAGTACAGCGAGAATACACCTGACGAAAACCGAGAACTCGGAGAATGTGGGATCGCTCTCCAACGCTCAGCGAGCGTGGGCTGTCTGAGGAATCTGCTGTGGTAATTGCAGAGACATCTGAAGCCACCGAGGCCATGTTCGATGTTCCACGTAGATAGTAATGGAGACGAAAGCACGGTAAGAGCCATGTCACCAGGCTTTTCTCGTGGGGAGGGGGGCGGGGGATCCAACAAATGCGAGCAGACAACGTATATTGCAAGTAATAAACAGAACGGTGGTGAGAATAGGTATGTGCGCACAGTTTAGTACTCGAAACGGCCACAGGGATAGGTCAATCAAGTGTGGACTGAGCAAGAGCCGATCTTCCACTAGCAGGAAAAGGTGACGAAGGCAATCCATAGCCATGTCCCTGGCAAAAAGCCGTGGGTAGAAGAGATTTCGAGAGGAGAAAAACTTGGATTTTTTGTGTTGAGACAGTGGTCGTACGCGGAAGAAAAGGAGCGCGTGCGAAAATTTCCTTGCACGTGTCTACCGTGACTCAAGCCTGTTCTCTCTCTCAACCGAACGACGACAGTCACCCCACATCACCCCTTCATTCTTCCTTTTGGCCATGGTTGGCGACGACGGGTCCGACATCTTGGGCGGGGACAAGCTTCCTGTCGGACGCTATCAGCCTCCATCCTACTGGTCCACCCTCTCCGGCGTAGCAAAACTCTCCTTGTACTCCGTCACGCTTGTCCTCTCTGCCCTCTTCCTTCGTACCTTCTACCATCGTTTCCTCCGCTGGCGAGAGACCAACTATCGGAAGTAGGTCCAATTTCCCAAGATTTATCGCGTATTTCTCTAACCTCCCATGCACCGTTCTCAGGGCAACCCGACGGAGACACGGCATCCCCGACACTGACAACCGACCGTTCAATGTGGCATACGCTGCCGCCGTCACCGCTCGCAAAGAGAACGAAGCTCGCAAAACTCTCCAGCTCCGCCAACGTACTCTCGAAGAGGCTTCTCCGGCACCATCACCCACCCGCAAGTCATTTGGTTTAGACGCCAGACAGCCCCTTACTTCTGGTGAGCGTGTTTCTGGCATGTAACTTGGTGTCATCTCACTCTCCCTTCCTAGTCCCGGGCGGTCTTGGATCCTATCCCATCCGATCCCCATCCGTAGCTGGCCGTGCCCGTTCCAGTCTCGGCCCAACCTATGGACAACAGTGCGTGCCGTTCACGTCTCTGATTACTGAGGATCGTACTCATCGTTATGTAGGAATCACGTGTACCCAATCAACACCTCAACCGGTCGTCAAGATAACATCAGTGCCTCGTCCAACCGTTCCAACCGTTCTTCTCCCCGCAAGAGTACCCGTCACCAGACCAGCAGTCCTCTCGTTCACCCTCAAGCCTTGGCTAGTCAGGATGAGAACTCGGAAACGGAAGCCATTGAACAGCCGGCGGAAGGAACTTATTCTGAAGAAGCACCGCAATCCGACGAGGACTACGAGATGAACGTTGAGGGAGGGGACCTTGTTCCCGTCCGTGGATCGAAGCGGCTGGCGAGCCCTGATGACGAAGACGACTTTGACGATAGTTTTGTGACACAACGACGCGATAAACGCGCTAGGAAAGTTTCGAGAGAGCACCCTCCCATTCCAGAAGACGATCTGATGGTTGATGCCGATGCCGATGGTGACGCCGCAGATGAACCCTATACCAGCCCGCGCGGAAAGAAACGAGATCGTGGAGACGCCGCGTCGACGTTCGGCGGCGACGAAGATTCGTTGGTGGATGATTCCGATGACAAGCACAAGAGGAACAGGAGGCGGAGAACTGTTTCCACTCGGAAGCCTCGTGGTCAGAAACGTGGTCGGGAGTCGCATATGTTTGAAAGTGGGAGTGATGGCGAGGTCGAGTTCTCTTCGGTTCGTGGATCAAGGAAGAAGAGGGGAAAGAAGGCTGTGGCGCAGGAGGATATGTCCTTCTTTGAGCCACCCTACTCCACAGACCCTCTGTGCAAAGGTCGTCGGGTTGGTGAAGAGTGGGAGATCGGAGGGACTAAGTACAAGGTCGGTCCCAATGGGGACAGGTTACAACAGGCGTTGGTCAAAAGAAAGCGGCCCAAATATAAGATGGTATGTGTTTATCATGACTTTTGCGGTCCGCTTCGTTCGCTCATGGCTTACTTTTATCTAGCCCTCTGACTCTCAACATCCTGATAAGGACGTTATGATCGAGGTTGTAATCGAAGCTTGGTTAACCGAAGACGAATACAAGTTCGCAAAGGAGCGGTTCGAGTTGGCCTGGCAAGACCCCCCTGCAGTGGATGTCGAGATGGAGACCCCCTCCGAACCCCAGACCCCAATCAAAGGTGGAAAGGCGCTTCTATGGTCGTCAACGACTTCACACCCGGACAGTCCCATTCCCGAACGGCGGCCTTTCAGGCAGTCTATCACCAGCAATGTTGGTCTCCCTCTTCCCACTTCCCCTCAGGTCCGCGCTCCCGGCAAAGGTCGGATCAGCACCCCAGTCTACAGTCCTGCGGCCGTTGGATTGGACTCTCCCCGGTTGAAGCATGTTAAATCGTTCTCGAAATGGGAGAAACAGGATATGGAGGCAGAGGCTATGTCCAAGATCAGGCAGAAGCTTCAGGACCAGAAGAAAATCAAAGAGGATGAGAAGAAACCTTCTCCAGCTCCGGCCCCGGCAACGACCACCTCCACTACCACGACCCCTAGCTTGTCCATCCCTACTTCCGCTACTTCCACACAGTCGAAACCTACGACGGGCACCACAGCAACAACAGAGACTAAGGAACCCGCAAAGAACTTGTTTGCTGCGCCAACACCTGTACCTACATCCTCGAATTCTGTTCCTGCCCCTACGCAATCCGCGGTCCCAAATTTCTTTGCTAAGCCGGCTACCACAACCATGCCGCCCTCTACCACGAAGCCTGGACCTTCCACCACTAATAGTACAGCTGTGCCCAACTTCTTCTCCAAACCTGTTACTCCCGTGCCCCCAGCGACCACCACCTCCAATCCCACTGCAACTCCTGCGCAGACATTCTCATTCCCAACGAGCCAGCCGGCACCTGTCACCACCAGCGGTACAACCCCCTCCACAAAGCCGACGTTCGCTTTCCCGAGTGTAGGCAGCACCGGATCCGGGCCTTCGCTTTTCACAGCACCTAAGCCAGTGGAGCAATCCAAGCAGCCCCAACCCACCCCTACCGCGACCACGACCTCCACGAATGTACCCTCGCTCGCCGCAAGGTTAGGTCCTCAGGTTGCGAACACTCCTGCTCCTACTCCGAGCATGACGAAGCCAATCTCCGCCTTCAATCTCCCGACTGCGACAACGACGACAACCTCGGCCTCGGAACCTTCCAAGCCTGTGGATAGCACTCCAAAATTCTCATTCGGGTTCACGAAACCATCCACCCCCGCCACCACCACGACATCGACAACGGCTCCTGCTCAGACAACCACCACTTCGATTGTGCCACCGTTCGGAAAGACTGAACAACCACAGCCTGGCCCGTCACCGTTTGGAGCCACCGGTCCTTTTCAACCAATCCCTTCACCGTTAGGAACCACCAGTCAACCAAAGCCGACCCCCCCGCCATTTATTACCACCCAGCCTCTGCCCACTCCCTCGGTGTTTGGTCTTACTACCCAGCCAACTCCTCCATCTTTTGGGGCTACCGGTCAACCCACGCCGCAATCTTCCCAACCCCCGTTCAATTTCGGCGCGAACAAGCCGACTGGAGGGTCGGACCTGAAGGTCAATTTTCCGCCTTCGAACCCGACTACCCCTGCGACCCCTACTACTTCACCGGCCATGTTCTCGTTCGCGGCTCCTAATCAGGATACCTCCAGGCCCGGTCCCGGTCCGCTGATGAATGGAAGTGCATTCGGGACAACGCCGATGCCTGTCAGCGCATTCAGCAAGACTACCACCACGATACCGTCCACCCCTGCCCCTCCTACGAATAAACCACCATTCTCTTTTGGCATTCCCAACACCCCTAGCAACACGGCCACCCCCAGCACTACAAACGAACCGGCCACATCCAAGCCATCTTCGTTCGTGTTTACTCCGGTAACACCTTCGACATCAACCGGAGGTGGAACTGGATCGCCGTTTAATTTCGGGGCGACGGGACAGGGACAGAACGGTACAACGCCCGCCGCGTTCGGGTTCGGTACGCCAGGCCAAGGGACGTTCACATTTGGGAAGCCGGCGGAGAAAAAGTAGATTTATCTCTTGTTTTTCGGTTGCCTCCAAAAACCAGGCAACAGCTGAAGGAAGCCCCTCCGTATGCATATGGCTTTCAGCCCCTTGATCCCTCCAATCTTTGGTCCTTCGTCTGTATGCTGTATGGAGTTCCTTCATTCTCGACGAACTAGCGTCAACTCCGCCGGTTTATGTTTGTCTTATTTGAAGTCGTCAGCTTGGGGAGGGTTGTGTTGTACTTAGCGTTTTGTAGGATATCCGTCGCATGTTTGGTTTTCACCCGTCCCTCACCTTCCTCCCTTTACCCCATATCCACTTCACTGCGCTGCACCCTGGTCGCGCCGTCGCGCGCTCGCCCTCACCCAGCTCGCTCTGTTGCACCCGTAGATTACAATCACGTGAAATAATTTTCCTGGTTGGGTTGTTGGGTAGATGGCGTTGTGCCGATATCGATTCGGATTTGGCGTCGAGTGTTCGTTTTTCATCAAACGGAATAACCAGATACAGGGGAAACCCCATCCAGCCATTTGCAACGTTGCGTACCCACATGAACGTGATATAATTTCCGGTCTGGCTCCCTCCTCTCTTTCTGTTCCATGAACCACCCCCTCTTCCTCCTTGCCCTCCCTGTGTGTCTAAACTCCGTCCTGACGACCGCGTCGGCCCCCTAAATCGCACAAAGGGGTACTTTTCTGCAGCGCCACTTTTTGAAAGGCTAAACTAGTCCCATCCCGCCATCCCGGCGTACCACCCTGCCCCCCCGCTCGTACCTACGACAACAACACAAACCCACGACCGCCACGAAACGAACGATAAACGACAATGCTATCCGACGAAATCCGGGCAACGCCTCGCCCAAAACCCCCTGCCAAAGTCCGAGCTCGGAAATCCTCTCAGGCTTCAACTAAGGTTTCTCCCAGAGGCAAAGCCTCGTCCGGCTCACCTCCACCACCATACTATAGCGCACCGGACTCTGTGTTGGGGTCTCCCTTGCCTGTCACTTCTCAGTTGCTCGAGGCCAATAACGTTGGGAACGGCGGGGATGGACCCGGACCCGAGAGTTGGCTGCTAGAGAAGTCGAGAGAGGAGTTAAGTGGATTATTGAGTAAGGCTGAGGGGCTTATTAAATCTCGTGAAGAACGTATGTCTTTCACGCTCCCCCTCCCTGCGCTCTTGTGCTTTCTCTTTCTCTCCACGCTTAATGCTTGTTGCATCACTGCCCCAATCGCCATTCCCCTTCATTGAAACGATCGGCGGTCGCTGACGTCGGTGGAATGCATGCAGGTTTCGGACTCACTTCGCAGTTGGTCAAAACTCTACACGAAGACAATCAAGTGCTGAAGGACAAATACGACTCCCTCGTGCAACGCATACCCGGCGCTTCACCCATCGCTTCCCCTCTTGGCAGTCCGCGAAGTAGTTTCGCATTCTCTCGTCCGAGTTCAGACGGAAATGGAGATAGCATCTTCCTTCGACCCCAGTCCCCTATCATTTCTTCCACTATGCTCTCCGCGGGAACCCCGAACATGAATCGAAGGAAGGGGAGCAAGCGAATATCCATGACCCCCGCCGAGCTCGCCCAACTCACAGATCAAAACGCCGAACTCACTTCGCAGCTGGAGGACCTCGAGAAGGAGGCGACCAAGGCCGACGAAGCCGCGAGGCGGAAGCTTGGGAAACTTGAACGGGAGATTGAGAGGCTGAAAGGTGATCTGGATAAGGCCTTGGAGGAGCTCCAGCAGAAGGAGAAGGAGATTGAGAAGTCCTCGGAGGCCAAGAGGCAGAAGTTGGAGAGAGAGGAGAGGTTGTTGGCTCTGAGGGAGAAGCAACAGCAGCAACACCCACAGCAAGGGATCGTCGACTTCTCCCCCCCATCTATCCCCATCAAGAGGTTCAGCCACGTCCCAGCAGACGATGAGCGGGTTTCGTTCCCCAGCGAGTCGTATAACACGGAGGTGGATCTGATCTCGCAACTCATGAACAAGATCAAGGAACTCGAGGAGGCGAATCAGGAGATATCAAAGGAGCAGAACGAGTCGGTCAAAAGGTTGAGGAAGGCGATGATCGGTGCGGAAGGTATGAGGAAGGTGTATGATTGCTTGAGCGACGACGAGGACCTAGAGGTCGAGATTGTGGACGAGGACGAGTTCATGGACGCTGTCGAACACCCGGCCAGAAGCCCCTTGGATTCAGTTCCTGAGGAAGACCCGCCGATCAGGTTTAGCAGCCTAAGGCGCACGATTAACGAGGACATCCACAAACGCCTTGCTACCGAGCTGTCGGAGGACGAACTGCACGACCACGCATACGATGAAATGGGACAGGCTCATCCCCGATCGCGAGGGTCAATCGTCGGGCTGTTCGACTCTCCGGAGGGGCGTGGGCGAAGTGTATCGCTCATGAACCTGCAAGACGAGGACTCGGACGATATGGACGATTCCAAGATCTTCTCCAGAGGTGTATCTCCCATCGGCTCGCCTCTGCTGATGCCACAGGATCCTCCCACCCACATTCGCAGTCTTGGAAGCGAGCTTGGCAGTGAATACGGGGAGGACCCGGGTAGAACCACTCCCGAGCATCGTCACGTCCGGACCACTAGTCTCTTCAGCCTCGGTGGGCTTATCACTGATAACACGCCTTCCAACCTCACGACTCATGGTCCAAGTGTGTCGCTGATCGAGAGCAGCCCGACTCCTCCATCCAGACGTCCTACTGTTTCCGCTCACCAGCGAAGCGCTAGCCTCCGGGATAAAGATCGTTCTTCGGATACTGGCACTTTGGACAGGAACAGATCTCACCTTCGTTCACGGCTGCTGAGCCAGACTATCGCGGCACGCTCGGCTCGTTGGTCAGGCGGGAGGATGGAGGATGTGGCGATTGAGGCGTCGAGAGCGCCGAGGATTTCAGCCCCAATGATCACGGAGATGTTCCAAAGCGCGATCCAACAAGTTACGGGATCCTCACCTGCTACTGTCGTTCCTTTCTCTCACGTGGCGGAGGTCAACCTTGATGAGTCTCGAGACAGATCCCCGGCTCGCCCCGGTGCAGAGGAAGCTACCGAAGCTGGTACGAAAGAGAAGGAGAAAGGATACACGGGATTTGTTGGATTCGTATTGGAGATTTGGTTGTGGCTCCAGTTTGTTTTGATTATCGTGGTCTTTATCTGGGCGATGGCCCGACGAGGGCCTCGGAACGTGTTGAAGGAGACGGAACGGAAGCGAGCGTGATTATTTATGTTTTCTGGGAACGGGATGGATCTCCGAAGTCGTCACAGCCTCCGTAGTTGTATCAGTCCTCATCGTTATGTATTTTCCTCTGTAGATGCTCCTCGGTCTTTGTTGTAAACTTGACTTGTCCGAAGTCCGAACCGAAAGCATCCAGTCAGCATCACGTGAGAGCTAGGGTCGGCGATGACGGAGGGGTGACGAGAGAGTGGAAGGTGTCGAGCGGAATTATAAAGGTACCAAATCTTCCTTCTTCACCCAACACCCACATCCGCTACCACCACCATGAAGGTCGGCTTGCA
>Ga0307517_10010472_pt1 | contig 12976 bp, 11 predicted proteins | sample 23_EM_MG_FD_194515 | JGI IMG/M metagenome (GOLD analysis project Ga0307517, IMG submission 194515) | Populus trichocarpa ectomycorrhiza microbial communities from riparian zone in the Pacific Northwest, United States - 23_EM | ecosystem: Host-associated > Plants > Roots > Unclassified | place...
TGCACCACCGCGACCTGCCGGGTGAGCTGCGCGAGCAGCCGCACCGTGCGGGCCACGACGTCGTCGAGGTCGACGGCGCTGCCCAGGAAGTTCTGGATCGCGCGCCGCTCGGCCGTCGACAGCGGCTTCACGCCCGCCAGTTTGTCGACGAAGAGCCGGTAGCCCTTGTCCGTGGGGACCCGGCCCGCGCTGGTGTGGGGCTGGTGGATATAGCCCTCTTCCTCCAGCACCGCCATGTCGTTGCGGACCGTCGCGGGCGAGACCCCGAGGCTGTGCCGCTCGGTCAGCGCCTTGGAGCCGACCGGCTCCTCCGTGCCCACATAGTCCTGGACGATGGCGCGCAGCACTTCGAGCCGCCGTTCACTGAGCATCAGCGCACACCTCCAGTCAGACGCGGGTCCCGTGGCACCATTGGCACTTTGGCACTCGTGTCGGATGAGTGCCAGCTTCCCCGCAGCCAGTGTACGGCGCGGTAGCAAGACCTCGGTATGGGTGGCCCGATACGGTCGGCCGCATGGACGTGCCTGACGTGGCTGATGTGCCTGATGCGTGGGAGCGGCTCGCCCCCGGGGTGTTCCGGCGCAGGCTCCCCTTCCTGGATGTGACCATCGGCGTCGTGGTCGGCGAGGACCGCGTCCTCATGATCGACACCGGCTCGACGCTGGCCGAGGGCGCGGAGCTGCGCGAGCGGATCGCCGGTCCCGCAGGGCTCACCGGCGGGCGGCCGGTCACCGACATCGTCCTCACCCACGGCCACTTCGACCATGTCTTCGGCACGGCGGCCTTCCCCTCCGACGAGGTCCAGGTCTACGGCGAGATGACGCTCGACACCTACCTGGAGCGCGAACGCCTCACCCTGCGCGGCGACGCCGTCAAGCACGGCGCCGACCCCCGCGCCGCCGCCGAGGCCGCCGACGCCCTCGTCCGCCCCTCCAACCTCGTCGACCAGCGCTACGTACTCGACCTCGGCGGCGACCGCCAGGTCCTCCTCGTCCACCCCGGCGACGGCCACACCACGCACGACCTGGTCGTCATCGTCCCCGGCGCCCCGGTCGTGGTCTTCTGCGGCGACCTCGTCGAGGAGTCCGGCGCCCCCCAGGCCGGGCCCGACGCCGCGCCGGGCGACTGGCCCGGCACCCTGGACGAGCTGCTCCTGCTGGGCGGCGAGGACGCGCTCTACGTCCCGGGCCACGGCGCCGTCGTCGACGCCGGCTTCGTACGCGCCCAGCGGGACGCGCTCCGTTTGCGTTCCTAGGGTCCTGGATACGATCTGCCGCATGCGCAGCCGACAGTACGGGCCCGACCTCACCCCGCCCTGGAAGAAACCTCAGGCAGCCCCCGAGGTCGCCGCCGAGCCGGACCTCGTCGTCGAAGAGGCCGCCACCGGCTTCTGCGGCGCCGTCGTCCGCTGCGAGAAGTCGGCCGAGGGCTTCACCGTCACCCTTGAGGACCGCTTCGGCAAGCACCGCGTCTTCCCCATGACCCCGCGCGGCTTCCTCCTGGACGGCCGCGTCGTCACCCTCGTCCGCCCCTCCGCCGCCACCTCCGCCCCCCGCACCCCGGCCCGTACGGCCTCCGGCTCCATCGCCGTCCCCGGTGCCCGCGCACGGGTCGCCCGCGCCGGGCGCATCTACGTCGAAGGGCGGCACGACGCCGAACTCGTCGAGCGCGTCTGGGGCGACGACCTGCGCATCGAGGGCGTCGTCGTCGAGTACCTGGAGGGCATCGACGACCTCCCCGCCATCGTCGCCGAGTTCGCCCCCGGGCCGGACGCGCGGCTGGGCGTGCTCGTGGACCACCTCGTACCTGGCAGCAAGGAGTCGCGGATCGCGGCCTCCGTCTCCAGCGAGCACGCGCTGATCGTGGGCCATCCCTACATCGACGTCTGGGAGGCGGTGAAGCCGTTCTCCGTCGGAATCGCGGCGTGGCCCTCCGTCCCGCGCGGGCAGGACTGGAAGACGGGCGTGTGCCGGGCGCTGCGCTGGCCGGAGAACACGGGGGCCGCGTGGCAGCGGATCCTGGGGTCCGTACGCAGCTACAAGGACCTGGAGCCGGAACTCCTGGGGCGGGTGGAGGAGCTGATCGACTTCGTCACGGCCGGCGGCGGCGCTTGAGCGGCGGAAGCGTGCGGAATTCGCCGGTGTCCAGCTTGATGTCGAGCAGATCGCCCAGAGGCACGGGATCGGCGAACGCCACGATCCGTTCCACCATGTAGTCGGCTTCGTCGCCCTTGCCCTGCGGCTCGGTGAGCAGCACACACTGGGCTTCCATGGGATCGATGATCAGGTAGCCGGGAATCCTGCCCGCCGCGTAGATCGAGCGCTTCCGTCCGTAGTCGCGGTCGACGCTGGTCTTCGAGACCACCTCCACCACGAGAGTGACTGCAGCGGCGGGCACCAGCCTTCCAGGCCCCTCGAAGGCCCCCCGCTCAATCACCACCAGATCCGGCTGGGGCTCGCTCGCCTCGCCGGGGATGGCGATGTCCTGTGTCTGGAGCGCGTCCCAACGGGCGTAGGGGATCTGCACCTGGACAGACAGAACGATCTTGTTGTGGACCCAATCGGGCCCCGCCATCATCACGACTTCCCCCCTGAGGAGCTCGACCTTGATGCCCTCAGGAGCCTCAAGGCTCTCGAAGAACTCGGTCATCCGGCGATCATCCACAGCGGTCATCTCCGTGGCCCTCCACTTTCCGCTGCCGTGTGCACGGCAGCAGCCTAGGAACAGGGTAGGCAGCCACACCCGGTATCCGCACGGGTTCACCCCCGCGAGTGATCACCCGTCCCGCAGGCGCTGCGCGTGGCCCGAGGCGTCCGGCAGGCCCCGGTAGCCGTAGTCGCGGCGCTGGTCGCCGAACCACAGCTGCGGGGCGAGGCGCTGGACGGCGCGGGCGAGCGGGCGCCGGGTGAAGAGGGGGAGCTGGAGGCGGTAGCGCAGGCGCGGGAGGCCGGGGCGCAGGGGGGTGTCGTCGCGGACCAGGTGCCAGAGGAGCGGGTGGTCGCGGTCGATGGGGGCGAGCGGGCACAGCTCGAAGGTGTGGTGCTTGCCGACGAGGCCGGCGCTCTTGCTCCAGTGGAGGCCGACCCCGGCCAGGGAGTCCCAGGGGATGACCGCGCCGGTCTTGCCCCTCACCCACCAGAGGCCGGTGGAGTCCAGGGCGATCGTGACATCGCGGTCGACCCATACGACCCGCAGCATCAGGGCGCCCAGCGCGGCCAGCGGGACGAGCAGGAGCAACGCCAGCCACGGCCCGGGGCCGTGGACTCCGTTGGAGCCGGTCACGGCCGCGTAGAGGTCGAGGACGGCGGGCGCGATCAGCAGCAGGCTGCCCGGCAGGACGGTGAGGAACCGGCGTATGCCGTAGCGGACGACCGTGGCGTCGGGCGCGGGAGCATTGGCAGAGGGCATGACAACGGATGCTAGGGCCTGTCCGGCGGGACCGTCAGTCGACCAGGTCCCGGACCACCGCGTCGGCCAGCAGGCGCCCGCGCAGGGTGAGGACGGCGCGCCCGGCCGCGTAAGGACCGGGCTCCAGGAGGCCGTCCCTTACCGCCTGGGCGGCGGCGGCCGCGCCGGCCGGGGCGAGGATGTCCAGGGGGCAGCCGTCGAGGAGCCTCAGCTCCAGGAGGATGCGCTCGACGCGCCGGTCCTCGGCCGAGAGGAGCTCGCGTCCGGCGCCGGGTGTGCGGCCTTCCGAGAGCGCCTGGGCGTAGGCGCCGGGGTGCTTGACGTTCCACCAGCGGACGCCGCCGACGTGGCTGTGGGCGCCGGGCCCGGCGCCCCACCAGTCGGCGCCGGTCCAGTAGAGCTCGTTGTGGCGGCATCGCCCCGCTGCCGAGGTGGCCCAGTTGGAGACCTCGTACCAGTCGAAGCCGGCGGCGGCGAAGCGCTCGTCGGCGATGAGGTAGCGGTCCGCGTGGACGTCGTCGTCGGTCATGGGGATCTCGCCGCGCCGGATGCGCCGGGCGAGCTGCGTGCCCTCCTCGACGATCAGGGCGTACGCCGAGACGTGGTCCGGCCCGGCGCCGATCGCGGCGTCCAGGGAGGCCCGCCAGTCGTCGTCGGACTCTCCGGGCGTGCCGTAGATCAGGTCCAGGTTGACGTGCTCGAAGCCCGCCGCGCGCGCCTCGCCGACGCAGGCCTCGGGGCGGCCGGGGGTGTGGTTGCGGTCCAGGATCTTGAGCACGTGCTGCTTGGCGCTCTGCATGCCGAAGGAGATCCGGTTGAAACCGCCCTTGCGCAGGGCGGACAGATAGGCCGGGTCGACGGACTCCGGATTCGCCTCGGTGGTGACCTCGGCGCCGGGCGCGAGGCCGAACTCGTCCCGGATCGCGACCAGCATGCGCACGAGGTCATCGGCCGCGAGCAGGGTGGGGGTGCCGCCGCCGACGAAGACGGTCTCGACCTGCCGGGGGTCGTCCCCGAGCACCTTCCTGGCGAGCCGGATCTCCTCGATCAGGGTGTCGGCGTAGTTGTCACGGGAGGCCAGGGCCCCGCCGCTGCCCCGCAGCTCGCTCGCGGTGTAGGTGTTGAAGTCGCAGTAGCCGCACCGCGTCGCACAGTAGGGGACGTGCAGGTAGAACCCCAGGGGGCGGTCCGCCGCGCCGGCGAGCGCGCTGGGGGGCAGCGCGCCGTTGTCGGGCAGGGGCTCGCCGTCAGGCAGTACGGAAGGCATGACCCCCATTGTCCGCCATCGGGCAGGCGAGCCGTGCCTACTGCGCCTGCAGCACCAGCAGCGCCAGGTCGTCGTCCGGCGGAGCCGGGTCGTACTCGTGCACCACCCGCCGGATCCGTTCCGCCACCGCGCCCGCGCCGAGCCCCGCGCAGGCGGCGAGGGCGGCGGCGAGGCCGTCGTCGTCGTCGAACTGGCGGTTGCCGTTGCGGCGCTCGGTGACGCCGTCGGTGACGCAGAGCAGGGTGTCGCCGGGCGAGAGGTCGAAGGACTCGCTGACGTACTCCGCGTCGTCGGTGATCCCGAGCAGTATCTGCGGGGCGGCGACGGGCCGTACCGTGCCGCCGGCGGCGGAGAGCACGAGCGGCAGCGGGTGGCCGGCGCTGGCGAGGGTGCAGCGGGCGCCGCGCCCGGTGGCGTACGGCACGATCTCGCCGTACAGCAGGGACAGGAAGCGGGGTGGCTCACCGCTTACCGCGCTTGCGCATGCGGCCTCGTCGGCGAGGGCGCGGTTGAGGCGGTCCAGGACCTCCGCGACGCCGAAGCCCTCGCGGGCGAGCAGGCGCATGACGGGCCGGGCGAGGCCGGTGACGGCGGCGGCTTCGGGGCCGCTGCCCTGGACGTCGCCCAGGGCGAAGCACCAGCGGCCGTCACCGGCGGGGAAGAGGTCGTAGAAGTCGCCGCCGACGACGTCGGCGCCGTTCGGCTCGTAGACGATGGCGGCCTCCATGCCCGGGATGGCGGCGATGGAGGCGGGCAGCAGGCCGCGCTGCAGGACGTGGCTGATCATGGCCTGCCGGGCGTACTGCCGGGCGGTGCCGATGGCCAGGGCGACCCGGCGCGCGAAGTCCTCGATGAGGCCGATGACCTCGTCCGGGATGCGCATGAGGCCCGTACGGCCGAGCAGCAGCGTGCCGTGGCTGCGGCCGCCGACGACGAGCGGGCAGGCCAGGGCGGCGCCGCCGGGATCGAAGGTCTCGGCGGCGACGGGCCACGGCCAGGGCATGGCCCCTGCCCGGACGGCGGCGGGGGGCGGGTCCTTCTCCAGGACCATGCGCAGGCCGTCGATACGGTTTTCCGACAGGTGCCAGACGCGGGCGAGGCGCGGCTCGGCGTTCTCCGGGCCCTCGGGGTTGAGCCAGACCGCGCACCAGTCGGCGAGCCGGGGGACGAGGAGCTGTCCGGCGAGCGAGGCGACCATGTCCTCGTCGAGCTGTCCCGCGAGCAGGTCGGAGGCCTCGGCGAGGAAGGAGAGCGAGCCCCGGCTGATCCAGTCGGTGTCGTAGCGCCGGGAGCCGCGCATCGGGGCGGGGGCCAGGATCTCGGCCGCGCGCAGGTCGCGCCTGAGTACCCGGTCGCTCTCGGCGAGGCCCGGGGACGCGGACGGCTCGCCGGACGGATCCAGGTCCGCGGCGATGACGAGCCGGCACCAGATCGTCTTGAGGTCGCGGCGGTAGGTGATGCCCCACTCCTCGGAGAACGCCGCGACGAGCTGCAGTCCGCGCCCCCCTTCGCGCCCCTCGCGCTCCATCTCCACCGGGTTGCGGATCACCCGCGCCGGGTGGTGGTCGGAGACCTCGATGACCAGCCCGCACGGCGGCCGGCCCGGCTCCTCGTGCATGTCCAGCCGGCACAGCACCTCGGCCGTCGTGCCCGCGTGGATCACCGCGTTCGTCACCAGCTCGCTCACCAGCAGCACGGCGTCGTCCACCACCCGGTCGCTGACCCCGTCGGCCGGCCACACGTCCTGGGTGGTCCACTCGGCCAGAGCCGCGCGGACGAACTTGCGCGCGGCGCAGGCCGCCAGCTGATTCCCGGGCAGGCTGGTACGGGAGACGAACTCCCGAGGCATGGAATCTGGCCCCACTGTGCGGCTCCTGAGCAGATCCGGCTTTGCACCCATGACGGCACGCCCAGCGTGACAGACTGAGCGCGCTCGTAAGCGCCGAGTCACCGAAAAAGCCCGTACGGGCAGCGGGCGGGCCCCGTTTGTGCCCACCCGTCCCCGCGCCTACGGCCTACGCCTCGCGCGAGCCCGCGTACATGTCGTCGATCAGGCCCTTGAACTCCCGCTCCACAACAGGCCGCTTCAGCTTCAGGCTGGGCGTCATGTCGCCGTGCTCGACATCGAGGTCGCGCGGCAGCAGCCGGAAGGTCTTGACCTGCTCCCAGCGCTGGAGCCCCGCGTTGACCCGCTTGACGTAGCCGTCGATCAGCTCCCGCGCCTGCTCCGAGCCGACGACGTCCGCGTAGGACTTGCCGTCCAGGCCGTTCTCCTTGGCCCAGCCCAGGATCGTCGGCTCGTCGAGGGCGAGCAGGGCGCTGCAGAAGTTGCGGCCGGCGCCGATCACCAGCACGGCGCTGACGAAGGGGCACAGGGCCTTGAACTGGTTCTCGATCTCGGCCGGGGCGACGTACTTGCCGCCCGAGGTCTTGATGAGGTCCTTCTTGCGGTCGGTGATCTTCAGGTAGCCGTCGGCGGACAGCTCGCCGATGTCGCCGGTGTGGAACCAGCCGTCGGACTCCAGCGCCTCCGCGCTCTTCTCCGGCAGCCCGTGGTAGCCCTGCATGACGTGGGGGCCGCGCAGCAGCACCTCGCCGTCCTCCGCGATGCGGACCTCGCTGCCGGGGAAGGGCTTGCCGACGGTGCCGGTGCGGTAGGAGTCCTCGGGGTTGAAGAAGCTGGGGCCGCTGGTCTCGGTGAGGCCGTAGCCCTCCAGGATGTGGATGCCGGCGCCGGCGAAGAAGTAGCCGATCTCGGGGGCGAGCGCGGCGCCGCCGGAGACGCAGCCGCGCAGCCGGCCGCCGAAGGCCTCACGGAGCTTGGCGTAGACGAGCTTGTCGGCGACGGTGTGCTTCGCCGCGAGGGCGAAGGGCGCGGAGGCCTTGCCGGTGCGCCGCTGGTTGTCCTGGGTGACCCTGCCGTACTCGCGGGCGACCTCGGCGGCCCACTTGAAGATCGAGTACTTGGCGCCGCCGCCCGCGCGGGCCTTGGCCGCGACCCCGTTGTAGACCTTCTCGAAGATCCGGGGCACGGCGGCCATGTAGGTCGGCCGCACGACCGGCAGATTCTCGATGATCTTGTCGACCCGGCCGTCCACCGCCATCTGGTGCCCCGAGGTGACCTGGCCCGCGAGCAGCGCCTTGCCGAATACATGGGCGAGCGGCAGCCACAGGTACTCGACGTCCTCCTCGTGCAGTATGCCGAGCGTCTCGATCGCCCGGCCCATGTACGACCAGGTGTCCTGCGCCAGCCGCACGCCCTTGGGGCGGCCGGTGGTGCCGGAGGTGTAGATCAGCGTCGCGAGCTGGTCCTTGGTCTGCGCGGCGACCGCCTTCGTCACGGCGTCCGGGTTCTTCTCCAGGTACGCCGCTCCGCGCTGCTCCAGCTCGGCCAGGGACAGCACCCATCCGCCGCCGTCTGCCGCGCCGGTGTCGACGCCCGTCGGGTCGATCACCACGACATGCGCGAGCTCGGGCAGCTCACCGCGCCGCTCGACGGACTTGGCGAGCTGCGTCGCGTCCTCCGCGAACAGCACCCGGCTGCCGGAGTCGGCCAGGATGTACGCGGTCTCGTCGGCGGTGGTGCTGGGGTAGACGGTCGTGGTGGCCGCGCCCGCGCACATGATGCCCATGTCGGCCAGGATCCACTCGACCCGGGTCGACGAGGCGATCGCCACCCGCTCCTCGGGCCGCACCCCGAGGTCCATCAGGCCCGCCGCGATGGCGAGGATCCTGGCCGAGGCCTGCGACCAGGTCAGCGTGAGCCACTCGTCCGGCCCGCCCCCGGCGGCCGGCACCGGGTAGCTGTACGCAACGACGTCGGGCGTCGCCTCGACCCGCTCCAGGAAGAGCGTCGCCACGGAGGGCGGCCGATTCTCGATCAACGTCTGCGTGTCCGTCACGACAACCTCCGGGGCCCGCCTCTTTGCTGGGTTAACTCGCGAGTAACCATCGAGTCGTGATCAGGGTAGAGAAACAGCACCCGCTTTGTAAGGGGCTTCGGCCACCGCGATGCAACCGTGACGAGTGAGGTACGTGACACCTACACACACATGCGCCGGCGGGCCCGCACATGGACCGGCGAGCCCGCCCGCCCGCGCATCAGCCGCCGAGCGGCAGGCCACCGACCATCGGAGTCGTGCCGCCCGTCTTGGATACGCCGCCCAGGAGCTCGCCGGTCTTGCCCGTCACAACCTTCAGGCCGTCCTTCGCGATCGCATCCTTGGCGCCCAGGAGCTTCGTCGCGCCGTCACCGAGCGGCACCGTACCGCTGTCCGCGAACGCGGGCGCCGCACCTGCCGCGCCCAGCGCGATCATGGAACCGGCGACGATCGCGGCGGCCTTCGTGTACTTCACTTCAATTCCCCTTCCGCAGCGGCGCCCTTCGCCACTGTCACCATGCGTAACGGCGGCACCTCCTCGCCAGAAACCGCAAATGCCCGGGTTTTTCGCCAATCACCCATATGCCGCAAGAGTCTTCATACTGCTCGTACTGCTCATACGAAAGGCTTGGCCGCACCCCGATCGGAGTGCGGCCAAGCCTTTCGTATGAGAACCGCTACTTCTGCTACTTCTTCTTGGACGCGCTCTCGTCGCTGGACAGCACCGCGATGAAGGCCTCCTGCGGCACCTCCACGGAGCCGACCATCTTCATCCGCTTCTTGCCTTCCTTCTGCTTCTCCAGCAGCTTCCGCTTACGGGAGATGTCACCGCCGTAGCACTTGGCGAGGACGTCCTTGCGGATCGCGCGGACGGTCTCACGGGCGATGACCCGGGCGCCGATCGCCGCCTGGATCGGCACCTCGAAGTTCTGCCGGGGGATGAGCTCGCGCAGCTTGGCGACCAGCCGCACGCCGTACGCGTACGCCGCGTCCTTGTGGGTGATCGCGGAGAAGGCGTCGACCTTGTCGCCGTGCAGCAGGATGTCGACCTTGACCAGCGAGGAGGACTGCTCGCCGGTGGGCTCGTAGTCCAGGGAGGCGTAGCCGCGGGTCTTGGACTTCAGCTGGTCGAAGAAGTCGAAGACGATCTCGGCGAGGGGGAGGGTGTAGCGGATCTCCACCCGGTCCTCGGAGAGGTAGTCCATGCCGAGCAGGGTGCCGCGCCGGGTCTGGCACAGCTCCATGATCGCGCCGATGAACTCGGTCGGGGCCAGGATGGTGGCCTTCACAACCGGCTCGTGGACCTCGTCGATCTTGCCCTCGGGGAATTCACTCGGGTTGGTGACGATGTGCTCGGAGCCGTCCTCCATCGTCACGCGGTAGACCACGTTGGGCGCGGTGGCGATCAGGTCGAGGCCGAACTCGCGCTCCAGGCGCTCCCGGATCACGTCCAGGTGCAGCAGGCCGAGGAAGCCCACGCGGAAGCCGAAGCCGAGGGCCGCGGAGGTCTCGGGCTCGTAGACCAGCGCGGCGTCGTTGAGCTGAAGCTTGTCGAGCGCCTCGCGCAGCTCCGGGTAGTCCGAGCCGTCCAGCGGGTAGAGGCCGGAGAAGACCATCGGCTTGGGGTCCTTGTAGCCGCCCAGCGCCTCGGTCGCGCCCTTGGTGAGGGAGGTGATCGTGTCGCCGACCTTGGACTGCCGGACGTCCTTCACACCGGTGATGATGTAGCCCACCTCTCCTACGCCGACGCCGTCCGCGGGCGTCATCTCCGGGGAGCTGACGCCGATCTCCAGCAGCTCGTGGGTGGCGCCGGTGGACATCATCCGGATCCGCTCGCGCTTGTTGAGCTGGCCGTCGACCACTCGTACGTACGTCACGACGCCGCGGTAGGAGTCGTAGACCGAGTCGAAGATCATCGCGCGGGCGGGCGCGTCGGCCACGCCGACCGGGTGCGGCACCGTCTGCACGACCCGGTCGAGCAGCGCCTCGACGCCCAGGCCGGTCTTGGCGGAGACCTTCAGCACGTCGTCCGGGTCGCAGCCGATGAGGTTGGCCAGCTCCTCGGCGAACTTCTCCGGCTGGGCGGCCGGCAGGTCGATCTTGTTGAGCACCGGGACGATGGCGAGGTCGTTCTCCATCGCCAGGTACAGGTTGGCCAGGGTCTGCGCCTCGATGCCCTGGGCGGCGTCCACCAGCAGGACCGTGCCCTCGCAGGCGGCGAGCGAGCGCGAGACCTCGTACGTGAAGTCCACGTGGCCCGGGGTGTCGATCATGTTGAGGATGTGGGTCTTCCCCGCGCCGTCGCCCGTGGTGGGCGCCCAGGGCAGCCGGACGGCCTGCGACTTGATCGTGATGCCGCGCTCACGCTCGATGTCCATGCGGTCCAGGTACTGGGCGCGCATCTGCCGCGAGTCCACCACGCCGGTCAGCTGCAGCATCCGGTCGGCGAGCGTCGACTTGCCGTGGTCGATGTGCGCGATGATGCAGAAATTGCGGAGCAGCGCCGGGTCGGTACGGCTCGGCTCGGGCACATGGGTAGGGGTCGCGGGCACGCAGGGTCCAGTCTGATCGGAACGATACGTATGAGGGTCGGGCTCTATAGTCCCATGCCGCGGGCCCCATCTCGGTTTGGGCCGCTCGCGGGGCTGCTGGTAGCCTGGAGCACTGTGCCTCGTGCCCTCTGACCCGAGGCGCTCACCAAAGATCCAACCAAGATCCAACGAACCTGAGAAGGCTCTTTTCGTGGCGAACATCAAGTCCCAGATCAAGCGGAACAAGACCAACGAGAAGGCGCGCCTGCGCAACAAGGCCGTCAAGTCCGAGCTCAAGACCGCCATCCGCCGTACCCGCGAGGCCGTGGCCACCGGTGACGTCGAGAAGGCCACCGAGGCTGCCCGTCTGGCCTCCAGGAAGCTCGACAAGGCCGTGAGCAAGGGCGTCATCCACAAGAACCAGGCCGCCAACAAGAAGTCGGCGCTCGCTGGTCAGGTCGCCGGCCTCAGCGCCTGACCTTCCGCTTCACCGCACAACCCGCCGGCAACCGGAACAAGCGGCCCCTCTACCGCCCGGACCGGCACCCACAGCAGTTGCGCTGCGCGCGGACGCGTTCGCCACGTGTGCGCAGCGCGCAGAAGGCCCCCGTACTGGTCAACGACCGGTACGGGGGCCTTCGTTGTTGTGTCCCTGCTGTGTTGTGGGCCCGTAACGATCTGCGTCAACGGGTGCCCCGATGACTATGTGGTGCTTTATCGTCACGTCATGTCCACGCCGCCTGAGCAGCCACAGCCGCCGCTGCAGCCCGAGCCCCAGCAGCCTCCGACGACGCCTGCGATCGCCACGCCTCCGGCCGCGACGCCCCCGGTCGCCACACCTCCGGTCGCCACGCCCCCGGTCGCCATGCCTCCGACGGCGTATCCCTACCCCAACCCGCAATCGCCGGGCGTGTACGGTCCCCCGGCCATCCCTGTCCAGCCGAACCCGTACGCGCCCCAGATACCCGGCATGCCGCCGGCCCCGGGCGCGGGCGGCTCGGGCGCCGGCCGCGCCGTGCTCTGGGTCGTGGTCGGCGCGGTGATCGCGTCCGCCTTCTGGGCCGGCGGCGTCTTCATCCTGGGCGGCGACGACAGCCCGACGGCCGACCTGCGCGGCTACACGGCCAAGTCGAACCTCTGTTCCTCCGTCGACTACTCCTCCTTCAAGAACGAGTACCCGGAGGACGACACCAGCCCGGTCCACAACGACCTCAAGCAGGACGCCCTCGACCAGAGCTACTGCAGCATCTCCCTGAAGAAGACCGGCTCGTCCTACTCCGACGCCTACTTCTCCGTCGAGGTCGACCTGCACAAGGTCACCGACCCCGGACCGGAGTTCACCGCCCAGTGGGAGAACTACAACGAGCGCTACAGCGACTACGACGTCGAGAAGGTCACCGGCTTCGGTGACGAGGCCTACCTCGTCACCGAGGACACCACCAACGGCACCACCAGTGGCTCCCGCGCCGCCACGCTGGCGGTGCGCGACGGCTGGATGACGTACGAGATGAGCTGGAGCGCCTATCTGTCGTCCTACGACGACGACAAGGACCCGCCCCAGGTGGACGAGGTCTCGGGCTGGCTCAAGACCGACACCGAGTCGACCCTGGAGAAGCTGAAGAGCTGACGGAGGGGATATCCAGGGCTAACGCGCCCGCGAGGCCCTCGCGATCGCCACGACCGCTTTCTCCAGCGCGTACGCCGGGTCCGCGCCGCCGCCCTTGACGGCGGCGTCGGCCTCGGCGACCGCGCGCAGCGCCACCGACACCCCGTCGCCGGTCCAGCCGCGCATCTGCTGCCGGACGCGGTCGATCTTCCACGGCGGCATCCCCAGCTCCCGCGCCAGCTGGCCCGGGTTGGCCCCGCGCGGCGCGCTCGCCAGCTTCCCG
>Ga0307517_10010473_pt1 | contig 12976 bp, 11 predicted proteins | sample 23_EM_MG_FD_194515 | JGI IMG/M metagenome (GOLD analysis project Ga0307517, IMG submission 194515) | Populus trichocarpa ectomycorrhiza microbial communities from riparian zone in the Pacific Northwest, United States - 23_EM | ecosystem: Host-associated > Plants > Roots > Unclassified | place...
CCACAATCCCAAATAAAATCGTTGTTTTTATGAACGTGCTTAATGAATGTATCTTGAACGGTGTTATTTCTGCTCCATAATATATTATTTTTATTTTATTATTTATTATAAAAATAAAATGACATATTAAATATGTTTCTTCTATTTTATTAAAATCTCAAAAGTAGTTAATTCTAAAATGAATCTTCTTTATATTTTTTTAAAAAAAACAAAGAAAGATTTTGCATTATATCTAAATGTCTAGGACTTTATTTTCCAAGCATATAAATCATGTAAATTTAGATGGTAAAAATTGCAAATTTTGTAAATAATTACTCAGTGAATCATGATGCTAATTTTTTTTAGTAGGAAAGATCATATATTATAAATAATAAACTATTACTAATGTTTTGGTATTGTTATATAATGTAATAACTTCGGTATAAAAGACATATATATTAGGAACTAAAAGGAATGGTTATTAGAAATATCAATATCTATTTGACAAGTTAGATCTTGGTTCTATATTATAATAAAATGTGCACCTTGGTTGGTTTCTTTCATGGCATAATTATGAGAGTTATGGGTTGATGAGAGCTGAGGTGAGTCCGGATTTAATAACTATGATATTAAATAAATTAAAAATACTAAATTAATATATTTTTGCGCAAACACCCGAATCCAACAGAAGTTGTGATATCAAAGTCCTCTCATTGATACAAGAATTAAGAGGAATTAACAGACAAAAGTCGATCCATGATTGAACCAGAAAAAAAGAGGAACTGTGGTGGAAGGTGGAAAACTTGCACAAGAAGTAGTAGTGCTGTAATAGTCTAAAGGTTGAAAGCTAAGCTACCCAGAGAAAAAGGGCTATAAAGACACAGAAAAGTGGAATCAATTATTCGTCTCTGTGCACAAGTCTTCCTCGAGTCTTCCTAGTATCTTATCACTCTCTCTTTTTTTTTTTAATTTGCATGCTAAAAAATTAGAAAAATAACAAACTTTAAAATTTAATTAGAAAAATAACATAGTTTAGCGAATTATATATAATATTTACAACTCGATAATTCAACAATTCATGATTCATGATTCAACATGATTAGAATTCAAATAAGCTTTAATTTAATTTTAACTAAATTCATAATTAAACAAAATCAATTCTCAAGTATATCATTTAACTATATCTACTCGTGAATGTGATCTAAAAAACTTTTAGAAAAGCCTACACTAAAATTGCCCCGACTCATGGATGGATATGGATCTGAAGTGCTCGTGAACAAGTCTGCCTCGCCGACTAATTGTCCTCGTTCACGAAAAACAAAAGTGCATGAATGCCTTTAACTTCAAAAGCAATTCCCATCTTCTTCAGCTCCTTCTTATATTCATGAATGCCTTTCCCGTAAAAATGGTCATTATCATCATTACTCTAAACTGTCAGAAAGGAAGGAGGGTAAATGGACAGATCGACTCCCATTCGGGACCATACAAAATGCAGCTTCCTCGAGATCTATAGCCACCGAGCCACCGAGCCGAGTCCGCAACCAATTCACTTTACGGATGCACATCGTCAGACGTGAAGGGAATTTATGAGAAGTTCTCTTTAGCTTTCTGTAGCATGAAAGAAAGGAAAAAACATTCTCTCTTGTAATGGAAGACAATGTTGCTTGCCGCTTAAAAGATTGGACAAACACCTTGACAACCTCCTCAAAATCTACCGTCACTCCAACTGCTCCAACTCATTTTTTCCGAGTGCGATGCGGCCGTCATAGAAATTATGATCTATCAATGGGACACTGTTGAAAACCTGTAGAAGGCAGCCCCATTCTGGATCAGAAAAGAAACAATCACCTGGATATTTGTAGCCCATATTTGTCTTCAAACATTTCCTACTTTCAAGCTCTGTGGCAATTTTGTTAGGGGATGTTGAATGATACATGCAATCTAATATAAAAAGAAGAACCTCCGCTGTCAGAGAAGACAGAAATGAAGACAAAATGTTGTCAACAACCATCTGGTAATTTCCACCGAAGTCAATTATGAAACCAAGTAACTGAAGTTCTGGTTTGAAAGAAATAATTTCTTTACCATATTCATCTTCATCAATGAATGGTATTTTACTGATTTGCCTAGCAATTTTCCACTCTCATTGTACAGCACACATCCAACTGGAGACCTTCTCCCATGGGAAGTTTTTAGCCATCTTCCTTCTCTAATTCTACTAACAAAGTGATTCAGAGACAGAGAATTTTGCTTCAAAAATTTGATGAAATTGAGCATTGATATCACATTGGTTCTAGACAGAGTGGATGAAGCTCCAAGAGACATCAGATAATTTCCAATAAATGCGCACGCTTCCCTATATTCGCACATGACTCCAATTTTCTTTAGCTCCTCTTTGTACTCCTTGATTTTATCACCATAAAAACTCTGGTCAATTCACGGGATATCAACAAACACAGTTCCAGTCTGCAAAATGGTTCCCCAGTTTGAATTCCCACCATCTGAAGCAAGTAGGAATGACTCTGATGGTGGCCTGTAACCTGGAGAATCATTAATCTTAATTTTCAGCCAGCTACCTTCCTTTATGCAAGTTAAGAACTTTTTTGGAATGGAGATACCTTTGCGTTGTAGCTCCCGAATCCATTCCAACAGCAGAAATGCATTCTGTTTTGTAAGTGGTCCTGATGTTGTTGGAATTCCTGCTTTGGGAGGAGATATGTGTGGAATATCAGCAGCTTTGACATGAGTTGAGAGGAACTCCATAAATTGTTTTCCTGATTTGCATGTGCCGGCAAAACATGCAGGATGGAAGTAGTCTTCCCCGAGCTCAATGTAGTTTTTTTTATTCCAAGTATTGTAACCAATCAACTCCACCCATTTGCTTCCATTAGCAGGGACAAGAACTCCACTCCTCACTGTGGTGACATGACCATAGCTATCTACTAGTGGCATTTTACCACACAAAGAATCAACCTGATTTTAAAAGTGTATTTTGTTTTAAAAGGTAGCAAATTGATGAAAGCCTTTACAGAAGGAAATGGTCCTTTTTGATCCATTATCATAGAACACAGACAAGAATAAAAATTAAGTCGTCATTTTCCCCTTTTTTAAATAATAATAACAAAATTAAGAATGTTGCTATCGAAACAAAACATCCCTCAATTGTTCTAAAAAGTAAAAGAAAAGCAGCTAAATATACAGATAATGTTTTCCGCTCGGACTTATTTTCTCTTCACCTATACTTTGGAATTATAACCAATTATTAATTAATTTATTCCTCACAGGAAGAGATAAATTAACTGTAATTTTTCATATTCCCTTCTGTAAGACATTTGATTCCTTTAGCTAACAACTAAGGAAGATGATAACACAAAATATATATTCAGCCTGATAGAGCTATCTTGGACTGATTTTTTTTCATCACAACCAAGCTATCATGTAACTTGGTTGAGCCCCACCTCTTTTTCTCTTCTGTTTTTCTCTTTTTGTTTTTTTTTTTATTGTTTATATCAATTTTTTTATTTTTCTCGAGTCACCACGTTTATATCACTTTTCATGATAGGCTGTTTCAGATATTTTTCAAGGTAAGTTATATATTCTCATATTTAAAACAGCAATCTACAACTTTATCGGCAGAAATCGTTTTAGAAACCGTTAGGGAACGTGGTGCAAACCGCGTTCCAAAAAATTCAAATTTTTTTTAGTTAAAATTTAATATATTTTGTATATTTTGAATCGTTTTGATGTGTTAATGTCAAAAATAATTTTTAAAAAATAAAAAAAACATCATTGACATGCATTTCTTCACGAAAAATTATTTGAAAAGTAACCATAACCACACTACCAAACATGTGTGCTAGGAGATACTAGAAAGACTTGCTGGAAAAGCATTTAACAGTTGATATTGAAGATTATCCTAAAGGAGATAAGAGAAAACAGACATTTCCTAGCTATAGATACACACACACAGACACGCGAATGAGAGACTTTTTTCATTTGTGAATGTTTGCTTTAAACTCTGATTCGACCGACCTCCTAAAGTCCTCCTCAATTCATGGCAGTGCCCTTTTGCAAAGAAGAAATTGAAGAATAACACTACTGTTCAGGTAGCGAAACTAGTGTGTGAGCTTCGGGTTAGTCTAACATGGAATTCCTAAAATTCTCGCAAGCTCCTAGATCCAGTGGTGATAATTCAGAGAAATGGATTGTCCTTGTGTACAAAAATTAACGAGAAGAAGAAGAAGAAGAATCCCACCCAGAACTCACAGGATGAACACGAGTCACAACTTTTTTGATGATGAGCCTTTTTTGACAGAGACATGAATTCCCGTATAGATTAAAATCATCGATGCTAGCAACTTCAAGCAGCACGCTCAGTGTGCTTGATTTACTGAAAGATTTTTTCAAAAACATGAACTGGACAAAGTCAAGTGTTTTACAAGAATCAATTCAATTAATCAGTTCTCTGTCCTTCTTAACTATCTTGATCAACACAGTCTAGACATGTCGTCCGCAACGATTTCTTAAATTTAATTTAGCGAATTTTGTTTAGTGGTCACTCTTTCTTTGCCAGCAGAAAGTGAGTCTCGTAGAAATTAGAATCATTAAAATTTAAATAAATAAAAATACTTGCATTTCATTGTAAATCAAGATACATTTTATCATGAAATAATCATTTTGTTCTTCACAAACAAAAAATTTTAACTAACTATTATTATTAGGGGTAAAATAACTTTTTTTAGAAAACAAATAAGTCTTTTTACCATAATAAAATAACTTAAATATCTTTAAAAACAAAAATTTGAAAATTAAAATTCGTAGTTTTTCGGTCTTTTAACCTTTTGGTTGCACATTATAGTTACACATTGACATGTCTACATTGCCTTTAAAAGCAAAAAAAAAAGACTAATGTCCAAGAATTTTTTTCTATTTTTATCATAGTTTTTAAATAATAGTCAATTCAACCTCTCGGATCTTGTACTAGCCCTTCCAAAAACTAAGTGTATCCTACCAATTTATATTTATATCAATTTTGATCTTTATTATTTTGATTGCTATTTTTTTTATCTTTTTATTAATTTTTTTATTTTTTTAATTTAGTCCTTCATTATTATTATTTTGTTTATTTTTTATATCAGATTTGGTCCTTATTGTTTTAATTGTTATTTATTTTATTTTTTTAATTTTGGATGATTAAGGATTTCACATCATCATGTTTTTGTGTCTGCCTTCTATGATATAATCTTAGTCTCATGACCTAGGTCACGAGCTTCAAAAATTAGCCCGGTTTTACTTCGATCTTTTATTTTAGGTTTTTTTTTAATTTCATCATTTAACATTAGATTATGGGGCCTTGAGTTTTGTAGGTTTTTTCTCTTTTCTCTATGTGGAGTTATCCCGAGTCACGGGTTAGTTAACCCGAGTTGACTCAAGGGTTTTTTTCAATGTTTTTTAAATTCATTTTTTTTTAATTTTCCCCTTCATCATTTAGTTTGCTTAAGAGTTGACCTCCATTATTTTATTCAATTTTTTATGTGCAAATTTATCCTGATCTTACGAATGAACCGTGAATTTGACATACTAACTCGAATCAAGTTTTTAAAAAAAAAATAATTTTTTTTCAATTAATCCTTCAATGTTTGCTTTACTAATGATTGAGCTTTGAGTTGTTTTTATTTTTCTCTTTATAAGGTTATCTTATTCTCATTTAATTTTTGTTTTGTTATCAAATAAGATTGTTGGTACATTTTAATAATATTTAGATGATATATTTTTATAATATCAGCAAGCATTCAACTTTTTTTTATTTGTCATTGACCTTTTTTTTTGTTTGTTTTTTCATTATCATTGGGTTTTTTTAATAATATTATTACATTAACCAAGATTATTGGATCCATATGAATTAATGACCTGCATCCCAAATTTTTTTTCTTTTCCTCCCTCTTTTCTCTCTTCTCTCTCTAGGAATCGTACTAGCCTGTAAAATTTGAAAGGTATATTGTCATATGTTCATTGAATCAAACTTGGTTCTCATTCTTTGATTTATTGACTTATTGTTTTTTTCAATTTTATCCTTCTACATTTAAATTGTTAGGAATTTGACATCTGTATTTTTTTATTTCTTTTTTATGAGGTTAGTTCAACCTCACGATCCAGGTAGCGAGTTTGTCATGCTAACTCGGGTTGACTCGAATTTTTTTTTCAATTACATCCTTTGATATTAAGTTGTCTTCAAATTAAGTTTTGTACTTTTTTTCTCACTCGGCAAGCATTCTTTTTTTTTTTCCCTACATGTTATCATTATCACACTTTCTTTATAAATTCAGTTAATTTACTGTTGTTATATTTTTTTATCATATAAGTAAATGAAACCATCTTATTTGATTTAGTAAGTTCTATAACTTAGGTCGTAGATTTAACTTTTTTTAGAACATGCTAGTAGCATCTTAACAAAAAAAAAATATTTTGAGAAAATATCAGCTCAGCACGGCCACCTATCTAGTTTAAGGGTGTGTTTGAGATTCTGGTAGCGATGGCGGTTCAAAGTATTTTTCGCTTAAAAATGCATCAAAATAAAGTTTTTTTATTTTTTAAAAATTATTTTTGATATCAGCACATCAAGACGATTTGAAAACATAAAAAAATTATTAAAAAAAATTAAAATTTAAGAAAACATGATTTACACCGCATTTCCAAACATACCCTAAAAAAAAAGTTGCTTGGCTCATTTATTACACAGAGACCATGATACACTTTGTTTGACAAACCAACAAGCCTCATTATTCTCATAACTCATTTATTTTTATATTTGTTGTTTTCTGGGACACCTTTTTTTTCTGTGAAGTGCTGTAGTTATTTTGTTAAATTGTTATAATAATCGAAAAATTGAAATAAAAAATGACACAAAAGGATACTTATAATATTTATTATGGTGCTTTAATCATACAGGAAAACATCAAATGACCAAGATAATTAATCCCCAACATATCATGATTAAACTAACTTTAATTTAAAACTCAAAAAGCCGAAATAATATTTATTTTTATTTTTTTTGTTTCTATTAAAACTTGATCCTGCCAGGATAAAGCTTGCCTTCTTATGATCATAAAGAAGAGGCTTGATTATGCTAGGAAGGGTGTTAGCAAGCCCTTAGATTCATTTTCTGGATTTTTCTCTCTCAATTTTGCAGTCACGACGAGTCTTCGAGTCCATTAATTTCTTTGTGATAGGAAATTTATGGCTCCATCTACTATATTTTAGACAACTTTGGCAGTTGCGTCAGATTAAACCCTAAATTCAATGTATCATTGTAGCCATGCAGACTGCAATACGCAGATTCTTTTGGGCTTCAAACAACCTGCGCTGTTCGTTCCATCGGAGTTCCAGCAGGGGGGCCATCTTGATAAACTCAGTAGGGCACATTTCTGAGCCTGTTTCTAGGTACTTCAGCGACATATCTAGACCTCAAAATTCAGCAAGAGTCGGTTATCTAGTCTCCATGCCCTATCTATTCTTGGGCACAATTGTTAAACTCAGCTTCAGTTAGACTTGGAGCTCCATTCAAAGCTTGACTCATACTGGGTTTTCAGTTAAATCGAACAACTTCGACTCAAAGCCTGACCAAGAAAATTCTCATAAAAATCCTTCTCGAATCAGTACCAAAACAATTTCTTTAATCATCTCAAATCTTCAGGTATTTCTTTCTTAGCTTTCTCCGATAAAGCAAAAATCAGGTCGCTGTGACATCAGTTTCTTGAGTTATCATGCAATAAGGAAAGAATATTCCCATCAAGTAGTCCACCGTACTTTACGCCTCATGAACAAAACACAAAATCTTATCAAGCTAGGGCCACGCGGGATGACTAGAAATTGCTGGCACCAACCTTGGACCTCACCGATTAGCACTGCTTGCCCAAGCTTCCAACTCCTAGGTAGGCCCTAAAGGAAGAATAAATTCCTAGTGCAAAACGTACTTGACGAGTAACACTATCATCAAGTTCAAAGGCGCGCAGAATATCCATGAATGAATCAAGGTTTACAGTTAATAGAGATGAATGAGGAAGAACACTTCTAATCTTAACTTGGAAAACGTCCACTTCCAACAACTGTACAAGAAAAGTGGAGTGGATTATAGACTGGCTCGCCATGGCCTCTGTTGTGTAGATTATGCACTTTATATGATGAGAGGTACAACAAATGGAAGCAATAATTGTAAAACAAAAACAAGAGGCATTTAAGAACCAAAATGAAAACTAAACACCTAACCCAAAAGGAAAAGTTTCACACCATGATTGTTGCTACCTCCGATTGCCAAAAACCTCCGATTTACCCTTGAATAACTGATTCATTGATAGCCCGACTGATGATGGATTAAACGGACGGATAAATTTTCGAGATGGAGCCATCTGGAGGTCTTCTTTATTGGTTTTTATTCTCCTGGAAGGACCTCCAATGGCTCCAGCACTTTTAATAGATGATGATTTTGAATCGAATATCGATGAACTAAAGGAAGAATCTGATGGACCAAATGAAACAGGGCCACCTTTATGTGATGCGTCCATGGGATGTCCAACTGCTGCATCCTGATGAGGAGGTGGGAATTTCTCACTCTTGCTCTTAGCGTTTGCTTGTGTCATGGCTCTCCATCTCTGGATAGAATCAAGCAGATGAGAGTTTCAAGTCAAACTTTACTTTGAAAAACCAAGAAGGGTAAAGAACGAATGACATCTGCAGATCATGAAGTACAGGACCTAACCATTTGACAATTCTGACCACTTGATTTGACAACTGACCTAAGATGCCTAGGACAAAGTGGATGTCATCATATAACAAGGACCTGTGACTGACCATGTTTTTTTAACGATAGGAAAAGTGTGGTAACTAAAAGAGATCAAGAAGAGATATCACAAAAGCAACCTCAAAATTAGACTTGCGCAAAAAGTCTACAAGACACAGCCAAGTAAATATATACCTAGGAACTCATCAAGAATGAAATGACAGAATGAACAACTAGTATAAAGATGGACGGATTCAGGGGTGGCTATGTTTCTGCATCTTGCAGCAAAAGGAGCTAAATAAAGAAACAGGTACTATAAAGGTAACAAGAGAAAGTCTTTTACATACATCTAAGTTTGCTGGATTCTCTGCATTGGCCTCTGGAGCTGGGATTGCCCGACCAGGCCGATCACGTATTCTTACTCTTCTGGCACCATCAACAGCATTAGCTTTTCCACTAAGGCCCCTTTGCCTGAGAAGGAAAATAGATAATTAAAGATCATCTTTCAGCATATAGCCAGGAATACTGGTCCAAAACCAAATATGGTAGGCGATAAAGACAAATAAACTAACCTTCTTGCTTCTTCATCTCTCAACTTCACATCCAATTCTTTACTGGGCGGATACTTAGGCAAACTCGACGGCTCACACGCATAAGGTTCGGTGGTGAAGAACTATAGTAAGAAAACAAACGACAAGATTACACTCTATATTGCATAATATCAATCCAGAAATAAGCTCTGGGAAAATAAAATTTATGGAGAAGTAAAAGTACTAAAAATATATCACCTAAGTCCTTGTGTTAAACAATAAATATTAATTTGAAAGTTTTCAAAATATAAAGCCATCTTCAAACAGATATATACTAGCTTGGCAAATAATTATGTTAAAATCACTCACTTCACTATTTAGAGCTGCAGTGGCAGTGACTCGATCATCAGGATCTATCGAAAGAAGAGTTTCAATTAAAGGCAGAGAAGAAGCGGGGAAGTCCTTGAAGGTTTCTGCTATACATCGTTTGTATGGTTGCTGTGGTTTAAAAAGTGTAGCATTTGGCAATTTGGATTTCTTCCAATATTCCTCGGATGGAGAGCCACATAGCTTAAATATCTTATGTAGTTGTTCGACCTAAGCAGGGAAAGAAGTGAAAAGTAAATCTCAACTGTGAACAGTGAACCTGCCAGCTGAAAGAGAAAATAACAAACACAACAATATCATCTATAGAAACAATGAGGAATGGTTGCGATAATACTGCCAAACTACTAAAAGCAGTACAAACTCCAAAACCAAAATAATGCAAGATATAATCATTGAAGGTGTACTGATTTAACCTACTATGCCTGACGTTTCTTGATAACAGAACATTTCCATGGTTGAGAGCTCAGACGACTGAAGATTTATCTGGGCATCAGATTACTTGGTTTGATGCTATCAATTTCCCTGACAATGTTCAAAATCTACATAACAAAATCCAGTAGACCATAGTATTCTGTAATACTATACAGCCCAAGATGATTAACAAAGGTAGGGGCTATTCCTCCTGTCTTGCTATTCCTATATCTCAAACCTGGCTCCCATGTCTGAGCATATGACTTGACATCACAACCTCATACTAATTAGGGAATAGACGCACATCTACACTAATCATTAGCAGAAACCTAAAATATTGTGTGAAGATTCCAGCTGTGACAACTTAATCATTCAAGCAAAACAAATGAATTTGCATTCAAATCTTTAAACCTAGTATGCTAGAAAGAAAAAAAAAACAATACCTCTGTCCGTCCAGGCATTATTGGCTTTCCAGCAAGTAGCTCAGCCAAAATGCATCCAGCACTCCAGAGGTCAACACTAACACCATAACTAGTGGCCCCAAGAAGAAGTTCAGGGGGGCGGTACCAGAGGGTGACAACTCGACTGGTCATTGGAACCTTGCGATCTGGATCATAGAAAGTAGCCAGTCCAAAATCAGCAATTTTTAGAACTCCATCATTGTTAATAAGCAGATTGGAACCCTTGATATCCCGGTGCAAAACACGATGGTTGTGGCAATGCTCAAGCCCAGATAACAACTGCGTCATGTAGCACTTGACCTGCACAGGGAATAAATCAAGAAATGTACAAGTCAGCTAAAAGCATCTCAATTGGGCTGGCATTTCGATGTTAGCAGAGTGGTTAAACAATCAAATTAACCAATGCCACAAAAAGTAGCAAATCTTGGAGTTATTTCTTTTTGCATTTGTTCACTTTTAAAGACGAAAAGTTGATCTGTCCTCTCAAAAAATGAAAAGCCAATTGAGAAGGGGGGTTTCTGTATTCATTCATGCGGCGATGTAAAGTTTTCACTTTCCAGGAAACTTCAAGCCCCAAAATAATACAAAACATCATGTTGATCGTATGAAAGCTATATGCACCATAACATCACAAATAAACAAAGTTAGACATGCAAATAGGTAATGGGACCCCATAGCCTTGGAGATGGCTTGAAGTAACATCAAAGCTCACAAGCAGATTAAAAGGAAAAAAAAAAAAAAGACAAGCATATCCACAGCCTCAAAAGCAACTAGTTAAGCATACAAGATCAAAAATGTACAACACACCCGAAAGCTAAAAAAACATCCCAAAACATTCCAATAGCCTCAAAAGCCAAATCCATCAACACCAAACCACCCAAAATTACACCCATAAACCCCTTTAATTCTCACATTACACAACAAACTACAACAAAATCGAAAAAACCACACAAACCATCACAATCTTAAATTAACAATGTACCTGAGGCTCAGTGAACTTGACCCCTTGGCGTGCCACCAGCCCGGCAAGATCATGTTCCATGTACTCAAAAACCAAGTACAGACTACATGACATTCTTGACGTAACCAAACCTTCAATCTTAAGCACGTTTGGATGATCTAATCTTCTTAAAACAAGAATCTCTCTTGCCATAAATTTAACACTCTCTGGCTCTAAATTATCAAACCTCACTTTCTTTAAAGCCACTATCTTTCCTGTTATTAAATCCCTTGCTTTATACACATTGCTATACGTCCCTTGCCCAATCTAAAATTTTCAAAAAAGATTAAAAAAATTGTTAACAATTCAATAAATGCAATTAAAATAATTAAACATGGGATTTGGTTTCTTTAATCACCTTATCAAGTTTCTCAAACGTGTTAGCTCGGCGAGGTGTCCAATCGCCGATGGCATCACCGGCGACCGCCATTAACCACGACGGCCACCCTTGCTGGCACTTCAGACTAGCTTCGGGGCGTGGCCTCCGGCGTTCCGTCCCCCCCTGAACATCCTCCACCTGGAAATCGCCGGTGTCCCTTGTTGCCTTCTGCCTCTGCGTTGTTGTTGATGTTGTAGTTATCGTTGCTGTTTCCTCCCTCTTAACCCTCACTGCGGCGTTAACGGCTTCGGTGACGGTGACGGTTTGTTCATCGGAGCTCTGGCCACGGTCGGAGGATCCTCCACGACTCTGGCGACGCCTGGCGGTGTACTTTCCGAGAACACAGCCCATTGGTTTAGGTTATGTACATCAGGAATTGGAACAGAGTGGTTTTCCGGTAACGGCAGACCGCTAGTGGTGAGATTCTGTTAAAATTCCAGCATTCGAAACGACAGCGTAGTGAAAATTACTAAATGAGAAGCAAACAAAACACCATTTGGATTACTTAACGGAGAAAGAACGGAACGTGAACGGAGAAAACTTTTAGAGAGAGAGAGAGAGAGAGAGAGGCGGAGAAATTTTAAGCTCGCGAAGAAGTTAAGGTAAGCTTATGTTTTTTTGGAGAGACAGTGAAGATACTGGGAAATAGATTTAAGAACTAAGACATGGAGTCTTAAATATTTACAGGAAGGCCACTGAGAAGCGAGTGAGTTGCCAATTGTCAGTGTTAAGGTGGACAGGATTTTTGTTTTCTTTTAGTAATTTTAGTTATTTAATTAAATTCTATAATTAGTTCTATTTATTTATTTATTTTTCAGATATTGGTTGTTTTTTGAAATAATTTTTATTTGTAAATGATACTTTAAAATAAAGGAAAAAAAAAACATGTAAAATGATACTTTTTAACCTGTTTTTCAAACAAAAAATAAAAGTAGTGACGTCGGGAAATAATAGAAAGTGGCTTTCGGGGGCCTGAAGCCAGGAGGGTGGCGTTTTGTTTATGGGCTCTACGTCACAGGATTTGAAAAGGTAGGGACATGAATGAGTGAAAAA
>Ga0307517_10010474_pt1 | contig 12974 bp, 9 predicted proteins | sample 23_EM_MG_FD_194515 | JGI IMG/M metagenome (GOLD analysis project Ga0307517, IMG submission 194515) | Populus trichocarpa ectomycorrhiza microbial communities from riparian zone in the Pacific Northwest, United States - 23_EM | ecosystem: Host-associated > Plants > Roots > Unclassified | place...
TGTCTTCAGAGAATTGATTGCCATGGTACCACAGCCTTCCACTAGGCAAAGGCAGAGGGCATTAGTAAAAGCTTGTCCGCGTGCTTTCGCTTATAGGAAAATACTTGCATTTTTTTTTTTATCAACAAAGACGATTCAAACGACAGCTAAATAAGAAACAAGATGATGTTTTAAAATCTAAAATATATAATTAATATGTTAAAGTATTTCAATTTTTTTTTAATCTAAAAAAATCCTTGAATATCTGTAAAAAAAAATTCCAATTAAAAAAATTTAAAGATCATTTAATGATAAAATCAATATATTTATAAAAAAAATATTAAATAACTTAAAGCAACAAATAATTTCAAAGAACCTTAAATTTCAAGGACAAAAATATTTATTTTTGAGTTTTAAGTTTGTTAATACTTTAAAATCTTTACATATTTGTTTTAGAAAAAAAAAAATTTGTGTGTGATTTACCTGGAAGGTTCAGAGGATATTTATATCCTATGAATCTTTGTCATTTACATAAAAAAGGAAAAGCCGGAAAGTCTTATGCTTTCAGCAGCATTAATAAAAAACAAAAAATCTCTTATATATTATTAATGAGACTACACTTATGAGGTCCCTTAAGAGATTTTATTCACACCTATAAGTATAGAGAAATCATTATCTTACTGTATATAATTATTTCAGATTGAGAGATATGATAATTTATTATGTTTTTAATATTTATATTGTAAATAATCATCCAAAATCAAGCATAATGCCTTAGAATTTGTGATATTTAAATTCTTTGAGACTGACATATTTGTCAGGCTCATGTTACTTTGAACTTGACTAATTGCCAAGTCCAAACACCTTGGACTTGACTGTCCGTCGAGTTCAGATACCTTAAGTCTAACATGTGTGCTAAACTCACATTATTTTGAACTTAGTTGTCCGTCAAATCCAGGCATCTTGGGTGCTAATATTTACCAAACTCATATTATTTTGAATTTGGCTGATTGCTAAGTTCACGTACATTGAATTTGACTAATTATCAAGTTTAAGTATATTAAATTTAATATATTTATCAAACACATATTATTTTAGACTTAACTAAATATAAAGTTAATATCTCAAATTTAGTATATTTATCAAATCCATGTTATTATACACCTGATAATTACTATAAAATTTATATATCTTGGGTTTTACATATAACCCTATTACTGTGTACTTGACTGAACATCGAATCCAAACCAAGTACACGTTGCTTGGAATTAACTACCTGTCAATTGAATTTGATATATTTATCAAACATTTTTAATTTTAAAAATATTTAAAATAAAAATCATAATAAAAAGTTTACTAGTCAAAGCCTATAAGGTAATGGGCCACCCAATTTCTTTTTGTTATACAAGTGTTGTGGTGAGGGATATGGCTTTCAAAGTGATTAGATTGGAGATGGGATTAGATAAAAAGAAGTTCAGAACAGACTATTAATATAAGATCCTTTGGCCTCTGATGCTCTCTCCTTGGTTCTGCTTTAAGATGCTCCTCTTTTCTTTTCTTCTGAAATGTGCAATGCAAGAAGGAAGAGAGAGAGAGAGAATGTAGTCACGGATAGGCGCAGACTGCTGGGAGATTCAAAGCAGAGAGCCTGGAAAGTGACGATTGATTGATTGATGTAAGAGAGGGGTCTCTTGATAAGGCTAAATCCTATGCCATTTCCCTCTGCTCTCCCGTCTAATCTAATCTAATATATCTCTGTCAAAGACAGACAGACAGACAATAATATGAATAGATTGTGAGAGGCTCGGTAAGCAGATCAGTCAATCGGAGATGGGAAAATCCACCTCACACAACAGCCGGCCAGTTAGCATCTCATTTGATATAGCTACAGCCGCTTTGGCAATTCAAGGAGAAGGCCATTTTTTGTGTGCCTCCCCTTGGTACATGTAGCTTACCCAAAAACATCCCAATACACTAAGACTTAAATGAATGAAAGCACCGTGACCGGAGAAGAAAAGATGTGAAAGCGGGGAGGTGTGTCTTCCCGGTGCTAGAGGCTGCTTTTTATGTCAAGTCTCTCGCTGGAAGAAACATCTGAGCCGCACATCTAAAGCTCCATGCGAAGCTTGTTGATGTCACTCCATGCTGTTGCCCTGCCCATTCAAAGATGGACCAGTTTTCCTTTTCCACTAAAAGGCCCATTAAAAAATAAAGTCATTTGGACCACCTCCTCTCGTAGCAAAACCCTCTTCGTCTTTCCAGATGGCTAATGAAATCTTCAAAGGCAAAGTAGCCACCGAAACCAATAATTGGATCAAATATCAGCAACCTCTCCTCCCCTCCTCTAGAGGGAAAAAGAGATAGCGAAAGGTAAGGAAAGAGTCAAGTTTTGAGCTCCCAAAAAGAGTTAACCTTCATATTTATTACGTAACCGCCCTCGCAATCCTTCTCCATTCACTGCTGGTAGACATAAATAACCCCAAACCGCGTTCAAAACCAAACCTTCAAAAGCCCATCATTCCCCTCTCTCTCTACATTTGTTTTAATAAAAATAATAAAAGGAGGCAGAGAGAGAGAGACGAGAGAATTTTATTTTCCTTTTCCTTTTCAATTAGCTAATTGTACAAGAAAAGAAAGGATAGGAGAAGGATTACTACTAGTAGTAGATCCGGCACCGGTTTGAAAGTTATAATGGAAGGAGTCGGGGCACGGCTGGGGAGGTCTTCCACTCGCTACGGGCCGGCCACGGTGTTCAGTGGGCCGGTGAGGAAGTGGAAGAAGAGATGGGTCCATGTCAACCCATCATCCAACCACAACAGCTTTCACTCTCATCACCATAACGCTACTACTAATGCTGCTGCTGCTTCTTCTTCAGCCGCTAATCATTCGAGCTCTTCTAACGGTAATAACGGCTCCCATCTATTGCTTTACAAGTGGACCGCTTTGTCTCAATCCAACGGTTCCTCATCTACTACTAACCACTTCAACGGTAATAATATTAATACTACTAACGAAATTGCTAATCTCTCCAATGGCGACGTCACCGAGGAGCCTCCCAGGCGTAAATTCAAATACATCCCGGTATTGTTTTTCGTTTTCTTTTCTTTGGTTCAATTGGATTAATTGTTTTTTTCTTTTTAGTATCTTGATTTTAAAGATTACATGGGATTTTGTGGAATTAGGTTGCCTGATTTAGATCTGGATCCTGGATGAACAGTGCCTTTTGTTTTCTCAGTAAAACCCTAGCCTAACAAATAGAGGAATTCTGGAGAAAATACTTAACGGGTTTTGTTAGATTGTCAGGATTTTACGAGGGCTTTTTGAATGTTTTTGTTTTTCTTGCTTGCATTGATGTTTATTTGAGAAAAGCGAACTAAAATAACAAGTGCCAATGGCGATTCAGGCTTGCACAAGGGACAGTTTGGGCTTGATACTGAAAAGGATTGCAACTCCAGTAGGATTTCAAAGCTATAATTCTCAGTCACCCTAGGACACTGTGGACTTGGTACCGAAAGACTGCCTCACTGGTAGTATTTGTAGATTGTGATGTAGACACTTTAACTTTCTGACATTCCTTTTCAAGTTTACTTTAATTTGCTTTTTGGCTACCTTCTAGAGTTTTCAGACATGTACTTGGGTATAGATTCCATCCTCATTCTATTGGCAATATAACAAATATTCCATTTCGTGGGTTTTCCCTGATCCCAAAAGGTTTTCCTAAGTTAATTACGAGGAAAATGACATTGTTGGATAGTGTCAATTACACTACAGGTAGTTACAGTTATAAAGCCTTTCAAGGATGCAATTGGTACAAGAAAACTTGCATGAGTTTTACACCTGTAAAGCACAATACGTTTGGTTATGTGGTAATCAGTGTAGTTATATCAGTCAATTACACAGAACATGGAATGATGTTCAGCTGAAATGAATGAGAGAACACAACTGTGTTTATGCTAATTGTCTATGGTTTTCGTTTTTCACTAGCTTATGCTTGGTTGACTAGCACAAACAAAAGGGTAAACTAGAGGTTCAGTGATGGTTCAAAGTAAGGTGTCGGTGGATGCACCCGTGGCTCAATTAGAACTTGGGTTGGTTCGAATTGCTAGCATATATGTCAATTAACTTTAGGATATTTTCCTTCAGTTCAAAGTGTTTGGTACCCATGCCCTTGTTAAAGTTAATTGGCAGTTTGCTGTCTTAGCTTGATTTATTTGAATGGTAGTGAGGGCAGAGCTATTGATTTAGCAATGCAAATACCTTTTTTTGGAAAATACAGTTATCATGCATCAAATCCTCTATAAATCTAATTATTCTCATGTTCCAAGCATGTTCAATGAGGCTTCAGAAATTGGATGCCCTTGTAGCAATCAATGAAAGGCTTTATTGGAGAGATTTTTAGAGCCTCTTTGCTTGTCCTTATTGAATACAATTGTTCCTTATCCTCAAGAATAAGAGAAAGTGAGAAACTAAAGCTTGTAAATGATGATATAGTGTGCCTACAATTGTTGTGGGTTCAGTGTGAAAGAAATGCTTTAGAATTACTAAATCACAAGGCAGTAGCAAAGTTTTGTGAGGCTGTCTGTATACTGGCTGCTCTCATTGCAATGCGAAGCTAATGACATCTACCCTTTGTTTTTTTGGTTGGTTCGCAACTCAATATTATAGCAAGCCAAGAGCCTGAAAGTTGTCTTGTTAGTTTAAGTTGAGTGCAGTAGATCATTATTGGAATGTCAAGATGTACACATGACATTTATATATCTTACATTGCGGGCTTTAAAATCTCTGGGTGCTTAGAGTGATGTCCTACATCACATGTCTAGGGTTACAAAACAATGCATCTAGTTATAAACAAGTTCTGTGGTCACCATTCATCTAGCTTTGGAAGACATGGTGCTTCATTGTGGCATGAAGATGGTACTGCCACACATTTTGAAACAGTTGCGTGGACAAAATTCTTGTATAGTTTTCCTTTTATTCTATTTGTCACACACTATTAAAATGTCAGTGTATTTAATGCACATAAGGAGAGTGGTTTTTAATTGTTTGGTGATTGGTTGAACTATGGGCCAAGCAGTAATTTTATTGAAGTTGCTGTTGATAGAGAGACATTGAAATGAAATTGTGATCGGAGAGCGCAAGATTTGGAGACTTTTTCCTGGTTCAATTTTTTCTTGATTGACTGAAAAAAAACACGAGAGGCTGTCTGGTACCTTCAAATGGTGGCAAGTCAGTGGTGATAGTCTTTTCTTAGTTCCTTGTGTAAACTTGAGTATGCTGGTGTAATACTTGACTTAAAGCTAAATGAAATAGTATGGTAAAAGCTTTTCCAGGTAGGGGCTTTTTATAGAAGCCCCTAGATCTTCAAGTATGGGACCATGGATTTCCATTGTGTTATGGTGGAAGAGCTTTTGGAGATTGTGAACTGTGTAGGAAACAGACAGGATTGTGTACCTAAAGCATTACTTTGGGTTCTATTGTAAGAGCAAAACAAAAGAGTGTACAAAGTAAATTTTTGGGTTACACATTTTTGGTGTACCGGACAGTTTTTGCTAATGAAGATGAAATCTTAAATTTCACCAGTCATTGATTTTAGTTATATTCCATGTGGTGGTGTTTTTTCAATAAATCTGGCAGTTGTTTTATCATGAATTATAATTGCTTTCAATTCTAAAACTGGAAATGATATAAATACAAAAATTAACAATGAGAATAACATAAAAAAACTTTTTCTGTAACGACAAATGATATAAATACTACCTTTGTTTTAGCTTTACTTGCGTCAATAGCAAATTTTTATGCATGCCTTGGTAAAAAAAGATTTGGTTAGGAGTATCAATACTGTCACATGAATCAATCTTGATCTTATAATAGGAATAAGAACAAGAGATCTTTCCCATTTGTTTGATTTTTTGGATGGTATGCTGTTGCTGGCGACATTCATAGAGATTTTTGCACTCTACATATCAAAAAGAGGAAAAGGAGTATGACGATAGATTAGTGGAGACCCATAGGGAAAGAGAACTCGGCACTGTTGAAGTGGCATACAGTGCCAACCATAAATTAGTATCGTGGGTCCAAATGAATTGTTTTAAAATTTAGGGATTGGTATTAAAATGGGTCATAAATTAGGATTTATTGGCACGCTTTGCGATGCTTCTGTGATGAGGCCAGATAAAGACACTAATTTGCATTTGCCTTGTTAACTAAGCTTATTGTCTGTTATTTGGCCTGTCTGACCATGCAGGTTGATTTGCTAGAGAAACAGAAAAAAGAGGCTGAAGAACAAGAGGCATCAGAAAAGTTTGATGATGAATCGAAACCAAGTGATACTGACCCTAATGCTGCAGAGCCAGTTTCCAAGAGTGACAGTGCCGATGAAAAACCTGACATCAATGATGTACCCATGGAAGAAAATCAGGTGAATGGTTAATGTATTTATATTCTTATTTACCATCCATATAGGGTGTCTTGTTTGAAAAGTCCATAAATTCTATATGGCCTAATTTGACACCCACAATTCACTTCTTAGCTTTCCAAAGGCAAGCATGCTCGGTATGCTGTTGCTCCACAATATACAGAAGTATTGTGTGAGGAATGTGATGGAATGTTCTCATTTGAAGTTCTTATCGCAAGTTTCCATCTAATTTTGGTTTGAACATACTTCAATCTCAGGATGGTAATCAGGTGGTACGACAAGACCTGAATGAAAGCACTTTGGATTTGAGTCTAGGCCTGCTCTCTTGATGGTGACTGATTCAAAAGACCTGTCCAGAGATGGGCAGTTGAAAAGAGTGAAATAGAATGGTGTTGATACATTGCGGAACCATTTCTTAAGATTATTGACATATAGGATTTTTACCAAATGGTGTACTTTGTTGCGAAATCGGAGACAATTTTCCCTATGATCTATTTGCCCGCCAGTTACTGAGGGAAAGGGTGTGAGTGGCAAATGCATTAACTTTTAGTTCATTTGAAGACCTGTACTGTGCTGATTGCATCTTGTAAGATGACGACATCTATTTTTTTAATCATTGAACAATTGATTTCCCCCCTTCTTTTTTTCTGGTTTTCTCGAAATGTCATTTGAGACTTGTGGTTTTGTATGCCCAAAGGTAAAACGATAGTTGATTGAATCTTCTGTTCCAAACATAATGTTAATGACTACTTTTTCTAAACTTGAAAGTGATGTTAGGATTGATCTATGAACCTGGTGGTTTCTGGTTTCTAGACCAACCACCATGGTAAAACTTGGATTGATGCAGGCAGGACTGATGTGCGCACAGGCGGTCTAAATTTAAGGAAAAGCTACTGGTGGATCTTTATTACATTTCCACTTCTATAGATCTCTTTCTTGTTATTGATGAATCAATGCATGAGCCAATGATACTAGGGGGGAAGAGTGAGAGTTCGGTGGTAAAGAGTTGAGTCTTGAGAGGTTTTTTCTATTAATTTTTTTCTCCTTTTAATTTCATGTATGTATTGAATTCAACGATTTTAATTAAAAAAACATGAAGGGAGCAGGAGATGATCTCAATCCGTTTTTATTATTGGCAAGGCATGTTAGATAGACGATGATAGCTGACTGAACCTATGCGACTCCAGGGACAACAAAAATTGAACGATTGAAGAGCAGTTTACGAAGTAAGATTTTACAGTTGCTCAAACTAATAAGAACTGCAAGTTATTCACTCAAAAGGAAATAAGCAACAGATAGCACTTGTGGTTATCATGGCTTTAAAAAGCACAACGAAATCTTCTTCCACTTACCAATTGCCGTATCCAAATCACAGCTAAACCATCCAAAGCCTTGCGAGAAGGCAGAGTGGCTTCCTTACAGGAGATTCAAAGTAATATTATTCCTTTGCAACCGCAGCTTCTGCCTCAGAAAGGTAATCATGCCTGGCGATGTAGAAGTGGTTATAAATCTTTAATGGCAATAGCTAAAATGATTCATTAATTAAAGAATTCAAGCTCTGCTTCCTGTATTTTTCTACTGATTTGGCACATGCTTGTTGCTCCCATAGAAAGATTTACAGCACAAGATTTGATCACAAAAGATATAGAAATGGAAGTGGGAAATTCAAGACGAGCCACAATTTTTCAATTACGAAACACAAGTGATGTGCATGGTGGTGGTATTATTCCTAGGAGATGAGGGGAGCTTGAATGGTGCAATCTGGTGCCTTGCCCAACTTATCTCTCATCTTTCCAATGTTGATGGAGAACTATTCATCAAACCCAATCAAGTTGATAGGAGGAGTATCTTCTTCCTTCTTTTTAGTATTTTAATGGCTATAAATACCAAGGTTATTTTCAATAAGAACAAGCTTAAAAATCCAAAACAGAATTCTCCTCTGCTACGTTTCTTCTTTGTTAAAAAATCCATTGCATTTCACTGAATAATAAATACCACATCTTCCATTTAATTTCTGGAGGTTCCCCATTTTATATTAACCAGCAACTGATAGATTCACAGAAAGGTACGTATTCCTCCTATCCAATCATAATCACGAATAGAATTCAAGATTTTCCAATGAAGGCTCATTCGCAATTCATAATTCAGTTGTTGTGGTAGTATGAATATCCAATGCCATCCCTCCTGGATTCATTTTGTAAATCAAAACCCACAGAATCCTGTTCTATATTTCAAATTATTTGGTGGACCGAAGAAAGAAATATATTGCCGCATTGCTTGCCTTCCCTGTTCAATGGCCAACCCATACCTGCCGGCCGACTTCATCTCGTCTAGAGTAGATAGCAGTCATCAGCGCTTCCTCCTTTTCCTTTTCCTTCCCTTGGCCCAACCAATTAAACAACATTCACAAAATACCCTCAGCCGACGTCGTTTATGAGTTCCCTATAAATACAAATAAAGCAGGCTATTTTATCAATCTGCGGGCCCCTCCTTCTAGAGAGAGACTAGAGGAAGAGAGAGAGAAAGGAGGACAGAAAAGAAGCGAGGAGTGGACTATCTATCGCAAGGGAGCACACAGCAATGGATTCCCAGACGCAAAACACATCTCTGCAGCGCCTTCAAAACGTCGAAAAGGTAATTTATTTGTTTAATTGATTTGACGACTTGAAATTTGGTTAGCAGAGATTAGTTATTTGTTTTGGATGGGGGCAACAGACAGTGGTTAGGGTTTTGGAGGTAGCAGGAGCAGTAATGGATGAGCTTTCAAATCCAACAGGTCCTCGAAAAGAATTCATCAACAATCATTGCCGTGACTTCATGCAAATGATCAAGGTCTAACCCCTTCTTCCTCTTTTTTTTTTTAAAAAAATTTATTTTCTTTCAGTTATTATAATTTAATTGCTGTAACGAGCAGGATATTCAGTTTACTTTGAGGAATGAAATAAAAAGTGCTTGTGAGTATCGTCCCTTCGAGAAGAGTGATTACACTTGTAGAATCTCTAATGAAATCTGTCTCAGCAAATTGGAACACATCCTTTCTCAATTGGATCTCATCACCCAAACTATCACTCCTCAATACCACCATGCCCATGATTCTACTGCTTCTTCTGCTTCCTCTCCCATGGATTTCTAGGTACTCTCTATCTCCCTGGGCTCTCACCTTTACTTGCTTCTTTCCCTCAATGCAATCTTTATTTTGCAGGTCTTGGAGAGGAGATTCTACTTTCTGGTTTTTCCAATATCTGTAAGCAAGTGCCTTTGACTATGCTGATTGTTTCTTGATCATCAGCTACTTCACATGTGGGGTCTCAATGTTGTCAAACAATCACCCTTGTTCTTTTGTTACTGCCACCTTATCTAAACCTCCTGTTTAAATTTTCTTCATCTATCCATCCACTTTATTGTAAGTTTTCATCTTAGACATGTGCTAGCTCCTCGATAGACTAATGAGCTTTTTTCATACATTATTGGCGTGTACTCATCTATTTATCTATTCCATTTCTGATATTGATTTTTCGAGTTGCCTAAATTTTTCAAGCAAGCTCACCTTGTCTTTCCCGGTTCTTTTGGTTTTCCATTTGAATATAAGAATCATTTGTTTATACAAATAGCTAAAGAGTGTAAATTAACTAATGATGATTGTCATTCAACTATCCTTTTCTCAATATTCTCTAATACTCTATGTAGTAACTACAAATTGACGACTTTAGGACTCCCCTGCATTCAGATGTAGTTCCAGTTAAGTGTGGGGCTGCTCTGAGCTGACACGGGGGGGTAACAATGCACATGATAAAACCTTTTGCAAATCATGGGGCTAGCTGGAGATTGTTGGTGTTTGGGTTCTAAGAAAATGAGATCGGGGATCACAATGCGGATATGATGAAACCATTTCGGTTGCAGTTATCGCTCTGCAAGAAATAGCTTTATGGCCTTATTGCAGCCGCTGCAAATCATGGGCCGGAGATTGTTGGTGTTTGGATTTAAGAAAATGAAAGCTAGTATTTGGTGAGCCAAGTTTTGTAACCATCCAAGAGATAAGCTACGTTTGCGCTGTCACATGTTTGTTTCTATCAGCAAAATAGCTCTGAAACTTGCTTATATCTGCATATTCATTTCATGGAGCAAGTGGAGCAAGGTGAGCCCGTTTTGGTACCCATTTTTTTCGTGTCAACACCCATTTCATGGAGCAGAGCACGCGTTCCATCAAAACTCACATGGCATTTTGAAATATCAGAAGGCCCTTTTGTATGTAGGTGCGAAACCGTCTTGATAAGGTTAGTCATCCAGCCCATCTTGTAGAAAGCCAGACTCGATTGCTTGAGGCCTTTGTTGTATGGATGGATGCATGCAGTCACTAGTTGGGTGCCTCGCTCAACCAAAAAAATGAAATGGTACTTCTCTTCATTAGAAGGCTTAATGGTTAATAAATCTCAGGGGCCTTGATAAATTGTAAACTGGTGAGAGTGAACCCATAGGACTGGTTTCATTGTTGGGGCAGAGTGAGTGTATAGCAAGAAGACCATGGCACATCGACCCAGTGAGGATCTTGCTCGGTCCAGAAAGGGTTCTAATAGCCCAAACTATTACACAACAGAGAAAAAAGAAAAAATGGAGACACCTTTGTTGCAAGTACATTCAGCTTTGGTTGCAGCCAGGTTGCCTCTTCAAGCTCGGTGAGTTCCTACGGCATCAATCATGAGACCTGAGTATTCTACTCTAAAAGCTTTAAGCACTTTTCGCTAGGTTGTTAAAATCGTGATTTTAACACGGCACGAAAAATATAAAATAAATTCGAATCATAAAAACAGATCGTAAAATTATAAAATCGTAAAAAATTTTAAAATAGATATGAAAATGAATTAAATTAACAATTTTAATTATTTTGCCTTTACAAGAATCATTCTTTGCTTCAGTTAATTTCATGGCAGACCCTTTGTATTTCTTAGTTTTTTGTCTTGTATTGATTCTAGCTGCAACTGCCCATAATCTTCAATCCAGTGAAGAAGGATACATCTCTCTAGTATTATCCAGCAAGGAGTTGACTTTGCTGAACATGTACTGATAAATAAGGCAGTAGCCACCATAATCCCACTTCAACTACCTGATATTAAAAAGTCTGTCAAATCCCACTGATTGGCAAAGTACATTTTTAGCATCGATATTTCTTCTTCAAATGTTGAAACTAGAAACCCGGGTTCTGTCCTTGTTGTTGAGTTCATTTTCCTAAGCTAAAAGAAATCATCAGAATTAAGTTCATTTCCCTATACGGTCAAAAGAAACCACCCTATTTGTCTCTTCTGCTCTGTAAATCCCAATAGGCGGTCGACACCTGTCATCAACATTGTATTTTTATCTTATGCTGGTACACTCGTTTAATCGGTTGCGAAATCGTGATTTTACACGATTTCACCTGATTTTAACAATTTTACCTGATTTTAACGATTTTCGAGTTTTATGAACGATTTAGCACGTAAAACCTATATTGACTCGTAAAATCGTATGATTTTATGAATTGAATCGCGATTTTAATAACCTTACTTGTCGCTTCTTCGTATGCAACCATGGTCCAAATAGCATGCTAACCATAACGGTTTTTGGACTAAACTAAACACATCTTCACCCCCTCGACGTGAAGTCCCTCTGAATATGTACGCTTTTTTTTAGCGAAGTGATAGAGGGTGTTTTTGTTTTGGTATAGAAAAGAAAATTTAATCATTTATGGTTATTTTTATTATATAAAAAACTAATTAATCATACCATCTAAACTTTTAATTTAAATACAGATTTTTATAACTATGGAAAATAATAAATTTGGAGAGAAAAATGCTTAACGGATGCAGCCGTTAAGTTTGGGTCACCATGGAAGACCAAAAACAATGCACCAGCTTCTGCTGACACTGACAACAACAAGAAGGCCAATAGCAATTTTTTCATTGACCCTCCTCTTGAGCACTGCTATATTCTTCATAACAGGTTTTTTTCCAGCCCAAAAACCCATATTTCTTCTTCTTCTTCTTCTTCCTCTTCCTCTTCTCAAACCATGGTTGCTTCTCGTAGCTTTGTACTATGGCTTCATGGACTGGGTGACTCGGGCCCTGCCAATGTACTCATCAAGACTCTCTTTACTTGTCCTGAATTTCGTACCACCAAATGGTCTTTCCCTTCTGCTCCCATTTCCCCTGTCTCCTGCAATGTAACCCCCACACCATATTCTTACATACATTATCATCATGTATTTTTTTTTAATTAACATGGATATTCAGGTTAACTTCTTTGCAATTTGACTAATTTCATGGATTCGGAAATTAACGATCATATAAGTCTATAATAGCCCTGAGGTTTGTGAGACTCGAACTGATGACCTCTAAAAAAATAAATCCAGAATCTGACCAGTTGAACTACACCTGCTTTTGTTTTTATTGTTATTAATTGTAGAGTTCAGATTTAATCTAGTTTGAGGGTTTCTGCTGGTATTGGTGAATTGAGTGAACTTTTATAGTTATTGGGCCTTCATTGTTATGAGTGACATCATTTCTTTCTTTCTTTCTTTTTGATTGATCTCTAATCTGTTGAAAATATT
>Ga0307517_10010475_pt1 | contig 12974 bp, 15 predicted proteins | sample 23_EM_MG_FD_194515 | JGI IMG/M metagenome (GOLD analysis project Ga0307517, IMG submission 194515) | Populus trichocarpa ectomycorrhiza microbial communities from riparian zone in the Pacific Northwest, United States - 23_EM | ecosystem: Host-associated > Plants > Roots > Unclassified | place...
AGTTGACATTCACCTCCTGCAGACTGGGACTCCCAGATCCCCTCTCCCAAAGCTCCTCGTCGGTGACAGCCACCTTTTATGGCGGGCTGCATGCTGGGAAGCTCTTTTCGCCACCGCTGAATCACATGGCTTCACCCTCGGCGAAGGTTTTAATTTGACGCCTAAGACACCTGAGAGGTCCCCAAGTCCTCGGATTGACACAATCTGCACCGGCGATCGTCACACATGCCAGCACCCCTCCTTTAGCCCGAGTCGCCGGACCTTAGGACCAGAGTATTGTGCAGATCGTCTCTTTTTCAATGAATTCTACAGAAACCACGACTAATGGCTTGAGCAGCGGTTTAAAGCATTATTAACCACCTTCACAGTCATCTTAAGCGCACATGATGTCATTATAGCGGCCCGCTAATGGGACAAAGGTTGCGTCATAAAAAGGAAGCCTTGAGCCGACTGAACTCGAGTCTTGAGCGGCTGAATCTGGTTAGACCGGAACTTGAGTGGGCTTAAACCTTGAGCGGGTTCAGTTCATAGCAACAGCCCAGATTCCGCGTGGTACGTGAAGGAGACGGAGGACATCGTCGTGCTTAAGGTACCTCATCTCACCGGCGTTGGGGGGCTCGTCCCAGGGAAGGACCGTCCAGTCGTTATTGTTATCCTTGTAGTGGTACCAAGTTACTTGCTGCTGGTTGGAACGGTGAACCCACAGAAGAATACTACTTTTGGACTGTCGCGACAATGCTAATTTCTTTGAAAGTGTATTTGTGAGCGAGTACTTCCGAAGTAATTTAGAGAGGGTTAAGCATTTGAGACCCTATGATAATATATATTCTGGGTAAGGCCCTCTAAATGCAGACTTCGTGTCCTTGCATGTCTGAACGCGAAACCGAGGACAAATGATATAAAATACTAGCCTACTTAGCAAAACTATCACAACTTCGGATTGATCCAAACCATTAATTCAGACCATCCTCTAGCAGCGGAACTTGCAAGACTTCGCAGAATAATCCATAGCTTGGAGGGGATGTAAAGTATCACCCATTGCAGCCCATCGGCAATGTACCATAGCAATTCACCGAACCAACCAAAGAGGGCCCTCATAATCTCGAAAGATACTACCCCGAACTTCCGTATCCAGGACCAAAGAGTCGCAGGAAGGGTGACAAATATAGCCCGAAGGAGATCACAAAACCCATTCCAGATATCTCTCAGCGTCAAATTACGCAAGAACGTAACGATGGCCTGGAGGACGGTGTGCAGGAGTGACACCATCTTCAGAATGACATCCCAAGCTGCCTTCCCGAGCGAGCTGATTCCGGCCCAAATCCACTTGGCCATAACAACAATTGCTTTAGGGATGCGCACCGTGATTAAGTCCCAAATCCACTTGGCCGCGTCAACAGTTGCTTTAGGGATGCGCACGGTGATTAAGTCCCAAAACAAGAGGGCCATTTTCTTGATCCATCTCGGTAGCGTCTGCGTCCCAAACTTCCATAGCTCTTTCCCCGTCTCTTTGACGGCTTTCGGGATTTTCTTGACACCCTTCCATATCCACTTTCCAGCCCGGACGACCCGCTTGGGCAGCTCAGTAATCTGATGCTTACACCAAACCCCGAATTTCTTTCGATTCGCCCAACACCATTTACAGCTTCTTACGACGGGGAGGACGACCAAATGCTTGGGAATGCTCCAAACGAAAAACTTGGGCAGGTGCCAGACGAAAAACTTGATGAAGGAGCCGATTTTTCGCAATGCAGCCTTCATCCGCGCAAGGGCTGCCGCATTGTGCGTTTTCCAGCGGAGGAAGCCGCCTGCGCGGCGAGAGGGCAGGTACTCGACTATGGTGCGATGGCCACCGGCAGAGGCGAGGCGGAGGGCTATTTGACCGTCTGGGGCAACGAGAGCGTCGTTGGCAGAATATGGAGGTTCGAAGAGGAGCTTGATGATCGGGAGAGAGCCAGTGCTTGCAGCGAACATTAAAGGAGTACGGGTGGCTTGGTCCATGAAGCCATGTTGCTATTGGGATCAGCTCGTCAGATAGGGTTTACGTAGAAGAAAAGAATCTCACAACGACACCGAATGCGTTGGGGTCTGCGCCAAAGTCAAGGAGTTCCTTAACTAAGTGGATGATTTTTGTTGATATTGCCTCTAATAATGGCGTTCCGCCTCCTTGGCTCCTTGTGTTCGCGGTGACGAGATTGTTCTGGATTAAGACAGCAATGGTTTCGCTGTCTTCTCTCAAGATGGCAAGGAATAATTCCCTGACGATTTGTTGTTTGACGCGCGTCAATGGATCTATACCCTTTGGATACTCCTCGATGGGTTTGGGCGCCTCGGCTTTCTGTGTCCCTTCATAAGCCGGAGCCTTCTGGCTCTCGATGAAGCTTTCGAGGATCGCGCGAGCATCGGGTTCCCTCGTAGCGATCGCTATTCTCGTCACGACCGCGTCAAACGTACTCTGGGGGACTTGGTTCTGAACATAATCCGGCAGGGGTTCAATATGGCAGGGGTCGACTTCGCTCATTGTAATGCAGGTATCAAAGCGCAAGTAGAGGATTAATGAGCGTGGTCAAAGTTGGGATCTATATAGAAAGGGAGGAAGGTGTAGGAATGGGATGGAGCAACTACGCATTATAAGTACATGAGACAACATGAATCATGTGAAAGCCCACTTGCCGTAAAGACCTGTATTGTACTAGCATGGGAAGGAGCGGTGCGAACCGGACCCTGAACCGCGGTTTCGCGGTGCGGTTAGGCACGAATCCGGTTCGAACTGTCGGAACCGCGATTGAAAAATTCGAGATACCTCACCAGGACAGCCTTAAAACCCTTAGAAATTTTGCCAACTTAAATAATAGTATATTTTACACGTTATCGAGTGTATACATTATTTGAATTGGTGGAAAATCTGGTGCTAGAGCATAATCTCCTCAAGGGGGCTGTGACAAAGCCACACCAACCTTGCGCCGTGTGCATAAGAAGTTGGCAGGGTGAGCCAAAAAGGGTTTGGCGAGCCGCGAGACACCACGGTCGATCCACCAAACTACTTACGGTTTTTGCCATTTTGAACCACGGTTCTATTAAATTAGGTACGGTACGTAAAATCGGGGACCTAAGCAAACCCTATATTGTTGACACATTGACACCCGCAGGAAACTGAGAGGCTGCGCGAACTGCGATGCAACACGTGTTGTGAGCTTCGATTTTTTTTTCCGCCTAGTCAATGGGATTTCCATAGGACGTTGAAGGTTCAGAAACGTATAAATTATTCATGTAAGAGAATACGACGGTCCATAAGACCACAATCCACAAACAACATCGTACATATGTATCGTCGGTCCAACCTTGGGCTCGAACACACCTCGTCACCATTAGTTGTAAATATTCCACGACTAGAGGAACGAGTTAACAATCCCCTCCAAAAAATACAAAATATGAAAAAACATACCTTTCTCCACAACAGCCCCTTATGGTCAGCAATCGGCCCAGAGATACCAAACGCCGCGCCCTTGAACCACCAGAACGTAAAGAGGAGAATCGACGAGAGAACTCCAAAGATGATAGCTTTTGTTTTCGTTGTGTACCGTTTTGAGGAAAAGATGAAGTGGTCGAGGACGTGCGAGAGCATGAGGACAGCGAAGTAGAGCGTTGGCAGCTGGAAGGGCAAAATAAAAAGGTCATTAAAATCCGACATAAGTAATGCCAGCGGGCGTACGTAGTGGTGCAGGTATGTTACACGGCCCATGATAAGGAAAGGCACTGAAAGAACTTCAGCATTCAAGGCGAAACGAACAAGGTCAGAACATACCGAAATGGAAAGCCCAGCCAAAGAAAGCGATCTTGCCAACATAGAGGAAGTGGTCCCATTCGCCTGCAGAAAAAAATCCATGAATATCGACAACTTCAAAAACAAAGACTAGAAAATGAAACGTACGAGGATCCATATCGACATACTTCCGTTGCGCCCTTAACAAATACACACCGAGAGTGGCGAAGGCAACACCCAAACTAACCGTACTGCCCCACCAGATAATAGGCGTGCCCATAAGGTAATACTTGATCTGGGTATCGCCCCATCCACACATCCGCAGCCCGAGATGCAGAAGCGGCCAGTCGAACGGTTTAGAAGCAAGAATATCTTCCTTATCTGGATCCGGCACGAGAGCATTGTTCGATGTCATCATAGCCACGTTGAGGTGCCAGAAATCCCGAAGGAATGGGGATCTATAGAATTTGGTATTGCCAGAGGGCACTGCGACAAAGAAGCAGGTTCATCAACGTTCGTTCATAGAAAGAAAGAAGAAGAGACTTACATCGATCGTTCCAGTGGCTCTCCACATTCCAATACGTATGCGCATCCGCAGGATTATTCTCCTTATCACAGCTAACCTCGACCTGCTTGAAACCCCACTGCGGCAGAATCGCATTCGCCGCTCGGAGGTAACACCCCAGGTGTTTATGCTTAAACCTCAGCCTCGTCGTGAGCGAATGTATCTTGTCCACCTTGGTCCTTTTGATATCGTCCACGACCTCGACCTGCCAGTAATCATGGTTGTCCCCAATCGTCTCGTTCCCGTAACACGACACCTCGTAGTTGAGCTTGGACACAGGCGCGAGGACTGTGTGAGAGTGTAGATTCCGCGTGGTAGGTACGTGACGGAGACGGATGACATCATCGTGCTTGAGGTACCTCATCTCGCCGTTGGGGTTGTACTCGGGCTCGTCCCAGCGGGGAAGGACCGTCCACTCGTTATTGTTATCCTTGTAGTGGTAGCAAGTTACCTGCTGCTGGTTGGAACCCACAGGGTAAGTCTGGACGTGTGAGTGTAGGAGGCCTCCACCCCAACCCATGTTTTTGAGCGTAATTTTGGAACCGAATGCGATTTCTGGAAAGAGATTCTCAGAAAGAAACTGAACTGGGAATGGAAGACGACGAACCGAGAGGATTTTTTGAAAAATCGTTTCCTTCAAGGTTGGCTTGGAAAAGGGAACTCATTTGTGCATCTCCGGGTCCAGAATGGTTGAGGACCATGAAATGAATTTTGAACGACAACATGAAGACGAGAATCGGAACAATGATAAGGCATAGTATACGGGCACCCCAATGTCTTGCTTGATCGCGCTGGATGGATTGTTAGACCCGAACTGCATATGGAAAATACAACAAAAGCCTTACCAGAGACATCTTCGTATCTCCAAACTTTTCCCAAAGGTCTTCGATTGTGTACAAGCCAACTAAAGCCGTGACGAAGAGGCCGATCATCTTGACGCTGTGAACGGTCAGATTGTTTATGGCGGGATAAAGAAAAGAAAAAGTACCTGGTTACTGCACCAATTGACGCGCCCGTAAGGAATAACCAAACCCACCAATCTACCGAGAATGATCTGTTCATACAAGATTAGCAATTGATTAACGAGTAGATGAAACGTCCTCACTGGTATTGCTGGTTATGGAATTTAGTTAAGCAGAAGACCGTAAGAAATGTGAAGAATAGAAGCATAGAGTCGAGGAGAATGAAGCGCGAGATGCACAGCCAGCCCACATCTAAATATACAAAAAAGAAAATCAAAATGCGAAAATTTTACAAATGCAATAGCCACCCACCAAGCAGAACCATCAACGCAGTAAGATGGCAGGCCCACTGACTCATACCAAGCTCTACAGCGGTATACCAGGCCAACGGAACCATGCCGACGCCAAACGTGGCAAGCATAACCCGCATCGCGACAAATGGTACAGTATCTGGGTAGACTTCGCCGCTCTTGAATTCGAACGAACCATCGTACCCGGCTAGCAAACCCGCCAGTCCAACTAGCATTTTTCCGAGAGGAGGGTGAACGTCGAAATAAAACTCGCGTTTGAGGTAATGCGAGCCGAATTTTCCAAAGTGGGCTTCATCCCAGACGACGATGTTGGATGCGCCAATTTTGTGGAACCGTGTCCAACAGGAAAGCAGGGTGTAGATGACGGGTGGTATATGTTCGAGGTTTTGAAAGAAGAATTCTCTCTAATAAAGAAATTGCGATTTAGTGAAGATGAGACAGTGACAGGGCTCCAACGACTTACCAGGGACGTCGGCGGAGGTAATGGCCGTTGTGGCAGTCGTCCACTACCCAGACGTGCATTTCCCGGGCGAATTTTGTTATACACATCCTTCCCTTGGTCGTCGTAATAGTCGCCGTAGTGTTCCTTCTGGGAATGTGCATGATCCTCGCCGCCCATGCCAGCAGGCCCAGTGGGACCCTTCACCACCCTCCTGCGCGCCTTTTCTTCTGACATGTAATGTAATGGGAGCTCCTCTTCTCTATTAGACAAGGACCAGTGGTGGTGGTGGTTGGTAGGATATGGTACGTGTTCGAAATCGAATGAAGCGTCAGGATCTGTTGTCCCGAAGTCGACCGCAACTTCTGCGGGTGGTTTCATCAGCTATGGGACCCGAGGACGGCGCGTGCCTGGTCGTCGTTCGCAACGGCGACGAAGAATGGAAGAAAGAAGTCAGAGGCGAGTGTTCGTGATGAGAGAATAATGTCTACTGCGGCCACATGATCAGTTCCTGCCACGTCAATTGCTTGCACCGCCAATCGCCCATCTGGCGTATTTATTTAGAGTTGCCTTGGTCATTACACATCGTACACATAAAAAAAGAAAGAAATAGACAATAAATCGCTGCGCTACGTAAGTATGTACATGGAAAACTAAGGTATCATCTTTGCTTTCCAAACCCAAAATAAATATTAATTTGGGACGCCGTACCGGCAATACGTCGCTGAAAGAAAAAGAAATGTTCAATGTGAACTTAAAGAGAGAGCAATAGAAGGAAGACACACCAGTGACCATGGCGTGATCGCGCTCATAAGGCTCCAGCGTCACTTGTTCCAGAGGCTTGAAATTGTGTTCTTGAAGGAATTGTACTTGCGAGGCAAAGATTGTCTCAGGAGGCATCGTTGAATCGATACAGCTGGCTTTGATAGAAATAATGACATGACCGCCGTCTTTTAGGAAGCTTTCAGCGTTGTGAACAACGATACGAGCTTGATCGGGTTGAGCAACGTCGGCAAAGATGACGTCGACAATGGGCAGGAGGATTCGGTATCTGTTCGGTAAACGGGCATCTTCAACGATCGCTGGAGCATTTGTCAGAAATTTTCAAGAAATTCTTTGAGAAACACCTTACGAATGACATTTGTCCTCTTCTTGGCCATGTTTATCAGGTCACGGCCGGATCGTGGTGAGAATTCCACTGCGTAAACATTACCCTCCTGTTAAAAAATTGAGCAAAATCGGCAAAAGATTGGGTAAGAAACGTACAGGTCCAACAATATCAGCTACATGGCTGACACTTGTTCCACTTGCAGCACCAAGGTATAGCACTTTCGCACCAGGTCGGATGAAAATGTTGTCCAAACCACCGAGTACACCAGCAGCCAACTTGCTCCGGAAGGGATTCCACACTCGGTATTCCACTTTCGTGCCCTCAACACCTCCATCAATAGATATCCGCTTCTCACCGTAAACAGAGTCTCCTGGGACGAGGTTTTTGGTGACCAACATGTGGTCTTTTCCTTTTGCGATGAATACACCCTCATGTCTGTGGGGCTCTAGTACGGTGTTGGCGCCTCCTCTAGCGCCACCACGACCACCCCCTCCACGTCCACGGGGCGCACCACGTCCGCCTGGGGCACCGCGTCCGCCTCCTCGTCCTCGAGCACCTAACAGGAAGGAAACGCAACATGAATTTTCGGGCAGCAAAAGAAATGGAAAAATAGGCGTACCACCACGTCCACCACGATCGCCTCCACCTCGTCCACCAAATCCTCCTCCTCGTCCTCCGCCGCGTCCACCACGTCCACCACGGTCACCCCCACCTCGGCCACCAAAACCGCCACGGCCACCTGATGCACCTAGATTCCGAAGGAATTCAACAGTAAGTATACTTACAAAGATAAGAAGACGCTAAACTCACCAAATGCCATTATATTCTTTGGTGATGTACTTTTGTTCGTTGGTTGCGGCTGGTGACTTGCTCAAGCAATTTTTTTGGCGTTCCTTAAAGTTGCACTTGTTTGTACAAGCAGCAAATCGGTTGACAATCTTATCTTATCTCTTCGTGTTCGATCTCATTTTCTGAAACGGATTGACCTCCAGTGTCCCATCGAATTCATTCGGACATTATTGCATTACGAATGTCCTCATCCGAAAACTATTTGTGTCGCTGACTTCAACCACGGTTAGAAAGGGTGTGTAATTTGATGTTTACGTGGAGGACTTCCGAGTTGAGGTTCACATTGATTTCCAGAACGCGGGGAATACCTTTCTTTCCCACTCAGGCTCGTTGTGTAAAGGAATTGTTCTCAACTCGTGCTGCCCTGTTCCAATAAAGGGGCCGAACGCCCTCCGATGTTCCTTGTATTGGAATCGTATGGAGTATACACTCTCAAATTCTAGAAAGAATTTGGGTGCCATGCTCGGGTACATTTTCCTGGAAACGATTTTCCGATTCCTTAGTGCCCACTTCGTCGTTGTGGCTTCATTACACTCGGATTCAATTGACTCGACCATAATGGCTGCGGCGTCCAGCCTTCCAACGACAGCATTCTTTTGGTCCGACAACCTTCATCCAAAATACTAATACGCTGCACGGTCTCTCCAAATGCCTTCCTTTCTTTCTTCTTCGTATTCTCTGCTCCCCGGTCCGAGTTAAATTCCCGGGTGAATACCATTCCCGACATTTCCAAATGGGAAAACACTCCACACGGACAACCAATAAGTAATTTACCTTCGAGACCTCTGCCGACGGCGTCGTCCCAGGTTGTCCCATCCTTTCGGACGAAAGGAAAGGGACAACTGTACATAAGTAATCTGACCTGGTGCCTGTTTTCGATCATGCGCCCCGCTCCTCCATGGACATCGGCACGGAAAGTCGATTAGAAATACTCTCGCCAATAAATCACTATATAAGAGTGGCGACTCTACATCTCGCCTCCTTCCTCGTGAAGCTTCCTTTCACGCCCATCTTCCCGTATTGTGCTCGCCTTCAATCCGATGGCTGTTATCCGACAAGAAACAAGCACTTCCCAGCACTCTAATGACATCACGGTAGAAAATAAACGGACTTCCAGCGACCATTCGATATCCAAGGAAACATACGATGTCGATCCTGCCTGCGAAGTCGTCGGAGTTTCAGGAACCTCTGAAGATGATTATCCTGATGGTGGTCTGAGAGCCTGGTTAATTGTCGCAGGTGTAAGTCACTGACAATTTAAAGGTATCTCGCAATCTGACTCAATTCTCTCAGGCGATATGTAATACTTTTGCAACGTAAGTGCATTTAATCCTTGCGTCATTCCTTCTGTCAAGTCCGGCGTTTTTTTCTTGATATTACGTTGGTTATCTTATCACCGTTTGTGTCCCCGCGGATACCTACTTTGAAGCAGCCACCTGATATCTTTCTCTCTTTGTTTTGATTAGTTTCGGCTACGTAAATTCATGGGGTGTGAGTATGTTCTAAATTTGTCTTTCGTTTCGCTTGAAAGTTAACCCAGGGCCATAGATTTTTCAGAAATATTATCAAGAGACCCTCCTCCGGGAACTTTCTCCATCGACCATGTGAGTAATCATTTATCATCTGCCAAGACAACTTTGTTATTCATTCTAAGTGCTAACGACGAAGCGCAGAGCGTGGATTGGCTCAATCCAGGTAATTTTTCCGATCAATCGTGCACTGTCAAATTTATCTATTACTTACTCGCGGTCAGTACTCACTGGTCTTCCTGCCAGCACTAGTTGTAGGACGGTTGTTTGACCTTGGATACTACCACTCGATTTTCTTAATCTCCAGCGGCATTCTGGTCGGAGCCACATTCCTTACCGCTCAATGCACCCAATATTGGCAATTCCTGTTATGTCAAGGGATTCTGGTGGGGGTAAGTCCATGAATATCGTTCGATTGAAATATGTCCATTAATTATCGCCCTTTGAATTTGTAGGCGGCATGCGGCGGGATTTTTGGCCCTACCGCCGCTGTTATCGCTCACTGGTTCAAGAAGCGGCGCGGCCTGGCAATGGGGATCGTGGCTATGGGCTCCTCCCTTGGAGGAACTATCCTTCCAATAGCAGCCAAGAATTTACTGCCAAGAGTGGGGTCAGTCCCGAGTTCCCACCTCGTTTATGGTCTCTCTGAACCCCGTCTCTTCGAGTAGGTTCCCATGGACAATGCGTTGTTTAGGCTTCATCCTTTTAGCCACACTCGGAGCTTCGAATCTGGTTCGTCTATCCCTTCTTTCGTGGAACGAAATGGGAATTCAATTCGTTGGAACGTCTAGCTCCTTAAACGCCGGCTACCTCCGCGTCGGGTAGCAGGCGGACTATTCAACTTGCGTGCCTTCAAATCAGCGCCCTATTCAGTGTATTGTGCTGCAAGCTTTGTGACGTTCCTCGGAATATATACACGTGAGGATCATATTCCTCGTTATACACCCTTATCTCTAATTCGGGTTGCAGTCCTCACCTATGTAGGCGTAAGCGCCACATCCCTCGGAATATCTTCAGAATTTTCTTTTTATTTCGTCGCCATCGCCAATGCGAGTTCTTTTTTCGGACGGTATACGGGTGGAAACCTGTCCGATAGACTCGGTGAGCAAGATGCATTCTCTGAGTTTTCTCAGCAAGCTAATGGAGAAATCCAGGTCCGATGAACGTGATGATTCCCTTCACAGCCGGTGCTGGGATCCTCACATACGCATGGCCCTTCGCCCAGTCGGAATCCTCGCTCATCGCAGTGACGGTGATATACGGGTGAGCCAATTCCATTTCTTCACGGGATGTGGGGATTACTCATAGTTCAATAGATTTTGCTCCGGGATATACGTCTCCCTTCTTTCCAATCCCATCATGGAGATGGGCGAACCCTGGGACGTGGGCAGACGAACCGGGATGTTCTTGAGTATTTCGGCGATTGGCGCTCTGACGGGGCCTCCCATTTCTGGCGCGATTAGATCTGCGACTGGAGATTTTAAAGCTGTTGGCTATTATGCAGGTTAGTGCTTGAGTTTGCTGTTCTGTTTGCTGCGTGTTGGGATCGATCCATGTTTTATTAGGAACTGTTGTCCTGGTTGGGGTTGGTTTGTTGTCGTATACACGACATCTTATTTTGCGAAGGATGTTTGGGAAGATATGAATTTGAAGTTGACGAAACATTGTAAACGGATCAGAGTCATTATGTAAATCCTCACATAGAATTTTGTACACGATAGATAGACTCGAACAATGTAACCTGGAACTGGATAACTCAAATATACAATATACGCGGAACCCAACAAACCAATAAGATGGTTTCACTTGTTAATACGCCCAAACCGACTCGTACGGTGAATAGAGAAAATGGCGCAGGTAGTTAACGTTCAACTCTTCGGATCTGGAGAAATCATTCGATGAAAAGAAACTCGGGGTTTTTTTTCTGTTCATCCAGTCTTCAGTACGGACCACGTCGATCGTCTATTTCTCTTGAGGATCCTTACAGCCTCTGGTTATGAAATTTGGCCACCCAAAATGATTTGTTGATTTCTCGTCCGCAACTGGTTGTAAGTTGACTCTTCGTGACTCGTTTGGATTTGGAATATCCCATTTACCAACTCCAGTACGTGCCTCCCGATCCTCGTTCACTGTCCACTCATGACCGCGTCCCTTTTGCAGGTTCTCGTTCAGAAGGACATCCATTAAATATTCAAATGACATTATATTCAACGTATTCACTCATCCACATGAATATTCCATCATCTTCATTCAAGTTAGAAAGCGTAGTGGGGGAAGGTTCTTATTTCTTGGACTCTCAATGACAAAGTTGGAAATCTCATGCTCTATATAACTATTGATTTGGGAACAAGTTGACTCAATTACGTGCAATTCACGGAATAAACTCGTATAAAAATGTCTCGTTAGCTCATTCCTAATGCACGTTTCTAAATTAAATCTGTTTATCAGTGGCTGTGATGATGTGCAAAAATAATAGATGACCTGTGCATGGAGTAGCGTCGGAATGATCATGAGGTTTTCGGGAGCATTGAGAGTATCTTTCATCTCTTTGTATGCTTCCGCGGGGAGTTGCCTGAAATAAGACAATCAAAATATTTGGTGACGATATGGGAGTGAGGATATGACAAGTTCTCACTCTACTGTATCGATATTCCTTTTTTTGAGGGCAGCAAGGACAATTGATGGGTCAAGGATGAAGTCTGGAATGGATCTTTACTATTAAGCAAAGGATGTTGCGTATAGCCAGGTGAAAGACTAACCAATGCTGTAACCATCAGGGATGGTGCCAGTCTCCGTCACACTTGCAGGGACGGGGACTTCAGAGATGCCTTTGCCATCTGCTGTAGCCTTGAACATGGTGGGTCGCGTCGCAGCGACCTTGACGTAGTCGGGTGAAATGAACATCTCTCGAGTAAGTGATGTGGGCATTAATGATGAAGACGGTTTTGTAAAGGAACGAGATCTAAGGGTTGGATGTGAATTATTGATGAGTGCGAGGGCCCGGCGTAAATCTATCATCGTTGAGGCTGAGGTGAGGATGAATGTGGTGGTGACGTTTATATCCCCGTTTCGGAACTTAGTGAGTTGAGATTCTGAGGGTATGTATGTGTGGAAGGTGCAGAGGAGACTTCGTAAAGTGTCTCTCACTGACTGAGAACGTATCACTAGGGGAGTCACATTCAGATTAGACTCAGATAGACGCGGTGATCAAAATCGGTCATATCGGTGTTGAACGTTGAACGTTAACGTTGATCGATGATCGCTGGTACCGTATCCGATTTGATATCTCGGAAATTTCAAAACGTCTACGGTTTTGCAGATAGCTGTCAATGGTAGATGGTAATAATTTCAGGCTGAATACGTTACATAATAACTCAAACTCATCTGCTCTGCGCGGTTTTTCGCCCCTCCGATCATGCCGAAATGCCGGCGAACCTTATATAAA
>Ga0307517_10010476_pt1 | contig 12973 bp, 3 predicted proteins | sample 23_EM_MG_FD_194515 | JGI IMG/M metagenome (GOLD analysis project Ga0307517, IMG submission 194515) | Populus trichocarpa ectomycorrhiza microbial communities from riparian zone in the Pacific Northwest, United States - 23_EM | ecosystem: Host-associated > Plants > Roots > Unclassified | place...
AGTTTTAAATGTCAAGTCTAGCCATTTTAGAGTCAAAACATATAAAGTTAAAAAAAAAACTATCTTTTTATTTAATATTAGAAATACATTTTATGTATAAGTTTATAATCTCAAATATTAATAGAAACAAAATAATTGTTTTTGGTGTTTTTGAAATGTAGGTCAAATTCTCATGGCTTTAGTAAACTAGTTATTAAATCTAAAAATACATGAAAAAATATAAACAAAACTATTTTTCTTGAATGTTTGGTGTTTAAAAATGTTAAATCATGCCATGTATATTTTTATTTTTATTATTTATGCAAATATAATTTTTTACTATTTTTGAGAGACTTGACCATATACAATTTAGAACATAAATATTTTTTTTAAGATGGCATTGTGATGAACCACAATTAATCTTCTTATAATTATTTCTAAATATTAAAAATAATAAATATCTTATATGCAAAGCGTAGAATACATGACTAGTATTAAAAAAAAATCAAATGTTTAAAATGTTCATGTGTAAATGCATTTCTTTTTCATGAAATTATATATAAAAAAACTAAGTTGGGAGGCACTTTCATTCTTTAATGAATACTGCGCATTGTCTAAAAAATCATTGTGGATTGAAATAATTAAGTTTTTTTAAATATTCAATTTGGTCATCAAACATTATTTTTGCCTAATTAAACCCTTTTAGGCCCAAGTTAAAAGCCAATCACATCTTTGTTTTAAGAGATAGTGAAATCGAAACATAGAGGACCAAAGTGAAAAACATGGAGTAAATAGGTGGCAACTTCAAATTTCATCAAAAAAAATTAGTTTGCTTCCCCCATCTTTTTAAGTTAATAAGTGACTAATCCCTTTAGTTGTTAGAAATTTAGTTTTAGCACTAAACTTTATTTTTCTCATTTTTCAATCCTTTTTATTTTGTGAGAAGAGAGAGAGACTCGCATGAATCCGATATAGAGAGAAAAAGTCATCGTTTACACCTATTTTGACCACCCAAAATAGTTGAAACTAGTGTCAACGGGATCCATTCAATGAAGGGAGTCTTATAATGGTTGTTTTGAGCCTCAATATTGCCCAAAAAAATAGATCTAAGTTGAGAATGAGAAATTTTATTCGACTTGATTTTGTGATTTCGACCGTTTTCTGGTTTATTAGGTTGATATGTAGGTTTGTTGATGTTTTAAGAATATTTGTAGGGAGTTTTCAGGTAAAAAAGGGTTGAAATTGGTTTATGGGTAAAAAAATCACAGACCTTGTTGTAACCCAATTTTGACCCATTGACTTTTTTATTTAATTTTACAGGGTTTAAAATGTAAAATTAAAAGATCAGAGATTTATTTCGATGAAAAGTGTGATTTGTCAACTTGCGTGAAAACTAGGGACTACAATGTACTTTTGTCATTCTATCATTATCTTCAAGATAATCTCTATCTTCAAGATAATGATAGTTATCCGCTTTCAAATTTAATTCTTAATCAAATTCAAACTTCAAAAAAGAGAATAAGTTTGATTAAACTTTGTTTCTGACATGCGAAGGGACTCTAGCACTATAAATACAGACCTCGGTGATGCAAAAGAGGAGGAGGTGAGAAGAAAAAAAAAACCTAGAGGGGAACAAACATGAAAAACCCCAAGAAGGGGCCATTACAAGAGAGAACAAAAAAAAACCAAGAACAGAGGGAGGAGAGACTGAAAAGAGAAGGAGGAGAGCATTCTCCGGTCGGTGTTTGCACTGTTACCTTCGCCTTCGGCTTTACCAGGTAAAGTCTTCTTCTTCTCTCTGTTTCTATGTAATTGTTGCAAGAAAACAGTGTGAAGGTAATTAGTGGGTCGGATCTGGGCTTTAGGCCCAACCGGCCCAAATTATGTCCAAACACACCCTTGTGCTTTGGCCATAATTTTTATGTCCATTTTAGTTTGATATTTGGCCAAACGAGCCCCTTTTCAATATTAAAAAATTTTAAAAATATTTGGGGATTTTTGTTGATTTATTTGTGGGCCCCTTGCACTTTGATTTATTTTTTTTCTTTGCGTTTTGTATTTTTTAAAAAAGTAATGTGCTCAATCGGTGGCCTATTATTGTTAAATGCAAATATGTCGTGCAATGTTTTTTTATTTCCATCTAAAAAGGGCAAATAATAATAAAGGATAAACAAGAAAAAATAACTTAGAAAATTTCTTCTTCAAATTCATTTTTTTGCGAAAATATTCACTGATACCAGAGTCAGGAGTATCGTATTTTTTGGATTTGTGCGATATTTACCAACGCTAGAGTTGGAAATATTCGTAGGAATTGTTCACTGACGCCAGAGTCAGGAACATGAAAGGAAGAATAAAAAAAGGGAAAAGGGAGAACAAATTATTAGCAATTTTAGACAAAACCAGCAATGCAGTCTGCCTCAGGTAGGACACTTAGGGGGTGATTGCATCTTCCATTTTGCGTAACCAGTCTCGTACCATAGAATTTATGTTGACCAGTTAGGGTTCCTAGTGACCATAATACTAGGTGGCGACTCCTTGAACAAGACCGTTTCCCCCAAAGAACAAGATGTCAGGTATCTGTTCATTTTCCAATCAAGATTATTTTTTTAATCGGTCGCCGCGATGTCCGAGTGTGACAGACCTTATTTTTTGGACACCACTGTGGTGGCCGGATTCTAAGATGGCAAACGACACGTTATTCACCCCTTTAAATGAGAACAAAAATAGCAGGCCCAAGCGTGTGGGCTTGAGCTTAAAGGCCGACACGCTTTGGTTTTTCCTTTCACAGGTATAGGCCTAGGGCTCAGGCATAGGCCCACATTGCTGGCCTCTTTATAGCTTTTTTTTGTGTTTTTTAATATATTTAAGTTAACTATAGATTTATGAGAAAACATATTAAACTCAGTTAAGTCCATGACTCGGATCACAAGTTCGATAGATCAAGCCATAACATTTGATCTATTATTTTTTATTTTTTTTTGTTTGATGCATTTTTTGTCCCTTAATTTTTTTTTTAAAAAATACAATTTCACCATTTGTTAACGATAATCTATTTTTTATTTAACTTAAAACAAAAAAAATGCAATTTTATCATTTTTTATCAATAATATGCTTTTGTAATCTCTGTTTCATGCACTCATCATGGTTTTTTTCTTTCAAATAAGTATTTCATACAAAAAGACTTTCATGCGCTTTATTGTCATATAAATCTATTAAATGAGAAATAATTTATGGGATAAAAAGTTTATTAAATCCGATGGCGTGCATGACTTGTTTCGCAATATTGGTTGGTTGACTCGAGTTCACATGATTTTTTATTTATTTGAGTTTTATGTTTTTAATAAGTTTTTTCCTTCAATATTGAGTTAGTTAGAGATTTAGTTTTTCAGATTATTTTTTTTCAAGATTATCCTCGCAAGTTTCACATGTCAACCAGGATTGACCTAGGTAGATCCAATTTATTTCTGTTTCAATATTAAGTAAAAATATCGTTCAATATGCAATTGATTTTAAATTCATGATTAAAATCTTTTTTTTTAATTGACACGTTAGCACTACCTAGAGTTCCTTCTTCTTCTTCTTTTTTTGCGTTTGGAATTTTTTTTCCAGGCTAATGGCCTAATAAATAGTATTTAGTGAGTGGTAGGTTTTGTTCTTGTCAAAACTTCTCTGACCAAAATTTTAGACATTGATAATTTATGTTTCAAATTGAATCCCATTTAGCTAGTATATAGTCTCACGTTATGCTGCGAGTTGAATAATTTTTTTTTAAAATGTATAAAAAAGTATCCAGGTCATAAAAAAGCTATTTAGAATTATTATTAAGCTCGTCCTAGCAAGTCAATTTTAAAACCTCATGACTCGACTCCTTACCTTGACTGGATTTAAAACAAAAGCACGCGAGATTTACTTCGATGTGACACAATCGACTTAATAAATTTAAAGGCAATTCAAACGACCAGTAAAAAGTGTGGTTTGACTTAAAAAAAATCTAAGATGATATTTTTTTTAAAATATTGAGACGATGATATGTTGAATCAACTTATGATTCATGACTTTACCTGCCAAACTCGCGATCGAGTCATGAACTCCATTAGATTTATTTTTTCTTAACTATGTTTTACTTAATTATATAATAATAAAAAGATAATAAAAATAGACGCTTGCAAAATCAAGAACAAAACTAAATATCAAAATGTTTATTTGAGATTATGATAATCTCATATAAAACAAACTGAAGTAAATTATGAAAATAAATTTAAAATCAAGAAAATATTAAAGTATGAAATTGAGAAAGAAAAAATGAGGAAAATGAAAGGAAAAAAAAAGAGGAAAATGAAAAAAAAAATAATAATAAATTTTTTTTGCTAACTCGGGGACAAGGTTCACTGTTTATATAAAAAAAATAAAATTAAAAAATAAAATTAACTCCAACAAAATTTAATGTTGTTATGCAAAACAATAATCCAAAAATAATTTGATTATTAAAACATGTGAAAAAATTAACTTATTAAAAACAACTAACCATTTTAGCACAAAAAATAATTAATAAAATAGAATTAGATAACCCAATAAAACACCATAATATAAATAAACTCAGTACACGAATAAATAAATACAAAATCAAACAATTATAAACATGGAATCACACTTGTGCTCCTTTAGAATCTAGGGTTTCTTCCCCTACAAAGGTAAACCAAATTGATTCGAAAAGTTCATATTTTTCTTTAAAAAACTTCACAGGTCCACAACTTACAACTGCTTCTATGGATACACAAAGTAGATTCTTATAGCTTCGAAATAAACTTATTTTATTTATTTTGATTTGAAGATAAATGAAGATTTTGAATTATTTATCTATTAATCAAGGTTAATTTTTTTTTAAATACCTTTCACATATCATAGTATATTTTAAATAAATCAATAAATATATGATGTGAACCGCTTATATTTATTTTTATTATCACAAACTTTAAAAAATAATAAATTAAAGAATAAATAAATAAATAAATTTAATTTGAATATCTTACTTGTGGAAAGGTTGAGTAGAGTAAAAAAAAAAAAGTTTTGATTTCACATGGAAAAAAGTAAAAACATAATAAATATATCTTAACAGTACTTTGTACATTTATTAGCATAGGATTCCAGATTTTTCTCCTGCTTTTATTTTTCAACGAGTGTAAAAAGGTTTTTTTATATATATAAAAAATAAAAATAAAAATAAAAATAAAATCAGTTCGCGTGACCTATTTCTTTCCTAAGCATGTAATATATACACACACACACACGCTTGTCTATGTCTACACTCTAAGCCCTCTCCTCCCCACTTTCTCGCTTTACTCTTTCACACCCTCTATCTCTCCAAAACAAAAGAAAAAAACACCACCAAGGAATGGCCGAAGAATCTTCTCCACCACCACCAGTACTTGAGCAAGCTCCACCTTCTCCAGCCATAGAGAAAGATAAAGAAGACTTGCCACCCCCAGCACCAGTTGAGGAAGCTGAATCACAAGCTGTACAGGAGAAGGAAGAGGTGCCACCACAACCAGCTGCAGCAGAACAAAAGGAGTCTAGATCATCATCCTTGGCGGCGATGATTGAGAAAGAAGAGTCATTTTCACCACCACCACAACCACTTTTTTCTCCTGAGGAGAAAACCGAGGTAACTGAAAAATCAGTAGCTACTAAAGAAGAGGTTGCTGTTGTTCCTGACACTGGGAAAGAGAAAAAAGTTCCTCTAACTTTGGTTTCTTTCAAGGAAGAGAGTAACGCACTGGCTGATCTCTCTCATATTGAGAGAAGGGCTTTAGAAGAACTGAAACAGTTAGTTCAAGAAGCTCTCAGCTCTCACCAGTTTAGCAGTGCTCCACCAAAAAAAGAAGAGAAACAAAGTGTCAGTGTTATTCAAGAAACTTCAAAAACTGAAGCACCCGTTCCAGATTCTGATGTTGGTACTGATATGAAACCATCAGCAGAGAATCAAGAATCGAAAGTTGAAAAAACCCCAGAAAAAGAATCGCAAGAAGTGGCGAAAGAAGAGCAAAAGGTTGCATCTTCTTCACCAGAGGAAGTCCCTATATGGGGGATTCCTCTCTTGAAAGATGATAGAAGTGATGTGGTTCTCTTGAAATTCTTGAGGGCAAGGGATTTTAAGGTAAGAGATGCATTTGTAATGATCAAGAACACAATTCAATGGAGGAGGGACTTCAAAATTGATGAGCTTGTTGATGAAGATCTAGGTGATGATTTGGAGAAAGTTGTGTTTATGCATGGTTATGATAGGGAAGGGCATCCTGTGTGTTACAACGTATATGGTGAGTTTCAAAATAAAGAATTGTATCAGAAGACATTCTCCGATGAGGAGAAAAGATTGAAGTTTCTGAGGTGGCGGATTCAGTTCTTGGAGAGGAGTATTAGGAAGCTTGATTTCAGTCCTGGTGGTATTTCTACCATCTTTCAGGTTAATGATCTGAAGAACTCTCCAGGACCTGGAAAGAGAGAGCTTAGGTTGGCTACTAAACAGGCTCTCCTTTCGCTTCAGGACAATTACCCTGAGTTTGTTGCCAAACAGGTTGATTTTTATGACTATTTGCTTTATTGAGTGGATTTTGATTGAATGGTTTGTTTTTGATGCACTTAGAGTTGTGGTTTTGGGTTTTTTGTTTAGGTGTTTATCAATGTCCCTTGGTGGTATCTTGCATTTTATACAGTGATGAGTCCATTCATGACGCAAAGGACCAAAAGCAAATTTGTTTTTGCAGGCCCATCAAATTCTGCTGAGACACTTTTCAAGTTAGTGAAGTCTCTATTGATCATTTAATTTTGCCAAAATGAGGTTCTTTTGATTGCTCTCTTGATTTTTTATTTTTTGCTTTTATTTCTTGGTTAAAACCGACGAAACAGATATATATCTCCTGAGCAAGTGCCTATTCAGTATGGTGGCTTGTGCGTGGATTTCTGTGACTGCAACCCTGAATTTACTATTGCTGATCCTGCTACTGATATAACTGTAAAACCAGCAACCAAGCAAACTGTGGAAATTATAATTTACGAGGTACAAATTCATTGCTCCTTTTGCGTTATACTTGCAATTGACCCATGCTGCTTTGCAGTGCTCAACTCTTATTAACTGGCTCTGATCATGAACGTTTCTGCTATTGCGCTATGAATGAAAGGTTTGTTCTGTTTTGGTAATATGTATTCTGGACATTGCAGAAATGTATCCTTGTTTGGGAGTTGCGAGTTGTCGGATGGGAGGTGAGTTACAGCGCTGAGTTCATGCCCGAAGCTAAAGATGCATACACGATTATAATAACGAAACCCACAAAAATGTCCCCAACTGATGAGCCAGTGGTGTCTAACAGCTTCAAAGTTGGTGAACTGGGGAAAATATTGCTCACAGTTGACAACCCCACCTCAAAGAAGAAGAAACTTCTTTACAGGTTCAAGATCAACCCCTTCTCAGATTGAGTATCTCTTTGTGTTTAATGTTTCCATTTCATATAGTTGGATGTGGAAATTGAATTAATTTTTCTGTAATTTTGGTGAGCCTTTTGTCTTCCTTTTTGGTTTTGGTTCTTTTGGGTCGGTAACATTGCTGGTTGAGAACAGCAAATGGTTTGCATTTGGTGTTTTCTTGTCAAATCATTTTGTGGGAAACAGGCAAATGGAGGGGGATACGGTTGTCAAACTTATATCTACAATTTGTACCATTTCACTGAAGTGTTTTGCGATGTATATTCTCTGTTATCTCCATGTCAATATTTTAAGTACCATTTGCTTTAATGTTTACTCAGAACTCTTTGTCATTCACATATTGAATGCTTCAGACTTCTGCAATTTAATTTGGCCTTATCTTTAAAGTTGAATATTGCAATCTAAGCAAGAATTAATTGATTTTTGACTTGTGCCCTTGATAGTTTCGTGGTTACCTAACCATTTACAAGGTCAAAAATTCTGGTGGGGAGAGAAAGATATGCTTGGAATTTAGTTGTTGAGTTCCAATCATGGTTTGAACGTTAACCTGCTTGAAAATGTTTCAAGGGAATAGATGTGCATGATGTGAACAGACTCCTCAACGTGTAGGTGTCCACATGCCCATGGAAAAAGTTGTCTCTCCCTCCCCACCCTTCTGATTACATTCAAGGGAAGAAACAAATAGTTGTTTCATGTCTTGAACGTTACTAAAATTGATGGTTTGCTGTTGAGGAATTGAAGAAATCTAAGCTCCATTTTGGTGTTGGATTTGTTGAAGATAACATAGAAGTTGATTTAAATCTTTACATGTTATAGTTGAAGGGAAAGTGATGCTGTCCTTTCCCATTGTTGAAACTATAGTGGCAGTGAGTCACTGAAACAAGCGCAAAACGGCTTAGTTCTGTGGGTTACTAAAGATTCTAGAATCTGTGGATGGTTAAAGCAAATTGTTTGAAGGGATTCGTCTTGATATCCTAAAACAAATAGCTAGGCTACTACAACTTTTCTTAATTAGCATGGTAATTTGGCGCCTTTGAAAGAAACTGGAGATTCTCCACCACTGATACAGAAAAACAAAATTTTCCTTAAATATCTTTAGGCCTAGGGGATTAACTGAAAAGAAGCTTTGCTTCAAGGGTAATTGAATTACACGTATGTTGGGTTTTTAGGAATATATATGCAATAAAACTATAAATTTAAAATTTTTTCAAGAGTTTTAAGTATCCTGTTAAACATATTTAGAGTTGTTTAGAGTTTATACAAAGATTATTTAAAGATCAGATATTCTTTTCAACTTTGAATATTTGTTTAAAGCTAAATTGTCGTAAATCATAAGCCATTCAAGTATTTCATTTCTAATAGTAATCTACACAAATCACCAGTAAAAAATCTTCTAAACTCTTTTAGGAGAGAGTGATTGTTATATCTAAGCTTTTTTCTTTTATGTTTTAGATGTTTATGCACTATACTTTTCTCACCTTAGAAAATAAGAGGTATAGTTTTTTATTTATAAGAAAACCTAAAACCCTTATAAATAGCAAAATATTAATTTGCCTCTTAAATAATATTACATATATTATTTTAGGTTAATTTTAAAAATTTATTCAATCAAGTACTTGCTTGATTGTTTTTAGATCTAGAATTGTAATTCCATATGTTAATTACATTATAATCCTCCATGTCTAAAATTTATTTACAATCAAGTCACACTTGATTAATCATCCCATTTTAATTTATGACTAATGGTTCTTATGTATGTGATCCATTAGGTTTCCTAATAAGTTGGTCCAAATATAAAATTACAACTCTAAAATAAAATATAATTAAATAAATTAAACAAATTAATTTATTATCAATTGAATAATCTAATCGATTGATTTATATTTGAAGATTAAGTACAATGTCTAGCAACCTGTCATGATCCTCTAAATATTTGGAAAAATATAAGTGGTTCGATTTAATCTTTCAGTGACCAGTTTCTCAGTGTAATTATTATCTCTTCGTCAACAATGTTTCGATTTAAACATTATAGCATGGAATGTGTTTGCTCTATTAAATCATGTTTATTCTCAACACCATAATCATTGATTATTTGAATAATATTTGAAACTCTTTTCAAATCTCATTCCACCTTACTAAGGATTTACAATCAATATTATTTGAGAACATGTGAGATATTTTTTTCAATTTACATATGATGATGAATCATCTCTTGATTACTCAAATATCTTCATGTAATTCATGCTATACCAATATATGCTCATTTGATATCTTTGACTAGGACAATATGTAGCATGATCAAAATATCATACTCCTTATATAAGATAACTTAGTGGTCTAAAATCTAAGGATCACTCACTAATCGTCACGCGAGCCTTTCCATAGACACAATTGATCTCTCCATGTGAAAATCTCATGCGAGTCAATTCAATGTATATATCATCCGACAAGCACCTACATATTAGTTCTAGGTATTTCTCGTATCTTAGCTTATGAAAATAACTGTTTCGTTTCATAAAGGAAAGAACATAATATGTATTAATCTCAATAACTCTAATTAATGTTCAATCTTAATAGAGCATTGACCATGAAAATTTAAAAACAATGCTTTAATGTTATAGAAATTTTATAATTATAACAACTTTATAATTTAATTTACAAGGTAGTTTTATCATAATAATTTTATTTTTATTCTAAATTCATTAATAAAATATTTAATGAATATTAAAAATAAATAATTTTTTTTATTAATAAATAAAATTAATATCATATATAACCCATTGATTGATTACATGAAATTGCAAACTAACACAATATAAGTCAATGTTTCATCAAGTACAAGATTGAACCATTCATTACTCCTTTTCCAGTTTTCTTTGCTTAATTTGGACGAGACAAATCACCACTGACCTAATAATGCACATCCATTGATGACTGCATGGAAGTCTAAGACATCTGTAGACTGAAATCAGCTCGAGAGAAATTAACTAATGGTGCAATGATAAAAGTCTCGGACTCGTAATCACAGTGGTGCAGGCTCTAACATTAAAAATATTTTCTTTATTATTATTATTTCTGTGCCACACTCGAAAATTGGCATGCATAGCTTTGCGTGCTTTAATTGCAGGGTAATCGAAGGTTTTAGGATCGGTGATGCAGGGGTTAGTGTTTATTTTTTAAAATATTGTTTTGTTTAAAATTATATTAAAATAATATTTTTAAAAATTAATTTTAAATAAAAAAATTGTAAAAATATACTGCTAATAATCATGAACATTGATCAAAGTCAACATTGATACTTCAAATAATTTCCTTTGATAATGAATGGATGGAAGGGCAAATAAAACCTAATGAAAAGCAACTAGAGAATCTGAGAACAGACAGACAAGTGCAAGGTATCTGCCGAGTTTCTGCGTGCAGTTGACCTGGGTTTGATTTTCGAAATCACTCGAGTATTCTGGATTTCTCAGCAGATCACAAGGTAGAAAAGACATGCCTCGAACTTGAAATGTAGCCTTCTTCTCGAAGGAATACCATGCCTCCAAGTTCGAGGCTCCCTGTCTTCAATACATTGCCGATCACTGGGATTTCATTGAGTATATATGATTCAATTTGAAACTTAATTTGATGTATACATATGCATATGATATACAACAAAAAAACAAGCATTCTATTTTTATTTGATGTAGAGGTGTTAATGGATATAATTGAGTTGGATTTGAGTATATAATTATATCCAACTTAATTATGATATTTTAAAAATTATAAATTTGACCGGTTTTTATTTTTATGGACTCATTTATTTTATAAATATTACATGTGTCTACGAGTTTAATTTATATTGCTAATTTTTATGAGTTGTGCTTAATTAGAAATAAGATTTGAGCTTAAGAATTTAGTTAAAAACTTGTTATAGATTGTATCAAACAATTTAGTTTTAATATATCAACCAAATCAATTGACTACAAGAAGGAATTAATTGTAAAAATAAAAAAGAACAAAACATATAACAACAAATTAAGTTTGTTGTTGTAGGGTATACATGTTAGATCAGGTTGACCGGGTTTTAAAAATCCCGACCTACAATCCAACTCGTGATATCAATTCCTTATGTTTTTTTGATACACTATCATCTATAATATTCATATTATTTAACTTTAATGAGTCAAATAATATAAATATTACGGATATAAAGAGTTTTTTAAACACCCATAATTTCCTTCTCTCTTAGTTTATTTTGTAGAATATAAACAATTTCTTTTTATTTCTCAATTAAAATAAATTATGGCATGAAAATATATCCATAACATAATTATTTTTTTATATTAGAAACTAACTTGGAATCCTACTCATAATATAAAAACCATATTTGTGTTTTCAAATAAAAAAATAATGATATTTTAAAATATATCCATAATATTAAAACATTCATTTATTATATTTTAGAAATTAACTTAAAATTACACTAAAACTAGTTTACTCTAAAGATAATGGCTTAACATCTCATCATAAGTCAATTTTAAACACATGATGAATATTTAATTTTTTAAAAAATATTTTTTTTATAAAAAAGCATATTAAACAACAACCCTAAACCAACGCTAAACTATCCAGAATTGCAGCACATGTAATGACTATTTAATTTAAGAAGGGATTCTATATAGAAATTGAAAAAATAATAATATATTGTTCCATGTGTAAAAGAAAAGAAATAATAAATTTAGTATTAATCCTCCTCCTAAATTTAGGATAAACCCACTTTGTAGGGTTATTTAGTAATATAATAGCAACTAGTCAAATGATAATAAATTTATTATTTAGTATCCCTACAAAGTATGTTTATCCTACTCTTAGATTAATACTAATTAAATTTATTATTTATTTTATTTTAGACGTGTAATAATAATAACATTTAATTTTTTTTTTTGAAAGGTTATGGCACAACGTTTCAAAATTTATTATTTCCTCAAATTATTCTCTACCTATGCTATTTTGGAAAAAAAAAATAATAATAATCTTTCCAGCTGCGCAGCCTTTGATTCCTAGCGTCACCCTTCTACAGTATAGTCTTAGGATCCCTCACCGTCAAAACAAACGAATAAAATCAAGAGATTAAATGTATACCACTGGTACATTTGTTTGGTAGTGCAATTCTCATCATATCTAACCTCTCTGCACTGTAATTCAATGTACTTTTTACACAAAATTAAAATTTTTATTTTAAATTATTTTTTAATATTTTTAAATTGTTTTAATGTTATGATATCAAAAATATATTTTTAAAAATAAAAATAAAAATTATTTTGATGTATATTCAAATAAAAAATATTTTAAAAAACAATCGCTTCCATACTAATAAAGACAACTAAGAAAAAAAAACTTATGCTATTTATTAATTGTTTTAGCGTTTTAAAAGTATTTTTGAAAAAAATTGAATTTTTATTTTTTTTTCTTTAAATTAGTAAATAGTATATATATATATATATATATATATATATATATATATATATATATATAT
>Ga0307517_10010477_pt1 | contig 12973 bp, 7 predicted proteins | sample 23_EM_MG_FD_194515 | JGI IMG/M metagenome (GOLD analysis project Ga0307517, IMG submission 194515) | Populus trichocarpa ectomycorrhiza microbial communities from riparian zone in the Pacific Northwest, United States - 23_EM | ecosystem: Host-associated > Plants > Roots > Unclassified | place...
TGCAAACTTCTCTCCCTTTGCTTTATTTCTTTAAATACTTTGAAATCTTATATATTTTTTATTATCTTGAAAATAAATGAGATTATATAAACCATTAGACTTTATGTTTCTCTCATATTTTCTTTTCTTCTTGTTTTTTTTAAAATAATTATATAAACCATTAGACTTTATCTGTCTCACATATGTTAATTTTATATTTAAACAACTTGAAGTTTTTTCTACTTAACAGTGGTTTTTTTTTTAAAGTGTTTTTCATGTTAAAATATATTAAAATAATGTTTTTTATTTTTTAAAAAATTATTTTTAAAATTTACACATCAAAATAATTTAAAATATAAAAAAAATTAATTTTTAATAAAAAAAAAATATTTTTTTAAAACACAGATTGACTCCCGTGTTCCCAAGGCGGATATTGGAATGCATGGATAGTCTTTCCTATAACATTTTTTTCTTTTTATCAATTTATATTCATGACTTACTTAACAAGGCAGTTGAACCCAAAGAATCCTAAGATGATAGAGTCTACGTCGTCGTTTCGTGACAACAAATTTTCTTTTTCTTTTTCTTTTTCCTTTTCTTTTTGCACACTCTATAATAAAATGCCTCCAAACTTTCTCCTTCTGTAGCTTGCTCACAAATCGAAGAAAACGAGAAAGAATGGAAGCACCAAAGATGATCGAGCATCAAATTGGAGACATCCATGATGCTCTTCGGTTCGGCCTCGATACCAAGAGAGGCGACATCATTGGATCTCACCCTCTTGAATCTGCCTTGCTCTCTGTAATGATTTCTTCTCGTTTCTTGTTTTTTATGCCTTGAAATTGAAACAAAATTAGTTTTATACCCTTTTGTTTATCATCTTTCATAAGTATGATAATGGGGTCTAAGGGTTTTGTCTGAAATAGATTGTTGAAATTAAAGTTGGTTTCTTTGCTTAACAAGGTGATAATTTTGGGTTTTTTTAGGTGGAGAGAAATCAAGAGCATATGAAGAGAATAACACTTGCGAACGTTTATGGAGCAGCCTTTCCCGTTCAGATGGGCATCGAAAGGCAGATGCTTTCTAGGTATGTGTTTTTGGCTGATTTACTTTGTGGTGAAAAAATAACCTGTTGTTGATGACTGATTATTGGTTTTTTTAATATACTATATATGGTTAAAAGAAGGGCTTTTGTTTCGTTGTGAATTTTGGTTTAAATAATTGTATCCTTGGCTTTTCTTTTTAATCAGAAAAGTGCACTAAGATCGTGTTTTAGTTGCAGATTGGGGAAATTTTGCTCAAGTGCGTTGTTTAGAGGAGCTTTGGACTTTAGATTATGAATGGAAGGCCATAAAACTTGAAATAGTGCGGATCTTGATTAACATTGCTCTAGGTTTTTAGTTGTGTTAGGGTGAATGTGGTTGAGTTATGCAGGTGTATATGAGAATTATTGGATTTCTTGTGCTTCTTTGGTGGTGTTGTTGTTGTAGGTGGTTGTGGATTCGCTAGTGTGCGATTCTGTCTTTTTAGCTTGTTGTAGTAATTGTGAAATGGATTACTGGTGGTGCTTTTCATGGGAGCCTTAATGTTTATGGAAGCAAAATAGCGGTTCTAATTTTTTCAAATAGACAATGATAACATGTGAGATCTTACTTAGTTTTACAATTGTCAGATTATGCTCTAATTTAGCATTAACTATCTTTATCTGTGAACTTTGCAGATTCCAGAGGCCACAAGGACCAATTCCATCTTCAATGCTAGGACTAGAGGCTTTGACAGGAAGTTTGGAGGATTTTGGTTTCGAGGATTATCTGAATGGTAACTACTATTTGCTAACCAGAAAAATGTTATTTTCAGTATGATAGTATTGGATTATTCCTTTGAACCTGCCTGTTCTTTATAGAGCTGGTTATATTTTCTTGAATTCACACTTAACTTTCATTTCAATAAATTATCCTTCTTCATAATGACCAAAGGTAGGTTGACCGTCTTTCATAGAATTTTAAGGTTCTACAGTTGGTAAAACTTTCAATGAATGCTAATGAATCTTTCATATCACTATTCAATTGTTTTTCGATAACTATGGTTCTAGTACATTAATTACAGATCGTGTACTCACTTTGGGGTTCGGAATAGCTATTTGAATAGGGTACGGGTATTTTGCAGTCTAGTTTGTGTGATGGCTAAATTATAATTGATAAAAATATTCTAAACATGGGCCAAATTTGTTTCTGTAAATTCTCCCTGATTTGATCCTGGTAAAGTACCTGGTTAAATTTGGCATATGTTTTCAGAGGAAATGGCAACTCACATAGGTTTTTGCTGTGACTTCTACTGATGAGTCCTCTGTGTTGACACTTGCAGATCCTCGTGAGTCTGAAACTTTCCGTCCAGTGGACATGCACAGTGGGATGGAAGTTCGTCTTGGATTGTCTAAAGGGCCAGCCTGCAAAAGCTTCATGTGATCTGATGAGCATTTCAGCAATGCCTCTGATTATTTGTACTCAAAACGATTTGGTTAAAACGTAGGGGTAATTTCTACTTTGATGAATTTGGCTGTGTTAAAACTTATGAACATCCAACTCGGTTATTTTTTGATAATGGCCTCATGATTGGATCCATTTAATTTATCTATTATCAGTATCGATGTTCGTATGATATTGGGTTTTTGCCAAGGAAAACCACAGTACTGGTGCCAGTAATATCAAACTTCAAAATCAACACTTTGCATTCCATTTTGAATCCTTTGAAGAATTCGCCTCCTGTTATATCATATCGACAGCAGAAGCTTACCTTGCTTTCATACCTGCTCCGTGTGGTATTATATTAGCATGTGATTGATATTATGGAGGTTTTTAGGAGTTTTTTTAGAAGTTTAATAATTTAAATTTTATTGAAACAAAAATAATTTAGTATTATAATTCTTCATTTTCTTATTAATATTTGTTTCTTTGCAAGAGAACATAACTTTTATATATATTCTTTATTTAATAAAAATCAAAAGCAACTAGAACAAATATAAAATAAAATAGACTATTTAAAATAAAATAAATATAAATAATGTATTTATCTAATTAAAACCCTTTTAATTTATTAATGTGTTCTATTTTTTATATATATTTTTTACTAGAATATTTGTTTTTAAGACAACATTTTAACATAATCATAAAAGCAAGTTCTACTAAAAAAACATATAATGATAATATTGACATGAATATATTAAAAAATATAAGAATAATACAATGTTTAAGCATGACAATGTTATTATATATAGCATGGCTCAACGAGTCAACTTGGAGACCCTCGTCTTGGCTCCTTGACTGACATGAATTTCAAATTAAACAGGTCAGGAGTTGATGCAATATAACTTTATTGATTTGGCAGGTCCAAACATGATCCGGTCATCCTAGTCAAAACTTGGTCTAACTTTAAAAAAAAATCAAGACAACATCATCTTAACTTTTCTTTTTTAAATACTGAAATGATAACTTTTGAATTGACCCGATTTAAGCAGTCAAACCAACAACCTGAGTCGACCTAGTTAAATTTAATAACTTTGTTTTTTTAATATATTTTTATATTTAATTATAAAATAAAAAAAATAGATGCATACGAAAATCACCAAATAAAATTTAAAAAAACAAAATTATGAAAATCTGTATAAAAAGAACGTTTGCTAATATTAAAAAAATTGCTATAATTTTATAAAAAAAACAAAGTGAAAGTTAAGTACTATTTAATAGAATAATATCCCAAATATTTTTTTAATTAAATTTTTTTAATGTATCTTAATTAAAATTAAAGGAAAAAAACAACAAGGCCAAAAAACAAGTTAGGTGTATGGGGCGCCTGGCTCATTAAAAAAAAGCTAGATCGGTATCCTTGGCCATTTTATTTTATTTTTCTTAGAATGAGTGGACAATGCATTATCTGTCCATTTTTCTTTTAAAAAAAAGTAAACGACGTATCATCTATAGTTGTAGACAATTTATCATCCACTGGTTATATTCCATCCTTTGAAGAGGTGGCTGAAAAGTCAGGTCTCGCCTTCTTGGACCCAAAAGACCTATTTTATAACCCTTTTTACCTGAAAATACATAAGAAAAACCCTATAAACTTCAATAAAGTCATATTTAACCTCAAGACAATCTTTGATCGGTTAAAAAACCAAAAATAATCTCAAATCAAGAACTTTTATCCAGCCTCGATTTTTTTGTGTGTGCAAGATATGGGGTCAAAAACATCTAAATAAATTGCTCTTATCAAACAGAACCAATTAACATCAAGATCAATATTTTTTGTTGCTATAATGTGGACAACTAACAACTTTCTCTCTCCTCTATCATTTTCCAGCAATTATCTCTCTCCTCATAAAAAATCAAGGATTGAAACGCAAAAAAAAAAATGGAGGTTTGAAATGTCAAAACCTCAATAAAAAAATTTTAAAACTGAAAAACAAAAAAAACTTTGAGGACCAAAATTTTAAAATCTGTGTCTCATGAATAGTAAAAATTAAGAAATAGGGCTCATTTTTTGTTTTAGTTTTAAACTTGATCACCGAAGTCTCAATTTATTTTAAGCAATTAAATTGAATTATATTTTGCAAATAGAACACTAACTTAATCTTGAGACATGTTTTTTATTCCATGAAAACCTTGTAGCAAACTAATCAAAATAAATTATCAAGATCCATTCTTAGTCAATGCAATGCCAAATCATGAAATTAAAAAAAAATACCAACTCAATGACTAGAATAAAAAGTATTCAAGGACCAAAAAAAAGAGAGGAAAAACATGTGCAAATCCATATTGAACTATGTCTTAGTCTACAGTGTTTTCCTAACATAATTATATTTTAATAATTTTAATTTTAATAATATGATCAATAGACTTTTTCATTCATATCATTTTCCTGAAAACATATACCAATGAAGAATGATGGTTAATATCCATAGTTGGGTTTTGGTTATATATATATATAAAAACTTAAAACTAATATCTATATTTGACTCATCATCTAACGAATATAGATTTTAGACCCAAACCCGAGTCGATCGGGTTTTGAGTACCAATTATCCAAGCATAGATCTAATATATTTAATGATAGGAATATGGTTATCATTGCGAAGAGAAAAAATTATCTTTTCACTGTGCGAATCCATAATGAAATATAAAAGCCTCCACAATGCAAACCTAAGCTCATATAGATTTTTGTTAATAAGAAAGTAGTTTTCATCAACTTTATAGACATAAATATAAATGTAATACACAAGTAAAACTCAATTCATACTTCCAATCATGTTGAGCAATATCCATTCACTCAATACTCGACTTTGTCCTTTTATATTTATTTTAACCGAACCCAAATAATAACTATCCAATAATTATCAAACTTATTCGAATTAATTTGAATATACATGGGTTCAAATGAAATCGTCATAAATCATGGTGAGACCCATATCTTTGAAAATTCATATTATTTATAAAATGTATTAAGAAAAAACTTTTAGGGGTTGGGGTGTGATAAAAAAGATCTGCATTAAAGATCAAACTATTACTAAAAAAAATGATTATTTTTTAATTTCAATGTAAAAGGTGTATTATTAAGATCATTGAAAAAAGATTTAGTTTTGATTTACATTGGAGGGATTCAAGAGAATATTCTTTATTATTTAATAAAAAAGGATAGTTACATAAAAACCCCTCTTATTTAGTTTTTTTTTTTTTTTACTTTACCTCAATTCCTTTGAAAATTACACTTTACATTATATCATAGGTTAACTTAAAATTTTAAATAAAATAAAATAGATGAATTTACCCTTATATATAACATAACACTTTTAAGACAAATTGAAACTCATATGATATGAATGATTTTGTAAGACAAATTGTATCCATATGTTGAACATAAAGAACTATACAAAAAGAAGAAGAAGCTCAAAACATATGACAAAAATAACACAATTAAAATGTGCTCCATGATTTATTGCTCAGATAAAGGTTTTATTTATTGTTAAAAAAAGATATGTAAACTGACTTTTGATGCAGGAGGAAAATTATTTTTCTTATTTAGTTTCATATATTAAATAATATGCTTAATACTTTTATTTTTTCTAACTTGTTTAGAGATTTTATTATTATTTCTTTATTTTTCAAGTTTTCTATTTTGTTTAGGTTAGTTTTTTAGGTTTATTTAAGGAATTATGAATACCTTAGAAAGATAGACTATTTGAAGAGAAATATTCAGTAATTAAATTATGAATTAGGATTATGTTTGACAACTTTAATTTTATCTTTTTAGCTTGTTTTTTTAACTTATATTTCTATTTGTATTAATTGGTATTATAATCCAATAATTTTCAATATTTAGTTATTATATGCTTTTATATAAATGAAAGAGTTCGTTGAAAAAGGGAATAAAATGTTTTTTTTATAAAAAAATATTTAAGAATTAATGATGAAAGATATAAAAAGATACATTCCATAATTTAATTAACATTAGTAAAGTTGCGAGGGAAAGTTTAATTGCCCCATCAATTAATAAATATATAAAAATAAATTAATTTTAATTGTACATCTAATTGTAGTTGTTTTTTAAAATATTTTTTATACTAAAATATATTAAAATAATATTTTTTTATTTTTTAAAAATTATTTTAAAAATTATCACATAAAACAATCAAAAAAATATATATAAAAATATAATTTTTGACAAACTTTTTTTTTAAAATTTTTAAGCAACGCGTTCCAAAAGTCGTCAGAGACATAAAATTTTCATAATATTGAAGTTCTAGGATATGACACAATTTCTGCAAGTTTCTGCAGAGTGGGAAAGAATTACTTGCTGATGCAATTAATCACTATGTTATTAAACAATTAAAAAAATATATTAATACAGTTAACTGTTCATATCAACAGTCAAATCGATGGTCGTCTTGACAGCAAGAAGAATGAGAAATGCAGAGAAACGACAGCGTTTTGAGTGTACTGCTTTCGGCGTCGCAATTGTATCACTGTAATAAAAATCCCCAAATTTATCTCCTCTCTCTCCAACAACAAAATCCGAACTCTCCATTTTAATTATGAATCCCTAGTTTCCCTCCCTCCCTCGCTCTCTCCAACATTATGGACCCTCGGCGAGCCCCAAGAACCGTAAGCGACCCGAAGGTCCGTAAAGTCGGGTTTTTTACTGACCCACCAGACCGTTCTCTATGGGGTCCACCCGACCACCCAATCTCCTCCTTCCCCACTTCTCCTCCTTCTATCGTCGACAGCTCCCCTCCTTCGGCCGGAAACTCTCTCTCTCCTGTCATGATCCCTCCTCCTCGCCATTCCTCCGCCACTCTCTCTCCTCTCCGCCGTGACTCCGCTGAATTCTTCCCCCCTCCTGTTTCTCCCACCGCCTCCTCTTTATCCGATGATGTGGCGTCGGCGATGATGCGGAGGGGTGTTGCTGCTGCTTCGAGTAGCTTGCCGGGAGGGTTAGGGTTTGATATTGCGGCGGTTAAATCAGCGGCGAGTAGTGTTCCCGCGAGTGGATTGACTACGGTCTCGGTTGTTAACAATTTACCTATTGGTATTTCTGGTATTCCTTTTTAATTTATGTTAATTATCATATTCAATTATTAACTATTTTAAGCTGATTGTTTAACTTAATAAATAATTTTAGATGTTTGGTAATGTGTTATTTTGTATAGTTGAAGACTTGAAGTAATGCATGGATTCTTTTTAGGGGATTTTAAAAAAAAAAATTCATGGTGATTTAAGTCTGCATGGAAAGGAGTGTAAAAATATGTGTGATTGCAGAGAAGGGTGGCGGGGTGGCGGTGGAAATGCAAAATGATCAATCTTCACGTTCGAAGTCATTGAAAGAGAAAACTACAAAAGCAGAGAGGCGTGCACTTCAAGAAGCTCAACGAGCTGCGAAAGCCGCTGCCAAAGGTGAATACAGCCGTTTCATTTTCTTTTAAAACATCAAAGTTTGTCCCTTTTTTTTCAATGCTAAATTTTGCTTTAGTGATGGTGCCTGTAATTAGTTATGTTTAATTGCTATTTTGTGTGCTCAGATGTCTTAATTACATTATTTTTTGTCTTGGTTATGAGCACATGGAGTCACTTGTCCCTTGTTTGGTTGGTTTTTATGCAAACAAATTACTCATGGAATAAATGCAACTATGCCTTTGATGTTTAATTTGATTATGGCCATCAGTTTTCTTTTGTCTAGTAAAGCTGGTCTAAGGCTTTTTTATAACAATCCTATCATTAATTATGGTTTCTATCACGTGTTATTAGCTGAAGGTGGTAAGACACCTGCTGCTGCATCTGGGGCTGCAGCTTCTGCGAAGTCAGCTAAATCTGTGAAGCCGCCTTCACAGAAGAATGATAGTGCTACAGTTGCAGTTTCGGAGAAGAAGGGAGGTGATAGGCCACCCGAAAAGGATAGAAAGAAGGAAGTCCCCCAACCACGTATGCAATATGATGACAAGAGTCGGGTGGAAAAGGCAAAGAGGCGTGCTGTGGTAAAGCAAACAGAAGCTAGGAATAGAGTTGAGTTGTTCAGGCATTTGCCTCAATATGAACGTCGAACTCAGCTTACTGAACTTGAGTCCAAATTCTTTGAGCTTGACCCAATGCACCCAGCTGTCTACAAGGTATTCTTTTGAAGTTGTTAGTTTGCACCTTTGGTGGACATATCATCTGGTTATCATACATTGAATGAATTAAACAATCCTAGGTAACTATGTGAACTGGAATATAGTTTTAGATACAGTTCAAGTCTACACAGTGTTGTTTCTTGTTTTGGTGTTTTGTTCTTTTGTATGGTACCTGCTAACCATGATCTAGTCCACATTGTGATTCTATGTAGAAGTTAATCAATGAACGCAACTTTCAGCTAGATGTTCATGAGAGTATATGACAGTTATTGTTGAACCTTTAGTAGGGGTATTTCTGCAATTTTGCAGTAATATGCTTGTTGGAAATTAAGGTTATTAGTGGTTTTTGTTTTGTTTGATATTAGAATGATTAATTAGGAGGGTTTGTTCTTAATGATTTAAGAGTACTCTTTACTTTTCCTTGTGGCATCTAGTTTTCCTTCCTAGATTGGGATTTCTTTTGACTCTATACTTTCCAACATTGTACTTGCTTCTAAACATAGTTATTTTGAGAATAATATTTTTTTTCAATTTTGCGAAGTTCTTACTGGTGGGATTACATCAAAGTTTTCCCTTTCTCTTAAGGAATTACTGAGGCTTTTAAGGTTAAAATGTAGTTCCAGCAGACTCACATCACCTTTCCTGCTCCTTTTCTACCTCTTAAGCACCCAGTTTCAAAACCTAATCTCCCTTATTATGAATCCCTAAACCTCCCAATCACTATCCACCTATATTGATGGTAGAGTAACTCTTAAGCCCAAATTAAAGCTTTCCTGCATCGGTTATTTGGACTTTTGCTGAAGTTCATTATATAAGGGATCAGGTATTCTGGTTTTGCTGTCCAATTGTTGAGCTTTTCTTCTTGTTGGCAGGTTGGATTACAGTATTTGTCAGGAGACGTATGTGGTGGCAATGCTCGCTGCATTGCAATGCTTCAAGCATTCCAAGAGGCCATTAAAGACTACTCAACACCCTCTGAAAAAACTCTTGCTCGAGACTTAACAGCAAAAATAGGTAGTTACCTTTCTTTTCTTATCGAGTGCCGCCCCCTTTCAATCAGCATGGGGAATGCAATCAGGTTTCTAAAGAATCGAATTGCCAAGTTACCTTTGACTTTGTCTGAAGCGGAAGTAAAAGCAACTCTTCATTCAGACATCGATAGATTCATAAATGAGAAGATCATACTTGCAGACAAGGTGATAGTCAAGCATGCTGTTACAAAGATCAGTGATGGTGATGTTCTACTTACATATGGATCGCCTTCTGCAGTTGAAATGGTACTATTGCATGCTCATGAACTTGGCAAACAGTTCCGTGTTGTGGTAGTGGATTCTCGTCCAAAGCTTGAAGGGCAACTATTGCTTCATAGGTTGGTTGGAAAGGGAATCGACTGTACATACACTCATGTAAATGCCATTTCTTATATCATGCATGAAGTCACTCGAGTTTTTCTGGGTGCATCGTCAGTCCTGTCCAACGGAACAGTTTACTCGAGAGTTGGGACTGCTTGTGTTGCTATGGTTGCTCATGCATTCCGTGTACCAGTATTAGTTTGTTGTGAAGCATATAAATTTCATGAAAGGGTACAGCTTGACTCATTATGTTCTAATGAGCTGGGTATGCATTTCTGGCTATAGGAGGTGCTTCATACAATCAATGACTGACTTTTAACTGCATGCTTAATATCTCCAATACCTGTCTGTTTCTTGCAGGTGATCCAGATGTGATTTCAAAAGTTCGTGGAAGAGAGGATATCAACCTCCTTGATGGATCGACTGATAGTGAAAATCTCCAGCTTCTGAATTTGATGTAAGTTCTTTTGATACTAATTGGTCTTATGAAATATTTTGGTTTTCTGAACCTGACCTTGGATCTTACATGCCGGACAGTTATGATGCAACACCTTCAGATTACATTTCAATGATAATCACTGATTATGGCATGGTAGGTTGTCTGATTTCGAGCTAATTTTTATGCTATTATGAAAGTTAATGGTGGTTCCACTTGTCTGTATTTAGAGCATTATTCCAATTGAAATTTGATACATGTGCATTTTACACATCAATACACGTCTGCTTGAAACCTCCCAACTTCCAAGCTAGGTGATCTATCTGGTGTCCTTGGACCTGAGACTGATGGGAATGAGAGGAAATGAGAGGAAGCACCTGCTATTTCAATCTTAACTTTATTTATTTAATATTCAATTGTTTTTTTCATCTGTTAATAGAAGCTACTATTGACTTGTATTAGTTGGTGCTTTCAGGTTCCACCTACGAGTGTGCCTGTCATAGTAAGAGATTATCAAAGAGAACACTTGTGGATATAGATGCATGCAGATATATCATCCAGGTTCCTCAAAATTTTTGCCGATATCCGCCTTCCCAGACAACACAACTGGAGCAATAAGGCTAGTAAAACTGCTAATCAATTGGTTTCTTTTCTTTCTCTTGGTCTCAATTGCGGAATGATGCTGAGTTTTTGACATTTTTGTTTCTTATTTCCTGACTGTGTAGAGTGCAATTCTTGCCTCTCCGGGCAGATTTAGCCGTGCGTACTCATGCATGTTGTGAACTTGTGACAGAGATGTATCCCTTTTGGGATGTCAAACAAATATTTTTCAGCAGATGACAATTTTGTTGCCAGAAGCTTACACCTTGAATTGTATTTGAATTTCTGACTTGAAAAGAAAACCATTCATCTGTTTTTCTTTCTTTCTATTTTTCTTCGTGCCTTTTTCATGTGATACAAGCAGCTGGTGCAACTTGACTACATGTACATTACATGAAGGAATATTTGCACGAATTAGATGGAAAATTTATGCCTTTTTTAGACCTACTCTAAAAGTAGACTGTACTATGAGGTTATTATTCCATTCCATGGTTGGCACTGCTGAAAGTCATCTGTGCATTAACTTTTGTCAGGAAACAAATATTTGGTATAATCAAAGCTTCTGTTTCTTATCTTGATTTTTTTTTAAAGAATTTATTACTTAAAAGCTTTAACTTTTAAAATAAAGGGATTATGTAGATTCTCGTAAAAGCTGGATATCCACAATTATCTATTAGTTTTTATTTTTATATAACAAAACTATTTAACTTTTTAAATAATAATGGTCTTATTACTAAATATATCAAATCTATTTGTTTCGCCAAATAATTTTAAAACTTTTAGTATATATATCCTTGAACTCTATATATATAGATAGTATTGTTAATTTTTTTTCAAAACTTTTAGTACGAGATTAACTGAGTATTTACTGCTTTGTTTTTTAATCGGTGATCAAACATTCACCAGCTTTTATTAATACAGCATTCATTTTCAGGGCTTATGCATACAACATCAACAACTATTTAATTTTTAAGTAGAGGCCATGTTATCTTCCAAGTCCAAACATAAGACACACACAACACACACACACACACACACAGTCGAATCATGGTTAAACTCACTATTTTCACCAAGATGTCAAAGTAGTCCCTAATCTATCAATTGACAATAGATAAAGCTTTCTCACAAATTGATAACAGTATATTTAGCCTGTAATGGTCATCAAAAGGAGCTATCAATTTTATGTTTCCTCAATATGACACTACATTCGTGTCATTTTCATGTACCTCTTAAAGAATTTCATTCATCTATTCCATAATAGGTGGTTTTGGAAAATCTTTAATCCAGTTAAACTATCGTTAAGAAATTTCAAGCTGGGAAAGCCAACTGTTTTGCCATCAATCCTCTCCTTGCTCAGTTGCTCAAGATCATGAACAAGTTCATTGACCTCCATGGACAATGGCATATATAACGAGATCTTACAGAAAAGGTGCAAGCCATAGCTACATTTTGATCAAGAAGCTCCTCCTTTCCTAGGTGCCGGAATTATTGGTTTTAGGGTTTCAGAAAGAAAATTATGATTCTTCCTTTAAACACCAAGAACATTATAGTTGCAGCCTTAAAGAAACCACTCTGCTTAACCTTTGCTAAAATAACAAGTTCAGAAATTTTTTCTCAATGTTCAACATGCAAATGCAAACAAATAGAACTCCAAGCGAGTTTTTTTTTTTTTTTTTTGTGGTACATTGATCTTTTAACAATAAATTATAAACCTGTGACTCATATGCAATAAGAATACACCACTCAATCAATCATCAGTTGTAGAAATGTACATGTTGTGCCTACTCTGTTGCATTTCTAGGGATGTCGCCTTTGCTCTTCAGAGAAGTAACTGATGCAAGAACAACGAAACCACCCAGAACAATCATCAAGATACCCAATGAGTTCACCAGCAAAGCTTCAGTGGAGTAGCGTGATATCACGTTGTTGGTTTGGAGGAAAGTGACTTTTTCT
>Ga0307517_10010478_pt1 | contig 12973 bp, 14 predicted proteins | sample 23_EM_MG_FD_194515 | JGI IMG/M metagenome (GOLD analysis project Ga0307517, IMG submission 194515) | Populus trichocarpa ectomycorrhiza microbial communities from riparian zone in the Pacific Northwest, United States - 23_EM | ecosystem: Host-associated > Plants > Roots > Unclassified | place...
TGTAGTAGATATAACATATTTACATACAATCTACTGTTTTATAAACCTCTGGGCAGGCGAGAATGGGTGGATGGCGTAGGATGTGTTTGGATGACGTTTCCCAATTAGGCAGGTACTCTTCGTTGGGCCTGCTCAGGTTTTGAAATTGTACAACTAAGTTATCTTATTTTAGATATTTTGTCTTATCTTCGTAGATTACAAGAGATATGTATGCAAATTTTTCTCAAGGAGGGTAATGGTGTCGCTGCAGAGGGTCTTGACGAAGATTTGCATACCCCGCAAAGGTGAATGTCGAGGTTGAGGCCAATTCTTTCTGAATATTGTAATCGGAAAGAGTGCGGCCATTTTCGAGTTGCTTTCTGCAAAATCAAGCACTGCTGGTCAGGAGGAATGCCTCCCTTGTCCTGAACCTTGGCCTTGACGTTGTCAATCGTGTTAGATGATTTGAGGTAGTACATTGGATAAAAAAATTGAAGTTAGCCATCATCAGCGTCACTACCTTCCTGATCACTACCCTCTGCTAAACGACCTTCATCGCCATCGCCATCGCCGTCGTCATCGTCATCGTCATCGTCATCGTCATCGTCATCCCCATCGTCATCCCCAGTCTTCCCGTTGGCGTCGCTGTTTCCATTATCATCTAACCCGTGACCAGCCCTGGCTAGAGGGGACTTCCAGATATTACAGAAATTCGCTCCGAGGGATTGCTGGAGATCCGACTGGGTCTCGGCATATGCTTGTAACCCCTCGATGTAATCACTGGTGACATCGGTGCGAGAGTTCTTGCGTGCCAACCACCAGCTTGACTTCCACTTGAGAAAGGCCAGCACCCTCCGCATTTCCTCCCTCAGGAGGAGGACTTCCTCTTGGCACCTTGATGCCCGCGCCCTGCTCTTTGCCCATTCCACCCGCAGGATATTGTCGCCATCATCCTCAGGGTTTCCGGAATGCGATTCTGTTGTCCAGATCCAGGAAAGAGTGTGTCGTGTTTCCCCAGTCCCGTCCCGCCGTTCGCGGGGCTCATTCCACAACACATCCTCGGCGACGTTGTCATCTGGCCCAATATCAGCTGCCGCCGCAACCTGTCCATCCTCCAGTGTACCTCGACGTCCTACACGAACGCGCAGGCGATTCGGATCTTGATACCCACGAATGTCATTATCGTTCAAGATGCGAAGGACCTTCTCCCACTCGCCCTCCCCTGCCAGCGCATACTTTGCACGTCGTGCCGCCTGATACTTCTCCGCCGCTGCCCTCACCCTCTCGTGGATTCGATCGATGACCGTCCGCGACCGTGTACTACTCCGTTGACCACGAACACTCTTGTTCTTGAACGCGATCATCCTAGTCTTCACCCGGAGGACATATCGAACCATATCGAGGGCGTCATAACACTGTGCAGTGCGGATTCGCTCCTCAATTTCGGGGAGTTCGGAGCGGCAAACATGTAGACGTAGGGGTGTAGAAATTTCGGAAGGGAGCCAGATAATCGAATCCTCAGGGTGAGTGCTCGGGGTCGCCGATTCCAGACTTGCACAATGCTGAAGAAGACCGGGCATGTAGACTGGGAGAATCTCCTCCCAGGCACAAATTCGGGTGCGTAAAATGTTTCGTTGCTTGGTTAGGTTAGCGGATTGTCGAGCGGTTGCATCGGCAGACGTATCCTTTGCTTGTCTTCGAATACGATGCCTGATTCATAGCATGAATTTACAAAAATCAAGGCCAGAAATAGACGAAAAAACGCACTGCAAATCCTCGAGCTCTACGCCAAGAAGGACGAAAGCCGATGCTGACGTGGCATGTTGGGACACCTCCCCATCAGACAACCTCCTTTCATCTTCTTCCGCAAATTCCTTCCTAACTTCAGCCTCCGTTATTGCTGTAAAGAATTATAAATTCAAATCCTAAAAGAAAAAGGGGTGACCTCACATATTCCTTTAGTTGCAAAGGGGTTCTCACACGACTTCGGGTATGTGTCTTCCTCCCAGGCAATGCACATAGCCTCCCACTTCTCGACGAGTTCGTTATCAAGCGAACTCGTCAACCCACGATGACCCTCCACTTGAAGGTTGCGCTCTGCAAGGGCCGCCTTGTACCTGGACATCAGGGTTTTACCAATCCCGATGTACTTGAGCCAATTCCAAAAGCCGAAGTGGTCGTCGAGGACGTCGTGACGGCCACCGGGTCCCTGAGTTTTGGTTGAGTTGCCCAACCCGTTGTGCCCTGCCCAAACCCGTTCCGGCGTCTCCATATCCGACATTCCTACTCCAGGGATGAAGTTGAGTGAAAATTGCTGGTGGTTTTTTCGGCCATGCATCGGTTCGTGAAGTTTAGGGATGGCAGGTATAAGGCGCGTAGTTTCAGGAATCCTGAGGTGGGCGGGCCAATGTTCCATTCGTTGGAAGAGGTTGACGAACCACTGGCAGGCGATGTCGTAGCTGAAGACGATGAGGGAGACGGCGCAGGCATAGTAGATTACGAGGGCCGCGATGTAGTCCATATTGCAGTATCTGCATAGCATGTAAGCAATCGCCGCCGTAAGGAATCCGGGGTTGATAAAACGCACTTTTCACCCTTCTGCAAGTTCCCAATGCCCAACGGCATAATCATCTCCGAACGACCGCACATCACTCCACCCACGCCGGTATATCGGAGTCCCCGGGAAAACTTTGTATTCATCTTCGCTAAGGCTTGAAGGCCAACACAGGTACTGATCTGAGCATATATCAGGTTAGTTACACAAAAGAAAGGCAGTGAAAACTTGCGCCCTTACATCGTCATCATCAACCTGACTGAGAACGTAGCTTTCGTATTCCTCACGGGGACCCATGTAGGCCCAGCCCGTGCCCAACCCCGGATCCTGCGAGTAGTTGGAAACGATTTGATTCTTCAGGCGAAAATTCGCGTCCATACACAGGAATAGTATGTACAAAAATCTGGATGGAAATCAGGATGGGCAATAATTCAAAGCGGGGAGAGACTGACCTCATTGCGGGTGGTGCATCCTCCCAATTCTCCGGCAAATTAATTCCAGGGTGTGGGCAGGATGGACAGAGCACCGCGAGTTCGCCAGGCTGAGTCGCAGCAACGCCAGCTGGATCGTGGCCCCGCCCGCCCCACTTCAGAAGCTTGAGGTGCCGCCACTGCATCGTCATGCGGAAGAGGGCATGATATCGTAGCTTAGGGACGGCGATGCCAGTATTGGTCGTAATCTTCTCGAGGGCGCGATAAAAGTCATATGTGGAAGCTTTGGTTGTAAGTGCGAACTTATGAAGTTGGTCGAGAAGCGTGAAGGTGGCACATGTTTTGACAGCTTGTTGGGAGGCAGGGTAGAAACCGCGTCGAAGTAGTTGGATGTGGTGTGGAATTGCGCGTGAGCAGCCGCAATATTGGATGGCGACTTCGTGAATCCCGTTGGTGTGAATAACTCGCAGGGCGGTATGGGAGGGTTGGGGATTCTCGCAAAACATGCTGGCGTGGTTCAGTTGAACCTTGGGACCGATTGATTTGAGAGTGACGTCCACAAATCGAGAACCCGTCCATCGCTGTGTGGGGGTCAGCATGAGGTATAAATCAAAGGAACCAGCTAGAATACCTCGACGCGGTGCAGGGGGTGGGCACGGTGCCGCTTTAAACAGCACGACTGGCAGACAAGGTCTGGGAGGAAACACTCGCGACACCGGTATTCTGGTGGCCTCAGTGTTGGGCTCCGCCGGGCGACACAATCTGGACAGTCAGATGCACCGCGAAAATCCCCTCTTCCTGCCCATCGAAGCATTTCGTCGAGATAGGTTTGGCGATGGAGGTCTTTCCACACGACATGAGGTCTTCGCTAAAAGTGGGTCAAATTGTAGAATCACTTCGAAAAAATCTTGGCTTACCGAAACCTTACTCCGCACCCTTGCTTTAGGCCAGGTGGCGAACACGGGGCCATCCATGGCGATGTGGTCTTGCATAACGTCGCTGTCCACCACCTCATCGTACCACTCGCCGTCGGGGTCCAACGCAAACTGCGGGTCGTCGACAGGCAGCCAAGAGGCAGCCGAGTTCCATGTGGAATCGACTTCATGCTGAGGAGATCGTTCCGCGGGGGTGGTGAGTAATTCATTTCCGATACGGCGGAGCCTCCCTTCCCGGGCGTGAACGGTGGAAAAATCGGTCGTAAAAGGTACGGGGTCATGGTAGGCACCCCCTACACGCTGTCGTTTCTGGGGAGGATGGGTCATTATCGGTAAATCACCAAACAGGCCGGTTGTTGCGGTTGTTGATTAGGAGCCATGCGAACAACTCCATCAGAGCTGGCAGCTTACTCTAAGAAATCAACGATCTCCTCACGCGAAATTCAAACATCAGTCAGCCTCCAAGGCTCCCGTCAAATCCACCAAGGGCGCGAAAGCCGAGAAGAAAACCTCCAAGGCGACTGCCCCTGCTGATGGCGAAAAGAAGAAGAGAAAGAAGGTTCGAAAAGAGACTTACTCCTCGTACATCTACAAAGGTATGTGGCTCGCTCTTCATTTCTCTGACTCGAACTCACCCTTCTCAGTCCCTAAGCAGGTCCACCCCGATACCGGTATCTTGAACAAGGCAGTGGCTATCCCCAACTCCTCTATCAACGATATTTTCGAGCGTATTGCCGCTGAGGTTTCCAGTAAGCTCAGCAGCTTTCTTCAGCTTGGTTTTTCTCTAACAACTTCATCAGAGCTGGCAGCTTACTCCAAGAAATCAACGATCTCCTCGCGCGAAATTCAAACATTGGTCAGCCTCCAAGGCTCCCCCCCAAATCCACCGAGGGTGCGAAAGCCGAGAAGAAAACCTCCAAGGCGACTGCCCCTGCTGATAGCAAAAAGAAGAGAAAGAAGAGACTTACTCCTCGTACATTTACAAAGGTATGTGACTCGCTCTTCATTTCTCTGACTCGAACTCACCCTTCTAAGTCCCTAAGCAGGTCCACCCTGATACCGGTATCTTGAACAAGGCAGTGGCTATCCTCAACTCCTTCGTCAACGATATTTTCGAGCGTGTTGCCACTTAGGCTTCCAGTAAGCTCCGCAACTTTCTTCAGCTTGGTTTTTCTCTCTAACAACTTCATCAGAGCTGGCAGCTTACTCCAAGAAATCAACAATCTCCTTACGTGAAATTCGAACATCGGTCCGCCTCATTCATTCTCCCAGGAGAACTGGCTAAGCACGCCATTTCTGAAGGTACCAAATCAGTAACGACTCGTAAGCCTTCCTCGCCTCCCACGGCGACCTGTTGCTCATGTCGTCTCAGGAGTTCTCGTCGGCAGGAGCCAAGTAATCGTACCTTCTCCCATTTTCTCTTTGTTTCTGTATTACATTGTATATATATTTAATCAGTTCTTTTTCTCGGAATTGGGCTCTCACTAGTTCCTTGCCTCGATAGTGTGAATTCGAATCAAAGTAGAAATATATGTATTTCGATGATTTTATATCTATGTCCTCTCGCAACTGAACATTTGATCTCACATACCCTTCTCGTCAGTTTCCTCCTCCTCCCTTCCTCCTCCTACTCCTCCTCGATTTCCCCTCTTTCGTGGTCATTGTAGGGTTCAAGGTCAGTATCGGCTGGGGGAGAGAGGGATAGGAAGAAAACGAACCACGACCAAAGTCGTAGTTCGTGTTCGTAACATACCACCCAGGTCTACCACTTCCTGCGTCCTCGCTCGTGTGCCTCCCTCTAGAACTCCTCCATCGAGCGACGATTAGCCGCCCAGATCCCTCTGGAAAGGGGGAGGGGCGGGAGGCTGGGATCCGTGTTCGTGTACTTGCTGGGGGCATTGTCGATCGGGCCCACATCCCTCAAAAGAGGGGAGGGGCTCCTGGGCAGCAGATGCGTGTCGTTGGAGGCGAATTTGCGGTGGCGAGGACGAAGATGGTGGTGAAGGAATGAGAGAGGACGAACAACATCGACCGTGATGGGGTTGATGGTAGGTTTAAACTCCGCTCTCCCTGATAGATAGCGTTCGATATAGCCCCCAGTGAGCTCGATAATAGAATAAATCTTAGATTATTTTTGAAGTATTTTGAGGATGCTAGATCCCAAATTTCAAGGTAAAATATACAGAATTGAGCATGTTACTTGATAAACATATCAAAATGGTAGGTATTACCATCCCATTCGTGAATTCTCTATTGTAATCTCTATATTGTTTGGAAAATCTATTGGAATATGAATTTAGTTCACTAATAAATAAGATTTAGATAGTTTGGCTAAGCTAACTACTCGTTGTGGAAGCTGGATTGGCCAAATTTTAGTTATGGACCTCAATGGATTAACTTATGGTCCATAACTAATTTTTGGTCATTCCAGCTTCCACAACGAGTAGTTAGCTTGGCCAAACTATCTAAATCTTATTTATTAGTGAACTAAATTCATATTCCAATAGATTTTCTAAATAATATGGAGGCTACAATAGAGAATTCACGAATGGTATGGTGGTGATACCCATTTTTGGATATTTCTTAAATAACATGTTTAATTCGGTGTCCTTTACCTTGAGATTTTGGATCGGACATCTTTAAAGTAATTCTAAAGTAATACCAATTTTTATTTTCTTATCGAGCTTACGAGCGTTTATATCAAACGCTATCTTGAGGGGTGAGCGGAGTTTAAACCCGACATCAACCCCATCACGGTCGGTGTGGGTTCATTCCTCCACCACCACCTTCATCCTCGACACCTCAAATCTCGCCTAACCTCGCACAAGAAACCGGACACGAGCCCCTCCCATCTTCTGATGGATGTGGGCTCAACCACCAACGCCCCAGGATAAGCAGAACGGACGACAGCTGCAACCTGTCCCTCCCCTCTCCAAAGGGATGTGGGCGGCGGATCCTCGCTCGACGGAGGATTTGGGGGCCGAGGGATATGAGGGGGGACCCATGAAGTGGGAGGCCCATTTATTGTGTGAGTAAATACGAGCCGCGACGTTTGTCGTGGTTCGTTTTCACCATCCATCCTCCCGTTTCCCCCCACTGACGTTTTTTACCCCGCCACCAGGACGAAATAACACCCCGAAACCATGACGATGAGGGGTGACACGACGACGACGATGAGAGAAAACAACAACGACGGAATGGAGGAAGGGCGGGCCACTATTGCAGTTTCAACCTGCAGCTTTTCGTTGGTGATTTCAGTCGTTTTCCATTTTCGGGTTATTGGTGCCCATATCCGGCAGTCGATCATAATCTAGATCCTCAGATCTAAGCTGGACCCTTTGAGTCTCCTTTCAGCCACTAAAAATGAGAATGCGTCGGCTGTTGCGCTATGCAAGGTGAGTTCCCCCACCTCCTTAATTCCTTGGAATTCTGATCAACAACTACATGACAGAAATATATTATATAAGTCATGAACACGAGAACGCCCGACCTTTGCCAGAGTGAAAATGCTCGAGTTCGTGCCCAGCAACATCCAGAATTGGATATTACTTTGAATGAGTGATGGTGTCACAAGTGGGATGAACTAGCTGCTGAGAGGCGCATCGAGATATATTAGATGTTTCTCGGCTGCGAAACTTACGCGAAACACTTGAATCAAACTTCATCAAAGGCGGGCGAGCAAAGGACAACCGATCTAGCTCCCTCTAGCTCATAGGCCAATATGGATATATTATTTATATACTACCAAACACGATTATATAGACGATTTTTGAATTGAAAGGGACACGAAGGAGCCACCAATACAAATATATTTAAATTGGCAGCCGCTAACTAAAAGCGGATGATGCAAAGAATGGGCTTTTTGAAAAAAAGGGATCACGACAATAAGGGCTGTTGAAGCCATGGAAAATGAGAAAAAAAGGCTGTTGAAGCAGCCGAAAACACAGATGGACAGATGGGTATAAGGCCGCTGAGGCCTGGAAATCAAGTTAGAGGTCGATGTCGGACCTCAATCAGATATGACGATGGGTGAGCTGCGCCTCATAGCGACTGGGTGGTCAAGCTGTGCAATAAGCTCGTCGGTGAGCTCGATGTCAGAGACAAGGTACTCGCTCTCCGAATCAGAAACGAGGATGAGGGGGCTGTGACTCGCGACGGCGGATTCATCGTCGGAGATGTTGATAATGAAGTTGCTTATGGTTTTGCCATTGTTAGTGGTGGCAGAACTTGCAGGAGTGGGAGATTCGTCATCAGAGATGACGATAACAATGGTTTTACCATTGTTGGTGGTGGCAGAACTTGCAGGGGTGGGAGACTCGTCGTCAGAGATGACGATTGCAGCGGCACGATTTGCAGCTGGCGGGACGGAGGTGGAAGGCGTTGCAGCTGGCGAGGTGGCAGCGAGGCGGACAAGTGCTGCAAATGTACCCTCCTCGTCTGAGTCGGGGTCGTCGAAATACACATACCGGGACGGCGGGGGTTTTTGAGTGAATGGCGGGAGGAGCATTCGCGGCGGTGATGGTTTTCTGGGAGTAGCTTGAAGCCCAGTGCGCACTCGCTTTTGGTCACTTGCAGAATGGGTGGGATCTGAGGAACCAGAGGCCGCCATGCTGCCCTGAACTGGAGGAGTCTTAGCCAATAAATTTGGGCGGCGTTTCTTGCGAGCTGGGCTATTGATAGGTGTTTGGGCTTCGTGGGGTGGGCCAATACTGTTGGAGTTACCAAGTCCCCCTGAATGGCCATCAGAATCGTCGCGGCCATCCTGAACTGTCGCAGGGTTGGGGGGGGGGGCTGCTGTCACGACCATCCTGGGGGGTATCGCCGTTTTCACCGACGGTGGTTGTCTTATCGATGATGTCTGGGCCTGATGAGCTTCCATCATGATCGCGCTCGTCCAGGCGTATTCTGTATAGTTTTCCTAATGGTCGAAGGCGTGTCTTGGCTAGGAATATTGAGTGCAAGAATAGGCAAGGAATGCTACGCAAGACCTACCACGAGAAGTGCTTGGTTGTAGGCGACGTGGGCGACGTGGAGTTGCCTCGAGCTCGGAGGACCCGTGCTCTACGTCAAAGTAGTCTAATGAATATACAACGGCAGGTTAATATTGTGCATCAAAAAAATCGAAGAAAGGAATATTTACCAACGATAGGAGCTCCAGGAGGGGGAAGGGGCATATCATCGTCAGAGTCGGTCACGGGACGGAGGAACTGCAAGTCCGGCTCACGACGTTGGCTGCGATGCGGAGACTTTTTGCGTTTGTTCGACTTGGACTTGGGTTTAGCGGGGGCCATGGTGAGGGTGGATTTGGGGTGTGGCAAATTTATTGCCAATCTGAAATCTGTGAAAGATCTCGCATTCGACGTTTTCTAGAATTTTTGTTAGGGCGTTACTTGGAATGAATTGATAAATTGAATGTGGAAGCACCATTTTTAGGCTCGCCTAAGGGTACAGAGCGAGTGGGATTTTTCGGCATGGCCAAGGGTATAGATGTCGTTGAAACTAAATACGCCGCACCATGTTGAAGGGTTGTGGTTTTCTTCCTTTTGGCTAGCCTAAGGTGCGGTCGAGATATATATGGCATAGGGCAACTTTGTTGTTGTTGGGATTTTTTTGGTGTGTCCGAACGAATAGATCTCGGGTGAATTGAATTGGTTATAGGTTGAAAGGTGGCTTTGTTTTTGGAAATTTTTTGACGTGTCCGAACGAATAGATCTCGGGTGAATTGAATTGGTTATAGGTTGCAAGGTGGCTTTGTTTTTGAATTTTTTTTGACGCGTCCGAACGAATAGATCTCAGGTGAATTGAATTGGTCGACTTGGCTACACAATGCGCATTGAGTGGTGGCTATGGTTGGATTTTTTGGGCTAGTAGATCTTGTTTAAATTGAATTGGTGATCTAATGCTGTACAATATAAGTTGAACGGCGGCATAGGTGGGTTTGGTGTCCTCCTTTCATTCATCGGTACGCCTTTTCGTGAATTCTTAATCCTATCCGGAAATTGTGAGTCCTGACGCGTTTTACGAAGGTGAAAAAAACTGACTACACCAGAGTTATGGTGAATCCCGGTTCCTTTGGGCCATCTCGAAAGGCATTCCTTATGTCCCAGAAGCCGGTTTATAATGCCGGGGTAGTGGGCGGGTATGTTGTGGATGCTTTAGCTCAGATCCAACGCAGATACCTCAAGCGTTTCCCAATAGATCTGCCACACGATGAGGAGCCAACCGAAGAGTGGTTGGCATCGGTGAACGACGAGGTGCCAGACCCAGACCGGGTGCCTCCCAACATCGAGACGTTGAACGAGGGCGATTACATCGCTGCGTGCAAGGCGTTGGAGGAAAGGCAAAAGTTATTGGCCTTCCGCAAGGCAGTGAGTGAAATCGTGTTGTCGACGTTTGTTTGTTTTGAATGCCTTTCAAGCAAATCAAGCGTTGGCTTGCATATCAGTACATGAAAGACCAAGATATCGATCCTCGCGATTCAGGTGCTGATAAACCCGTACCGGATTCTCCTGCACAAGCTAACGGGTACCACCATCCAGAAACCGCGACGACAACCCCCCGTAAACGTCTGGCGAAAGACACAGCGCAAAGAGATCGATATCGAAGCGAAGAAATTTACGGACAGCGACAGTATCCCCCACTCCAAACATGCTGCGGTACGGGACAAGGTGGCTCGAGATATGTATGAGAAGCTCCCAGAGGAGGAGAAGGTGCAGTGGACAGAGCAGGCAACGGAGGAATATGAAACGGCAATGACGAAGTGGAAGGATGATACAGAAGGCAACCCTTCGACAGCGCCAGAGGACCGCCAAAAGTGGGTTCCTGTTTATTTTTCCTTTGTGTGTTTTATCTAACTGTGCACATAGATGCATCCAGGGGTTGGTTCGCTTCGCCCAACCCATTCTAGACCTTATATGCGACGCGACTGGCTGGAAATGCTCACTTGTCGCAGGCGGGCCAGAACCAGCGCATGGTGGGCGGTTGAATATCATCAGGTGTGTTTTATTTTATATTTTTGATATAAATTATCGATTGACTGATCCTTTCCAGCGTTCACTCTGGGACCACCACTGGCGACGTCAAAATGAACTTCGGGCGTGCCGAACGTCTTTGTTACAAGAAGTTCTGGGTCCCTATCTATGGTAATTTCTTACAAAAATGCTATTGTACATTCTTTTCTACATTCTTTTCTTCATTATTGCGCGGTATATGTACTAATGCCTTGACTGTAGCACCTGAAGAATGCCGATCCCGCGCCTTGGCCCCGGAAGAAGGATTCGAAGGGTCGGAAACAATGAATCTCGAGGTTGACGGCGCCAATTTCGACTTATACGATATCCCAGTTCCCTCAGCACAGGGAGGGGCATTAGTGCCCAATACCAGTCTTCCGGAAGGGCAGGACATCGGGATGAACCCTGTGGATGAGGAACCTCGCCTCGCCACCACCCCAGATTTTCGGCCACCCCCGCTTCCACCACTCGCTCCTCAACCAGTCTCTCCTATGGCAATATCTCCCACTCTCCCTCAGAGACCCCCTTCCTGGCCAGTCTCTCTGGCCCTATCTTTCATGGCTTCGCCACCTGCCGTTTCGCCACCTTCTCAGCCCATCTCTCCAACTCCATCCCACCTTGCCTCTCCGCCTGGTTTTGCGCTTTCGCCCCTTCCTGGTCCCATTCCACCCCTTCCTCGTCATACTCAGTCTGTTTTGCCCCCTAGCTTCTCCGTTTCGCCAAATCGTCGCCACGTGTCACCACCCGTTCAACCGACATCGCCACTTCATCGCCATGCTCGACCCATCTCGCCAGCGCCAGTCGTCATCCCGCCCCTTTCCATATTTACCAAGAAGAGGAAGAACGCTCGTGTATCGGATAACCCGTCAAAGAGAGTCCGGAACTCTACCCAAAACGAATCCAACGCAGCTCGTCGATCAACGACCTCAGCTCCACCACTTCCAACTCGTCAAGCCCACCAAACAAGGGCCACAGCAAATTCACCCCCGCCCAACCTGCCAACCGCTTCAAGGAGTCGTCGCACACGCAACCAATTAACATCAGCCTCGCCCTCGAAAAATCCATCGCCTGTTTGGTTCTCGAGTTCGCTCCGTATGCTGCAGGTCAACAAACCCCCTTTAGGTGACCGGTGGGTGGAGCTTGTGAGGTTGTGGACGGCGTTTGAGGAGAAGGAGGGATTCAAGGAGCATGGAAAGCTGTCGGCGAAGCTTCGTCCAGTATGCATCTCAGAGTGGATTGGTCGTGGGCGCTCTCCTACCTGGCGGCCCACCATCTCGAGCATTCCATCGCTCGAGAAGTCATTCCGATCGTGGTGGTGCGACTTGCAACCAAGCTGGAGGATATCTGGCAACGGCTCGATAGCCCTCGATAGGGTCGATGGCGATTGGGGGGCATTGAGGAAACCTGGATTGAATGGGATCCACAGCGTCATGGCCGGCCTTTTCTATTGGGGTTGTAAGGTGCAGAAGAGTACGAAAAACCATTCAGGCTGGGCTAGCGCAGTGGAAGACTGCATCCTAGTACTTGAGCAATTAATTTGTAATTAGATCCTGTCAATCGTCTTCTGCAGTAGTTTTTTATATTCCACCTTCTAATATACATACTCTTTGCCTTTGAAAACCGGGTGAATGTGCATGTTACACTACAAATGCGCTGCCAAAGCTGAATAAGATATGTGATAAGATATGATAAGATAACACAAGATTGACTGCGATCTATGCATTCCTGCCTCCCCCGGTACACAAAAAAGGGTAGTACGCATGTAAATGTATTGTATCTAATGCTATCCATCTTTTTTTCTATGAAAAACCGAGCCCAACGAGCCCAGGAGCAAAACCGAGCCCGAGCAAGTCCCACTGGCACCGCTTACCTAATTCGGATATAATTTTCAAATTTGGCACCTTGGAGACGCTCTCCAGCCTCCTCCCGCTCCCCCTCGAGCGCCAAAACATCCCAGATGGGTTTATTATACCCTGCTACCCCCAAAATATACAATTTCTGCCCCCCATCGTGCCCGACAGTGAGCGCACCCACCCGACTGCCACGTCTGACATTGTTGTCATT
>Ga0307517_10010479_pt1 | contig 12972 bp, 10 predicted proteins | sample 23_EM_MG_FD_194515 | JGI IMG/M metagenome (GOLD analysis project Ga0307517, IMG submission 194515) | Populus trichocarpa ectomycorrhiza microbial communities from riparian zone in the Pacific Northwest, United States - 23_EM | ecosystem: Host-associated > Plants > Roots > Unclassified | place...
TAAGAAAATACAAAAAGACTTATCTAACCCCAATTAATTTGGGAAAAAAAGTTTACATCACTCCTAATTATTAGTTATTTGGTTTGTGTAGAGAAGGGTGAAACTATCTTTCATCATGGGCATCCACAATGTTATCCCCACTCGTTTTATATATATATTTTTCGTTAATGTTCTTTGAATGTTCGGGCTAGGTCCTTGAAAAAGCAAAATCTTGCAATTTAACCCAATTATTCATAACCTATTGGAGGATATTTATTTTAGATAAATATATTAAAAAAAAACTAAAAAGGTTCAGTCTTTTACCGTGATCCTAGTCACAATACACTATAAATTCTAACAGTACATTGTGTTTTTATATAATTGTTTTTGGTAACTTAAACTTTTTTTCCCTCAATTCAATCCTTTTACACAATATTGATTTAGGCTTAATCTCGGTGTTTGGTTTTGATTGGCTTGGTGTTGGGTCATTATGGTGTTGGGAAACAAATTTGGTTCTTGGTGGATGATTGATCTAATAAAATAAAATTCAATTTTGTTTATTAAAAACAATCTAGACTTTAGGAACCAATTTAAAATAAATGAGATTCCAACCCCTTTTCTCATCATGTTAGGGAACAATAAGGAAGACTGGGTGGCGTCTATATTACACGCGTCAATGTGTGGAAGAACATAATTGTGCTCTGGTGGCATGTGAACCTTCTTCCGACCTTTGAATGGGATCCCCACACACTTTAGGGATTGATGTTGTTGGATTCGTCTCGGTGGTGGTCACCTTATGGGGTGCCGCGTGTCAATGTGGGAGCTCCAATGCAGCTTTACTGACCTGTTCTTCTTTTCTTACTTTTCCTCTCTCTTTTATCTCTCATTTCATCGGTTTTTACGCCTTACACGCTCCAAATTATAAAAACATGTTGTTAATTTATTTTAATATCAAATTTGGTTCTTATTATTTTGATTTATATTTTTATCAACTTGTTTTTTCAATTTCATCCTTCAATATTGGGTTGGTTGAGAATTGAGCTTCATAATTGTTTTTATTTACTTTTTATGAGGCTATCTTAATTTCATGGTGTGGGGCATGTGAATGCAGGTTTACTTCGGGTTTTTTTTCTTTTTTATTAAATAATTTGTTTTTTAATTTCATCCTTTTACATTGAGTTGTTTATGAATTAAGTTTTATAATTTATTTTTTTGTTTTCTTTTGATTAGGTTATACCGGTCTCATAGACTAACCTGGGTTGACCCAGAATGATTTTTTTATCCTTTTTTAATTGAGTTTCATAACTCATTTTGATTTGATTTCTAAAGTGTTGTCTTATTCTCATGAATCATATTGCAAGTTTAGTTGGTTTACCCAGGTGACTTATACCTTTCTTTCATCCTTTTTAGATTGATTTTTTTTTAATTTTATTTTTAAATTGAGTTATTTGGGAATTGAGCTTCAAATATTTTTATGATTTGCCTTCTATATGATTATCATGGTTATGACCAAGTTGCGAATTTTTCAAGTTAACTAGGGTTCGCTTGAGTCAATTCGGTTTGTCGACATTTTAATATATTTTTTTAAAAAAAATCGAGTATTTCATTATCTTAATATTTAAGAAAGGTATTGTGTAATATGAATAAGATTTTGAATTCATAATTATTTTTTGTTCAAAAACACTTTAGCGATGCATTTCTTTGTATGTTTAAAGAAAAAAATAATTCTATCTATGACTGAGCACGAATCACAGATCTAATCTTGAAATATAGATATACATACGCGGTTCATCGAATTATGGATATAATTCAAACATTATTTAAATAAATATATATTCTTTCTCAAAACTATAAAGATATAACACACATGTATATTTAAGATTGATATTTAAACTTGGGGTTAGATTTCAGATCAAATTAATAATATCTATATCCTATCAATTATAATTATTATTGTATAAGGGTTTGGATGTCTATATCTAATCCATAGTTATATATATATATATATATATATCAACTCAATTCGGATCAAATTGGCCATCGCTTAGACGTGGGTGGTTTTGAGCATTAGAATTCTAATAGGAAACATTGCAATGTGAATTATATTTTTGTTTTTAACACACAAGATAAAATGGTTTAATTGAAATAAAAAAGAATATTTTGGATGTAATTGAAATTTACAAAATTGTTGGTACATGAAAGACAAACTAAAAATTATAAAAATATGCCGCGTGGCCATTATCCAATCACCAAACCACATCCCAGTCACAGGCTACAGCAGATAAAGCAACAGAGAGCTTGCTTCCTTATCCGACAAGTGACAAGAGAATCTCTTCTTATAATTGCAGGTTTGCCAATATTTAATTTTAAAATACTTCTTTTTTCATAAAGATATTAAAATATATATTTTTTTCAATTTTTTAAAATTAACGAAAAAAATAAAATAAAAATTAAATTCTAAAGAAAAAACAACATTTTAACCCCACCGCCGCCAAACCCTTCTGATCCAGACATGAAAGAGATCTTAGTAATAAATAATAGTGTAATTAACAAAGGAAAGAAAAACGTAACACACCATTTCGTGCACTTAAAACCAACCAAATTCTTTCAAAACCTTGTACGCAACACCAGAGAGTCATCAGCAATCATGTCCATGTGAAAAAGATCACAAAGGTATTCTCCTAACTTAGCCAATCCACTGGAAATGTTTTGGTCATTACAAACCACCAATTACTACTACTGTGCTGTGCATCTTCCACTAGAGAGCTAACATCAAAAGTTTCTAAAACATTTGAGATTGATTTTCTCATCCTTAAACTTGCATGCTACCTGGGGGGAATTCTTGTCCCTGCGCCTCGTAATCATCGGAGAGACTCTAAACTATGACAAATGCCTACTTGTACTCCTACCAGAATCCACCGTTTATTTCCTTGCAAGCTCCTAAGATAAAACCAGACTTTGAGATTTCTTTAACTACCAGGCACTGACCATGTAACTCAACTACTCTGGGGCTCTTAGGCTTGATCGTTGCTGCTAGGCACGACCATACCAAAATTTTGCCTCCAATATCAATAGAATGCGTGTTATGAGGAAATAGCATCATGCTTTACTCCACTTGAACGCCCACCCCTCCCTCTTCCTTGCTGATAACCTTCAACTTGACCACTTGAACTCCTTCCCCTACCAGAAAACTCACCCCGACTTCTATCATTTCTACCAAAACCCCTGCCACCACCGTAGTTCCCACGGCCCCTGAAGCTGTCATTTCGAAACCCTGCCCTACCATAAGAGAAATTACCTCTTCCGCTACCAACTGCAAGATCAATAGCATCCAAACATTAGTAAGATATATATTTGAGTCCATGATAATTGATAAATGAGAACTCAGGGAGATAGCAAAATTCCTGGCAGGTAGACATAGTAACATCATTTTTCTTTCTTTCATTTATCTTTCAATTATTGCATTGGATCTAGGTAGAAAATTGAAAAGTTTAACTAAGCAAATGAAAGAGCAGAATAAAACTTCCCACTTACCTCGAGTATTAGTTCTCTTCATCTCAACAACTATTTGACGCCCCCCAATAGTCATAGGTGAAGCCTGAATAATAATTTCCATTAAGGAAACACAATATCTAATTATCAATTTTGAAACAAAACATGGTTGAATATTTTTCTCACTGAAGTTCCAAACAATTAACAGATTAACTGAAGTTCTGACAGTACAAACAGGACGATCTTAGCATGAACTTTTTACAAACAGGATGATCTTAGTATAAATAAAAGTTCATCTGAAAGTCTTAATATGTTTAAGAAATCATATCAAACTTAAAAGGTCAATGCAACCTAAATGACCACCTTGACATTCAAGAATCAAGAACTGATATTGATCCATACATATGTACTTGAGATTTAAGCTATGCTAACAGGAGAAATAATGGCCATTTTTGCAAATGCCGAGTGGACAAATAGAGAAGTTGGGTGAGTCAAGCATACTATCTAAAGAATGCAGTGCTATAGTCACACAACCAATCTCTCTCTCTTTTTTAGGAAATTGACCTCACAATTGCACATTAAAGTTACTGATTATATGAATTATACTTTACAACTATGTCGAGGTCCCTATCCTCTGATTGCAAATAAGAACAAAGAAACATGCAGTAATCTTTGATAGCTTGGTAATTTGAAAGAGATTTGAACTTGGGACCTGTCTATTGGTTATGCCCAGGCCACAAGAAATCCACCAGTTACTTGCGCAGCAAAAAATGTTTTATTTCCTCAATAATAAACATCAACTTGTTACTTAGAGTGTGTTTAGGAATGCGGTGCAAACCGCGTTCCCTCAAATTTTGAATTTTTTTTATGCTTAAAATGAATATTTTTTTTATGTTTTCAGATCGTTTTAATGTGCTGATGTCAAAAATGATTTTTTAAAAATAAAAAAACTTTATTTTGATGCATTTCTAAGCGAAAAACACTTTGAACCGCCACCGCTACTACAATCCCAAACACACCCTAAATTTCACCCTTGCTCTTCAGTAACATTGTTTGCCCTTCAGTAACTTACCTTGATTAGGAATGATGTTTTATTTCCTCAACAATAAACATCAACTTGTTACCTGATTTCAACCTTGTCCTTCAGTAACATTGTTTGCCCTTCAGTAACTTACCTTGATTAGGAAATACACCAATTATTCCTCAATCCTTTCCAACAAAATGCTGCAACTTAGAATCCCCAAAACCATTCTAGTTCCAACTTAGTAATTATTGAAAACCTCTTTTGTCCATGTTCTTTTTTCACCAAGTAATATAAAAGCCTACCTCAGGAATCATTTTATAAGACTTCCTGCTGGTTTTCCATCACCATAACAGTTCAAGTCCAGACACTTTTCTTAATTGTATTTGAACCTCAACCAGTTCAAAGTCTGAACTGTATTCAAAGGAACACAGCCGAGATGTTTAATTATACAATCACCAATGCTAGTATCTTTAAGTGTCTCACACCTTAGCTAACCAAGCAATCCCAGTAAGCAGGCTTACTGAATCTTTCCTGCATCAAAAAATAAAAGGAATGCTCGTATCCTAGTCAATACTCAGTTTTTCCCTCTAGCAGCTATTCAAGTGCAGAAAACAATGAGCAGCAGCTTAACCTCCATCTGAATATTCCTTGCATTGCTTCAAAAAAGTGAAGACAGAGACAGCACATTGACAAAGCTTAAATGTTTCTGGCTCTCCAGCTCAAATGTATGAAAGACTGCGTGATGCTTAGAGCCTGTTGGTAGCACTATTAATAGTATTTTATGAGAAGGAACAAAATCTCACGCCAAATGTTCTCTAACCAGGAAGCACCTTCTCTGCAGATGAACTCCACCTTAAATTTAGTGACTGATTCCCCATCCCATTGCACTATACCTCGTAGGTTTTGAGTTCAGTCAAATTAATTGATATTTATTTGAACATGTTTACTCCAATTCAAGATTCCCAACCAAGCTACAAGTTTAATATAATGTGAAAGATCATACAGCTCCAAACTCTTAGGCTTGAAGGTAACTGACTACCACAATATCCATTAATAATTCCCATTTCTATACCCCAAAATATTTGCATATTTTCTTGTTTTCACCTAAGTATGTAACATAGAATATTGTGTTCTGTTAATCATGACCAGAGCTATATCCTTTTCCAGGCTAAAGCAACCTTAAATTACTTTGACCTTTTTTTCTGTGTTTAACTACTGCTGCACAAGTCAAGTGAGAAAGGGCTAGGTAATGCAAGCAACCAAGACAGGAAATACAAAACAACACCAGAAGACACTGTACACAACAATAAAAAAGGGCGAAAGAAATCAGATTTTTTTAACATAAGACCCTTTATAAAGTGTATGAGTTGAAGAAAAATATGTTGGCATGAGATTGACAGAAAATAAATACCACAAGAATGAAAACAATTACCATGCAACATCTAATAATAACAGAAATACTCCAAAAACTAAAAATAACTTTGACTAAGAATGGACAAACCTCAATTGCACTATTCATGGAGTTTGGGGAATGAAATTCAACAAAACCAAAACAGTATCCCTGTTGCTGTATTGACAGAACAAATATATTAACAAAGAGCCAACAAATCATTTTTAGGTAAGTAGAACAAAGCAAAAGACAATGGGTCTGCAATGTGATTGGAACCAACCCTATTATATCTGACTTGGACACCTCCTTCCTTGATTGGTCCAAACTTCTCGAACTCTGCCTCAAGTTGAGAAACCGTCAAGTTAAAGGGCAAGTTTCGAATATAAATGGAGTGCCCTTCAACTGTGAGTGGAAAGTGGTTACTAGAGAATACACTTAAAAAAAAAATACTTGACATACAACAAAGACTTAATCCCAAATTCCGTGATACATCATTATCTCAGCTACATACCTTCCTCTTGAGCACTGCTAGTTTCAGGGGCATCATTGCTGCTTGGCACTGATGTTTCAGGCTCAAGGACAGGTGCCACTGACTTTTCTGACTGGTTCTCAGTTCTCTTAGGAACCATTTTTGTAGTATTAGCAGGTAAATAAACTTTTATTGGCAGCAAGCTCCCTTTCGCCACTTTAACCTACAACAAGAATTATCAAACATACTATTCTTTCTAATTTTCAAAACCGTGAATTAAAAATATCTGGCTATAAACTCACAATCGATGCATAAGATTTCTTTGGAGCATCCTCTTGGATCATGGACGAAACTGATTCAACAACTACAGGAACATTATTCTCATCTGAAAGATCTTCCACAATGATCTCTCTGTCATTAACTAGTTGTTTCTCATGGTCTGATGATTCATTAGCTTTCTCAGCAAGTTTTTTATGTTCTTCCACAACAGAAGGTAATGGGTCAGGTGCAGAAGGATCAGGAACATGAGCGGGCTCTGAAAAAAAAAAAAAATCTCATGATGTTAGGAAGTTCATAGTAAAACAGAAAATAAATCAAAGAAACAATAACAGCCAATGCAAAATTGAGCGAATACTAAATCTTACCTTGATCTGGGATTGAGGGGACAATTGGGTTGCTATCAACACCATGACCAAGATGACTTTCCAGTGATTCATTGTCATCCACATACCTGAAAACATCATTTAGGACAAAATAACCACTGTCTTGTGGTGCGAGAAAAAATGACTGAGCAAATTTCCTTTTCACGTTGTCCTTGCCCGTGAAGCATCCAGTTACTAGCACAGTAACCCCGTCTTTATAAGATATCTGAGCATCTGCTGTTTTGATTTCTGCCTTACAGTCCTTGAAATCCAAGGAAAGTATCTTCTCATTGATACCCTGTTCCAAGGAAAATAATCTCTTTTCAGATAACGCTGTTAGTTCTCAAGAAGTAAAAAATTCAAACATTTTTCATCCATACATTCTTAGAAAAAGAATACAACAGATCAGTTAAAAATAAATTACAAGCAATGATTGTGAGATTAGATGAATCTGACAATAAGAAAAAGGGAACAAACTCCAACCCATCACTATTATGCAGCTGACTCCTCATGGGTCTCATTACATTTCAGACAGGAAAACTTTTACAAGTTTGTATGAGGTGACAATAATCCAACAAAATGAAATCTTGAAAGTGCCTGAGTATTACAATCGTGTAATAGCCGAAGATTGCAGAAAAGAAATTTGTTAGAATCTACCCAATGTAGAAGGTCAATTTTTTTCTCATAGCAATTAATACTGGCAACATCATTGCAATTTATCAGCAGATCAGATGTAACTTTACATGTATGATAGAAATAAGAGGCAACGTAAACATATAGCAATTAGACAGATTTGAGGCTGACAGCAGACACAAATAATCAAGAGATACATCAATCTTCTCGTGTCTGCCACATCACTTTTTGTAAAATCATTTTAAACCATTTGCTAGCCCTCAAACAGCCACCTTGATATGAGATGAAGATCATGTACATTGTGGATCATTAACAACCGAAAAGTATCAACAGCAAATCTATGAGGATATGTATCTGCTAATGGAAAGACTACTACACCAAGAAACTCACTTGCATTGTTGTCACTGACGTCACTACACCATTAGCATCTGGCCGGCTTAGCACACTTGAATCCTGATAGAATCTATGGACCGATTCCGGTGAGGTGAGAAGAATATAGTAATACTGCTCAACAAAAGCATTTCCAACCACTTGGGCACTGGGCAGAGTTGCGTTGCTCGCTGTTTGTAATGCCATTCTGATGGATAGCAAAAGAGAATGCAACAATGTCAATGAAACAGCATTTCTATACCTTAAAGAACATGATTAAAAGGTTTAAATAATCATGTTATAAAGTACTGGGGCAAGGAAATGAATAATTTCCTGATGTTCTTGGAATTACAGTAAGAAAAAAATTCAAACAAAGCGTGTAATCCACAACATGGAATTGACAGTTTCCATTGTACAACTATTGGGAAAATTCTCTCATGACCAAAGGGAAAAAAGAACAAAAAAACAAAACAAATATGCGCTTGATATGTAATGCACCCACATTTTCACGAAAATAAGTACAGCAACATTGTCAGAGAGACTCTGATAGTCAACAACAACTGAAATAAATTCTAAAAATTTTCAAAAACGAATTGAAAAAATTGAATATTTAAAGCGAATAGTGACATTCATCGGATCCAAATAGCATAACCCAAAGAGAATAAACCCTAAACCCACCCTTTAAAACACATAACTGAAATTTCCCATTACAGAAATTCAACAAAATATTACTTAATCAACCAACATTGACATCAACAACAACAATAATAAAAATAGCCCATTTTTTCTATATAAAAAAAAGAAACCAAAATCATCACATTTTTATCAATGATCCAATATTATTAAAAAGTAGCAACTACCCATTATAATGCCTGATAAAATAAAAAACAATAAAATACTCAGAACTTTTTAAAAAGAAAGAACATCACAAAGAAAACATTAAAAAAGATGATGATTTCGTAACTAAACAAAATGTACTCCACATAGAAGGAAAATATAAAAAAGGGTAAAATCCAAAAACAAAAGAAGGGGCCAAAGAGAACCTGAAATAATGTTAAAACTCGAAAGCGAGAGAAAGGTTTGATAAGGTGAACCGGTATAGCGGGTGGCTTCAAAGAGTAGAGGGGGAGAAAAAGAGAAGAGAACGGAGAGCAGACAAAACACGAAGAGACCGAAAGTTACCTGCGAATTGTGAAGCCTCTGTTTCCCTATAATGTTGGGCTACAACTTCTGTTGGTCCGGTTCCCTTTTGTTACGGTTTGTGGGTTTATCCATGTGCTGGAATTGAGTCGTTCCCGGTGAGTATTATTCGGGTTAACAATCAAACTGAACCCAGCCCAAAATAGTTCGGTTTTGAATTAAATTTGGGTATTAAAACCCGATCCAAATTTACTTTAGGTTCAGTTTCAGTTTGGGTTTTAAGTGTATATATAAATAAATAAATAAAATCTGTCCAAGCTAAATGATGAAATAATTAGGTCTGATAAAATAATTTTATTAAACAATGATAATAAATGAATTAAATTTAAAAAAGAAATGTGATCACAATGAACTGCATATAAAAAAAATGCTTGCTAAAAGAAAAAAATATATAAAGTTTAATTCTAGACAATTCAAAGATAAACGATGAAATTAAAAAATAACAAAAAAAATGACAAAAAAATAACCAATGTAAACTCCAGTTAGAATGACAAACTCGTGATCTAGGTCATGAGGTCAAAAAAATCTCTTAGAAAACAAATAAAAAGACATAACAATACCAGATTCTCAAATATATAAGGATGAAATAAAAAAAATAGTCAACAAAATGAACCTAAAAAAATTTAAAAATAGCGAATCCAGGCTAGGCCTTCAAACCTTGTGAGTCAGATCATGTAAACAAGATAACCTAATAAAAGGCACAACAACAAAAAGTATGAAACTCAAACAAACAAAGTGTTGAAGGGTGAAGCCAAAAAAATATTCAATCTAAAAAAAATGACCTAAAAAGTATTCGAGTCAACTCAATCTAACTTGTCAGACCAATAACCTAGGATATGAGATTGGGAAACCTCATAAAAGGAAGGTGAATGAAACCATAAAGTTTAATTTTTAACAAACCTAGTGTTGAAAGATGAAATTAATCGATGTGAAAAAAAAAATCTAAAAAAAAGGCCAATGTAAATCTGAATTAACATTTCAGACTTGAGACCCTAGTCATGAGACTAGAATCAATGCACTAAAAAAAATATGAAGCACAATTCCCAACTAACTTATTGTTGAATGATGAAATTGAACAAAAATAAAGATTTAAAGCAGAAAAATAGCAATTAAAAGAATAAGAACAAAACTTTAAACAAAAATAAAATGGTAGGCATATTTATTTTTGGTACAGCAGCATGAATCCCAATGAGAGGAAAGAGGATAAGAAAAAAAGAAAAAGGAATCGCCAAACACTTCCCACGTGAACACGTGTCACCTCATCATTAAGCTTTCATCGTAGTGCTTCCAATGCAATTGGGAATGACTACTTTCCCCCATCAAAATCTGCTTCACGCATTGGTAGAGCGCGATAGTCAGCTTTCATATGTTGGCTCGCGTACCACTCGCACCAACCAAAGTTATGTTGCATGTTTACCCTAGTGCACCATATTTGTTTCGATTTCAATGTTGGTCCCTTATCGCTTAATTGTTTTTCTTAAATATTTTTTTTATTTTGCCAAACTGAGCATCAAACAAACAATGAAATCTTTCCTCAACATTTTAAGAACCTCATATCTAGGCAACTAGAATAAACAACCAACTTAAATATCAAATAAAGTCAAAATGAAAGTATTGAATTAGAAAAAGAAGTAAAGTGACAAAAAAAAATTTTCATTTGACCATGCAAATTAGTCCCTAACATTAGAATGCAAAAGGTGTTCAATATTTGTTTAAGCTTCAAATTCAGTCCCTAAAGTTCTAATTTTTATAAATTAATAAAATTAAATTTTATTTTGTCAAATCAAGCATCAACTAAGTGATGAAATATTCACTTGACACTGCGAGCTCCCCATATACAAGCATAAAAGCAAATCACCATGACACATACCAAGTCAACGCAATATTAAAGAATCAATTTAAAAGAAAATAAATTGAGGCATCAAAGTGAAAAAAGTATATGGGACCAAAAAAGAGCTTGCTTTGTGCAAATCCTCGTACAATGAAAGCTCTCATATGCACGTGAAACACTAATGTCCTTTAGTTTTTTATTTTGTATTTAATTTAATTTTAATGTAGCTATTACATGAAACCCACAAAAACAACTAGATTAATAGATGATATTGGCCCTGTTTGGCAACACGACTAGGTTACATGTTTTCAAGAATTTGAATTTTTTTATTTTAAATATTTTTGTGTTATTGAATCATTTTGATGTGTTGATATTAAAAATAAATTTTTTAAAAACAATATTAGTTTAAAAAAATCTTTAAATAAAAAATATTTTAAAAAATAACTGATAAAACACTATTTTTATCTATTATTGTGTTCTTCAAGAGTTTGGGAGGTATAGCTTTGGAGAAAAAGACAAAAAAGAAAAGAAAAGTAAAAGGTTCCTGCAATATGGTTTATAAGGCTAATTCCAAGGGTAAATGAAACACGTTGAATCGTGTAGCACAAGTAATGGACATCATAACATATCTGTTATTTCTACTTCTTTACCGGATATATATCATTGAATAATGTTGGTAATCCTCCATTACTTGTTCGACTTGTAATATTTTTGTTTTTGTAATTTATAAGAAAAAAATGTTTTTGCAATTTGTTAAAAAAAGAAAAAATTATCTTATAAAAGAAAAACTTGTTGCATGATGACTCAATTAAATAATTGTGTGTCAAAGTATTAAATAACCCAACAAAACTGTGATCAATTCATATAAGAGTTAAAGATACGTAACCACAAATAATAAAAAAAATAAAGTTAATTAATTAATGAATTAATTCCATGTCAATATATAAATTAATTAATTTAATGTAACATAAGGAATTTTTTTAATTACATTTGTTTGCATTAATTACAAGAAAAAACACCCCAAAACTCATTAGATCCAAGACCACCTTTACCTCCCCACGCTACACTCACCATGATCTTGCCACCACCTCATCCCCGACGTTCGTTGTCCAGTATTTGATAGTTTTCTCCACTCTCATCATCGATATTCATCACTCCACAACCAATCAACTCTCTATTATGGAAACCCAAGTGGTGTCGTGGTGGGGGTGGGTGGTGGAAATCAAATGGACAAGGAGCGATCTTCGTCGTTTTCGTCGGTGGTAGTGCTTTTTGTAGATGGATTTTGATGATTTTTCGTAGGTGGAGCTTTTTCTTAAATCGAAAAAAAAACTGTGAATTAAAAAAAAATCCCAAGTAAATCCTACAAAAAAATAACAAATCAGTTTAAAATTTTGCAAAATATCTTATAGAATAACATAGCCTAATTGCTAATAGTATAAATGTTGATTGATGATATTAAAATAATATAAGCTTAAAAAAAGATAAAAAAATAACTAGTAAACTCGGGTGAATCTTTTAGAGTCGAACTAATAACTTAAACTCGTAACTAATAAAATCCTAGACTCAAGCTAAATAAAGATGTTCAATTCTCAACCACTTTAATTTTGAAGGATGTAATCGAAAAAAATATATTACCAATTTAAAAAATCAGCAAAAGAAAACTCAACAAATAACAATAAATAAAAAGACTTGAGATAATCCGGGTTATTTTTAAAATCAGTGAAAAATTCTACAGAAAAAAATAAATAAAAATAACAAAACCTGGTCTCCAATTGAATAAATAAAAAAGAACAAAACTAAAACATAAACTTAAAAAAAGAGGAAAAAAATCAAACCCAAACGAACCTCCAAAACCTTGGCTTATCTCTAAAATTCAAAATTATCAATCAATCAATTTCCCATAGCTAATATCCAATAGGAAGGTCATGACAAACAAAACAA
>Ga0307517_10010481_pt1 | contig 12972 bp, 13 predicted proteins | sample 23_EM_MG_FD_194515 | JGI IMG/M metagenome (GOLD analysis project Ga0307517, IMG submission 194515) | Populus trichocarpa ectomycorrhiza microbial communities from riparian zone in the Pacific Northwest, United States - 23_EM | ecosystem: Host-associated > Plants > Roots > Unclassified | place...
TTACTGGTCCAACAAAGGTATGAGCGATACCAAGCTGCTGTGATACGCTGACTTATGATTTCCTTATTCAGAAATTGTGACACTAATTAATTGATCTCGTCTCATTACTGCAGTTATGTAACTTACGTTCAGAAGGCCGGGAAAGTACCTCAAGGTTGCACCCTATTACTTTCTTTACTCACTCAAATTTTTTTCATTTAACAGCCAGGATAAATTAGAATCCTACCATGCTGTTGCCGTGCTGCAGTGCAATTCCCGTGCCTACAGTGCAATTCCCGTGCCTATCGTGCAAACATGGCACGGTAGGCACGGCAGTGCCACGGCTTTTTACCTGTGCCCAAAACAGTCGTGTCCAGCGCAGTCCGAGTCCACAATTCTGGAGACAAAGTCGATCCACCCAAGTGCCATCCCGACACCCGAACTGCCATTATCAACAAAATCATGGATTGGATTTAAGAACTTGGAGCTGACGATCAGGGCGCCGTTATCCTCTGGATGTATGAGCCCGCCGGAGCTAGAAAGTCCGCCATCGCGCATGAAATCGCTCACCTTTGCGATTTAATGAAGCTCCTTCTCGCCAGCTTCTTCTTCTCTCGTTCCGATTCCACACGCAGTAACGCCAAGTTCCTCATCGCTTCCTACCAGATCGCCATCAACATCCCCGGGACGCACGAGAATAAATATTAGCATTGGACAACGCTTATAAACCGGGTGATGACCATTGACATTCGGATTTTTCTGACTGATAACTTTAGGCAGGTTAAAGAGACTCACCCCATGAGACACTACCTGGACCATTCGTGGCCTTCCGTTGAGGTACTCGAGGAACTTGTCGAAAAATCCTCTGGGCAATTCATATACGTATCAACAGTGGTGAAATATGTCTCGTCAATCCGCCGTAAACCCGCAGACCGTCTGAGCGTCGTACTCGGAATCCAACCCCCCCCTCATGCTCAAGAAATGCCTTTCAGCGAGTTCGATGCATTAAATATCTATATTTTCTCTGCCGTGGGAGACAGAGAGATGGTACTTCGTATTCTGGGTGTTCACCTTCTCCCATCATCTTGGCCTATTTCCGCGGCAATGCAGGTGCCAGATCTTGATGTCTGGACCCAGGAGATATTGAGATGCTCTTTGGCGACCTTAGCTCAGTGATCTCCATTTCCGATATTGGCATTCAAATTCTACATGCATCTCTTAACGACTTCCTTCTTGATCCAACTCGTTCAAGAGAATTTTATATTGATCTGCCAAATATTTATACCGAATGTATGCGCCCGGTTCCACCATAACAAGCAATGTAAGTTATCATATTTTACTTCAAAACAAGTTGCGGTATACTCACGTTTAAATAATAGACCTAATCTCGGAGGATCATAGTAATCACATCACATACGCTGCCCTCAAGCTGATACGGCCCTGCCAAAACACCCCACCGTCCGCATCTTCGCGACTGCGTGAAGAAATAATGAACTTTTCTTTTCATCGCCCTGATTCTCGCTTCGCAAACACTAGGCCCGAGATCAGTTTATTTTTATGTGTTCCACGGTTTCTGGAATTTATCAAGACACTCGTATGTCCTAGATTATTTCCTCGCTTGATCCATTATATTGAACCCATGCAACAGCCTTTTGATGATGTTGATCAAATTTACAATCAAGGGCTCGAAGAGGTTCTCAACCTCTTCACGTCTAAACTCCAGTTGTATTATTCAAGCTCTCGATTAACCTTTCTCCTTACTTTATTGGATATCCCACCCAACCCTTTGCGCCAGGATCCAACTTTCTGGCTAGTTATCCCTTTCCTAACACTGCTTTCAAGGCTGAAAATGATGGATAGTGACGCCTTCAGCCTCGGTTCCGTTTCTCGCTTTCCAGCAGTAGAGTGGAGCATCTTTCGAGATTTCCTGGACTCAGGCCATCCACTGGCGTTGGATGGACAAAGACATGCCACCGCTGCTTTAGCCTGCCTCAAATTCATATTCATACATGATCAAGCGCCGCACTCCCGGCGCACTCCGAGGGTAGTTCAGACTCACCGTCTCTAGAGCTCTTGTGGCTCCCATCTTCAGTCATTTCTTCTTGTTGTATGTGCCCGACGCGTTGTGATTACAAACTCATCTGGGTAAGTCAGCTGTTGCTCGTCAACGGTTATATTGTGTGCCAACGTACCTTGTGTTGCAACCTGTTTAATTCGACCACAGAAATGAAGGGGTGGGGTTGGATGGGGTTAATGAGAGGATCTAAGTGCCCGCTGTTCAATGGGACCCCCCCCCCCTCTTGTTGTACATATTCGCTGCTGGCGCCAATACAAAATGAGATCCAGATACCAATTTCCAAATGAATTGATTAAGCCGCCCAAATTGTTCACGATGGGATTTGAGTTGAATTCGAAGCTGATACCATTTCATTTCCATTAACCTTTATGAATGATAGGGCTTTATAATTAGTACGCCAATAGAATATAAATTGTTGCTCATTTTCATCATTCTAGTTCTTCGACTTGTTTCTGCGTCCTCCGGTGAACAGAAGGCGAGCCCGCCTTTTGATTTTCCAGCCGTCTTGTTGACTTGCCGAAGCAGATAGGTTCCCGCTAGTCAGATCGTACGCTCGCTCCCAGGGTGGGCTAGACATATAAGAACCTTCCCTCAACCAGGTGTCCTGGACACACAATAACCTCCATATCGATACCGCCTCCTGTACTGCCGTCTCATTCATCGTTGATACCCTCCCCTCGTTCGTTGGTGATTCCGTCCTCTCACTCTTGTGTCTCATTCTCTGTCAATCCTGCCCCCTCGGTTGTACGCCCCTTGTTTGACAATGCGCCGTCAGTCGTACAGCCCTCTCGTTCGTTGCAAACTTCGCTCTTGTTTGTGCCTTTTTATTCCCCGTTTGCTATTACCGGTGGGCGCGAAAACAGCGTCCATGCATGGTATCCGCGAACATGTCTAGATAACGTCTAATACTGGTGCCATTTACAAAGTTGCAGGTCAAATAGAGCGCGTATATAATTAGTTCGGGAGAACGGATGGTGCAGTGCTTGGGTTAGTCTCATTGACTGGCTGGGGTTAAAGAATATCGCGCTTGAGGTGGGTGGTTAAGCGGACAAAAATACCATCCAATGTCAAGTAACAAAGGACAGGGTGTACTTGAAGCTGAGCAAGCAAGTCGATTACGGGCCTCTCCGTTGTGATAATTATCGTAAATTATCAGCAAATTATCGAAACGAAGGAACGCGGGGCAGTCACGTTACGCGTTGTGGAACTTGCCGCCATACACGATTGCCGGACATTTTGCCGGACATTCCAAATCCCAAACTTACTGGCAGCGCCTGTGCTATCTTTGCTATCTTTGGTATTTTTAGCGCTGTACGATATATGCCAACTACCGAGTAACCCTTAGCCCTGGGCAAAGGGTTATTAGTGATTAAACGTACTAGCCGTGAAAGCCAGTCTCCGTGTTGGATTAAGCCTTATCGAGGTTTAGGTCACAATACCTTATCTTATCCCACCTGGATTGGGGTCGTACGTTTTTTAGGAACACTTGTTGAGCGAGCAAACAACTAAGAACGTTCTTACTGTTCTTCGATGTCAAGATTTATCTTACTCGACGTTGTCGATTTTATTCAATGTCGAGTTGACCTCGAAACCGTCTTAATTTAGCCTGCAGGGGCGCAGTTAAAACTTAAATGAGCGCTGCTATCCGCTGGGCTCGATTAGGTACTCTTGTCTGGGTTCAAACGACCAGCGATGTCAAGTGCGGAATCAGCAGTTTGTGGTTTAACTTTGGGGGAACATTGTCAACGGAGACGTCAGGTTGCGGCCAATTCTTTCTCGGTGGACATGGGTGCAAGGATGACAGGCTTATCCTCGAGGTGCCAGAAATCCCACAGAATGTCCACAATGACAACGCCCACTGCCAATTTTGATTACAAACGGATGGGAGGTAATCGCCTATTTAATCAGCACGGTGAGGCGCTTATCATGTCCACTAACTTATCCTTCCTCTCACCCTTGGTGAACTAACATTGCCGACATGCCCATGGTAGATGAACCTGAGGAATATGTGGATTCATATGCCCCACGGCCCCCACCACGTATGTGACTCTTCCAACACCTTTCGAGTTTCATTTTACTGACGAGTTCTGCATCTAGTGCCACAAGCTTCAATGTTCGAAGGCTCAGAAGACTGTCACTTTACTGGTGGGACATATGTGATACAAAATGAAGCCACCATGATGGACAGCACAAGGGGATGTACGTTTGACGGAGGGAAATACAGCGCCTCAGGTAATAGAGGTATGTGAACCTGTCTCAGCGTTGGAGACTCTCCGTCCCTGCTGATCCTTGAGCTTCGCCTTTTAGTTAAAATGTTCCGTAATGGGAAGGGGAATTACTATAACGACGGTGCTGAATACATCATGAATGGACAACGTATGCACCCTCCTGACCACATTTTACATGGAGGGACTTCCACCGCTACCAGCGGTATTTCCCCCGTGCCTCTAAACTACGGGACAGCCCAACCTTCTGGATATCTCAATGGACAACAAGGTAAGCAGTAAATAACTATATTTTCACACCTGTCGAGCTCATTTTAACCCCTGTTTCAGACAATGGTTCCAGAAATCATTCCATGAGTTGCATCTTGTCCTTAACTGCGTACTCACTGGCAGCGCCCTAACTACTAATACTCTAGATTACAACGCGACCCCCAGCTCTCTGCACGCAACACCTTCCCAAGGATATTCATATGGACAACAAAGTAAAAAACTATATTTCCGCATTTCTCGTCGAGCTGATTTTATCGCCTTTATTAGATCATCCCTCCAGACCGTCTCACAATGGTGGCATCTCATTCTTGACTGCGTACTCACGGTGTACTTACTCCAATAATCCAGATTCCAACGCAACCTCCAACCGGCCACCCGCAACACACACTCAATCTAGTCGTAACACTAGGAACGTCCACCCCAGGAGTGCCTCCAGAGTGAACAAAATTTATACAGCCACCTCCCCCTCGGAGGGAGAGGGTTACTGGAATAATAAGGGGGAAGGCAGTATGTACTTAACGGATGGTAGCGGCTTTGTTGGTTCTCAACAGCTTTTGACAGATATTCTTGGTGGTGGGAAGGATACGTAGGGTTTGAATAAGGACAGTGGGGTATTTTCAACACTTTGGAATCCGCTTTCCAATTATCGCCCTCATTGACTTAGGTCGAGGTGGGGGCTCCGGTTCTACTAGACAACTATTAACTATGTCGAATTTCTTTTTTTCTTTTGTCTGAACTCCGGAAATGGTCATTATAATCAGAAGTCTGTGTCTAGGTGGATGATCATCGATCATTGACCACTATGAACCACAATGCAGTCTGTCTCAGGTTCGCTTCTCTGTATTATTTTCTATCTTGTGTCAGATAGATCTTCAGGCATTCGGCAGGATCTTGTTCCCGACTTTGTGATATTGATCAACTAAATGTGGGTGATTGAGTAAACGTCAAGAACAGGTAGCTTGCATGTCGTACTGCAGAGTGTTCAGGCACAGTATTGACGTTGAACGCTGATGACCCATGGGCGGCCTCGAGTCAGAATGCTGTAGTTTTTTTCTAAATACGGGATGCAGGCAGTGCGAATCATCACGGGACCATGGTCGGCGCCTATCTGTTATCGATCAAATTCCCGTTCAGAGAGGTCTACAAATCCTTGGTCCGGTCTTTGGACCAAATCTATTTATGTGTCAGCCATGCTGCATTGACACTGACGGTTGTATATTAAGTAGACTTGTTCCAATTATCGAGATATAAGCAGATGCACTCGCCACTGATGTACATGTGACGTGTTATAGTTGGGACTGTGTACGGATCACTAATTCGTATTTTTGTCTCGGCCTACTGATCAAATTAATATCAAATTTTAGAAGAATGCTGAGTGCCTACCGATTTCTGAAAGGAAGGGTTAATCTAGTGTTGCCACGGTTCAGCTCCGCTCGACTCAGCTCCGCTTTACCGACTTTGGTAGGGATATGGCTTCAAACGCCGAGCCGAGCAGTGTGAGTTGGCTCGACTAACAACTAACAGCCGTTGAACAGCTCAGTCGCGACTCAACTAAAGATATCTGTGAGTACCTCATGCCATAAACTACACAGCCCCCAATGACGAGGCTGTGTTTACTATTATCAATGGTACTTGAGTACCATTTTCCCGCGCTTTTCTCGTGCTTTCAATTCCATGAGTTTCCATGCTGTGTTGGACAAGTCATTGACTAGTTAATAAAGTCGATCATAGTTAACAAAAGTCAAGTCATCAGTCAAATTGGCTGTTGACTTGACCGAAATCACTGATGCGGTTACCTTACATAAATAGAAATAAATCTTTCACACAATATCTCTGGGATGACTGAGGACGCTTCGGGATCAATTCGGGATTTTTGCAGATAATAATAATATCAGCCACTAATGGGCCACGGAAAACGCCGTGATCTAGTTAGAGTCAATCAAAATTGACTAGTCATGAATTGAATAGTCATCATGACTATTGACCCATCATTTGACTTTGACTTGACCAGATAAGTCATGACTGGTCAACACTGCTCGCGATCCATTTCAGAACGCCTCCGAGCAATTATGGCCAAATGCGATAGGTTGCGATCCGCGAGCGCTTAGGAGTTCCGACCGCTGATTGGACTTGCGATCGAGTTGCGATCTGAGTTGTGCCCGCAACTGCGAACTTGCGATCACTTACGATCGACTAGCGATCAAATTCTGACCATTCGCGACCTTTTGTGCCTCGGTACAAAGCTGCGGACTCTTAAGGCTCAATCAAATCCCCTCTCAAAACGTGAGAGGGGCTTAAGTATAACAAGGTCCGGGTTTCATCAGGGCAGTGCAAAGTTTTGGCCAAATGAATTTATAGTGCTAGAACAAGTGACTTGGGCGGCCACCTTTTGAGAGAGAATATATTTATAGGTGAGTTTTGAACCTAAATGTTAATTTTTGTGGATTTTTTGAGCCGGTGTAGGTAGTACAATCCGCCGTGCAAAGAGTTGTCTCGTTTTCCGCAGATTTTGTAGTCTCGAAACTGCGGTGTCATGGGTGGGTCACATCGGTTCGTTGCTGATCCTCACTACACCCATTTAGTACGTCGCGCTCAAGACCGGAAGCCCACAAAATTACTACAGCTATCGGAAAAAATCACTCTGGTATACTGTGAATATTTTTTTTGAAGGCTTTCAATATTTAACTAGGCAACTCCAACCCTTCGCCTTCAAACCTACAGCTGTGGCTGCGAGCACATTTTTGACCAGTCAAAAGTGCGCAGTTGCATGTAAAACCATCCAATAGGCGTATGTACAAGTTTTCTATAGTGATAATTGTTCGCCTGTCACGCTATTACAGTCGGATTGTGATGGTTCTAATTATAGACTACAATTGGGTTGTGACACTGCCTTCCCATGTGACGGACCTTCAGACAAGACCGTCCACGAGTAGACGTTCTTGGTACGAGACTAGCGGACTCTCCGTTTTTACATTTTCTTTAGTTTCTAGTTACACTTTAGTTTCCCTCTTTTTGTTTCACACTTTCCCCATTCGCTTTTCTTGGTTTTTGTACTTATATTCCTGTACACTATTCCACAGACAGACAAAGATAGAATACATCCCCACTTCGCTTTGCACCTCGTACTTTCGTTCCCCTTCGATCTGTGCACCTCGGCGCAACCTCCCTGCCTTCCCCAGTCCCTCCGCTCCTGCTTAGAACCCGACCACAGCATCGCGCACCCTCACGCACTTGTGAGCACCGTAGATACCCATATTCTTTACCCTCGATTAGCGCTGCTTGCGGTACGAGATCTTGCTCTTGACCTTCCACCTCATATTTTCCATCTCTCTGCTCTTATCACGGACCTGAAGCAAAAATATGTCGGAGATTCATGATCCTCTATCTAGCGAGCAAACAGTAAGACAAGAAACTCTTTCCCTGCCCGATTGTTACATTGATTCACAAATATCAAGCCCTCTCAAGCGGACATCATCAAGGTGTTACAGGGAATATTCAATATCCTGGTAGGTTCTTCCTTCTAATCATCAAAATTTTGTCGATTTATCAAAAATTTTCAGGATGAATCGATAGGACGGAATGGTATGAGTAAGAGTCATAAAAATCACTTGCTTGCAAAACTAACTCCTTTTTTAGGGTTATCAAGGACGATCAGATGCAGAGAACTTGTTGAAGGTCCGATTACAAGTAAATCACTTCTCGAATGTCTGTTTTCAAATTCAGCTCTGATTGGTCTCCACATTCGAAGGCGATAGCCAAGGACAGCTCCGCAATAGGGTGCTCCTAAGCCGCACGCTCTCTGAGCTGGAGATCTCTCTCATAGACGCTGAAAAGGCCCTTGCACTCTTACCTGGGTCAGAGACCATCTTGACGGCCATTTCGCAGATTATACGGTCGATCAGGGTCCGAAAACATGACAAAGGTAAAAATATACGCCATTTGCTTTAATATCATCTTGTACCTGACATATAAATCCCAGAATCTTCTCCTGTTTTCTTGGTTGACTTTGGAAAGAGCATCGGTCAACTTGAGGGAGCTCTCAAAACCCTAAAGAGCCAAGTCCCTACTGCAGCATTTTCGGCCCAAGAATCCATTTCCGTATACATTTCATGCCTCCGTAAAGCTCATGAATTGTGTGAAGATCCTGCTAGTAACATCCGTTCATTGATCAACGCTCTACAGGATTTAATATCCGCTACGCATCGCTTCTCCCTGAGCACAACACCATACCTATGTGATCGACGAAGGTCAATGAAGGACGATTTCTTAACCGTCAGCGCTGTCGTAAGTTTTAATTTATATTGTAAGAATGGATATTGATGGACAAATTCTCAGAGTGCGCTCTTTTGCACTATGCCAATCAGCTTGCTTCCCAGTACCCCGTACAACACCCCCAGTGCACCGTACTTCTACTTGGAAACAGACGCAATTATATCCTTGCTCGCATATCTTTCTACCATCCTTTGCACTGCATCGTTTATATCTGCCTTCATCATTGCACGACTTCTGGATGGAGAAACGTCGCTCCGCCTGGATAATTTCAGCTTTCGATGGATATTTTACTGCCCTCCGCTATTTCTGGGGACAGGCGCATTATTGTTTTTCGCCGGATTTACCGTGACAGTAGCGGTGGGAGCATCACAAACAACGAGGTCAATAACCCTTGGTATTATAGCCACTGTCGGGGTAGTTGCTCTACTCGCGTATGTGGCATGGAGATGGCACCATTCCTCACCCCAAAGTAATCATGAAATGTGCCAGGTATAAGCCAGTTTCTTCTTCAAGTCCACACAACCAACCCATAGAGGGATGAAGAGTCGATCGGGTTAGTTCAGCATAATTAATCTTTTCATCTGTTCCTCTCATCCGCCTCGAACATTCCGTACAGTTTAGATAACTTACATACGTCTTAGTAAAAGCGAGCGAACTTTTTTTCTTCAGTGCTCCATATACTGATTGGACCATCCCTGTTCTAAATTCTGTGATTGGCACCAGGTGCTGTCGAGAGCCCCCCTTTTTCCCTTCCCTTTGAACTGACAATTTAAATGGAGAACATTGGACTGATTTGGTAGACTGTATTTCCCGGTAAACGAGTGTTGTACACATTGCGGTAAAATGAAATGGAAATGGAAGGTTGAGAAATTTGACCATGATGGATGGGCGCTAATGTGCGGTATGCTACATGCTCCTGCAACAACTCTCCTCAGATCCACAGATAGGTTCTTCTAGTCCATGGGGCCCGAGTTGCTGCTTACTTACGATCCAAATTTGTGCGCTCAGCAAAGTAATAGCCGGAACGCTGACTCAAATGGCGGAGCCTGCCAATACTTCGACATCTGTGCGGGAGTCGTCAATGGGACAACTACAGGTGTAACTTGCAGCATGATACGCTCACCTCGGCATCATGCGAGCGAACTCCCCAATTTCATTTTTATTGTCACAGTATTTCCTGGTAGCCGACCAGTCCGCCGCCGCCAATAGCGGTCAGGGAAATCTAAAAGTAACCATTTTTCGAGGTTTCACTCGCAATAATCTCGTTATTATGAGGGTTTCGAAGGGTTTAATGCTTGCCCAATTTTTTTACCTTGCCACCTCCGATAATTCATGGATCGGAACCGGCCCCAACTGAGGAACTGACGACGCCACTCCCTCCTTCTTTCAACCCCTTCGCATGATGGGGAAATGCGGTCGCTCTTTTGGGAAGCGCAAATAACATCGACACTCTGCCTGGAACGATGGCGCCGAGGAAAACATTGCAGATGATTAGAGGGAAGATATGCACAATCACATCCAATCGAGTGCCTTTAGCTACCTGGAGGATGAATAAAACGCTCATATTGATGTGTTATGGAATGGGAACGCGGTTTTCTGCTTTGGAGGGTTCTCCCAATGGACCTTTGAGCAAGTTCAGGTAACGGCAGCCGGGAACGACAAACTTGCCTTCTGAGGAGGAGCTGCACCAGCTTGGACCTTGATTAATGACATTGCGGTATTCCAGGCGTACAGGTAAAACCCTTTTTAATGAATAAACCATTGGTAAATATGTCACCATGATGGATCTAGGTATTTAACTATTGATATGTACACTCCTATTGATATACAGTATCAGTGATTGACATTCGTACTGCGCACGGTAGATCCAAAAGAAACCACCGCTTTAACAGCCGCGGCTTAAAATAACCGTTGTGACAGCGAAGTTCTCATCTTGGCAAGGACTCAGAAGCTGAGGTGGGGTTACATAAATTGTGGATGCGACTTACTAACTATGCGAACAGTCTATGTGCCTAGATTTTAGACGCTGGAATGGCTCTGAGCTAACACGTGATGCTAGTGGATGGCGCCATCGCTGCATCATCTACGCTCATGCAGATTTACGAATCGACGATGAATCGTCGGTGTATTCCCATAGACCCCCATATCTTCGAAGGTAGCCCGCCAAGGAAATTCTTCCCACTGAGCTCCATGCCCACATATTCAATTTGGCAAGTACAGATGATGGATGGACGATCCGCGCTCTAGGTCTGGTGTCGATATACTTTTGGGAGGTTTCTCGGGCGTACCTGTATCGGAACGTATCGGTTTCTGGCACCGACAGGGTTTTTGCCCTCCTCGATCGACTGGAAACGTTGCCACCATGCCTTCGACAGATGCACCATCTTTTCCTGACCGATGTTCCTTCGACATCCCAAAAAAAAAAAAAACCATCACCTCAGTTAAGCCAGGAGGAAAACCAGGCCGTGATCCGACTCACCACACTCGCAGCACCCACCCTGCATTCATTTTCATTTGTCCCCAGTGCACCTTTCTCCAGCACCTCCCTGATCGCCCGGGTGTTTTGAACATCATTCCCCCTCCTCAAAAATTTAACGATTTCAGGGTTTTACCCGTTCCCTAATTCATCGGGAAAGTTCCCGTCACTTAAACGCCTGACGTTGAACGGGAACCGAAACGCTCATGGGCTGTTCCAGATGGGTACTTTGGAGGACGCATGTCGCGGATTAGAGTCGTTAGAAGTTACAGGACTTGGTTTGGCTGGTGGTTTCGTGCCGGAGCTCGAGGACGCGTTGACCGCGAGTGAGGTGTGGGAGCAGGACGACCACCGTGATGGCGATATCATACCCCCTGCGAAGCTACCACAGGGCGTTCGACGAGTCGCTGTGCAAGCAGGTCCGGAGCCTGTGGTAGTGGCGAATTCCTCGGGCCCGCTGCCCGATGTAGCGACGATGAAGGATCGGGTGTTGATGGGGAGACTTCAGGCGCTGAAGTTGTGCTGAAGTCTAGGAAGGCGACGCGTGTAAATGGGGTGGGAGTTGTTGTCCTGGATCGCTGTTTATCGCCAATTTCAGCGGAGGGTGAAGAGGGTCGATCTAAAGAAGAAGGCACGTGCTTTTTTTTTCTATTTTTGTCCCACATACTCCAACCTTACACGTACACTCATTCACAGCTCATCAACACCTACATTACGACTTATAGGTGCTGAGGACGATGATGCGCTGGCACACCGCTGGCCGTGCCCAAAACAAACAAAACCACGGCGGTCGCGGGTGTAAGGGTGCGCAAAGGTTGCGAGTCGGGTTCTAACACTGCTGGGGATGGTCACTGTTTTCCAAGAAAACAGCCTTGGAAAACGTGTAAAGTTTGTGTTTGCCTGGAAAACGCTTAAACTGTTTCCCTCGCTTGCCAAAACCCCACAGCAAATGAGGCCTGCCCAACCCTGCCCTCAAGGCTAAGGACGTTCGTGGCTCATCCGAGGCATTGATGGGTGAGTCGGAGAGGAAGCGGCACCCATCGTGGATTTGGACAATAGGTGTTCTGGGAGGTGGTTCAGGAGACGAAGGTATGTATCTCGATTCTCAAAACTAATAGTAAGTATGAGCTAACTACTAAATAGCCCTGAGGGTTGAATGGTGCTGCTCTTGTGCACCCGCAATGCAGTATATGGAAGAGGTCGAGCTCCTGCATGAGGAGATGCGTCAAGTGCTTGCATTCCTGGAGTGGGACGGCAATCGATGGAAGGAACATGCACTCCGTGCTCCCCAAAGAGTTAACGACGCCAGCCATCCCTCAACTTCTCCAGAGAACAAAGGACCACTTGAGGAGGGCCTGAGAGCCTATGCACTACACCAGGCTTCTATACGGCAGCGCTTGGTTGCAGCTTTTGCGAAGCAGTTGCATGACATCCCAGCGTTCATTGAGATGGCAGATCAGGAGCTCGCTGGCGGTGAGGAAGAGGTAGACATAGTAGATAGCATGTGTAATGTATGTAGTGGTAGCCCATGGCTATTAAGCCGTTACATCAGCAAAACCTGATTTTTAGTCGTAGTGAAGTATAGCAAAATCATTACTCTTGTAGTAATCACATAAATTCCCATAGCATCCATAGACCTAAAGTACCACATAGGGCTAGCACAAATTCCCTGT
>Ga0307517_10010482_pt1 | contig 12971 bp, 13 predicted proteins | sample 23_EM_MG_FD_194515 | JGI IMG/M metagenome (GOLD analysis project Ga0307517, IMG submission 194515) | Populus trichocarpa ectomycorrhiza microbial communities from riparian zone in the Pacific Northwest, United States - 23_EM | ecosystem: Host-associated > Plants > Roots > Unclassified | place...
CCTTGACCAAGGTTTACAAAACTGAAATATCTCAGCTGAAATTTGGTCGAGAAATTTAGATGACCCGATATGTAAAATAAAATAAATTTTTTTTTATTTTTTTTAAATAATACAAGATACACCGATTATTCTGGATGAAACATAATAGAACTAACAATCTTACCATCTACGTGGTATATTATGTGGAACTTAATGGCTAACGATCAAGGAAAATTTGTTGTATTAATCAAGGTGATGGTCCTATACTTATAAAATGTGTTTAGTAATAATTAGGTTAAGAAAAAAGGAAAGGAATGCAAAATTCAAATATTCATCCTTTATTGGTAGCATTTCATTAAAAACACATATTTGAATTACGCAGAGTTTTACAAATCTTGATAATCTTGATTGCTATCCTCCTATAAAAATAATAGTTTTCTTTTTTTCCTTTTAAGGCCTTGGATTATAGGACAATTGACATTTAATGCTGAATTTAATGTTTGTGTTCCATTTACTCTCAATGTCAATTTGCTAACAATTTATTTGGCTTAACGCATTTTTTATTTAATTTTTCTTGAACTTCTTTTACTTCCAAAAGAAAAGCTAACACAATGATTTGCAACAAGTAGCACATAAGAAGATGAAGAATATATATATATATATATATTAAGAAATACTTTATAAGACATGGGATAAATATTGTTCCTCGCGCCATTATTTATCAAGGAACAAATCACTATGGATTGTCACAATGATTTATCTCTTTTTAGTTTTTTTTTTATTGCACTTTTATATGCCCAAAATAATGACCAATTAAATCACATTTATTAAGAAAGGACAAGATTCAAATATAGGGGACTAAGATGAAAAAAAAGGGAAAAAAAGATGGTTTTTCTAAACTTGAGGCTAAACGCACACTTTGGTCCTCTAACTTTTCAAATTATAAACTTCCAGTCCCTAACAATTTATAAAATTCAATTTTGATCCCAAATTCCTATTTATTGGTCCCTGATATGAGATGGGAGAGAGAAAGTCACTGGATTTCGATAGTAGAGAAAAAAGTCTCGGTTGAAATTAATTTCGACAATGAAAACGGGTGATTTTAGTGTCAATGAGTTCCTTTTGATTGGAAAAGTTTATAAAAGGTGTTTTTTTTCCATTAAACTTGTCTAAAATAGTAGATCTGAACCCGAAAATAATTTTTATTTCGAGTTGACTGTGAGTTTTAGAGCTAATTTCTAGTTTGTTCGAGGTCATGGATATGTTTTGCAAGGTGTTTGGGGTTTTTTTTTGGTCAAAATATGGTTAAAAATGGGCTTCTTTCGACCTGAAACAGACCAGTCCAATCTTCGGGAGATCGAAGGTCGTTGGAACTTGGGCAAAATAGGTGACGTGTCGCCTGCAAATTTTTTTAAAAACATTAACGAGCGGATGACTTGTCGTCCGTCCCTTAAAAAAATAAGGCCTAGGCGCGTGGGCTGCTCCAAGCCCACACACCTGAGGCTTTTTATAGATGCTCAGGAAGTCTAGGCCTTCGTAGCCTGAGAGACTGAGATTTTTTTTCCTTGTTCTTTTTCTTATTTTTTTCATTTTTATCCATTACAATTGCATTTTCTTTCTTGCTCCCACCCATTTCACCACTTAATATTTGGTTGATTATTAATTGAGCAACATAATTTGTTTTGGTTTGATTTTTTTCCAATCATTTTGATATTTTGTTGGTTCTTAATTTTATAGGTGTCTATTTTAGATAAAGAAAAATTATATAAAAAAAATTGTTGGACCAAATTGAGTTTATAACCCGGGTCATAAATTTGACTAATTAACTTTGCTAGATAGGGACCAGGCTTGATAATTTTTTTTGTTGCTTAAATAGTTTTTGATTTATTTAATTAGAAGTATGCATGAAGTTTTTGAATTTCTCTTGAGATTTTTTATATATATAAAAACACGTCGTAAGAATCTATATATATGTTTTTTTAAGAAAGAAAAAATATTCGATCTATGGCGAAGCGCAAGTCAAAAAACTTGTATTATCCAAAAATATAAGGTGTTGATGCAAACATGTGCAAATGATAAGGTATTTGTTACAAGTCAAAATTCTTAAAAATAAAAAACACCATAAATATAGAGAAACAATTAAAATATTTAGTTTTTATTCATTTACGTCTTCACATGCTAAAAGGATATTAAAACATTTTATATAAATTTTTTTATAGAAACTCTAATAATATTGAATAGAAAAAATAAACTAGAAAAAAAAATATTATATTCAAATAAAAAAAATAGAGAATCATCATAATAAAAAATAGGAAAATAAAAACATAAAGAAATAAAATTAACTAAGGAAAACATTTGTTTTCCTAAAAAAAACTCTTGCATTAACTCTCTGGGTTGGAAAGAACTCGTCATCAAGTTCAGTTTTCAATTAGAAATTACTTTCCATTAAGAATATTCTTTTATGCGTGAGCTATCTCATATTAGGTTCTTAACACCTTCATGTGAACCACTATCTTATCATGGGTTCAATATAATATTTTTGTATGGGTCATTCTATAATGGATTTCACCACCAAGATTTAAATGACAACAACTGATATAGACAAAAATAACACATTAGTTCATGAAAGTTTTTTTCTCATAGACGAAACCTCCTCATCCACTCCTATACAAGTATATCATGTTCTGCAATCTTTTTCGACTATGGTTGTTCTGCAGCACACAACAAAGTAAAATAACCATCAAGAATCGTTGGGTTCTAATATCAATTGACACAAACAGAGCAAAGAATAACGAGTTTGCTACAAATCAAAACCCTCAAAGACCAAGAACACCATAAATATAGAAAAGCTTTCAAAAAATTTAATTTTATTCCTTTATGTCTTTACTTGCCAAAAGGTTATTATAAATTTTTATGTAGAAAAAAACTAAAATATCCTGTAATATTAAATACAAAAAATAAACTAGAAAAAAATATCATATTCAAATATGAAAAAGACTAAAAAAGTATAATAATAAAGAATAAAAAATAAAAACATGAAAAGGTAAAATTAACTAAAAAAATGTATATTTTCCTTAAAAAAAATTCATGCATCGGGTATTCTGAATATTCTTTCTTTCAAGGCATAATACCAAAACAAGAGAAGTATGTTTTGGTCGTTTGCCAATGGAAAATGTTTCGTTCGGGAGTGTATTTCATTATCAGAAGTACGAGAAAGGGACAAATAAACAGAAATGTGAAAAGAAGAAAACTCTTTTTTTCTTTCTTTGTTTTTTTCCTTCTTTGTATCTCTTCACGCATAGATTCCTTACTGTCATCCATTTCTAAATTCGTGTTAGTCAATATCAAACCTTAGTCCTTGAATAATCCTCTCCACTATTTCTTTCTTTCTAAACCAGTTTCAGGTGATTGATCTCTTTGACGCCTGCACAATAAAAATATGATCCTTCAACAACACACTATCCTCTTCTTAGCAATCTTTGCTATTTCATTAATCGAAGCTCATGCTTCCATCAAGTTCAGATGCAACAGAACATGCGGCACCAACCATCTTCCATACCCTTTTGGATTCTCTGCCGATTGTGATATCCATTTAAATTGTAGCCCACATGGTGAAATGCTTATCAATGAGTTTCCAGTCCAGATTGTAGGCCAAAATTCAATAAAGATCATTCTTGAACCCAAATGTAACCGTCCTCTCGAAGCCCTCGACAATCTTTTTACCAAAAACTATGCTCCAAAATCAACAAACGCAATTCTTTTACACAACTGTACCTCTGCAGTTTCGCCATGCAATATACCTTCTATAAACGTGCAGACTCATTTCGAGTCACTTAAATGTTCAAATAACAGCAGCTTAAGTTGTTTCTCTAAGGAGGTTACAGCAAACGGTTTCTTTGATTATAACATGGCCAATATTAGCCAGTGCCAGTATTTTTTGTCATCAATATCGGCAGAGTCTTTCACTGGTTCTGGTGTTTCCTTAGAGATTCAGATGATGGAGCTATGGTGGTGGCTTCAAGGGGACTGCCGTTGCTCTAAGGATGCCATTTGTACTCAAGTTGAATCGCCTGCAGGGTCAGGATTTCGGTGCCAGTGCAGAGACGGGCTAATTGGTGATGGATATCTTGCCGGGGTTGGCTGCCGGAAAGGTCAGTTTGGTTGCCAGAACGTACTAATTACCAAATTAATTTACCATATACAGTATGCCTTCTTTTTTTCCTAGCTGCCCAAGGTCAAAGATTAGTTCGCCGATCACATCATATGGTCCACTACTCTTGTTAAAATAATAGTGATTATAACTAAATGTTCTCAACATTTTTGTTTTGATTGAAAAGGTCATGTGTGTATAAACATTAAGGAGGTGTTTAAATTAGGAGTAATTAAGAAGTCATTAAATAAAATGAGTTTATGCTCATTCATCGAAATGGAGTTATCAGCTTGAACGTATAATTTTTCTTGTTTGCTATCCGTCTTCGGAGTTCAAAGAAAGAACATAATCAAACAAAGGTATCTTTTAGTTTTTGCGAAGTGTTTAGCAAGACGAGTCTTGTTCAATTGATCCAGCTAGAGTCAAACACAAAATTCTGGTCTCTTGACCAGAGTGGGCGTGCTAACAGTACATAGCTGTTTCTTTTGCTAAGCTATAAGCACTAACAGGATTTATCTCATAGTTGAGAGTGATATGATTACCAATGCCCCTGGCAAAAAAGTACTAGTTAGTGGCCCCAATGGTATTTTGACTCTTTAGCATTGATATACCCAAGTCAAGTCGTCAAAACCTAAAGCGAAATGTCAATGACAACAACCTTGAATGCATTAAATAGATATGGCTCCTAGAAATTCTTTGGAGTTTCACAACGATACTTTCTGCTTTACTAAGGTAGTTTTCTCGATGTCAAAGCCTCTGCAGGTTGCAATCCTGCAAAGTATTTGTCTGGCCAATGTGGAGGAGGGTCTGGAGCTGCTGTTTTACTTGGAGGTAATTAATTTTTTTTATCACCTGTAACTGAACTAGAAAGAACAATTCACTAATATTCAATGTGATGAAAAGAATGTTTAGGCTCCAGTAGGGAGTGCATGCAAATTATCTTCTGCAAATGCTGAATTTAGGGAAACTTTGTTTTATCACAATTTAAATTGCAGTCCTAAATTTTGAAATTCTTTCTCAGGCGTTGTAGCTGGAGTAGGGGTCAGTCTGGGTCTATTTTGCTGTCTCGTACGGAGGAATTCCGCGTCAAAAGCCAAAAGCTTCAGAAAACTCCACCTATCTGAAGCTGCAGACATCAACATTCCCATCTATCCCTACAAAGAAATAGAGAAGGCCACAAATAGTTTCTCTGAGAAACAAAGGATTGGAACTGGGGCTTATGGAACTGTCTATGCTGGTAAACTCAACAGTGATTCATGGGTTGCCATTAAGAGGATCAAACATGGAGATATGGACAACATTGAGCAAGTGATGAACGAAATCAAGCTCATTTCTTCTGTGAGTCACCCGAATTTAGTCCGCCTCTTAGGTTGCTCCATAGAAAATGGTGAGCAAATTCTTGTCTATGAATTCATGCCGAATGGGACATTGTGCCAGCATTTACAAAGAGAGAGAGGTGATGGACTTGACTGGCCTGTTCGCCTCGCTATTGCTGCGGATACTGCTAAAGCTATAGCCCATCTCCACTCTGCTATGGATCCCCCGATATATCATAGAGATATCAAGTCGAGCAACATACTCTTAGACTACCACTTCAGGTCCAAAGTTGCAGATTTTGGTCTTTCCAGACATGGCATGACTGAAATATCACACATCTCTACTGTCCCGCAAGGAACTCCAGGCTACCTTGATCCTCAGTACCATCTAAACTTCCATCTTTCGGACAAAAGTGACGTTTATAGCTTTGGTGTTGTTCTCGTTGAGATCATAACAGCAAAGAAGGTGGTGGACTTTTCCAGGCCTCAGAATGAAGTGAATTTGGCTGCTCTTGCCACTGATAGGATTGGCAGGGGGAGATTGGATGAGATAATCGATCCGTTCCTTGATTTACATAGTGATGCTTGGACCTTTTCTTCAGTGCATAAAGTGGCAGAAGTGGCATTTAGGTGCCTTGCATTTCATAAAGACATGAGGCCTTCAATGATGGAAGTTGCAGCAGAACTAGAGCAAATACTGCTTAGTAGATGGGCTTCTTCAGAGGAAACAAATTGCGCAATCTCATTAGATTTTTCCCCTTGCTCTTCTTCATCTAATGTCAGCGACAAGCCTCTAAACTCCACAGTAAAAAAAACAGAAATAGAGAGAAGAGGTTTGTTTGTGCTGCAGACACAGACCAGTAAAAAGTCAACGGAAAGGGCCAATCATAATTCACCTGTTTCTGTCCAAGATCCATGGTTAAGTGAAAAAAGCTCACCTTCTTCAAGCAATTTGCTAAATAACGTTATAGTTAAGTGATTTGATGTGGGAAGTCTAGGTTCATTTCTTCCTATGATACCATCAATGTACACTATTGTAAGCTCGTTTCGTTCAACAGTTTTGTCCCTTAATTTGTTCCACTTCCTTAAATCTCCTTGTTTAAGCTCGTTGGTTGGGCTTGGAAAGGCACCGCTGCTTATCATTCTGTACCTCTGTTTTTCTTTTCCCGAATTAGCAGGATTGTCTTGGTCATTCTTTCATTGAATCAGCCAACAGCGCGCCGCACACAGCGTACATGACATCGGTGGCTACTGGAAATTTTGTGACATCTTCACATGATGCTGCTCTCCTATAATGCCAGGCAGAGAGCTTTCTTGAGACTTTAGGCCTGTTTCTCCAAGACCGAGGTTTGCTTAAACACTTGCCTGACAGCTGTCTTATGGTAGCTTAGATTAGATGTCGAATGTCAACACGCCTGGCTTATGGTACCATCTCAACCATCCAATGTCCAGCAGCTATTGGACGGCTGTTCGGTTTTTCTTCCCTTTATTACTTAAAAAATATATATTTTTTAAAAACACAGCAAACAATAATCATTTTTAAAATAGATTAAAACTTGATAATATTTTATTATATTAATCATATAACAAATAAATTATTGATAATTAACATGTTCATTTCTTTTTTAGCGTTGTCGATTTTAAATCTATTATTTTATATTTTATGATATTTTCATTTTCTTATAAGATTTATAGCAATTCATATGTTTTTCAAATGTTTCAATTGAATAATTAATTGGTTTTAATTAATATTATATACATAATAGAATAAACTCGGTTACTGCACTCCATTGCGGGTCAAACTAAAAAATATCTAGGTATTGGTGAAGTGTTTTAAAAAAAAATATAGATCTTAACCATGAATTAAACAATATTTTTATCTAATATTAAGATGGAAAAACATTTGATTTACTTAAGTTAACATTAGTTGATCTATGAAATTTACAGGGATAATCTTGAAAAAAACAAATTGAAAAGCTCAATTTTGAATTAACTCAATATTAAATGATAAAATTATTTAAAAAATAGCATTTACTTCAAAAAAAAGTCAACAAAACGAACTCGCTATACAAGTCATGCATGTCATCGGTTTTAATAATTTTTTATTTCATAAATTATTTTTCATTAGATCGCATGATAATTTATTTGTATCAAATATTTATTTTATAAATAAGAAAACATGAGAGCAACATGGTGCTAATATAGTAAAAGTACTTCATTGATAACAAAGGATGAAATTATAATTTTTTTAAAAAATTGAGGGGCAGTAAAAGCATTAAACTAAAAAAAACAAATAATACTTCGAATGCTACGAATTAACCTGCTAAACTTGTGACCCAACTCATGAACTCAATTGGGTTCAACGACTCTTTTATCAAAGAAATTTAACTCAATTATAAAATAGCAAAAAACAAAAGGAGCCCATGCATGTTGGCCTTTCGGCTCATGCGCCTGGGCCTACTTTTTTTTTGTATTTGTCTGTCCTATTTTTTTAAAAGAAAAAGGAGAGAGAAAAGGAGAGAGAGAGTAGATGATAGGTTGTTTGTTTTGACAGATTTCAGTGACCTCTGGTCCCCAGAAAACAAGGCTTCAATTTTATGGCTTAAAAAACCATTTTTAAACCTATTTTGAACTAAAATACCTAGAAAATACCAAAAACACCTTGATAAATCTATCCATAACCTCATAAAAAAACCAAAAAATAACTCAAAAAACCGAAATCACCCTTGAACCCAAAACCATTATTGTGGTCAGATCTGCCTCCTCGGGTAGGGAGAAGGGAAAAAAACACCTAGATAAAACTATCCTCATGAATTGAACCAATTTGACCTCAATTTCAACTTTTTTAGTAGCTGAAATCATCGTCAACGATGAATTTTTTTTTTAAGCTAAAATCTGACATCTCTCTCCTCTAACAAAAAAATATAAAAAAGCATGCAATTAGGTGCTAAATTTAGCTTAAAAAAGCAAAATTGTACAAAAACAAACATTCAAAGTATCAAATTGAAAATTTTTAAAAATTTAATTATCACAATCCATAATATTTTATAAGATGATACTTTAAAGTGTTTTCGCAAGCCAATTATTTTATGGTAATGGGCTTGGTTAGGTATGGTCCATAAAACAGCCGGCCACGTCATAGTGTTCCAGGGATGTAAACATTTGTAGTGGATTGCATCAGCACTTCCTCAGCCCCATCGGGCCAACCAACATCCGGCTCCCATCCTCAGGGGACATGGTGCCGCCCATGCCTAGAAAGATCACATGATTCGATTTTTATTATTATTATTATTTGAAAAGGAAGATCGTGATCCGTTAGAGCCAACCAAAATAAAAGGCACGTTAAATCTTGGGAACAATAAAATAAGAGACAGCAGCATCTCCACCGGCTCTATTGCGAACAAAAACAGTGTTATTTTTTGGATAGACAAGGCCATCTCAAATAAACAACCCATCTACAGTTGACTGGCGCTATCTTGGATCTAATAAAAAAGTTTCGATTTTCAAAATCTTTTGCGTGTTTAAATTTGTTTCCTTCTAAAATCTCAATTCATCCTTCTAGGCTGCACGATGAGAAATTATTTTCGTATTTTTGATCATTCAAGGGTTTTTTTTTGTTTGTAAGATTCATGTTGAAAAGTCAAAGCGTGCAAAATGAGACCTTGAATCTCGTCCAGCCCACCAGTTGAAAATGATCTTTAATTTGACCCTTTTTTTAACCCATTTTCCCAGACCTGGAAACATTTGATGAAGGAGAACCAGCCCTTTCCAGGAAGAAGAACGATTCCACCAAATCACCGTCAAGATGTTAATTAACAACAGATAGAACAGGAGGGGAGACACTGTACATTGTTTTTTATTGTTTATTGGAACAATATTTTTCCGATTTTATCCTTTTTATAAAAATAACTTAAAATTATTATTGAAGAGATTGAGATCTTTTGATAAAATCTATTAGTTATTATTAAATTTATTAAAAATAAATAAATTTATTTCCATTTAAGAAAGCATCGAAACAACCAACAAGCTCTTAGAAAGCAAAATAAATCAAAACGGTTTTTTTTTATCAAGGATTTTTTTTATATTTTTATAATGATTTTATTATTATTATTATCATGTTATCTGATGAGCAATTTAATATTTAAATAAATATATAAAAAAATGGTTGATGTCGTCCATATGCATCACTATTTCCCAAATTATAAAACGTGATTACTTTTCAATATCTCCACTAGGTGTGGCCATGGGCTACAGATGGAGCACATGCATAAATGAAGACCACTCAGTCGCAACTTCCAGGATGTTGTCCTGTACAATTGAATTTGAATACAAGATTTGCATGGTGGGAATTAATCTGACATGTGATTTAGACAGAGAAATGTTTTTTTGGCAGGTTCCATGGATATATAAGGCTATTTCTTCCGACTGTTAATGCTTTGCTGCTCGGAGATTTCTGGTTTAAATCTTAGGAAAGCTTACATGGGATCGATTTAGAAAGAAAGAAAGAAAGAATGGCTATTCATATGATTCACGATTGAAAGTGAGAAAAAAATTAAAAACTATACTCTAATGGATGCTCTCCGATCCAAGAAAAGTGTTGCTGCTGGAGATTTTTACATGTTTCACTTCCTTCTTTATTCCAACACAGTCTTTTAGATTTAGTTGGCAGATAAAAATGTCTTTCATGACTTTTAATATTTTGTCACAGTGGGAGATACAATTCAAGTCTTCATTCCTCCATACCCGAAAAACGTGTAACCTTCAAACTTCAATCTAATCGATTTTCAAAGCCTTCTAGAGTTACTTTGAGCATCCTGCGTTTAAGATCGTTGACAGAAGGAGAAAAGCAACCACGACGACGACAATAAAACTTTGAAAAGCAACCATTAGGATAACAAAAATACACGGAAGAGTCGTTTGAAGACAGGAGTCGTTGAATTTCAATTTCCAAACAAACTCTCAAAATCAAACTGGTGGTGTAAAATGATGAATGATGTTCTGAGCTTTGGAAATTGGAACGCCTCTCGTTACTTGGCATATGAATACTTATCCCCATCACTGCCACGCCAACTACACTAGCTAAATAAATACAAACCATCAAATAACATGAAGTCTCTGTCCAGCGCACAGAAAAGCAAGTAGCAGCCCCAGAAGCAGTTGGAAAGGACCACTTCCCCCATCAGATCACCACCAGCACTATACACTTGAAGATATTTTTCTCCAACAATAAGATGCTGCTTCATTTCATTATTATTGCTCACCATATGGTACACTGTTATATCACTTTTTCCCAATTAAATTAGCTAAGAAAAGGACCTCGACATCACGAGATTGATGTCTCGGAAAGCATAGGGTAACTTTACCCCCCCAAAAACTATCATACACTATGAGAACTCGTCTCCCAAAACTACCCTCACAAGACACAAAAATCTCCAATTATCTAAAAACTTGCCCTTTTCAATGAAGTAACCGTCACAGCTGCTCCCAAGGGCGACGTTCCAACCTCTATCTGGAATGAATCGTACCTTAAGAACAACTCCACCACAAACAGCCTAGACACGAGTACCACAAAATCTTTCCCTGCACACTGTTTATTTCCCAACGTCGGCTTCTCTGTCTCTGGCCCGTTAGACCACAGCACGTGCTCCAACATCTTCTCTCCCTCCCCAATAAACCTGTCAGCGACAAACTCCTCCGCTTGGGTAAATATTTTCGGGTCTTTGGTAGCGAATGGTTGGAACCCGAATAACATCTCCCCTTCTTTGACTTCAAAAGCAGCGTCGTGGCTTTCAATTATCAGATCACGCTTTGCTCTACCGAACTGTAGCGAGACTGGTGGTTCAATTCGGAGTGCTTCATAGACTACTGATTTCATCAATGGCATCTCTTCCATGCCCCGCATTGTAATACTTCCATCGTTGGATCTGACCACTGATCTGATCTCTTCGGCTAATCGAGCGTGGAGTTTGGTCCCGGCACGGCCTAGCCATTTCATCATGTTTGGAAATAAAATCCTCATCCCACCGAATGAATTAAAGCATGTGGTGAAAAGAAGATTATGACATGCCTCCTCACGTGAAATTCCTAAATTTTCTGCTTCGTCGAGCAGGAAGCCTGACGAAGCGTAGAAGAAATCGTAAAGACGCTGGTAGCTTTTTTTAATTAGTGATGGTGGTAGACGGAATGAATGGACGGTAAGATCTTCAAGATATTTTGGAAGACCGAGTTTGAGCACTGGACCAAGGTTAAAGAGCACCCATTTTGAAACTAGACCGGGTCCGTCAAGGCCAAGTGTGGTCTCTGCCGGATCAGTACCAAACCAAGACCTAGCCAAGAAATTAAAAGCTGCTTGATCATTAGCTTCACCGAAACTAGCTTTCCCTCCGAGAGCCAAGTTTTTTTCAAGACTCATAAAGAGTTCTGTGTAACTGGCATTGAATTCAGGGATTACGTGATCACGGCGTGACTTGAGGAGATAGAACATGAGTTGTTTCAGTTTGGCGTGTTTTGGTTCGGACGGGTCAAGATAGGACAGAACTCGGTAGCCACCAGTGAGTTCTGTTGAAGGCATGAAAGTACCTGTAAAAAGATCTTTCTTTTCAACTTTTGTCACGTCAAATAGAACCGGAAAGCTTTTTCCGTCAAGTAAAACCACGACGTGCGGATTTGGAGCAATAAAAGGACCGGGCGGCATGTTAGCTCTAAACACCGTTGATTGGTATTTTTGAATTTTGGATTTGAAATACTCGTCTCTGCCTTGGTTATAGAAATAATCCATGCGATCTTTAAAGGGACCAATAAGAGGGAGCCCATGATCACCAGGGATTTTGCGGATGGGGAGTTTGGTTGGTTCAGATGGTGAAACAGTAGCGGGTGGACCTGGAACTGATGGTTTTTCTGATATTGATGCTCTGATCGGACGGACAGAGAAGCGACGAGTGGAGGGCTTGGGACTAGACGGCTTTTTTAGTGACTGGAATTGGGTTTGAAGGGAAGGGAAAGCTAAGGAAGAGGAAGCCATGTTTGGGATTTGATTAATCTACCTGGCTATTGTAATGCAAGTATGGGTGGGAGGTGGGAGCAGAATATTATAGAAAAACAAAAGGAGTGATGAGGTGCAAGTTGGGGTAGTCAAGGGTGTGTGTATATATATATATATATATATGGTAGTGGGTTTTCTGGGTGGGTGCGGGTGGTCCTTCCATGAAAACCCCAAGCCTGAAAATCTGTGCTTTGATAAGAGTCGTGAAAGGCATGCATTAATTGTCATACTTTATATCTAATTTACTTTTTCGTTTGCATGTTTTTTTCTTCATGGATGCGAGTTGTCGATGTACATGGAGAAAGTTCTTGAAGGAAATATGCATAAATGTAAATTGACAGGAAGAAATGGACTGTCATTTCATTAGCTTTTTTTTTTTTTTTTAACCTTACCAGTCTATGTATTTCATCATTTCTTTCCTGTAAGATCTTTTTTTCTTTTGATAAATCCAATTGATGAATGTTGGCATCACTTTCTTTATCCA
>Ga0307517_10010483_pt1 | contig 12969 bp, 14 predicted proteins | sample 23_EM_MG_FD_194515 | JGI IMG/M metagenome (GOLD analysis project Ga0307517, IMG submission 194515) | Populus trichocarpa ectomycorrhiza microbial communities from riparian zone in the Pacific Northwest, United States - 23_EM | ecosystem: Host-associated > Plants > Roots > Unclassified | place...
CCCTCAATAAATCCAGAATTTCTACTGTGATCGTCATCGACGCCTTGGACGAATGTGAAGACGAGGAGCCGGCTTCGGCAATCCTGTCCGTCCTTGGGCGATTGATGTCCAAGATCCCGAAAGTCAAGTTCTTCCTCACCGGTCGCCCGGAGCAACACATCCGCGAAGGCTTCCGTCTCCCGCTGTTGGTAAAAACGGCGGACGTGTTCGTTCTCCACGAGGTCGAGCCATCCCAAGTCGACAGCGATGTACGGCTATTCTTCAGACACAGCTTCTCCGAACTTTCGGGTCGGCGAGGATTGGACGACTGGCCGACCGAAGAGCAGCTGGGTCGCCTTTGCGAGCGGGCAGCAGGACTGTTCGTTTATGCCGCGGCAACGGTCAAGTTCGTCGACAACAACAGGAGGAATCCCGAAACACAGCTGGATCTCCTTCTGCAGTCACAGAGGATCGGTGCCCGTGAAGGGAGGTCCTTGGATTCACTGTATGCGTCAATTCTCCAGGAAGCTTTCGGTGACGATGACCCGGAGAGCATCCGCTCCGTCTTCGCCGCTGTTATCCTTGCCGTGAACCCCCTTTCTCCGTCCGCCATTGCCGCGCTCCTGGGACTCAATACCAAAGATGTATTCCCCTTGCTATCATCGATCAATTCGCTCCTCATCCTCCAGGAGGATGCCGACCATCCTGTTCAACCGTTTCACAAGTCGTTCCCCGACTTCATCACCGATCCAAACCGGTGCACCAACCAGAGGTTTCACATCTCCCCTCCGGAACACCATCTACAACTTCTGATTGACTGCCTCGGCCTAATGAATCGGACACTAGAGAAGAACATGTGCGGGCTCCCGGATGGAGTCGCAAACTCGGATGTCAGCGACTTGAAGGAGAGGGCTGAGCGATACATCGATCCAGCTTTGCGATATGCGTGTATGTCGTGGCACCTGCACCTCATTAATGCGGACACGGTACCGGCTCATGCACCCGCGATTACCCCTACCCTGCACCAATTCCTGGGGGAGAAGTTTTTGTTCTGGTTGGAGGTACTCAGCGTCCTCGGTGCCACCAGGAATGCGGCCGAAGCGTTACAAGTCGCTACGGACTGGTTGGAGGTGTGCCGAGTTTCTACACCTGGTGTCTTGCCCAAACTTACATAGACCGGATCCAGGAGTCACCAACACTTGAGCTCGCCAACGACTGTTTCCGTTTCGTGACCGGGTACTTCGAGATCATCAGTGCATCCTCTGCGCATATCTATCACTCGGCGCTCGTTTTTGCTCCCCAAGAATCGATGGTACGAAAACTATACGAGCCACACGCCTGTCCTTTCACGGGAGTCGTGCAAGGGGTATCGATATCATGGGATCAAAATACTGCGGCCATGATGTATCCCTTTACAATCAAGCTGGCTGTATGGTCACCATGCAATAGGTTCATCGCGATTAAATCGTATGGCGCCGACACGGTGGATGTACTCGATTCAGTAACTCTCCAGCGACTTCAAACCCTCGAAAGCCCACAGGATATATCCACATACCCCATGGCGCTCGTTTTCTCCCCGGATAGTCGTATTCTATCCAGCGTCGGTATCTGGGAAGGGGATGAAGATCTATTTGTCGTTAGCTGGGACCTCCAGACAGGTGGCGTAGCCAGCGTCGTCAGGTGGGAAGGACCGACACAGAAGGTTGTGGGAAACCCCTCCATCACGTATTCGGCGAATGGAAGGATGGTCGCAGTTTTTTCTTGGTATCGCGATGACCCCAACATCACCATCCTCATCTCCGACGTTGTCTCCGGTGTACGCGTGGATTCCCATTCGATCGATGGTGGGGTTCCGCTCTCGAGAGACATGTGGACTTACGGAGGATCCTTGCGGTTCGCAACTGCTGATGCGACGACCATCACCATCTGGGAAGTTGGGTTCACTTCGGGTGCCACACCCGCGGAGGCCGAGACCCTTCCTGTCCCGGACGGCTTTGAACCCATAGCGCTTCCTCATGTGGACTACGACGACCTCAAGAAGAGGGTTCGATTCCTCCCCGCCCCATGCCGACTCGCCCTCATTTTCAAAGACAAAGTCATGGTATGGGACGTTCGGAACTCCAAATGCCTGCTACAATATGCGGATATTGGGTTTAATCCAGAGATGTCCTTCTCCTCCGACGGTCGTTTCTTCGCATGCTCAACTGGCGGATCAGACGTTCGTCTCTGGAAGGAGTCTTCCACTGGCTATATACTTCACGAAATACTTGTAGCAGGCGTTCCATATCCCCGTCCACTCCTCTCCCGAAGCGGAGAATCGATTGCCGCGTTTGGTGATCGCACGATCCGGTTATGGCGCACAAAAGGTTTTGCTACCCCCCCTTGCAACATTTTGACCCGAGCTCCTCGATACATCGGAGAATTCGTCCTGGATTTCTCTCACGATGGGATGTTGGCAGTGTTCGCGAGGCTGCGGGACGAGACAGTCACAGTTCTCAACCTCAAGTCTGGCGTCCCGCAGTTGACAATCGACGCGAGTATTGGGGTTTATGGTCTCGGGGTGATCGGGAACACTGTCGTCGTTATAGGAAATTGGGAGGCCGTCACTTGGAGCCTACCTGCAGGAGATTTCGTCCCCGATGCCAGGGTGGGTATCGAAGAAAGCTCTCGGACGATAAACCACCGCGACTACGACCGGCTTGAGTACACGTACGGCGCGTCGATCTCCTCCGATTCCCGCCGCATTGCCCTCGTTACGAAGAGTGGCCCCCCCGGCGAATCCGACGATTTTCTGCACATTCACAACATATCCACCGGAGAGGATCTTGAGTGCAGGCTTACAAGGGGACACATACCTCGGTTCTCTCCGGACGGATGCGATATCTGGTGTGCTGATGATAGAGGTGAAGCAGAGGTGTGGAGGGTCGTCGGTGGGCAGAAAGTGCTGGAGCTGCTGGAGCAAACGGTTGATATCGAGGTCGGGGACCCACTAGAAGGATCACCCTGGGGATCATCTCATGGTTACCAGATCACAGATGACTGGTGGATACTTGGCCCGGACAAAAAGCGACTGTTGATGTTGCCTCCTCCTTGGCAGTCTGAAGCGGTGCAACGGGTATGGAAGGGGCGGTTTCTCGCGTTGCTACACGGTGGACTGTCAGAACCTGTTATTTTGGAGTTAGATCAATGACCTGTGATTACCTTGTGTCGTTTATCTCTTTTATTTACTATTTCCATTTCTGTCTTTATTCGACTCGCACAGATGTGCTGACTGAAATATGTATATCTGTCCTACTATTAACCGAGGTTTGCTCGCCAATATCTGAGCATCCTCCGCATAGCGTACACCAACGGAACCAAAAATCGGGTGTCGAGGTGGCAGCAACACATGTTGGGGTTGAAGTGGCTTGTGTTGGGGCCCTTTCAGACCCCCCGTTCAATTGGAAGGGGCCCTAGCGGTTCCGTCGAAAGGTCGCGGGCAGGTTGCGGATGTAACCTTCCCGGCCCGGTCAGTCCGAGAGAAATTACAACTTCTTCAAGAACACGACCAGTCCGGCGATGGAAAAGTCTGCTGCTTACTCTTCAAACCCAAACCTCCCGCCCAAATCCCAGTACAGGAGGAGCAGTTCTCGGTTTAAACCTGGAGGCAGCAACAGCATAAACAGAGTCGTTTCTTCGTCACACCACGACCAGCCCACGGCGTCAACTTTGAACGGCTTGAACGTCGTGGATCCTCTCTCCATTTCGGGATTCAGACATGGGGTGTCACCTCTGAGCACACGTAAACTCGTCATTTGCGTGAAGACAGAATGTGGGCTATATTAGTTTGCGAAAGGAGCTGAATGAATGCAGAAGGCGATGCGACGCGATGCCATTACAGGGGACTAGTGAAGATGGAGAAGGTGATTGGGCTTTTCCGCTTCCGCTGGCCCGCCACTCTTTCCAACCCCGGCGCTGACGGCACTCTTGATGGTCCGGACTGTTGAGGGGTACCTCACGATGTACTTGGTTTCTTTTAAAATTTGTGTAGGCCAAACTGAAACGAAGGGATGAAGTGAGTGAGCTCACCGCTTTAAATCATTGAAGTCAGGTCTGGCAGAAAATTGCGCCCAGTACTCGGTGGCGTCCTCAGCGCAGTGTGAAGTGATACCTTTCAGTAATCCCGACGGGAGTTTGTGTAAATGGCCAGCCTTGCGTCCAGCGGAGCGGTCCTGCATGACCGAAGTACAATGGTTTTTCCGGTACACGCCAGGAAGTCCGGTCGCAGGGCGATAAGATAGTGACTGCGGGGACGATGTTTCCCACTTTGTTTCGATGCTCCGCGGGCAAGAGCATCTGAATATTGCCACTAGAACTCATGCCGACTTTCCTTTCGGAAAGGGCCCTTTCGGCGAACTTCTCCGGGAGGGTTAGGATAGCAGCCCGGATCGCCAATGTGAGGTTTACTCGTCGGGCAAATCGAACCCGTGGGTTGCCTTAGATTATCCTGATGGGCCTGTGCATCCTGCCAGCAAGGTGGGGAGTGTTCCAATTCAGGAGGTCTGAACAGATGCTGTCGTTACGTCGCATTTGACCGTCTTTCCGCAATTAAGATGTCATGAGGGATGAAGGAACTATCAAGGTGTTAATTGAGGTGCTAATGAACCAGAGCTCTGGGGATATCTCCTGGACGCGCGGGGCGAAATCGGAACCGAGGGCACGCGGGTAAAGTGATCAATGTCCAGAGAACTGGGACACGTTTATGGAGTGTCAACGCGAAGGGTGGTTCATGGGAAAACGAAGCCAATCATCGGCTTCTCGCGGATGAATATTGAATAACCATCTTGCTCGAAGACTCCCGGGCTGTGTGCGAAGGCATACCGGGTTGGAGCGTTGGGTTTCTGGACAATCGATCCCAAGGGCGTCCATATTGGGTCCGCTGCTGGCGGAGGCTGCCGGGCGTTGGGACGGGTAAGGCAGGTGGGGGTTCCGGCTGTGTCCTGGTCTCCGGAGAGGCGGGTTTGTTTTCGGTTTCTGTGCGGTTGGTGGAGGTGGGGTGGTGGTGCGGACTGGGCGGAGGAATGGGAGATTGGTTCCACAGAGAAGGAGCGGCAACAGCGGAGACACGCATTGCGATGAGGACGAAGGACGCGAACGACGATCGTTGTAAGCGGAAAGTGTTGAATACACAAAACCTAGGGTTGACCGTCCGAAGGATTGGCGGCTGGGCTTTTACCTGTGATTAGTCGTGAGACCTGAGGTCCATGAACCGATCATATACCGACCCTCCGTGTGCGGGGGTATGAGGTATTCCTCTGAAAACTTTGGAAAGCCGAAGAAACAGGCGGAGAGGGCCACACCTTGGGTCGACGTCGCAGTGCCGTTGGTGAACCTGGGAGACAGACCTGTTCCAAGCCCAGGGCAACACTAATTTACCCCTCACACCCAGCGCAAGGAAGGTTAAACGGTGTCACTTGGTCGTCTGGGGTGCATTGAATGTTGAAGGGGGGGACATAGGGTGAGGAGGGGCAGGCATAAGAATAATGGTGCCGATCCGGATTTGGGTCGATGATGTGGACTGGGCGGGATTATCGTCCTTCACTTGTGGTGAGAAAACGGTCGTACCCGCGCCAAACACCCCTATCTGCAGACAGTGGTTGGATATTCAGGAAACCAAGTACGAGCGCATGACACAAACCAGGAAAAGAAGGGATTAAGTGAATGAATACAACTCACAAGAAACTCTCCCCACCCCGGCCTCCTCTGGTCATCAGCCGTACAACTCGCATCGTGCTTCTCGTCTTCATCTCCGCCTTTGCTCAGTCCCAGCCTCTCCCGCCAAGACTCCGGCCGGGAGTATAGGGGATACCATGAGATGATCCAAACGTCCCACACTTCGGGCTTCTCCACTAACGACCGCCTCCATTTGTCGGGCCTGGCCGCGAGAGGATCGTTATGGTCGCTAGAATGCCATGGGCAGTTTCGTGAAAAGTTCTCCTGGTCGGAGAGGTCGAGATGATAGCATTTTGTGCCGTAAAGGATGACAACGGTTAGGACTGTGACGCCAGTGGTGGAAGCGTAAGCTTGCAGGCCGTTGTATCCGCTTTCGAGCATCAGTGGTTGGGGGATCAGGAAGCTAGCGCCCCTTGACGAGGGTAGGCGTAAACGGTAGGCTACGAGCAAAAGATGAATGAGGCATGGGGCTACGCCGTCAACCTGAAGAGAGCACGCTGAGTGGTGGGAAGATGGGAGGAAAGGTTGGCCTCGTTGGCGCCCACAGGTAGCAGGGATCCAGCCATGATCATTTTGTATTTCCTGCTCAGGTCGCATCATCATTGAACTGGCTGGCCCACTAGCCTAGCTTCAAGTCGGCTGTAGATCTCAACAACTCCCTGTGGAGAGTGGACCATCGGACAGGTCGTACGAGGACGAAGGTTGTTTGCTCACTGCAGCAAATGCCTTCTGGCCGAGTTTCCGTCTCCAGGGAACAAGGCAATAGGGCCGGCGAGCGGCAGAACCCGGGACGTGAACAGCATCGAGGAGGATATGATGAATGAGATCCTTGCCCAAGTATGCGAAGTCACCAGCGAAGCAGTCTCACAAATCCCTATCGGCGGTACGATGAGGGTTAAGTCCGTTTCGAGGTCGCCCCCGATACTGCTACCAAGAACGTCAACCAGCACTCCCCGGATGGGCTGGCAGAGAGAGGATATCGAACTCGGCCTTTGAACGTTTCTACAATAACACGACTTCGTGCATTCCCCTCTTGACGATCTGGAGTCCTGGCTTGGGTTGGGCTCTGGAGTGTACTCCGCAATTTTTACAATGAAACCAGACGCATGGGTGGTGAGACAAGGGGGTTACGTACCTTGGAGCTGGAACCGAAAGAAGAATCGAGCCTAACTCTGCAAGAGTAATTGCCAGTGTTCGGAGGATGGTGGGATCTGGCCGTGGATTACGGAAAGGAGGCTTGTAAAGCTGCGAACGGGTCAAAGGGGAGGGGCATGGGGAAGTTGGAATACTACCCCCCATCACTGTTCCACAAGTTCGCGCTTGGGGGTGCACTTGGAGGACGGATTGGGAGAATGGCACAGACTCCACGCGTTCAAAAGTTCAGTGGTCGCGATGGTCGGAGGGGTTGGTGAAGTAGGATACACACGGAAGTAAGCTCGCGGGGGTGTTCGGGTGGAATCCATGTTCGGGTCGCAAGGCCGACCAAAGACCACGGAGCTTTCTCGAACAAATGCAATTTCTGTGGGATATGGTACAGTATAACACAACGTCCTCACAAAGTCAAGTGTGTTCATTGTTATTCTCGTCGAGCTTCAACTTGACCAAGCCGCCCTCTACCTCACCGCAAGACAAACGTCAATGGGCAGCCGAAGCGGAAGCACAACTTGGTGGTCCTCACCATGTCTTCGCTCCGCCCTTCTCTCGTCGAGCCTCCCGTTTCTTCCGGTGTCGACAATCGTGTTCTCCCCCCCGGCCCCCAGTACTGCATGGGCTCTACGATCCTGTCTTCTTGGTGTCCATCGAGGGGGGGGGGGGGGCATGCCCTTTCCGAGTGGTTCCTCAAGGTGAGGCAGAAACGAGCAAGAACAGAGGACTCCCAGCTTCAGAGTGGTGACAAACTTCAATCCCGCTAACCTGTCCTCCGGTTTCTTCAGCTTCTCGTCGTGTTCAGGGGTACGGATGTTGTCCCCCATCCAGACACCCGTGAACACGTTACTGGGATCCCAATCCAGATACTGTCTGTGTAGACAGTGAGGCCGCAATATTTGGAGAGGTTCTCAGCGACAATGGTCATGACCGCAGCCCAGTGGTTGGTGAACAGATGGCTTTTTTTTTCCGATCCGGGACATCCCCCGAAAACCGGACCTTTCCACCCCTCCCGCTCTGCGACGGGCTTGCCAATGCCATTCCGAGTACTTGTACGCTCTCGGCGAACATAACTCAAGCGGACCACTACCACACGGTTCCTTCAGCAGGGATGCTGCAACTGGCCGTGAAAAGGGCACACCAAGGCTGAGGCCAACGTCACCGCTCCGACGGAGACTCGGACTGGGGGCGAGGCGGTCCAAGAATCCCACATTCTGGGTTTCTCTCCTAACTTCCGTCCCCTTCTGTTGGGTCTAGTCTCGAAAGGATCGTTCGGAATGCCGGAGTACCTCGGGTGCTTTCGCGAAAAGATCTCTTTGCCGAAGAAGTCGGGGTGGTGGTTTTTTGGGGTGTGGTGGGTGGGGAGGATTAGGCTGTGATGCCTGCAGTGAAAGTGAAAGCTTTCAGGCCGTTGCATCTGCCCTCGGACATTGGTAGCTGGAGGGTCAGGAGGTTATAGCACTCATTCGGGTCGCGAAGTAGAGGTTGGAGGAAGCGTGGAAGGGATGGTCTTCTCGGCGCCCAGGAAGGGTCGAACCGTGATCAATCCTCGAGACTGATGAACTCTCCGGAATGCGTTCTTTCCACGGAGAACAAATCTCTGGGCATGCGCAAGAAGAGGAGACTTTCTGGCACTCGGTACATGCTTGCTAGTATTCGAATAAACGCAAAGGACAGACGCCTTCGAGCAATCGTCGGGAATCTCCCACGTGTCCCGGTGGGTGGGATGACAAATGGAAAATTTGACAGTCGGAATCCTTTCCCTCCACCGTGGTGCTCCACTCCTGCTGCCGCCCTGCCGCTAGAACACTGACACTTCCCGACCAGGTCCCAGGGATTCCGACGAATGGCTTCTCTGCATCAAGAAACCCACGGAAAACCGTTATTTCGTCCTCTGGCTCGGGGGACGTAACGCTAGGCGTAACGTGCACTCAGTGGATGAACAACTTGAGAGCTACCCTCAAACACGATTCCTCCTGTTCCCAGCCACTGCGCGTTTACGAAGCAAGACAATGACCAGTGTGCATCAATCGGGAGTGTCCAGCCGGTGATATAGGATCGGGCGCTGCAATTTTCTTCACCCTTCCCACCCCAAGATGCTACGTTTCCTCAAGAAACGTTTCAAACCCTCCAAAAAACCGGTACCTCCTGAGAACCCTACCCATCAAACCGCCGACATCGGTGCAGAGTGTGGCAGGGACTCCCAAGGTGAATATCGTTCGAGAGATCTCAGGGCTGGTGCGGCCGATAAGACTGATTTGATCATCGCACCAGATCTCAACCGCGGAGGAGACGGAGGGGGTTCTCGGATAGCAAATCGTGACGGAAGGGTTGAGGATCAACAGCTTCCCGCGCCGGATGCCTCAACTCCGATCCCTGGGGACGAGCGTGGCAACATGAGTGAGCGCGGTCGGCTGTTGCTATTGGGACCGACACTTACTTATTCCCCATACAGCACCGCAGGGGCGAGGACACACACACAGGGGCTCCGCAGAAGCACGAAGCGAGCAACCCGTTCGCAACACTCCTGTTACCCACTATGCTGAGAGGGATTCAAAGGTTCTCAATCGGAGAGAGCACGAGGACCACCATAATGGACTGGGTGCTTTGCAACCTTCAGAGATCGCTCCTGAGCGTATATTCGGCGGTGGCCGGGAAGGTGGGGGCGCTCATGACCTGGTCCAGCCTGGGAGGTCTGGGGGTAAGTTTTGGTGTTCTGGTTATACTATAGTCCGTATTGACCACCAATAGTTAAGGAGAGAGGCCAGAATGACCGGACTCTTGGGCGTGCTGCAGCTGTGGTCAGTCTTGCGGAGGAGGTAGCTGGAACATTTGGTCCCCTTAAAGCCATTTCGCAATCCATCTCCATTCTCTATGCTCAATATCAGGTTTATTTTGACGCTCTGTTCAAGGCACTTCTCTGACGATTGCGTCTTCAGAGCACTGCCACGGTCAAGGACAAGATTGAAATACTTCGCTCACGCATCGCCGTGCTAGAGGACCTTTTCGAGCAGCCCGCAGGTGACGAGAAGGAAACAAAACATCGTGAAGGATTATCAATGTATGCGGGTAGTCTCCACTCAGACCGGATGTTCAAACCCTCCCAGTAAACTCGAAGATATCGAAGAACAATTGCGGTCGTTGCGCGAGGAGTCTGCGCTTCTGCGATTGGTTGATAATGCTCAAGCCAGCAAAGACGTCAGCGGACTTCTGGAGGATCTACAAGAGGCGGTCGGTGACTACATGGTTCGTTTATGCCCGTGACACCCTTTTTGACGTTGACCGGGACGGCAGATGATGCAACAAATGGCGATCTACGATCAAGGATGCAACCTCATGGTGGGTGTCCCCCCCCCCTCGTGTCCGAGCAAACGGAATAACATTTCTCTATAGGATGCAGGTCAGAACGTTCTCCGCCTTCGACGACAGGTGTCTGACGCGGACCTCTGACAGCCGAAAAGTCTGCCCTCAATAATTTCCGCTATGCGAATGGAGCTGAGTATCGACATGGCGAGCGCAAAGGTTGCCTCAAAGGAACGCGCGGAGCCGTTCTGAACGCCATCGAACTCTGGGCAAGGGACTTCGACAAGTCCCCCATCTACTGGTTGAATGGGTTGGCCGGAACGGGGAAGAGCACCGTCGCGAAGACGATCGCGGAGAGACTGTTCGCAGGCGGTCAGCTTGGGGCCTCCTTCTTCTGTTCAAGAGATTTCAAGGACCGGAGCAATCTTACACTCATATTCCCGACACTGGCCGTCCAACTCGCGCGCAAGTACACCGAATTTCGATCGATCCTGACCCCATTGATGCAATCGGACCCAGAAATCGCCTACGAATCACTGTACAGCCAGATGGAGAAGTTGATCGTCCAGCCCCTCAATAAATCCAGAATTTCGACTGTGATCGTCATCGACGCCTTGGATGAATGTGAAGACGAGGAGCCGGCTTCAGCCATCCTGTCCGTCCTTGGGCGATTGATGTCCAAGATCCCAAAGGTCAAATTCTTCCTCACCGGTCGGCCGGAGCAACACATCCGCGAAGGCTTCCGCCTCCCACTGTTGGCGAAAATGACGGACGTGTTCGTTCTCCATGAGGTCGAGCCGTCCCAAGTCGACAGCGATGTACAGCTATTCTTCAAACACAGCTTCTCGGAACTTGCGGGTCGGCGTGGGTTGGACGACTGGCCGACCGAAGAGCAGCTGGGTCGGCTTTGCGAGCGGGCAGCAGGACTGTTCGTCTATGCCGCGGCAACGGTCAAGTTCGTCAATAACAACAAGAGGAATCCCGAAACACAGCTGGATCTCCTTCTGCAGTCACAGAAGATCGGTGCCCGTGAGGGGAAGTCCCTGGATTCGCTGTACGCATCAATTCTCCACGAAGCTTTTGGTGACGATGACCCGGAGAGCATCCGTTCTGTCTTCGCCACCGTTATCCTTGCTGTCAACCCCCTCTCTCCGTCCGCCATCGCCGCGCTCCTTGGACTCAATACCAAAGATGTACTCCCCTTACTATCATCGATCAATTCGCTCCTCATCCTCCAGGAGGATGCCGACCATCCCGTTCAACCGTTCCATAAGTCGTTCCCCGACTTCATCACAGATCCAACCCGGTGCACCAACCAGAGGTTTCATATATCCCCTCCGGTCCACCATTTACGACTTCTAACCGACTGCCTCGGGCTAATGAATCGGTCACTGGAGAAGAACATGTGCGGGCTCCCGGATGGTGTCGCAAACTCGGATGTCAGCGACTTGAAGGAGAGGATTGAACGGTGCATCACTCCAGCTTTGCGATATGCGTGTATGTCGTGGCACACACACCTCGTTGATGCAGACACGACACCGGCTTGTGCACCCGCAATCACCTCAACCCTGCACCAATTCCTGGAAAAGAAGTTTTTGTTCTGGTTGGAAGCACTGAGTGTCCTCGGTGCTGCCAGGAATGCGGTTGAGGCGTTACAAGTCGCCACGGACTGGTTGGAGGTGTGTCGAGTTTCTACACCAGATGTTTTGCCCAAATTTACTCAGACTGGGTCCAGGAGTCACCAATTCTTGAGCTCGCCAACGACTGTTTTCGTTTCGTGACCGGGTACTTCGAGATCATCAATGCATCATCTCCACATATCTATCACTCGGCGCTCGTTTTTGCCCCCCAAGAATCGATGGTACGAAAACTATACGAGTCGCAGGCCCATCCTTTCACGAGAGTCGCGCAAGGGGTACCGATGTCATGGGATCAAAATACTGCGTCCACAACGTGTCCCTCTACAATCAAGCTGGCTGTATGGTCACCATGCGATAGGTTCATCGCAATCACCTGGGGCTGCCCCACGATGGTGGACGTGCTAGATTCAGTAACTCTGCAACGACTTCAAACCCTCGAATCCCCACAGGATATATCCACAGAGTGCACAGCGCTCGTTTTCTCCCCGGATAGTCGTATTCTATCCGGCGTCAGCCGCTGGGATCGAAATCTGCCCGTCGTTAGCTGGGACCTCCAGACAGGTGGTGTAGCCAGCGTCGTCAGGTGGGAAGCACCAACACAGCGGGTCGTCGGGCGGGAAGGACCGATGCGGCGGGACGTCAGGTGGGGGGGACCAATGGCGCGGGGGTTTGGCAGGCGTGAAGGATCTGTACAGCGGGTTGCGGGAGTCTCTTCCATCACGTATTCGGCGAATGGAAGGATGGTCGGAGTTTTTTGTTGGTACCGCGGTGGTACCGGGATCACCATCCTCATCTTCGACGTTGCCTCCGGTGTATGCGTGCATTCCTATTCGATCAACGATGGCATTCCGCTCTCGAAAGACACCTGGACTTATGGAGGATCCTTGCGGTTCGCGACTGCTGATGCGATGTCCATTACCATCTGGGAAGTCGGGTTCACCTCGGGTGCCGCACTTAGGCAGGTCGAGACCCTTCATGCCCCGGACCTTGACCCCAGAAAGTTTCATCTAACGAACACAAACGGACGCGTGGAGAGGGTTCGATTCCTCACCGCCCCATACCGGCTCGCCCTCTTTTCTGAGGGAAAAGTCATGGTATGGGATTTTCGGAACTCCAAACGTCTGCTACATCATACAGATACCAGGGACTCTCCAAAGATGTCCTTTTCCTCCGATGGTCGTTTGTTCGC
>Ga0307517_10010484_pt1 | contig 12969 bp, 20 predicted proteins | sample 23_EM_MG_FD_194515 | JGI IMG/M metagenome (GOLD analysis project Ga0307517, IMG submission 194515) | Populus trichocarpa ectomycorrhiza microbial communities from riparian zone in the Pacific Northwest, United States - 23_EM | ecosystem: Host-associated > Plants > Roots > Unclassified | place...
AAATTGTTGCTGTCGCGTGAAATCGACGCGACGTGGTTTCAAAGTCCGAAGATTACATAATGATTTTCTAGCGCGGTTTTGGGGGCGTGGTAAAAACAGGACTAACTGTTAGATGTCATACATTTGGCGGTGTACTATAGTAGTAGTACCTCGTTCGGAGCGTCTTCTCAGAATACGAGAAGGCCATCTGCTTCGGCACTTTCCAGCATCGAATTACCACGACCCCTTGCTCGGTGTGCGATATGTTGTTTTCAACCCACCTTCCATATTATAATAATTACCCATGCAAGATTCTGCCCCTCTTTAGGTCCTGCCGCTGGATCAGTCCAGAATACACATTGGCCACTACTGACGACTTCCATCCATTTGCCGTCTTCACCGCGGGTGTTATAACCCAACCAATCGGTATTGCGTGGGTCTTCATCGCGATTGCCAGTACACCTCATCTCGTCACTGTTCCTTCCACCAGAATGTCCCCCGCGTAATTCGACTGCGAAGCGGGGCCGCAGCCAAGCCACACCGCGAGTACATATCCTTCATATATTACGGCTAAACCTCGTACGCCCGTTGATGTTCCTCTTCCAATAACTTATCATGAATTTGTACGTGACCCTGTGAGTCTTATTTGAATGAGCAGGGCGAACGGTTAATAGAGATGACGACTCTCCCTTTTTTATTCGTGATCTTTCGTGAGAAGGCTGACCGCTATATTATTTTAGAATATCGACTCTCGACCTTTCCTCGTCACAGGTACCTTTCTATTTTGATTCCCTCCTTTCCTCGCATTTCTCGCCAGTACAGATGGCTTCAATGCTTTCAATGCTGGTGTGGGAAGGCTTCCATACCTCGGCTTCTGTGTCGGATTCATGGTCGCAACACTCGGACGCCGACCAAATGTACAAACCATTAGTTTTCAGAGACACTGGCTCCAGTTTATTTCTTGCGCGAAGCCTTCTTCATCACTCCGAGAATGCTCGCTCGCAAAGGAGTCGAAGAAATATTATTCATGGCTCGACGAGAAGCCCAGTTATGTGTTAGCACTTGGTATGATTGAACCAGAGTTGCGCATGCTCGTCTTGTTCATTGGATCACATTTTGTTCCTGGTTTCGGTGAGTGATGCTTTATATCCTCTACAATTTGAGTCGCAACGCTGTTGCTACTCTTGTGAGATATTCTTACTTTTCGTTATTTAATGGAAGCTGATGGTCCCAAGGTGTTCCGGCATGCTTGGCTTCGCCTTCCCGTTCTTTGGAAAGCAATTTTTTCATGCCCTCAACGGAGGTGTTGGAACGGCTCCAATATACCTTTTCTGTGTCTCATTTCTCATTGAACCCAATTACTGCCGGGTGAGCCATTATTTTGGCACCCTTATTCGATATGGAATATAACAGAGAAAGCTATGACACCGGGAAGAATGCTTCACCGTCGAGATTTCGTCAGGACAATTATATAGCTGCTACCTCTGTCATAGAGGCTAGAGCGATCGACCGGGCATCACTGATAGTGCGCAGCCACGCTGAAAAACGCCGGGAGAGGCTGACATCCGACTTGACTGAGTGGCAGGATTTGTATATTCCGAACTTTTCACAGATGATTCTGAGATGAAGCCGCTTCCAGTTCTTGCGCTTGCAAGCTCGTGACTCCTCCTCGACGTTCATGTCGAGGCCCCGCTTCCTCCACGCTCCTTCCATTTTCAGCTTCAGGCCCGCCCTGATTTTCGTTGCTACTTTCTTCGTCTCCATCGCTGCACTTTCTCGGCTCCCACCTCTACGCAGCGCTCTTGGCATGCCAAATATAACTTTAAAAGTGATGGATCGTGACTCCTTCGCACTCTTCGAGGTTGACAGCCGCCCATTGCCTGCCCTTTCAGAGGTCAGGGGATGACAGCGGAGATGCTTAATAACTTGTTTCAAAATCCTCGGAAACTCCTTGGGTACTCGGTATTTTCTCTTTTCTCATGGGAACGTAGAGGTTCACGTAACATCACTGGAGGACACTCCGTTCCCACTGGCGCCCGTGATCCGGTAATCATTTTGAAGCCCATTCCTAGCACTTTGCGGTGAAAGGACCGCAACTATCGCACCCGCTGTTCTCGCAATAATGAAGCTCCAAATCTTGGGACTCTCAAACGGCGACGACCCAGAGTAGATCTTTACCTTTCCGCAACGCATAAAAGACGGTATGGTAGCGCAAGCTCGAGCCTTAATTTTCAAGTATTACAACATGTTCAAGCTTGCCATTTCCTTCGTCTTCGCTGCTTTTATTGCTGAGGCCGTCCACGCCAAGACCATCCCTGTTGGAGGACTTTGTAAGTCTCGCCTCGTCGTCCCATATGCGAACGTTTATCCCTAAATGTTTTTTTCCGCAGGTTCTGGCATTGCTGGCCCTCTTCCTGTAAGCCAAGTCTTTGCATTCACGTAACATTCACTCATTTATTCTCCTAAGACCCCTTGTGAGCTAGAACGGACTTTCCAACATACGGGTCTGTGACACTCATTAATTGTTTTTCTTACAGGCGTTGCAGGAAGCATTTGCTGCTCGGTTGGCCCTGATAACGGCTTGTAAGTAGACGGGTGTTTTTTTATTAGACGCTGAGCGGCTAAATTCTATCATAGGTGTGCAGCGGTTTACACTTGTCCGAGCCAGTTCGTCCCTATTGGCGGAACTTGTGAGTAAAAAGCTTGGCCCCCCTCTCGATATTCGTTCCCCTGACTACCGCTTTTGTTAGGTTCCGGAATCGGTGGCCCTAGCCCAGTAAGCAAATTTCTTGTTTTTTTGGGGGGGAGCAAGCTGATTTAAATTTGTTGTCTCTAGTACCCTTGTAATTATGACCGTTCTCATCCGTTTGGAGAAATTTAAGCTAATGGTTCTTCAGGCTTCCCTGGTACCACGTGCTGCTATGTCAGCCCCGACAATTCCAAGTACGTCTCTCATTTCTTGTACCAGGGTTCATCGCTGACATAAATCTACAGGTGCAAGGCGACTTGCTAAATAGCATGTAACTTAATTGATATTTGGGAGCAATCCTCGAATGACATTGATACATCGAACAGTTTCTTAGCGCTCTCGATGTTGTAAATGTATGAAGTTCATTCTTCATTACGGGTAAACATTGTCAAGATAAGCTGTTCAGCGTTTCAGTTCTAGGCCCAACCAAGGCAACACTAGCCTAGGAAGAATGGACTCAACTTTCAAACCCTAAATGTTGATATACTTGATGTTTTCCAGGTGCATGTAAGAGAATTCAGTGTATTTAAATAAGGTTACAGACAAATGCGAGGAAGCTTGGGACAACCTCGAGGATAACTGGGAGAACGATCCCGACAACGCGAGGAATTGGCCAAAGGGCAAGAAGTGGACGGCTTTCGCGATCGTACGTGCGCTGGCTTTCCATCACTCGGTCCCAGGTTAGTTTTATCGACAGGTTTCCGCGTATAGTTCAAGTTTTGTATCGCCTCTCGCCAGCTGCATGATGGCTCCTGGGATCCCAGAGATTACGGCGAAATATCAAATCACAGATTCTACCACTACAGCTTCGACACTGAGTATTCTCTTGATCTCGTTTGCACTGGGAGTGAGTGACAGCCCCCTTCGATCATTGACGCGGATCACAGCCTTTGATCCTTGCACCATTATCTGAAATGTATGAGCGAACATGGGTAAGTGCCGCAATTCTGAAAGATAGAGATTCTAGATGTATTCCTTGGATTAGATCCTTCATATCGGCAATCTCTTTACCATAGCCTTTAGCTTGGGTTGTGCGTTTGCACCAACCACCGGCGCTCTCCTCGGTTTTCGTTTTCTTTGTAGGTTTTTGCTGTCCTTTCTCCGTCGTTATAAATTTACCATCGCTTTCACTCAGCTGGCCTATCAGGGAGTGCACCACTGGCTTGCGGTGGTGGGTCCGTTAGCGATCTTTTCTCCGAGCGTGACCCAGAGTATGCCGACGCTCCGAGCGTCGGCTATGGCCCTTTACACTCTGGGTCCTCTCATCGGTAGGAAATTGGACCTTTCATATTTCTTGGTACAAACTTAGCCTTTTATTTATACGTCCTATTGTTGGTCCAGTTGCTGGGGGGTTCATCGCACAAACCATAGGAATTAAGTGGGTTTTCCTCGTTATCGCATGTGGGTACTTTCGTATCATATATCACTCTCAGGTGTTCAACTTACATGGTTTGTTATAGTATCCTGTGCAGTTGCCGCACTTTTTGGGATTCCACTTCTGAAGGAAACTTATGCCCCCGTGATTTGTCTACGTCGGGCGGCGAAAGCTCAAGATCCGGAGAAAGCTATGAAAGCTCACTCCCACTTACTCCGGGAACATGGAAGCAAGCTCCATAATATGCTTTGGGTCGACCTTTCACGTCCAATTATATTACTCTTCTGCAGCTTTATTTGCTTCATCCTGAGCTTGTACATGGCCTTGTGAGTGACGTTTTATCCTCATTCTCGAGCCACATTCATTTATTATTCTGAAAGTATGTATATTTTGTTGTTTTGTTATATGTGACCAGCTGGGGTGGCTCCGGATGCAGGAATTTTCTATCTCAGGTTTGCTACCTTTGCCAGTGCGCCTTCTTACTACTGACTCCTTCCGATAATTTAAATTGCAGACCAATATTTCAGGGTTCTTTAGCGTTACCTACGGATTTCGCGCCGGAGTTGGCTGGCTTGCAACGGGCTTGCATATCTTGGTCTCGGCATAGGCTTTGTCATTGCGATATTTGGGGCCAAGTTCGCCCGGGCCGATAGGGTTTATAAAGCGGTAAAGCCACACCATAAATGCACATTCCCGCCCTCTTTCTTGGCTCACTCTTTGTCTCGATCGGTTTCATTAGCCCCACTCTTCTCATATGAAGTCAATGATGCCCACTCTTTCAGCTGTTGGGGGGGTTGGCAATCGTCCTTGGAATCCCCTTTCCGGTTTGGATCTACTACAAAGGAGCACAGATGCGTGCAAGATGCGTGCGGCGAACCCTCTGACCCGAGATTCAACTTTGCCGAAGAAAAATTCATGGAATCCAATATCTGTCTCCGGGGCTAATGCTTCGCTCGACCTTGTATTTCCAGTGGAATCTTGTACCCTATCATCAGAAAAGTTATTTTAGAACTGATGAATCAAATAAATCAATAACTACTCGTCGAATTTCTGCGGAGATGGTAAGTACTCAAAGTCTACGACAACATGATCAACCCAAAGCTTTGTACAGAAAGGCCTTAACCACGTCAAACTGCTCCTTCCATACCTCCTCTGCATCTGTTTCGTAATCAAATGAATGCTCTTTTCCATTGAACTCAATAAAATCAACGGGAACCCCTGCAGCGTCCAGCAAACTTCGCAAATGATGAGATTCTTCGACAGGAACAGCGGTATCCGCTGTTCCATGCAGCAGCATCGTCGGTGGCCAGTTTTCGTCGACCATGATCTGCGGAATGACTGTCCTATGAATTTCAGGTATCGCTTGCTTGAAATCATTCGATTCGGCGTCGCCTTTATCAAGGATTTCGTGGAGTACTTTGCTGACACTCGGTTGGTGTACTCCTGTGTAGTAATCAAGGAAAACACCAAGCTGAAGATACAAACGTGGGAGGAGCATGCGTCTGTTCGCGGGGTATCCAGGAATATGGTATGTTGGTGGATGATAGGCCGGAGGTGAATCAGCGATTGTAGCTGGTATTCCGCCCAGGTAAGGGTAAAGGAAATCCGTAAATTCTTTGGGATCCAATATTTCTCTACCACGGAAGAAGACCTCTTTCTTTGGTACAAGGTAATGTGCAGACTTGTAAAAATTTTGTGAGTAAGCTCGCAGTAAGTGAATCGAAACTTCTTACAAAAAAATTTCCACCCATACCATATATGCTAAGCAAAGCTTTGGGTTTCGGCGATGCGTGAATTGCAGCCAGATATGCGCAGAGGCCACCAGCGCTGGAGCCAGCAACCGCTAAGCGATCAGGATCCCCTTTGATCCTTACATTTTGGTCCTCGATAATATTTCCGGTTATGAATGAGAAAGCATCTTGGATATCTTTGACGATATCGTGCGCAGTGGCAGGTGGCAGGAGTTGATAGTCCGCGGAGACAAATCCGTATCCCAGGGAAATCACACGTTCTAAATCACCACCATGAGAGTGTGTACCTTAATTTCGGAAGACATGAATAACACAGACTATATAGCCAGGTAGGGAAGTAGCTCTTCTTGTTCCCGACAGAAAGCCCTCCGGCGTGAAAGTAGATGATAAAAGGCAGTAAAACCTCCTTCGGGTCTCCTTGGGTAGCTTGTAAGGGTGGAAGGTAGACATCGAGAAGGATCGGGATTCCTGAAACTCGTTTGTAGCACACGGTTACAGGTTCTTGGCTGAGGTTTCCCATGGAGTTGGTGGGAACTGCAACAGAGAGTTCGGCGAGGAAGGGTTTGAAGCAAAGTCACGGTCTGAGGTTTACTCAGGCTCTGAAAATCGACTTCCATAACAAAGGTCGCGACGTCTAATTGCCGGGATCTGCACACATGCACTCGCATCTCTCGTCTTCCCGAGTCCAAATCCGGGCAGACGGCATGGCTGCAGACTCAACGATGGCAAGAGGAATCAAAGGAGGGGCAACTTTATCGCCCTCCTGATATTCTTATTTAATTGTTTAATTGTGCATCGTTAAAAAGCTTGTATTGCACCCTTTTCAGGTTGGGGCCAGTATCTTGGTGAATGCTGTCAATCTCGTGGCCGCGGGTGCTCCTACGGAAGGTCATTCAATACGCCCATGAATACAGTCAATTCTGGAGACTACGCCATCATCGAGTTTGGGCACAACAACGGCAGCGACTACTCCACGACGCCATCAAGGCAGCAAAGTAAGACCCTTAAGACCCGCTCTTTTTGGATAGATATTAATTCCTATAATTAGCGGGATGTCGACAGTGGTGAGCCACACGAGCGTCACCTCCGTTAACCACTTCGGCTTAGTATCCGGATCGAAATCCGAGAGCCTTTGAGGAATCCACTGTGGCGAAGCATTTCCCGTCGGCTGACTTCTGGAAAACCACCCATGATTTATTGTCCGTTGGTTTTCGAGTAAGCTGGTGGGTTACATATTGGGAGGTGCCGAAAGCTTTGGATCTTGAATATTGAATTCTGGAATTTTGTAAGTTAAGTAAATTGATCAACAAGTCGTAACGAAAAAAAAACAAGACAAATAATATGATAGTCGTGCGTAGAATATATCGTGTGGTTGTGCCATGAAATAGTGTAAGTACAAACGCACATCCCGTTACGCATCTTCGTCCACAACCTCTTCTATGCGGGCACTGCGACTCGTTGGACGAGAGTCTTCAGAGTCCGGAACCTCTTCAATGAACGCGCCCCCATTGCCCTTTTGTTTTTCGGATGATTTCTTCTCTTTCTTGTCACCTTTCTTCTTTTTGGTTTTCTTCTTTGGAAGATCCCACTCCCACAGAGGAATAAACGAATCCACCTACGGGTTTACGCGTCAGTTCGTTTGCTGTATACAGAAAATCTATAGTGACGTACGAATCCAACGTCAGCGAATAATTGAGGAAATATCCAAATTCCAGGACTGGCGACGATAATAGTGATAACATAGAAGATGAGACGAAGGATCGCAATGGCAAAAAATAAACCGATCAGGCCCAGCATGGCGATACTGATGTACCATACGCCCAGACGCATGATGGGTGGCCATAGCGGGAACATTACACCGGCGAGCATGATGGCGACCATTAGGATTCCTCCAGCATATGTTGTCCATTGCGAGCCTTCGTAAAACCAGGCGTAGTATTCGTCCGGCGAGAACATCTGTTCAGGAATAATTTGGAGGGCTTTGGGCGATGACGATGACGATCCAGTCGGTCCACCTCTTTGCACACGCAGGAAGAAAGCGAATGCGTTGACAGCTTGGAGAAGCGTTTGGGCTTCGGCCTCGGTGGTGACTTTCGTTGCCCCTTTTACTTTGGCGAAGGCGGGTGAGAGGAGAGCTTTGATAGCTGATTTACCTGATGACAGGGTAAGCATGCTAATCGTCCTGAATTGTTTTACGACGCACCCTTGAAGTAATCTAGACGTTTTCCGTTTAGAGCTCCAACGCGAATTTTCAAGCCCGCACCCCCGCCTCGGAGGAACTGAGCAATCTTTTGGATTTCCGGAGGCGCCTTTGCTTGTTGTTCCATTTCCGTCAATCACGTTAGATATGATTAAACTTTTGTGGGAGTCAGATATGTGGCCAATTTTTTGAACACTTGAACTTGTACCTCGACAGGCCAAATAAAGGGAGACGTCGTCGTATATTGTACGAGGAGAGGGAGATGAAGGTCAGAGGCTTGTGTGCTGGCGAGGATGGACACGACACGTCACGGAATGTGACAAACGGGTATAGCCACGTGCTTATCTGAATTTCCAATCAAGGCAGCGGATCAATCACACGGAGCAGATATTTTGGTGGTGCATATGCATTCTGGCAAACGAGGGGGACGAATGAACCCAGTAAAACAAATCGATAATTAAATACAGTGTATAAACGTAATTAGTAGCTGTTTTTGAGCGTAGCGATTGTGGCGAAATGAGAGGTTTCTTGTGAGTTAAGGGAAGGTAAGAATATACTCCTTGAAGTTGTTTTCCCAGCTACACCCCGAAAGATCCTTCGTGGGGTCATCCGAGGTCCCTCCGCAGACGACCTTTAGTAGCGAGGGAAATTTACGCAACAGAGCCTGTAGGTCGCGTTTAACACTTTCTTGCCGCTTTTCTTTCACCTTGATATCCTGACTGAATGGTTCGGGTCCTCCATCCTTGCCTACAAAAGGGCGCATGAACCGAAGAAGCCTTCTTCCATGGTTGTGGGATGAGGCCTTTGCCGCTTCGAGGACCGCCTTTTCCACTTTCTTGTAGGAGGCTGAGCTCGGATCCATCAACTTATCGACAAGGTTGACAGTAGCGTTAAAGGCGAGGCGTTTAAACTCGGAGTAGAAGTGCACAATAGACCCAGGCGTTCCACATACGACAGGACAATCTGGGTTAGGGCAACCGGGAGGGTCGATACCAGTCGCGGGGTTTTGACATTTTCCATGAAAGAAAGACTTAAAGACAGCATGTTCCATATTATCGTAGGCGCGCTTGTTATATTCATCCACGATTGGCTTCAAATAGGTGAGGGCAGGTGGTGGCTTTTTGCTATCTGGGATGAGTTGTGACTGGATGGCACCCGCCTAGAACGAATTTAAGCAGATGCAAGAATGGTGATCTCAGAGATATTTACCAGGTCTGACATAACACTGGCAACCGGGGGTGTGTAGTTCCCAATTAGCGCCTTCGTGATACCGACGATACAGTCGCCTTCGCAAGCGGAAACAGGAGGGGCTAACAGAGAAACCGCCAAAGTAAAGCCCATAGACCAGAACAGTTGCATCTCAGAATATAAACTTGGAATGAATAGATGGCCCAGTACGATCACACAGCAGTGGCGAGGAGAATCTTGGGAGAATCGGATGAAGGAAAGTTAGGAAACGGAGACAAAGAAACAAGTCGATCACGTGCTTATACATCGGGAACATCATCCGGATACCGACAGATCAATTCTCTAACTTGAACTCATCTTCACTTTCAGACCGTTTCTGAAAGCGAACCATTACAGAGGCACACCGCCATCCGACTCACAAGTGGAAATTGAGTGGAAGGAAGATTCTGGAAGCCTCTTATTTTCTTTTCTTCTAGGCCTCTTAAATATTCGGGAGACGCACGCGCTAACCATCATGTCATCATGACAAGTTAAACTTGGATTAACCTCGAGCCTAAAAAAAGACCCAAGAGCCTCGAAACGGATCCCTTTGCTTTGCTTCATCAATTTTCGAAAAAACAAAATGACAGAAAATGGCGGCTGTAAATTGTTCTCCAGGCGGTTCACCAGACGTTCATACCATTCGGAATCTACAATTTGAAGTCTGTTCTTCAATCCATCATTTTATGTAAGTACTGAAATTTTCAGGGTCAACGGTGGGCTTACCTGCCCTGTACGGAGTCCCAAATTGCTTTCGGAGAGTATTTAGTGTTCCAAGCAATTCGATGATCGCTAGCGCCACCTAGCTCCTCCCGTTCTCCCTGCCACCTGTAGAACTCCTCGAGAGTTTGCCACTGCTCTTCTTCTTCCTCCTGACAGAATGCTTTCATCGTACGGAAACGCCACGGACGGTGGATACGCGTCATCCGCCATCGCCCAGTCATATCAGATTGAACTCAATGAGCGCATTAGCCGCTGGCTCGTGGGTGTTCAACAAGCATGTGGCACGTCGTGTGCCTCGACTTCCACTGTTAAACATAGGCGACGTCCTTCTAAGCCGTACGCTCGAGCAGAACCACATCTTTGCCGGCGAATTAGCTCCTCTTCGGACACATTTGTCGATCCTGTGAACCAGAATTTGTGGACACCTCCCACGGTTCCTGATGTTTCTATGCAGGAGGTGGAGAGAGGGGCAACCGAGAGGCGGCCTGCTTCTCCAGTTACATTTCGAGGATTAGAGGAATTGCCTGAGCCATATCAGAATCCCTTGGTGCGTCTTTTATTGTACTGGCCGAAGTTTTAAAAGGGTTCTGAGCTCATTTCTTTTGTGTGTAGATCACGAAGAATCCCGGTGACCTGGAGGAGGTGTACAGCCGGATCGTATTCATGTACAACAAACTTGAGGACATGAAACAACAGGCGGAGCTCCGATGGTTACACCATACATCTATTAGCGGCATGCAGGACCTCATGGATATCGGAGCAGCTATTCAGCGAGTTATTGGTTCAGCTCAGTACATCGTGGACTACAGTTACTCCTGCGGATTCCACATCGACTTCCAGAAACTCTTCTCGCGGAATCGCTATCCTCCACATCGGAGAAAGACCTTGGATCTATCGCAACAGGGCCCGTATGTTAAGGATTCCGGGGTTTATCCAATCTAAAAACGATTCTGTCTTCATTATTGGAATTAGCAACTGTAAGTCCGCTTCTTCGCACTTGATGATATCTGCCGACTAAGATAAAAAAAGTACTTTAGACAAGGACCAATTTCATCGTCCATCATGATTCATTCTTTCTAGACTACAGCCAAAATTAACATGCCAACGAAATACACTCACTATCCTCAGGTACTATTACTTAACCGCTACGCATCTAAATGCAGACGCTTTGTTATAACTTCACTTCATGCACATAATAACTACTTTACATTAATTATTTAAAGAACTTCCAGAAGGGATGATAAAAGTACCAAGAACGCATTAAAAAATCTAACGATATGGCAAACTCAGAAGGGTTAATCAAGTAGATTAGAGATAACATTCTTATACATGATGTTGGACATGTAGAGGCCGATTCTCGCCCGTTCTTCAATACATAGATTTGGAAGAGAGAAGATGCGGGTCCTGTCCATTTCAAAATGTAGGAGATCTCCACCCTCCAGATAGAACTTGTTGTCCTGAAGGCAATTTGAAAACCTTTATTGGAGAGTCTCCACATGGCATTGCGGAAGAGTCGGACCAGATAGACCAATTGAATGATAACAAGGGTTTCGAATCAGCGAGAAAGAAATTTCCATAGAGGGTGGGATCCTTGTTATTGTGTCGGCGTAATACAACTTGTTTCAACGCGTTTGCCACGAAGTGGATGGATATATTGGAGTTGATAGACGTATTGAAGGACCAAAGGTCCATGTAAGCTTTAATCGCAGAAATAGCTCGGGTCGAGCTTCGAGAACCTCACGAGGATAGTACATAAGTCTATCGCCAATTTCCAAAGGCATGGCAGGATCTGTTGACAGGGCGAGATAAAGCAAAGAGTCAAGGTGGTGTTGAAACCCGAAATTGGGGTCCCGTTGTTGCCACCTGACCATCATGTCGCAAAAACCGGGTCTCCTTAGCACTAGTCGGCTCCCTTCAAACTCCCATTTACCAGGCAGACGCAAGCCGGCAGCTAGGTTTGCATCCCTCGGGTTGCCCGCCAACAGGAATGCGTTGTCTAGCGGCCCCTCATTGTCGCGTCGCGCGTCCGTAGCTGGCCTGACGTCAGGGCCAAAGTCCCAACGAAGCTCAAAGACAACACATAAACTCGTCGTTCTACCATCCGCACCACAGACGCGGCCATTTCTAACAGATGTTGAGGACGACTTGACCCTCGGCCATGAGACGGTTGGAGGTGTACGGGAATACAAGAGCCAAGCGGAGCGGATGAGTAAACTTCAACGAAAAGAAGCGGGTTACAAGAGGATCACCGCGTATTGCGTAGCTGAGTCCTTCAAGATGAAGCTACTATCATCTTTCCTCAAAAGGGAGCACAATGTGTCTCCAAGAGCATTCGACGAGGCGTTGTACGTCGTGAGTTCTCCAGTTGTTCATTGTGTAGACCGAAATAAAACCATGAATTCGTATAGATGTACCATTTGCCCCTGCTTCCTGGGTATGGCCCAAACGCCAATGTAAGATCCTCCGCGCCAACCGTAACGAAGACAGGAGAATCCCGCCTTGCCCACCTTTCCGAAGCCGAGGAGAATGGCTATCAGGGCACATATTTTACCTCTCCCCCTGAACGCTCCGAAATTGAACTCAGAGATGGGTACATTTCTTCCAGCTCACCAGTCAACTCTCGGGAACCGCGTTTAGCAGGGCTGCCGATCCAATTTGATGGTCTACCCTCTCATACGGAAACAGATACGGAGACAGAACACGAACGTGGACGAGAGCATGAACATGAACACGAACCCGGTATAATGACGGAACCAGAAACCCCAGTATCAGAGATTATACCAGCCACCTCTTATCCTGCCTTTGACATCGACCCAGGAGCGGAGACTGATCCTGGGATCTATGCCCAACGAAGAACGCCTGACCATTCCTTGGAGCGACCCAATCACGAACCTTCGCAACCTCAGCCTGAGGATGACGTCGCAGAGGTGGTGTTCTTCGAATATGGTGTGCTCGTCTTCTTTGG
>Ga0307517_10010485_pt1 | contig 12969 bp, 10 predicted proteins | sample 23_EM_MG_FD_194515 | JGI IMG/M metagenome (GOLD analysis project Ga0307517, IMG submission 194515) | Populus trichocarpa ectomycorrhiza microbial communities from riparian zone in the Pacific Northwest, United States - 23_EM | ecosystem: Host-associated > Plants > Roots > Unclassified | place...
AAGGCTTACCGATCATAAAAGATGCGGCAGTTAGCTTCTTCTCCAACTTATTCAGAAGCCCTGATAGATTCCGAATTGGTTTAGGGCCCGTTGGTTTTAAAACACTCTCGGCTTCTTCTTCAGCTAGTTTGGAGCGAGATATCACTTTGGAAGAATTAAAGCAGAGTGTTTGGGATTGTGATGGGAGCAAGAGTCCTGGTCCAGATGGTTTCAATTTCAAATTCTACAGGCTTGCTTGGAATTTCATTGCAGATGATTTGTTAGATCTGGCCAATAATTTTTTCAAAACAGGTAGGCTTCCAAAAGAAGTCAATCATGCTTATGTCCATCTAATTCCGAAGACAGCTTCCCCGGCTGGCTTCAAAGATTTCAGGCCTATTAGTTTGATTCACGACATTTACAAGATAATGGATAAGGTTCTTTCTAGCCGTCTGAAAGCGGTTATGCATGACCTTATCAGTGAGAATCAAACAGCTTTCTTGGCAAGGAGGCAAATAATTGATGGGTTTTTGGTTGCTAACGAAGCGGTTCATTCCTTGAAAAGATGCAGGGTGCCGAGCCTTATCTTTAAGGTGGATTTTCATAAAGCTTTCGACACTGTACAATGGGATTATTTAGAGCAGGTTATGAGGCATATGAGTTTTGGTGAAAAATGGATAAATTTGATCAACATTTGCATCTCCACTGCAAAATTATCAGTGCTGATTAATGGATCTCCTTCTAAGGAATTCTTGATGGGCCGTGGGATTCGCCAAGGTGACCCCCTTTCTCTGTTTCTTTTTCTAATTGTAGTAGAGGGATTATCTGTTTTGTTTCAAAGAGCAACTACAAATGATCTTTTCAAAGGTATCCCTTTTGGAGACATCTTTTGCCTCAGTCATCTGCAATATGCAGACGACACTTTGATCTTCATGCCTGCTAATCTTCACATGGTCAAAACAGTTAAAATGATTCTGTTGTGGTTCGCTATTTTTTCAGGTTTGCACATTAACTTCCACAAAAGCTCTTTAATTGGCATAAATGTTGGGGAAGATACTTGTGTTAGTATGGCATCTTCAGTCTTTTACAGATTTGATTCCTTGCGTTGCTCTTATCTGGGCATGCCTTTAGGATCCAATCCTAGAAGGTTGTCTACATGGAAGCCTATTATTAAGAATTTCAGAAGAAAGTTGAGCATGTGGAGAGGTGGTATACTTAGTATGGCAGGGCATATTTGCCTAATCAAAAGTGTCTTGAGTTCATTGCCAGTCTATTATATGTCTTCTTTTCTTATACTGAAGGGTTTCTGTAATATACTAACCTCTATTCAACGAAGATTCTTATGGTCTGGAGTGGCGAAGTAGAAGAAAATTTGCAAGGTGCAGTGGCGTATTGTGGTAAAAGCAAGAAAAGAAGAAGGCCTTGGGTTGGGTTCTTTAATGTCTAAAAATATATCCAAGCTTTCAAATGGATATGGAGGCTAAGCTTGTCAGGCCATGCCTTATGGAAACAGGTAACAACCCATTTTTACTCCCCAATTTTCGAGAATGGAATCCCAAAATTGCATGGTCATATTTCCCCATTTTGGAAAGATGTTTTGTCAATCTGGATCCAAACAGTGTTATCGGCTTAGTATTGCGTGAAAACATCAAATTCATGATTGGAGATGGATCCTCCATTCTCTTTTGGTCTGACGTGTGGATAAAATCAAATGTTTTGCATAGCATTTTCCCTAGGCTTTACCAAATTTCTACTATTCAGAATGGTTTGGTTAATGAGATGGGTCAATGGATGAATGATCATTGGTGATGGAATTTGGTTTGGCGTAGAAACCTCTTATCTTATGAAGAGAAACAATATCATCATTTGCTCTCAATGCTGGAGCCAATGATAATTCGGCAAGGAAAAGATAAACTCATATGGCCATATAATTCTGATGGAAGCTTCTTAATTAAGTCCTGTTGCACCCTAATTGATAATACCTCCTCTGCGAATGATAGAGTTTTTGAAGCCAATGTTTGGATTAAAGGGGCCCCTCCGAAAGTTCAGGTGTTTCTCTGGTTGGCAATCCAGGATAAAGTTAGTACAAGAGCTTTTCTCCATCACCGGAATGTTTTGCCTGCCACACAAACTTCATGTGTCTTTTGCAGCTCAGATTTGGAAACCTCAGAGCACCTTTTTATACATTTTAACTTTTCTAGGAGTGTTTGGATGAAAGTTTTGGATTGGTGGGGTATCCAATGTTGTTTACCGAGCGCTCTTGACTCGCTGCTTCTGTAGTGGCCCGAAATGGTGCAAGACAAATTCCAAAGATTAGCTTGTACACTAATTTCTAGTAGTACTACTTGGGGTATTTGGTTGTTGTTGAGGAACAAAATTGTTTTTGAGAAGGGAACTATAAGCTTGTTTGATTGTTTCTCCACCATCCTTCATCAGGTTGCTACTTGGTTGCATACTCTGAATTCAAATTTCACTTATATAGGAAATGACCTCTTAAAATCTTCTGATGGCATCAAATTGTGGTGTAATAAGAAATCTTAGGTAGTCTTTTTGTTGTTTGCTGTAGTAGATCAATTTTTTTCCTTTTTTTCCTAAGTCTGTTTTTTTTTCTTTTTTCTTTTTTCATGTTCGTGTATTTCACTTTGGCTATTAGTTTTATGGCCTTTTCAATGTACTCTCAATAATTATAAAAAAAAAATCATTTTTGTTTATGTAGATCCAAGGTTAATCCTTTCATTTACATGGATTCGAAGTTAATCTTTTCATTTTTCATGTGACATATCCCAAGTTGATCCTGTTATTTTTACTTACGTGGATTCCAAGTTGATCACTTTATTTACATGGATCCTAAATTAATCATTTTATTTTTCATCTGATAGATTCGAAGTTGATCTTGTCATTTTTGTTTATGTGGATCTCAAGTTGAACCTTTCATTAACATGAATCCAAAGTTGATTCTTTTATTTTTTATTAGAAGGATCCTAAGTTGATCATGTAATTTTTGTTTGTGTAAATTCTAAGTTGATCTCTTTATTAATTTATATGATTTTCAAGTTGATATTTTTATTTTTCATTTAATAAATCATCCCAAGTTAATCATTTCATTTACATGGATATGAAGTTGATCATTTCGTTTTTCATCCAACAAATTACAAGTTGATTTTATCATTTTTATTTGTCTAGATCCCAAATTGATTACTTTCTTTTGCTCAGTCGTGGCGTTATTTGACACCATGTTTAGCCTTCATTAAAGAAAATCCCTCTTTTCCTGTGGTTTTTTTTACAATTTTTCTACACAAAGTTAAATGAATATGATTTTTAAAATGTCTTTATATAATGAGTATTGTAAAAAGAGGATAATTGTTGTAATTTATTTCTAGATGTTTTTTCAAACAAAAAATAAAATAAAACTTAAAAATTTGATTTGAAAATCAGAAATTATATATATATTTAAAATTTTGATTTAAAGATAAAAAATTGAAAATTGAAAAGGTTTGAAAATGAAAGATAACATTTTTATTACAATTGAGGGGCCCATTTCAAACAGTTTTCTATTGTTTTTTTTTTTTCTTGGAATTTTCTCCTTCTTTACTATTATTCTCTAATATACCCTTTATTTAAAAGTTTTTTGAGCTTAAAACTTATATAGGCTCACACCATCTTGTACTTAATTTTTATCAAATAAATAAAAATGATGAGATTTTAACTCGTGATCACTTGATCATCAAGGCTGTCCTTATCAAATAAATAAGGATGGTAAAATTCTAACTCATGATCACTTGGTCATCAAAGCTCTGATACCATGTCAAAAAACCATCTCAGCTCAATAATTTAAATTATTTTATGAGATGTTAAGATATGATTTATATTATTCTCTAATAAATATCATTAAAAAAAAATCTACTAAAAACCAGAACAAAAGCCTCCACCTTTCGTTTTTCTTTGACCAGAATCCATGAATGCCATTGAAACTTCAGAACCTCCTTCCTCTCACAGCTCCCGCCAAATCAATAACCCCACTCAACACCAACTCATCCACAAAGCACCACCCAGCCTCTAGAACTTTAATCCCCGACGAGAAAAATCATCTCCGCCCGAATTTACCCACAAACAACCATCAACCCAAAACCAGCAGCAACTCCTCTTCCCCACTGACCAGAAGCAGCCAACAGAAACTATTACGGACCCACCCTACCATTGCTCACTTCTTTTTTGTCTATGTATTAAAGAGGAGATTGAGGATCAGATTTAATAGAGAGTGAAGCACTAAAAACATGGGGAGTTCAAGGTCCAGCATTTTATGTTTCTTGATGCTCTGTGCAAGTTTTCTAGTCCCAACAAGCTGCCACAGTTACTCTCATGGTGCTTTATTTATCTTTGGAGATTCCTTTTATGATGCTGGGAATAATATTTATCTCAACACTAGCAACACTAGCCTTGCCAAACTAAATATCTTTCCATATGGAGAGACATATTTTAAGCATCCCACAGGAAGGGTCAGTGATGGTCGATTAATTCCAGATTTTATTGTTAAGTACAATACTTGGCAATTTTTCTTCTCCCTTTTTTTAATTTCTGCTCTTTTCTTTCTGTTTTGAAATAGATTGTTGGATATATATATATTGAATTTCCATATCACGGATTAGCGGGTCATCAAATTAATCTGTTAGGTTGTTGTTATGATTAACTATGATATAATAAAATTAGGTCAAAGTAAATTAACTGAAGTTTTGGGGGCCCTGTTTGTATTTTTAATTTAAAGACTCCCAAGTCTAAGACTCAAATTCAGCTTTATGAAAAATCTGGGGGGCCAAGGTTCCTTCAAAGCAAGTCTACATGCCACGCACAATTTCAACCGCATCCTTAAAATCTAGTTTGTTTTCGATTGTTCTTTACAGCTTATTATTACTGACACAATATGTTTTTGGCAAAATGATTCTTGTAACTTTGTTGCAGCTGAATTTGCAAAGCTACCATTAATTCCACCATATTTACAACCCGGCAACCATCAATTCACAAATGGAGTCAACTTTGCATCAGGGGGAGCTGGTGCTCTCGTTGAAAATAATCAAGGACCGGTATGTGCTCCATTGCTAAATTTTTCCTGCCTGTTGGACTGGATTTAGCTTGAATTAATCTGTGTGCATAAACCTGAATTCATATAAAGTTATCCATCTCTTAAGTTGCATGATTACTTATACTATATTTGTTTTTCATTTTTCCCGCTTGTTCCTTCATAGATTATGGGCCTTAAAACTCAATTACGTAATTTCAAGAATATGGAGAAGCAGCTAAGGAAAAAACTAGGAGCTTCAGAAGTTAAGACATTGTTATCCACAGCTGTTTACATGTTCAGCATTGGAAGCAACGACTAATTGGTACCTTTCATCACAAACTCCACTCTGCTTCAATCCTACTCCAAAAAAGAGTATGTCAAGATGGTTATTGGCAACATAACAACCGTGATCCAAGTAATTAACATGTTCCGATCACATGAATTAATTCTTTATTTCATTTTCTTCCCCAAGTTCATCAAACTAAGATTGCATTAATTTTGGTGTCTCAGGAAATTTATAAGATAGGGGGAAGGAAATTTGGCCTATCAAAGTTGATTCCTTTGGGTTGTTTTCCATTCTCTCGAGCACAAAAACTATCCAGCACAGGTGGCTCTGGCTGCATGGAACAATTTACGCTGCTGGCAAACTACACAATAGAGCACTCCTTGAAGCTCTTAAAGAGCTTAAGAAGAGCCAACTAAAAGGATATACTTATTCAATTTTTGATGCATACACTGCAGCAACTGCAATTTTCAATAACCCTTCAAAATATGGTGAAGCCTCTAGCTGACATTGTTTCCTTTATCTGCTAATATGATGTTAGGACTATCTGATTCCAATTCTACATTTTTGTGTGAAGGTTTCGAAGAGGTGAAAATGGCATGCTGTGGCAGCGGTCCATTGAGAGGCTCCTTGCTTGCTTGCGGCCTGAAAGTATACCAACTGTGCGATAACGTTAGCCAATATTTCTTCTTTGATGAACTTCATCCAACCGAAAAGGCCAACTATCAGTTTGCAAAGCTAATGTGGGATGGGAGTCCTAAAATCGTCAAGCCTTACAACCTGAAAACACTGTTCAAGAAATAGCTCAAAACTTATTCCCGGACAGGAGATGACTTTGATTACCCGTTCTGCACCTGGAATATGACTGAATTTCATGCTTCGAAGCTAAGTAGATTCAGGCTTTAGACTCTACCACTGAACTCTAGTACTGAAGCGTGCTTGAATTTTGTTGTGCAACCTTAAAACAGTTTTAATTATCTGATTCACCTTTACATTTAAGCAGAATTTCACCATGCACACCAACAAATTCAGGATCAGACAACCTATCTGACTATGTTACTGATTTGTCTTAAACTGAAATAATTTTAGATGGTCGAATCTAATGTGCTATTAAATTCACATCAAATGTTAGGCCCAAAAGGAGTGTATAACACTATAACTAAGTGGAAATCATAAACGAGAACTTAAGAAATTGGGTTACTATGGAAACCAAGTCCGAACGCTTTATTTCGAGCCTTTCGGGTTGCCCAACACTATTTTCGAGCCTTTATATTTCTTTACCCGCTATGATCCATTTGACATTGCTCGTCGAACCAGAAAAAGGGTGAGAAAAAAATATATATCCCATCAACGATGTCTTCTTCTTCCATATGTTTGTGTGTGTTCGAGCCAAAACAACGAAAGAGGGAAAGTGGAAACCTCTTGAGAAATGAAACCGAAGAGTAATTAATTGAACAACAATTAATTTTCCAAATTAAATTAATGCATCATGTCTCTTCACTTTACTTAGTTGAAGGGGAATGATCAGAAATAAATAAAGCAAAAGACTCGAAATATTCAGAATTGGAAATACCAGACCTTCTTTAAAATGGTGCAAGCAGTTTGCATCTCTCAAAACAATCTCCCTTCCCGTCATTCTTGACAATCTATGAAAACACGAAAATTATCTGTAGTCCTGGTGTACATAATTGCTAGCTGTCACATACCCACATTCCTCTCATTTTTATTTTTTTTCATTCATCCGCATCTAAATTATAAATTTTATTGGGTTTAATATATTTTTAAATATTAGTTTTTATTTAATTACATGATAATAAAAATAAGAACTCACAAAACTAGAGGTTGAAAGATGAAATAAAAAAAATTAATGCAAAATTTCAATAGAAATAAATATTAAAATATAAAATTAAAAAAAAAATAACAGGTTTAATAGCACAATAGGCCAATGGTTTTTTTTTTCTTCTTTAAGTTGTTTTCCCCTTATTTCTTATTAATAAAAAAGATGCATATGATGATGAAACATCATCTCATCTGCTTCCCAAAAAATATTTTAAATTTGTTATGTTGAAATGATAGTGAATTTTTTTTTTATTATTTTTTTTTTATGATCAGGTATCTTTGAATTAGTTTTCTTACATAGATACTTTTGAGTGAGCTAGTGTTATCTATGTATACAAAAAAAAAAAACAAATCCTCTGACCACCAAGATTTTTAGGGACTATCTACAAAGAGAGGTTAACATGATAATCCAAGGGTGTAATTATATATTATTATTTTTTTTAGATTCTCTTGCCTGTAATTAAATGTGTTTTGGTGCTTGGCCCAATAAGAAATGTATAAGTTGCCAAAGGATCTTCACAGTTTAAGCCCATCATCTGGTGTAGTGTATTCTCTGACTATGGCTTCGTGGAATGCTAATTAATTCTCCCTTGGAGTTATAAATAATAGTTTATGTTTCCTACAAACTACTCTCTCTTTTTATCTATGAAAAATACAGAGTGAAGAGGAAGGAAGGCTAAAAACAGAAGAAGAAACTGCAGAAACTTCTCTAGCCATTGAATGCTCCACCTCCACAAGAGAGGAAATTTGGGACAAAATTAATCTTTGCTTGCTCTTGATCAGGACAGTCATGATCTTAGGGCAATACCATTAGAAAAGTAGAGCGGCCACTAATTCAACTACCATTATAAAATGTAGAGTTTCGTGGGTGAGTTAGATGGGATTTCTTCATTAATTAATTACCACTTTCCTGGTTCTGAACTCTTTTATTTGCTGAATTTTTAATGCAACTGCATGCGTATTGTACAGGGATGACGATGGACCAATCTTGTTATCTGGTTTGGATATATTAATTTCCAACAAATCAGTCTTCGATTTGATCCATTGACGGCTTTTGATATCGTAAGCTAGCTTCTGTCTTTGAGACCTCGAACCCTATCCTTCTGTGAGGCTGCCGGGAACAAGATTTTGACCATCGCGTGTCCTTTTGTTTTGTAAGAAATAACAAACAATTTTCATGCACGGAAACTTCATCATTATTCCTTGACAAGGATTTGAACTGGAAATTCAAATGATAATTAAACTATAAGGATATACTAACATGAAAAACACAAGGACAAGATGCATAACTATCATGAAAAATTTAAAACTCAAGGATAAAATGAATCAGATATAAAACTTTCCCAAACCATATACATGTGATCCCTCAAAGCAGATGGAATATTAGAAAATAATTTAAAATTATTCAAGCAAAATCATATAATAATTTAATAACCAATCTTTCAAGATTATATAGCTGTAGAACGTTATTATATCAATCTTAATAACAACATCTGGTTACTAGAATCTATGTCTTTCTTTCTATTCTTTGAAGATTATTCATTCTGGTTTTATCTTAAGCCTCCATAGTCAAGGCGAAAAACTTCCATGTTGCAACATTTTCCAACACGTGTTTCTTCAATTTTTATACATGTTATGTTGTGTTAAATGCTAATCATCCCTGGATTCTCCTCCATCGTCGTGGACTCCAATATTTCCTACGGAAAATCGTACATATTACCAACTAGTGTCCTTTTCAAACATTAACTCGTCGGTGCCTTTGGTTATAACTTCTGTAAAATCCCAATATTTCTAAATCATTGATTGCTAGTCATCTCATATGTACTCGATTTCATGTTACTTGAACCAAAAGAATGCATAAACCTAAACCTTATTGGTCATTAGGAAGACCCTAAAATTGGGGAAAATAACTTGTTCAAATCCAACCAATTGCATTAATGGTATTCATCAACTAATTTCGTTTACTTTCCGCCACCAAAATACCTACCATTCCAATTTCAGTGTCATTTTTCTTTTATTTGTGAATTTGGGATTTTCAATGGTACCTTTTTGGATCCAATTTGTAAGTGGTCCAGCTTGAACCGTGTCAGCTCAGAACTGTTTAGTTACAAGTAAAGAAAAATTGGATCGATTCAAAATTGCTCCCTTACCAATAAACTTCAAAATGGTCAAATTTGGGTGATTAAAATGTTATAAATCTGTTGAAAATGCCAAACACCATGAAGGGATAGAAGTCTATAAATAACTCCACAACCCCCTTGGGAGATTGCAAGGCTTCAACACTGAACTACATTTGAGTATACTAGCTATCTCTCAAGCTCTCAGAAAGTTCAGGCTAAATCTCTCTAACTCTTCCACTTATAGGTCTCTTGATTCCCTCTTTACATTTTTAGCATTTGTTTATCAATATGGTTAATATGCAAACTCCAAGATCTCCTCTTCAACGTCCAGCTCATGGAAACCAAATCACTGTCCTTAGCATCGATGGAGGTGGAATAAGAGGCATTATACCAGGAACTATCCTTGCCTTTTTAGAGTCTGAGCTTCAGGTAGAAAAGAAACAGGGCTCTTTTAACACGTATACTAATGCATGTCAAATAGAAATGCAAGATCTGGCATGCTTGTGTTTCTGGGCTCAGAAAAAGAAATTAAGTTGAAAGCATGACCTAAGTTTAGCACTTAATAGTTTCACGTGCATCGGTGTGTATATATAGAATTGTAATGTTCGTTTATTTTGTATCTGTTTTTCTCTGACCCTATGGGGTTGTTATTTTTGCCTCCTTCGGGCTCTAATGTATTTGCTTAAGTTTTATCCCCAGCATGTATCACTGAGTAGTTTTTCTTCTCAAATTTACAGAAGCTGGATGGTGCAGATGCAAGGCTTGCAGACTACTTTGATGTGATTTCAGGGACTAGCACTGGTGGACTCGTGACTGCTATGCTAGCTGCACCGAATAAGCAAAACCGCCCTTTGTTTGCTGCTAAAGACATTAATGAATTCTACCTTGAGAACTGCCCTAAAATATTTCCTCAAGACAGGTAATAAGTAATGCTGATGATAAATTATTTCATTATAACTAATTTTTATTTATCAAGATACTGATTTAAGTACTGTCTGCCAATAGCTCTCCATTTTCTTCAGTTGCAAATCTGGTAAACACTTTGAGAGGGCCAAAGTATGATGGCAACTTCTTGCATAGTATTGTCAAAGAAAAGTTGGGAGATACACGGTTGCACCAGACATTGACAAATATTGTGATCCCAACTTTTGACATCAAGCGCCTCCAGCCAACTATCTTTTCTAGCTATAAGGTGAAGAATAACCCATTAACGGATGCCCTTCTGTCCGATATATGCATTGGAACATCAGCTGCCCCGACTTATCTCCCTGCCCATTATTTTGAAACCAAAGATCCATCAGGCAAAGTTAGAGAATTTAATCTTATTGATGGTGGTGTCGCAGCAAACAATCCAGTATGTTTATGATTTCCTCAGCATCTTGAAATTTCGTAACTTAATATTGCTTACCTAAAGAATCTTATATCATTCATTTCTTTTTGGAATTTGATCAGACTTTAGTTGCCATAAGTGAAGTTTCAAAAGCAATCAATCGGGAGAGTCCTGACTTTTTCCGTATAAACGCAATGGAATATGGCCGATTTCTAGTCCTGTCGTTGGGCACTGGTACGGCAAAATCAGAAGGAAAGTATGACGCAGATGAAGCAGCCAAGTGGGGTATCTTAGGATGGTTGACTAGTGATCATTCTACTCCACTAGTGGATGTGTTTACACAAGCTAGTGGTGACATGGTTGATTTTCATATTTCCACTGTTTTTCAAGCCCTTAACTCTGAAGAAAATTATCTTCGAATTCAGGTGCTTATATATATCATGTGGTGACTATCTAATATATCTATTCATGAAGCAAAAGGAAAATATAACAAACTGAAGAAATCTGACCTTATGATATGCATGAAAAATTAATGCAGGATGATACATTGACTGGAACACTTTCATCTGTGGATGTTGCTACAAAAGAGAATTTGGAGAATCTTGTGAAAGTGGGTGAGGAATTGTTGAAGAAGCAAGTTTCAAGGGTGAATTTGGCTACTGGAGTCTTTGAACCTATCAATAAGATGACTAATGAAGAGGCTCTCAGAAAGTATAAATGAATGAATAATACTCCTTGTTTCATCTTGATTATTCTTTTATTTATTTATTTCTTAAGGTTTTTGTTTTGTTGGTGTAGGATGGCTAAATTACTCTCAAAGGAGAAGCATCTTCGTGCGGCTAAGTCAGCTGTTGGAAATAACATTGGCAGATATAGTTGTACTTAATGGTTTACTTTGTAAAATAGTATTCCAATAAAGATGCCATGCACGTGGAATCCCGATTCATGATTTTTCTTTTTTGCAACCAGAATTTGATTTTTTTTCCATCAAAAGCTGATTTTTAATAGTATTCAGTAATTACCCAGTGTTTCTTAGGGAAAAAAACAAGAACCAATTGATAAAGTTTCTCCTCAGTCAATTTTTAAACAAATCACTCGTATATGGATTTGTATATTCATTAAAAAAAAAAATCTTATTTATGTTCTCTAGGATTTGAATCCTTTAAACTGGGAATAATCCGTTCATCAAATTCATTTTATTATCATCAATACTCAAATCTATTTTATCAAAATAACCTAATTGCTATATTATACGTACTTGAAGTGGTTTTGAAAAAATAACTATTAAAATTTGATCATTGTAAATATTGTAAAAGGGTAACTAAAATTGAAAAAAAAAAAATTTCTAGGTCAATACAAAAAGAAATTTTGAGGATCAAATTGAAATAAACTATCATAACCCAATTTTTTATCCTTAGTTTTTATATATATTTCAAAAAAATAAAAAAAATCCCAAAACAAAGTGTCTTTTAAATAATTCTAATCAATTTAAAAAGTCAATTAGCTCTTAAATAAAAAATAAAGTTGAAATTTGAAGTTAAATTAGTTAAAATTGCATAATTTTAGAAAACAAGAACTTGTAAATTGTAAAAAAGCAGAGAAATTAAATATTTTAATTAATTCACTTTGGGATGAAATTAAAAATAAAATCTAAGATTAAATCCTTATTGGAAGATCCAAGCTATATGGTTCTGAATTTGTGCATTTTGATTCTTAATTGATCAATAAATTTTTTTTTATTATTATTTGACTCTTGATTTGGTTATCAAATCTAGCCCCAATATTCACTTACCTTTTTCCAGTTTGATCTTTGATTTTGAATTTCTTTAATGAAATCTCTAATTTCTCATAAAACTTAAATATTTATGCAATTAACCCTCTTATTTGATCAAATTAACTTCTAAAAATTATAATTCAACCCTCAGACTTTAATTTCTTCTACTTAGACCTTAAATTAACTTTTTAAAATCAATTTGTCTTTCAATTAAGCCCTCAATAAATTTTAATAAACCTTGAAGAATTCTAATTGAGTCCTTAAGCATTCAATTTTAATTTTTTCTCCTTAAATTGATTTTTCTTTGTTAATAGTGTCGCACGTGTGCGGCGTCGCGGCGATCGCCCACCCACACTCATGTGTGTGTTTGGAGCATATGGGAAGACAATGAATTCTTGTCTTTATATCAGTAAAAAAAAAGGGAATGGGAGTCGCCACCTAGTTTGTGGTTACTAGGAACCCTAACTGGTCTCAGAGATCAGGTACGGAGACTGATTGCGTAAAGGGAAGGTATTAGCACCCCAAATACGCCCTACCTAAGGTAAGCTGCATTGTTTTATTGTCTGATAAAAATCTAAGGTCTCAAAC
>Ga0307517_10010486_pt1 | contig 12968 bp, 12 predicted proteins | sample 23_EM_MG_FD_194515 | JGI IMG/M metagenome (GOLD analysis project Ga0307517, IMG submission 194515) | Populus trichocarpa ectomycorrhiza microbial communities from riparian zone in the Pacific Northwest, United States - 23_EM | ecosystem: Host-associated > Plants > Roots > Unclassified | place...
TAAAAAGAAAAAAATACTTTTTACGAAAAGTATTTTTTGTTGATTAATTTTTTTAATAGTAAGTATAGAAAGTGATTTTATTAGAATGCTTATTTCACCTTGTTGCCCATCTGTGACTGACCACATGTTGCCACTTTAGAATCTCTTTTGTTCTGAATATTTTTGGATAACGAGAAATCTGTGAAAAATACGATTGCCTGCCAGTGGAAGGCTTTCTGCGTTCAGTCAATCTGCGCAGGGTGAATCGGTACCCAATGAACCCCTGAAAGGGCTGCTGTCCGAATGGTACACAAAAGCGACGAAGTTGCTTTGACTACAGAAATGAGGGGATTTGCTTATTTGTCAATTTAGCTTATTTCAAAAGTTTTTTAGTTCGTGCTATTTTGCTTAGTGGTTCATATTCTGTTTCGGCAGGTAGGTACCCTAAGCTACATGTCTCCAGAGGCATTCATGTGCAATGAGAGTGATGCTAATGGAAACACCATAAAGTGTGGTCGGCCATCAGATATTTGGTCCCTCGGCTGCATCCTCTACCAAATGGTGTATGGAAGAACCCCTTTTTCTGCGTACAAAACATTTTGGGCCAAGTTCAAAGTTATAACGGATCCAAACCATGAGATAACTTATGAGCCAGTTTCCAATCCATGGCTTCTTGATCTCATGAAAAGATGCCTGGCTTGGGAGAGGAACGAGAGATGGAGGATCCCTCAATTACTCCAACATCCTTTTCTTGTTCCACCAGTACCGACTCAACAATCTGAATCTCAGAATCAAGGTTGTGAACTGCTTCAACTTGTTGCAGAAACTTGTGGCAGTGACCAAGAAGCTTCTATGCTGTGCCATGAGCTCCAACAATTGCTTAACCCAGGCACTCTCATATCCGAGTCATTAACATCACGAGACCAACAATATAAGTTGCTCTCCCAGATGTCTAAGCTTTGTTTTCAGCTCCGGGAATGTTTAGCAAAGTCAGAGGGATTTTAGGAATAGTTTCAGGTGTATAAATCCATGTTTGAGGTAGGCAGTCAACTCCGGGAAGCTCTTCTCTTCGGGGAATATGAGAAATCATGGCCGTCCTACCCTTTATAAGGTGTAGTCATCCCTGTTGTTTTATTTTGACTTCGAACAGAAGTATTGAACTCCAATTCTTTACTTGTATGTATCTCCTTTACGGACCCGATGAATGCGCGCAGTGTGACATTGGATGTAATCTTTCACATATACTTTGAGCAGCATACATGACTTGATTCTCGGCTTAACTGGAATAGTCATTTCTCATGGATCTTCTAAGACATTTTCCAACACTTTGGCTAGGTCAACAACGAGCAAGTAACGATAATATACAACTTTAAGTAGTTGGCCGGCGGTTCCCTTATCGCAGAGAATTTTTGCATCCTACAATTGATTGGTTGTGGAAGGCCCTAGAAAAAAACGAGAGCCAGTTGTGAGCTCCATGATTACCATGTAGCCAGAGGTGAAATACGAACTATGGAGTATTAACTGAATGCTTCCGTGAAGTCTGTCAATAAGGGCGTACCTTATCTTTCTGGAGAATCTTGGTATCTCTAGCATTACCCTTGGTCAATAACAACATGGTTCTAGATGTTCAATGTTGGAAGGGAAACAGGGATGCTAAAAATTCCAGTTTAAGAAAAAAGTGGGGAAAAACACCCTGTAGCTTGGAGCACATACTCCCAGTTTTCAGCTTGTGAACCGGGCAGGGAACTTCGAGACGGATTACAGAATCTAGGCATAGTTTGATTGATCGGCAGACTCTTTTTTTTCCCCCTGAAAGGAGTTCTAGCGGTAGGATCCAGTTCGCAGACTGGAATAAACCGACATTTCTTTTCCTCCATTCAAGGCATGTAGTACATCAGCTATTTATTTATGATCCCCACTGAAAAAACAATAATAAAAGAGAAAGGATAAAGGAGGAGACACAATGAGATGCCTCGTGTAAGAGAATTGCAAGCTTTAAACGACAAATAACAACTTTCATTTTCATATTTGTATAGGCGACAGTGAGGCATCTGTGTCAAGATTCATCTCTGCCAATCACAGCAGCATATAAAGATGCAAAATTCATCACCACAGCCCCAACTCTCAAAATTGGACAACTTTCCCGTGGTAATATTTCCCACGTGCCCATTTCTTTCCTTTATAACACAATGATAGAAGACTTGATCCATTAAAAGATTGCTGGAATTTTCGAATTATGTCTTCTCTGCATCATGCTAATTACCTTCCAGCATTCCTTGCCTACGGAGACATGATACAGTTCTGATCTGTCTGAGCTGCCTCTACCCATCATTTTACAAAGTCTAAGCTGTAGCATGCTCTCTTCTACTTGAATAGTGAGAAAGCTTCTGTCTACCGAACAACCCCCACAGATAATACTTTCCCCGATATCCTGCAAAAAGATCATTCAAGCATTCATTCAGTTCAATGAGAACAGAGACAGACAAAGATAACACGTAATGGCAGCAAAGCTTACTCCAGTTCTGCAAAGGTAATTGAAGAGATGTAAAAACCAATAATTCTGCATGCTCAAGAACGGCTTTCAAGGCAAGGTCTTGTTCAATTATATTATCTACTAACTCATCAAAGGCTCGTTCATCTCTGCAGTAATTGAAGAGAGGGAAAAATGTTTCAAGGAATTAAAACAGGATATAACTCATCAAAGGTCTAGTTCAATTATATTGTCAGAAATGGAACCTCTCTTTTTCCGGGAAGAAATAAAGGCCAATATCTTCAGCTGTTACATCTGAAGTACCAAACTTTTTCGGAAACACTTCATGCCTAGGAAGCATTTCTATAGAAACAGATCCTGGCAACAAACTAGCTGTCTCACGAACTTTTGGGGATGCTTGGTTAGATGTATAGGCCACCAGTCCTTTCATAACATCAAAATTTCCATCGTTGATAGTAAAATTTCCCCTGCCAAATTTGCAAAGAGAATAGGTTAAATGCTCTGTACAAGTTAAAGAATACACCTTCCCCACCCAAAAAAACAAGAAAGGAAAACACCCAAAGTAAGGAAAGGAACATGACAAAATAAAAAGAGAACCCGATATTCTTACCTCCATATGGGATCAAGAATTGGCTGTGCATTGGTGTTGAAATCCCGATCTAAAATTTTTGGCAGATCATCAGTGCTATTTTGAGAGGCCTCTTTTTCAATACAATTTACCGCTTCATTTGAGCCACCCCCAACATCCGGAATCAATCTATTCTGACCACTTAAGTTCTGATCCTGTGCACAACTCTCACTGCCAGACAGTGTATTCATGTTCTCCTCAAAAGGTTGCTGTACATTAACATTGGAATCACGGTCTGAAATTTTGGGCAGATCACTCTTGCCATTTTGAAATGATTCTCTTTCAACAGTTAATACCTCTTCATTCGAGCCACCCCTATCTTCTACAATCATTATACCATGTTCTCTCGTTTTTTGATGCTCATCAGAGCTCTCACCCCGGGCCAGTGTTCTCCTTTTGTCCTTATGAAGGTGAGAACAGTCTGATTCTTGATCAGTTGAGTTAGTCAAGCAAACCCTTTTAGCTCCCTCTGCCTCACCAGATTGCAAAGAGGGACCCCTTTTTAGTCTCTCTACCTTTCTCAGAGCTTTCAAGTATGCATCTGATGCCTCCCATTTCTGTTTCCTTACAACTTTAACTGCTTGATCACTCGTTAATAATTGGGTATAACTAGAACTGTCCAACGAATTATTATGTCCGCCATCATTCCCAGATAAACAAAACCAACACGTCCAAACCACATCCTCATCAAAATCCTTGGGAACAACATCTAAGCAGTAGCTGAATAATATAAAAAAGGAAGCACATAAGTTACTAAAAATACACAGATGATTTCGTGTACAGTCACAACATAAGTAATAAGCAGCAGCAGTGATGATAATCAATTTATGCCGATTCTTTCCTTCTATTTTGGTTGCTTCATTTCTGGGTCTCAATTTGGCATCAAGTTTAGACAGTAAGACATTTAGAGCTACCAAAAATCAATCTAATCATACAATCAAATAAAGGCAGACAGGAGGAAGCTTACGTGTGTTCAGCAACAACTTTACACTTTACACAGTAATTTAGAGCCTCCGGATAGCCACGATCACCGCACTTTTGACAAACTGTATTCTGCAGCAAGTCAACAAACATATCAAACACCTGCGCCGCCACATTGGCTTTACACAACAACAAAAAATGCTGAGATAATCATTGCTTAACGTTGCACTCTTTAAAGGCAGGCAGGTCGGCGAGACTATCTTGCCCTAAAATGTCCATAGAGCAGGTCTGTTAAGGTTAGCTTGCCCTAAAATGACTCCAGGAAGCCAGAATCCCGCATCGTATTAAGGTGAAGTAGTTGTGTGTCATGATACGACATGGGCATGGTATCTCGTACGATCTAAAAAAGAGAAAACTCAGTTTGATAATTATTGGGGTGGGAAGGGCTTGCAATTCATTTACTTACAATACAGAGATGGTGGTTTTGTAAAATTTAGAAACACAAGGGAAGCCAGATCCAGTCCAAAGAGAAAGAAAGAGTATGATTTGCTATATATAATCAAATCCATATGAAAAAAATAATAATAATAATTGAAAGAGTGGGATTAGGATGTAACCAAAAGGTAAAGCAAGGAAAGACGAGAAGAATGATGACTCAAAATGGTAAAACTAAGAAAATTACCATCGAATGTTTCTCCACAAGAACCATTTGCATTTGCCCTGTTGTTTAAGAGATTGAAAGAGAGGATTTGGGTAGTCAGGCCATCTGATCCGAGTCTTATTAAGTGATGCTCATCCATTCTCTTGAAAATCCTAAGCTCACAGGAAAAAAAACCACCATAAAATCCACTCTCTTTTTGCCATCTCTCTCCAACATGTTTGTATTTTAAAAAAATTAATTTTTATTTTATTTTTTTACTTTAAATTTTTTTTTAAAATTTATTTAAATTAATTTAAAATATCAAAAATAATTTTTAAAATAAAATATTATTTTAATATATTTTTAAATAAAAAATATTTAAAAAATAATTATAATTATAAGCTAAACATCCAAATCATTTACAATGTATTTGTAGTTATTATTTAAAATATTTTTTATTTAAAAATATATTAAAATGATATTTTTTATTTTTTAAAAATTATTTTTAATATTATTATTAAAATATTAAAAGAATATTAATTTAAAATATAAAAAACTTTTAAAATATAAAAATAAATAGGAATTAAACAGCCCGTTGCTCTTTAATCACCCAGCCGCTGAGATAAAGAGCGTATTTCACGCGCTCGGCAGGAGGCGCTCACGTCCCAGATAATGAAGCAAGTGGCGCATGGAGAAGTAAAATCATAATGATGTCTCTATGGAATATGAAAATGACTTGTAGATTCGGATGATCTTGCAACTTTAATTAATAGATAATCAGACATAAACTCATCTTCCTTTGATTGGATTCTAGTTCTAGTATAGATTTTCAAACATTAAATTTGAGTTTGGATTTCATTAGAAATTCAAGTGGTAGTAAAGTAATGCAGGCGTGCAATCAAAGATTTTAGCATTCACGCAGTAATTTAAAGCAATAATAACCTGTTTAATATTGTGATAAATATTATTTTTAAAAATATTCTTTACATCGAAATCTCCAGTGAGTCAAAACATTGGATGAGAGCTGGCTAGCAAAGACGAGAGTTAAATCAAATTGAGTGCTGCAGCTGCTGTTGTTGGCAGAAAAATGGAGAAATGGCTCTCAGATGCAAGTTGATGTAAGAGATTACGTATAAAGTAGTGCTGTGAGATCTAGGTAAATCCGCTTCTCAAATGATGGCCGGACAGAGCTCAACAGAATCACTCAGAACAAGCTCATCGAGCAAAGATAGCAGCACGCTACTCATCTTTCGATGAAAGATTGTAGGAAGCCTCAGCATGTGCTTCGTCCAACTTCATCATGAGTTCCTTCATGAAGGGACTGTTTGTCCCATGAGTAATTCGAAGTATATCCACAGCCCTAGTCAGTGACTTGATAGCATCTTCTGTGTAACCAAGCAACCTGTAACACAAATAACAGTGGTTCAGTGCATAACTACTAGTCTAAACTCCACAAGTGTGGCGCCAATGAAGATATTTCTCAAAAAAGTATGAGAATTTTCTTTGAAGTTCTTCTCTTTTGTTTGTACATGGGCATGGGGTGCAGCACTTAAATAATGCACAATAAGATGTCCTCACTATATCTTGAATACTCCAAACACAGTCCATTCAGTTCTTGGTTTCTAGCATAAAAAAAGCGAAGAGATTCCATGAATCATTGCTTATCACAGGATCAGAAGTCAGGCAGCAAGAAAATTTAAAAAAGAAATGAGAAGCATGTGCCAATCTTAATCGGCCCCATTTCTTATGCCAAATTACAACATCTGTCTCCTACATTATTGAATTGTTAAACTGGTATAGTTAATTGATTTTGGTCATCCTTTACTAAAAGGGTTAAGCTAAAGAAGATTGTGATATGATTCACAATCTGCCGGATGTAGACAGTGTTCCAGTCACTGTAACTGTAAGTTCTACATGCCCAAAAACGACTTTGAACCTCAAAGCCATATTTCTGACAAGATAGGCTTTCAAAGGGATTGTCAAAGCATGTCAAAAATGAATCAAGAAAAGGGAGGGGGGAAGGGGTTGGAATTAAAATAATAGAATCTAAGAGGTAAAAGGGAAAAAACTAACCACTCGATTTTGCCACAGGTATAATACTGCAACCCAAGCAAAGGATGAGGCTCTGGATACACTCCTGCAATAGGACAGGGAACAAAGTTTTGGATGTCAGCAGCAATCCAATTTCAGCTCTGCAATTCGAAAATGGAAAAAGATGAATTACATGGACAAAAGGACCCAGTGTAAAAGAAATAAATCTGATATTAAAGCACTACAATATAATTGTTAAGAAACTAGTCAACCAACAATGAGTAACTCAGAGTATCCAGGCCCAAGTACAGAATATAAGAGCTATGTTTGCTGAATTAAGCTTAATTTTTTTTGCTAGCCTTCAAGGCTGGAGTAGATAGTTTTACAAAATCTTGAAGCTTGAGTTTCCAAGGCTTTTGAAGGAATAAGCCTTCATGTTACCATATTAGACAAAAGTATCCCATTTCCATTATTAAAAACCAGAGAATAATTAAAATAAGCTTTAATATATTTCCTATCCAGAACTCCAGTCAACGCGTGGCATACTTTGATATCCAGTAATGGTCAATCTGCAATATGCCAGAGCTTCTCTCCAATCTCCTAGCTCCATCAAAATCTGAAAAGCCAAATAACACATTTCAGCACAAGCATTTATTTAACATTTACACATACTGCTTCAAACACAGAGCTCAATGTTGGTAAGAGAACAATCATTAAAAAGAAAACACACCTAAGGAAATACCTTCAGAAGTTCTTCTTGAGTTCGCATCAAACTAATTGAAAAAGGATGGCACAGCTCCATTTGAAGTTTCTCAATCATCTTATATAGAGAAATAACTTCCTCGTGATCTAAACTTAGTTAAATATCAAACTCTTGTTTAATTTTGTCAAATGTAAATGGAAGTATCGTTTCAACAAAGAAAAAAAACAAAACATAGCAATGGAAAGGCGAGAAGCAAACCTATGTAACCAAATGGAAATAAAGAATTACAGGAAAAGGATACTTCCAGGGGAAGTAGACTTGAGTTTCTTGTCTGAAATTGCTGTTATTTCACATACAATCCTTTTTACCTCTTCCTTGCTCCTACGAAGGCCACAAGTTTGGCATATAAATCCTTTGTCTTCTGCCATACCCAAAAAGAAAAGAATTAAAAAACAGCGAAGCTTGTATGATTGAAATGACTACAACATAATCATATACCAGAATCACGGAGCAAAAAACCATTGCATCTATCATCTTTGCATCTGTAGCCTTCCAGAATCGCACTTTCTTGGATATCATCGTACTGACCCATCAACAGTATGCAAAAAATTTTAGCTGGCAACAAATGTACGTGTCTGTGTGTTCATGCATATGGTGGAAACTCTTATTTTCAGATCATCACAAGTCCACTTTAAAAACAGGTTTCATTACAGAAATCACTTAGATTTATCAAAGAGCAGTCAAAAATCAAAAGAATTTGATACACCATTTCCTCATAATATTTTTTTCCATGCAAAATATTTATGAGGGAAAGATGAAGACAAGCCTAGCATACTTTACACATGCATGTGTCTGCTGCATTCTTATAAATTTAGGCCAGGAGGGTACCACTTTGATGCAGCGGGGACATGTGCAAGTGAAAAAGTACTGTTCTTTGAGAGCCTTTTGCCGAGTCATAGTGCTTCCAGCAGTGTCTATGTAAGCTATCGACACCTTAAAAGAAGAACATAACAAATAACATTAGAATTACATCAATAAAAGTATTTAAGAATTTAGAGACAATTTGCATTCTAATGCCAATTTACACCATAGCTAAATGTCCCAAACATGATGTTTTCCAGAAAACAGCAGAAGCAGATAAAAGGAGGGTTTAAAGATACAATAAAGTTCATTGAAGCTTCAAAAAAGCTAATCCAAACCAGCAGGTCACAGCTCCTAGAATCCTGTGTCAAGGAATCATCATTTTTTTTCCATGTAGACATTGTAATAGGCATGACTCAAACAACCTGACAAAAGTTGTCACTGCCACTGCTTTAGATATCGGTAAAGAAAAATGTGAAGTCGCTTTCTGGAAGTCTATATGGTTTCAAACCTCAAATGGTTTATGTGCCTTGTGAGCAGTCCAATACAAATCCAGAGGAACTAACAAACATGCAACTAATATCTAGGTTTATCCTATTCATAATTTTATCAAAGGTAATGAACAGACTATAACGATGTAGTGTTTGCTCAAGAGAGGAAAAAAAGTGAAATTTAGATCTTCAACAAATACCTTCCAGCAATTCCCAACAAAATTGCATGGATTCATTTCCCTCGTCCCTATAACTAGATATTTGTGTATCCTTTGCAGACCAAATTATTCCTATTTGTGCAAGAAAGAACTATGAATTCCCATATTTTTAATACCTTCATAATCAGAAGTATTTTTCCTCTCAAACATGCTTTCCCTCCTAACCACACAATTTCAGTCTTGATATGTCCTTTAACATGACTAATATATTGCTGCTGCCTGTTGTCTAAGGTCTCACAACTTCTTCAGCATGGTTCTGTATTCAGAATTAAGTCCCAATCCAAATCTTGAATCCTGAATTTTGCATCAGAAGTATTTTCAATATCCACTCATATTCATCTACGTTACTGACAATAACAGTCCCTTTGATGCAAATGGTCACTAGCAAATGCTTATTGTTTTTGAACATATAAACTGGTGCAGAACAGGATTTGTTTTTAATAAAACAGGATTAAAATCCCTGAGACTACACTGTGATGAACAATTAAAACAAATATATATTAGAATAACCCGTTCACAGCTCTAGCATTTTCTGAGCCTTGGGTTTCCCAATAAATTTTTACATAATCATCAAGGAAGTAGGCCTGGGCAAAGCCAACTAATCAGTTACCTCTTACAGTTCTTCAACTAATGTACAAAGTACAATGATTAGTAGAAAGCACACCTTACCTCTGCTCCTTCTGGTATATGCTCTACAGCTCGAACAACAGATGACTTTCCCTCAAATGTCAACACAGCATTGGGCATGCAGCTGCAAGCACCAGAATGAATTGGCAAACCAACGACCAGGAAAGATGACAAGCTCACAGTATTCCACTAATAATTACCTGTGGTTGATAATGGAAACAACAGGATAGAGTCCTGTGCCTAGAGGTCTGAGTTCACAGTCACAAATGGTATGGGCATTGCATGCCAGCTGCATTTCATTGTGGAGGAACAGATGCCAAAACTAAGTATCAGAAAAGGATTCAGATGGAGGTTTGTCTCAGTGCATTACATAGAATCAGTTTCCATTGCAATTGCAACTGCAATCCGCACGAAAATAAAACATAGGATCACTTTTTTATGGATCCTGTGCACTTCTACATAAGATTTTGTTGAGCACTTATGAATTAAAAGCTTAACTTAAAACAACCCTTAAATTCTTAAATAATGCATGAAATGCTGTGCAAAAGTTCCCAAAACAACATTGCACTGTCCCTGCTGTTTCGCACAAGGGAAGCTTATGATAGGGACTATGAAACTACAGACCAAACACATTTAAGAAAGCTTGCAACTACTCCTAGCATATAAATCAGCTGAACTGTGGGAGTGCTTGCTGAAACAGCTTTAGGTGATAGTGGTTAACATCTACAAATTACTAATGTACAGCATAAAATAAGTTGGGGACCTTGGAGAAGTTCTCGGCAATCTCTTTTAAGTTGATCTCAGGCCATTGAAGAATGAAGTGGACAAGGTTGGCCATCTGTGCATATAGCACCAGTTGCTTCTCATCAAGGTCCTTCAAGTCTTCACCAAATATAAGGTTAAACAAAACAAGCATTTTAAGCAACCACGACATTGAGGAAATGAACTACACACTATGAGTGGATACGCGACACCAATGCCTCCACGAAATTGTAACTGTCTGTAACAGTAGTAGGGATGAACTGGCAGTCAAAACAATTAAATTTGTAAGTGCACAGGCCAAAGACAAGAGCCCAGTGAGCAAGTATGTGATGAACAATGAACCAGAGATTGATAAAGTAATTACCATCTCATTTTGCAATTTTCTACGAAGGTAAAGTCTAACCATCAAACGAATAGAAGGCGTAACCGCCTTTCGCTTCTCCTTCTCAAGCCGAGAGAGAGCATTGCATTCAAGTCGATGCAACTTCCACTCTGATTTCTGAGAATTATACACAAACACCCTTGTTCAACACACAGTTTTCCCATTTTAAAGGAAGAAAAAAGAAATTGCGTGCTTAGATTTTTGTAACACCTGGCATGTGCTTCCACAGTACCACACAACTTGACAAGCCGAGCATTTCTTGAGGCTCTCTGATGCAAAACATCCATCACATCTCGAGACAGTAGAGGAGTTGTTTGGTACACAGACATAGGGCTCTTGCCTTAAAATCACTTCTCCTGCGAATACAAATGGCCAATTTAATTTACAGATGGAAAGATATTGAGCGTTGAATTGGCTTCGCTTTCAAGAAACTAAAGCAATTTCCTATCAGATAGCTATTGAGTTCTTGGACTTGTCAAGTGTATGATAAATAAATGAGGAAGAGAGACCTGGATTGAAATTCTTGGTGGTGAGCAGACATCGTCCTTTCTCCGGAAGATTAGACACAGCTAATCCACCATCTCTAACAACATTTTGCAATTCCTCCATGGATAGATAGATAGTAGAGTACAACTTTTTACTCAGGCTAGACTAGCCTCTCCCCTCCCCTCCACTCGCATCTAGTAGAGTACAACACTACAACTCTAGGGCAGACATATTTTGAATATAACTTGACCTTCCCTTCCTCCAATTTTCGCATTCCCAAACATGCCCTAAAATTTGGGTTAAAGTCACGCGCTCTTACGGCGAATGACGTGTCCCTTGGATAATCCAACGGCTTCAAAACTTCAGTGACAACAAACTTTAACTCCTCCTGTGCCAGTAGCATGTGTTGTTTTCTCCGCTGACTACCCTCCCTTTGAACACAGTTCAGTAGAGAGGTTTTTTTTTTTTTTTTTTTTTAATGTGTTGAATTATTTATTTTTTAATGAGTTGAAAGTGAAACTAGCCAAAAAAATAAAATAAAAAACACGCATTCACTCTCTTTCTCTCCCTCTCTATCGATCAGTTGCAGCCTCTACAGATAGGTGTCAAATATTTTTACCTTGCTTGACAACCGGAAACGCTTAAAATATGATTTCTTTGTTGTTGCTGTTGTTTTGGTTCAGCAATGGATAGCAGTAGTACGCCTTGTAAGCTGTTACTATGTGGAAAATCATCTGCAGAGAATGAAATTGCTAAATCATTGATGAACAATAACACTCTTAAACTGCCGGATAATGTGGAAATCTCTACTCTTTCGCACTCGGAGATTCTTGATGAGCCGCAGCAAAATGAAGAATCTTTCTCTCTTTCACGGTTTATGAATTCTCTCTCAACTAATTTATTCGGTAGATTACTCATTTGGTCTCCGCTATTGCCTTCAACTCATGATCTTGTTTCCAAGTAAGCATCTCCAAATTTAATCTTGCGATTTTCGTGTGCTGTTTAATTATTATTGTTATGTTTTAATTTTATTTTTTTCTGGCAGCAATTTTGGCGAGCTTCCAATTGGTACTGTTTGCATTGCTGATGTTCAATATAAAGGGCGAGGTTTGTGATAAGAATGTCATGCTGTGAGTTTAGAAAAGTCGAATATATCTGTATGTATGTTATTTTGTTTGACTGTGCAGGCCGATCGAAGAATGTGTGGGAATCTCCAGCAGGTTGCTTGATGTTTTCATTTACCATTCAAATGGAGGATGGGCAAGTTGTGCCTTTGTTGCAATACGTAGTGTCTCTTGCTGTTACAGAGGCAATTAAGGATCTTTGTGACAAAAATGTTAGTTTTTGTTTTTTAATTGAAGTGCGTTGCCAGCCATTACCTAGTTATAACCTTTTCATTTCTTATTTGATATCTGAATATCGCTTCCTTGGTGATTTTTTCTTTAACCAGATAACATAAGATGGTGTGTGAAAAACACAAGTTTTTAAGGAATGACACCTGACAGTGTCTGATTGAACGATGACTCTAGGCTGCTTTACCCATTAATTCTATACATGATTTTCTTATTGCAAATTTTCAGTCAGCAAGTATGTGAGTTTGAGGTTTAGACGTCGATTCACGCATTTTGGGGGTACATGATTTATTTCAGGGCTTACCACATATTGACGTTAGAATAAAATGGCCAAATGATCTTTATTTAAATGGTGTTAAAGTTGGAGGCATTCTCTGCACCTCAACATACAGATCA